>Ga0209401_1000447_pt1 | contig 28034 bp, 23 predicted proteins | sample M_140807_MF_Meta_FD_187318 | JGI IMG/M metagenome (GOLD analysis project Ga0209401, IMG submission 187318) | Freshwater microbial communities from Lake Montjoie, Canada to study carbon cycling - M_140807_MF_MetaG (SPAdes) (version 2) | ecosystem: Environmental > Aquatic > Freshwater > Lake... | reverse complement strand
GCGGTGGCTGAATCTGATATTAATGTAGTATATGTGGGAATGGGAGAGCATGCACCAAGAGGTGTGATGAGTTCTTATGGAGATGGTATTTATAAATCAACAGATGCAGGCAAGACATGGAAAAATATGGGACTTGAATTAACACGTCAAGTTTCTTCTATTCGTATTCATCCAAAAAATGCAGACTTAGTATACATTGGCGCACAAGGAGCTATTCATGGTGCTTCTAGCGATAGAGGTGTTTATAAATCAAACGATGGTGGAAAAACTTGGAACAAAACTTTATATGTAGATGAGAACACGGGTTGTGTAGACTTAAGTATGGATATGAATAATCCTAGAATTTTATATGCAGCTATGTGGGATTATAGAAGATTACCTTGGGAAATGAGAAGTGGTGGCAAAGGAAGTGGTTTATATAAATCAGTTGATGGTGGCGATACTTGGGAAAAAATTCAAACAGGTCTTCCTAATGAATTAGGAAAAATGAGCGTCTCTGTTTCTAAGGCAAATTCTAATAAAATTTATTTAGTCGTAGAAAGTGATTCTCAAAAAGAGCAAGGTGGTTTATTTGTATCAAATAACGCTGGAAAAAATTGGAATAGAATAAGTAAGGACCACCGCTTAGTTCAACGCGCTTGGTATTATGTTGAAGCTTTTGCAGATCCGGTAGATGAAAATACAGTCTATGTTTTAAATTCACCCGCAGTAAAATCAACTGATGGTGGAAAAACTTGGCAATCCTTTAGAGCGCCACATGGTGACTATCATCAGTTATGGATTAATCCAACTAACAATAAAAATTTAATTATCTCTAATGATGGAGGAGCTGCTATTTCTTTTAATGGCGGTGCTTCTTGGTCTTCACAGGACAATCAACCTACTGCACAATTTTATAGAGTGAATGCAGATAATGTATTTCCTTACAATCTTTATGGAGGACAACAAGATAATACCTCTGTAAAAATTGCGAGTCAAACTACTTCATGGGGTGGCATTAGTGAACGCGATTGGTCTTATAGTGCTGGTGGTGAGTCGGCCTTCTTAGCCTTTGATCCAAACAATCCAAGATATGTAATGGGGGGAAGTTATCAAGGTACTATTGGTTTATTAGATACAAAAACCAATGAACAAGTGGGTGTGATGGAATACCCGGTGCAATATCAATCCTTGCAACCTAAGGATATGAATTATCGATTCAATTGGAATGCACCTATAATACATTCAATTCATGAGACAGGTGTTTTTTATCATGCTGGTAATGTTTTATTTAAAACCACCGACTTTGGAAAATCATGGACAACTATTTCTCCCGATTTAACTACACATGATACAAGTAAGATGGGTATGAGTGGAACGCCTTATACCAATGAAGGAGCGGGCGGAGAAAACTATTGCACTATTTCTTATGTAATAGAATCACCACTCGAAAAAGGAGTATTTTATACAGGTAGCGATGATGGACTTGTGCATATTACCAAGGATGGCGGTGCCACTTGGACCAATATTACACCAGAAGGCGTGAAAGGAACACTGGTGAATGCTATTGAAGTTTCTCCATTTGATAAAGCTACTGCCTACATAGCTGTGAATAAATATAAGTTTAACGATTTCACACCTTTACTATACAAGACAACTGATTACGGTAAAACTTGGATTAAAATTACTGAAGGTATTCCTTATGGAGCCTATGCGCGCGTGGTAAGAGAAGATACTGAAGTAAAAGATTTATTATACGCAGGAACCGAAACAGGATTTTATATTTCATACAATGGAGGTAAGGCTTGGAAACAATTACAATTAAATTTCCCAGTTACACCTATCACCGATTTAAAATTGCACCAAAATCATTTATTAGCCTCTACGCAAGGACGTGCTTTCTGGGTATTAGATGATCTAACAGCAATTCGTAAAAACGCCTCAAGCATTAAAGCTGTAACAGCCCTACTTCCTGTAAAAAATGTAGTGCGTGTTAATGGATCAAGTCCTTTAGATAGACAATTTGAAGAAGATGAAGATCCTATAGCCATCAATACCACTTCGGTGAATCCAGCTTTAGGCGCTGTTATTTATTATCATATTCAAAATAAGGATTCTGTAAAATCGGCTACCCTAGAAATTTTAAATGCTAATCAAAAATTAGTGCGTACTTATTATATGGAAAAGCCAAAAGGCAATACTAGTAATAATCAATTAGAAGCCGATCCAAAAATTGAAATTCGTTCTGGACTAAACCGTTTTGTTTGGGATTTAAGAGAAAATAATTTACCAAGTATTGAAAATGTAATCATTGAAGGAAGTATGGGCGGCAGAGCTGTTGTGCCTGGTAAATATGAAGTACGTTTAACTATTAATGGTAAAGCAGAAACAGCTGCATTTGAAGTAGTAGCCGACCCTCGTTTAAATAATTCAACTGCTGAATACACAGCGCAAGATGCTTTATCTAAACTAGCTTCTGATGATATTGAAGCCATTCATGTATCAGTGGTGCAAATGAGAAAAATTCAAGATCAATTAAATCAATTTGTTGCACGCGCAGAAGGTATTGCTAGACTTGATTCATTAGCCGCTAAAGCTAAAGCTATTGTTAAAACTATTAAAGACTGGGAAGAGCAACTTATTCAACCAAAGGCACAAACCAATGACGACGTGATTAATTTTGTCAATAAATTAAGTGCCAATATTGTTTTTGTAAAAGGAGAAATAGAGTCGGCTAATACGCCCTATGTGACCAAAGGACAACAAAAACGCTACGAAGAATTACATGCTGAGTGGAAAAAATACGAAGCACAAAAGCAAGCTTTATTAGCAGGTGAAATTGCTGGCTTTAATGAAGCCTGCAGAAAGGCTAATTGGAATTTTGTAGGGTTTGAAAATTAAAAAAAATGAAAACAATTCGATGGGGTATGATTGGTTGCGGTTCGGTTACAGAAGTGAAAAGTGGACCTGCTTTTAATAAAGCGCCTCATTCGAAATTAATTGCGGTGATGCGCAGAGATGGTGAAAAAGTAAAACAGTATGCCGAAAGGCATCAGGTACCTTATTATTTTACTGATGCAAATGATCTTATACATCATCCGGAAGTGGATGCCATTTATATTGCCACGCCTCCAAAATTTCATGAAGCCTATGCCATAGCGGCAATGCAAGCAGGCAAACCTGTCTATGTTGAAAAGCCCATGGGGCTTGATGTTGCAGCTTGTGAGCGTATGAATGCTTTTTCAAAACAAGTAAGTATTCCACTAGTGATTGCACATTATAGAAGAGCGCTTCCTTTATTTGTAGAAGTAAAAAATTTAGTAGACAGTAAAATAATTGGAGACATCATTTCAGTTCGCATTGAAATGTTAAAATACGATAGTGGCCTTTTAGATCCTATTGAAAATTGGAGAATAGACCCTAGTGTAGCTGGGGGTGGCTATTTTTATGATTTAGCGCCACATCAATTAGATCTTGTTTTTTATTTTTTTGGCAAAGCAAAAAATTATAAGGGGAGCGCATTTAATAAATCCAATTTATATAAAGCAGAAGATACAGTAACGGGCGAAATAGAATTAGAGAACGGTATTCATTTTAAAGGCAATTGGTGCTTCTGTGTAGAGAAAGGAGAAGAGTTAGATATTTTTGAAATTATAGGTACGAAAGGAAAAATTTCTTTTCCTGTTTTTGGACATACCATTACATTAACAAAATCAGACAAAGTAGAACAAATACATTTTGATCCTCCCAAACATAATCAACAAAATTTTATTGAAAAAATTGTGGGCTATTTAAATGGAGCAGGTGAAAACCCTTGCTCGGCTGAAGATGCATTGCAGTCGATGCGCGTGATGGAAGCCTTTGTGTATGGGCATAAAAAATAAGTCCTTTAATAACAAATTAAAATTTATGACAAGATTCTGTTTAGCCCTAGATTTAAAAGAGGATCCAGTTTTAATAGCGGCTTATGAAGAGTATCATGCTTCTGTTTGGCCAGAAATTATTGCTTCCATTAAAGAAGCTGGTATAAAATATTTGGAAATTTATAGAGTAGCCAATAGATTATTTATGATTATTGAAGCTGACAATGATTTTTCTTTTGAAAAAAAAGCAGCCATGGATGCTAAAAATGAAATAGTGATGCAATGGGAAAAATTAATGTGGGAATACCAGCAAGCCTTGCCTACTGCTAAGCACGGGGAGAAATGGGTACTGATGAAAAAAATATTTACTTTAACAAATTAGAAAAGAAAAATTGTTCTATAAAAATAATCAAGGCCATTGCTAACACAAAAAATCCAAATCCTTTTTTTAGTTTAGTTCCATCCATTTTTTTATTTAAATAATTGCCTGTTATAATTCCGGTAGTCGCTAGTAAAATTATTTTAGATAAAAAGCTCAAATCGACTGCAGTATGCAAAAGATCTCCGGAAAAACCCACCAAGGATTTTATACTTATAATAATTAAGGAAGTAGCAATGGCTTTTTTCATAGGAAGTTTTGCTAGTATTACTAGTGCTGGTATAATTAAAAAACCTCCACCCGCTCCTACAATACCCGTTAATGAACCTTCACAAAACCCCACTAGCATTAGGGTAAAACCATAAACAGGCAATACGCCCTCTTCTTCTTCTTTATTTTTCCCAAGTATCATGGATAATGCTGCAATTAACATAAGTGTAGCAAAGAACAACATTATAAAATGGCTTTTGGTGAGTATGAAATGAGCTCCCCCATATATTTGCTCCGGAATAGCAGGTAATAAATATTTTCTGGAACTAAAAACCCCAATGATTGAGGGGATGCCAAAAATAAAAATGGTTTTAAAGTCAATTAGTTTTTGTTTTAATCTTGAAATAACGCCTGCAATACTACTTAAGCCTACAATAGCTAATGAGTAAGTGGTGGCGAGTAAAGGAGCTACATGAAAAAAGTACACCAACAAAGGCACGGTTAAAATAGAGCCCCCACTTCCAATAAGGCCTAATGAAACCCCAATAAGTATTGATACGAAGTAACCAATGAGCTCCATGTATTTTATTTTAAGTAAAACTCCTTAAAAGGATTTACAATTTAAGTACCTTTTGTCACTTAGGGGAAATTAATATTTTCTACTCTAAAAGTGATTTTTATCACCGTATTATCTAATTTTATGTAGCAACTTTGAGCTCGAATTCAAAAAGATCATTTATGAAACTAGAACAAATATATACAGGTTGTTTAGCACAAGGCGCTTATTATATAATGAGTGAAGGGGAAGTGGCTATAATTGATCCATTAAGAGAGGTAGAGCCCTATATTCAAAAAGCAGTTTTAGACAAAGCCAAAATAAAATATGTTTTAGAAACCCATTTCCATGCCGATTTTGTTTCAGGGCATTTAGACCTTGCTCAAAAAACCGGCGCTACTATAGTGTATGGCCCCAATGCTGCACCTTCATTCGATTTTCATAGCGCGAAGGATGGTGAAGAAATTAAATTGGGTAAACTTACTATTAAGGTTTTGCATACACCTGGTCATACCATGGAAAGCACTTGTTATTTATTAATCAATGAACTGGGGAAGCAAGTGGCTTTATTTAGCGGAGATACTTTATTTATTGGAGATGTGGGCCGTCCCGATTTAGCGCAAAAAATAAAAGCCGATTTAACTCAAGAAATTTTAGCGGGTTATTTATATGATTCATTAAGAAATAAAATAATGACTTTATCAGATGATATAGTTATTTATCCTGCACATGGAGCGGGCAGTGCTTGTGGTAAAAAAATGAGTAAAGAAACGCAGGATACCTTGGGTAATCAAAAGCAAACGAATTATGCATTAGCGGCCGACATGACTAAAGAAGAATTTATTAACGCTGTGCTTGATGGTTTAGTAGCTCCTCCAGGTTATTTCCCATTAAATGTAATGATGAATATTCAAGGCTATGATAGTATTGATAAAGTACTTGAGAGAGGACAGCATGCGATGAGTCCAGCTGCCTTTGAAACAGCGGCTAATGAAACGGGCGCCCTTATATTAGATACAAGAGACCCTCAAATATTTGCAAAAGGTTTTATTCCTAATTCAATTAATATTGGTATTGATGGAAGCTTTGCACCTTGGGTAGGCGCTATGATTCCCGATATCAAACAAGAAATTTTATTAGTGGCAGAAAAAGGAAGAGAAGCTGAAGTAATTACTAGACTAGCGCGCGTAGGGTATGATTATACCATTGGATTTTTAGAAAATGGATTTGAAGCCTGGGAAAAATCGGGTAAAGAAATTGATCATATTATTTCTTTGGATGCAGCAGCGATAGCTAGTTTAAAAGCCAATGACAGCAGCATACAAATTATAGATGTGCGTAAAGCCTCTGAATATAGTAGTGAACATATTGTAGGTGTGCAAAACGCACCCTTAGATTTTATCAATGATAGTATGGCGGCTATAGATAAAAATCAAATTTATTATGTGCACTGTGCAGGTGGGTATAGGTCCATGATATTCATTTCTATTTTAAAAGCGCGTGGCTTTGAACATTTAATTGATATTAAAGGAGGTTATAAGGAATTAAAAGAATCGGGAAAGTTTACAACCACCGATTACTCCATACCTAAAACCCTACTTTTATAACAATAAAATTAGCTTTGATAGTAAGACCTGAAAACCCAGGCCTGATTAAGGAATATCATATAGACATAATTCCATAATTATATAAGTCTAATATAATTATGGTACCTTGTGGCCTCATTTAATATATTAATTTTTATAATATTATGGAGGAACAAAAAAAGAAAAAACAAGCTAATATTCGTAAGGTCGTTATTGGTACATTATTATTGGTAGCGCTTTATTTTGGGGGTAAAAAAGTTGTTTTTTCAATAACACACGAAACCACAGATAATGCACAAATAGAAACCTCTATTGTGCCTGTTTTAACTAGAATAGCGGGGTATGTAAAAACTATTTCCATCAAAGACTACGATTCTGTGGGACAGAATCAATTAGTGGCAGAAATTGATGATGCTGAATTACAAATGCAATTAGAAGAGCAAAAAGCCGACTTACAACAATCTTTAGCAGATGTCTCTAATGCGCAAGCGCAATTAGAAAACGGCATATTAGCTTTAAAAAATAATAAAGGACAAATTGATTTAAAAACAATCAAACAAAAGAAGTCTAATAACGATTTATCAAGAGATCAAAATTTATTTAAAGAGCAGGCTATCACAAGAAAGCAATTAGAAGAAACTGAATTTCAATTATCTTCTGCTACACAAGAATTAAACAATGCACAAACAGAACTAGCTACGGCTAATAATAGAATTGCTGTTTTAAGACAAAATGTGAATAGAGCCAATGCTTTGATTGATATGAAGAGAACTAAAATCAAAGAAACAGAATTGAAATTATCTTATACTAAAATTATTACACCTAGTGCTGGTAAAATTGGAAAGAAGAATATAAATATTGGACAGTTTGTACAAGCGGGAACACCTTTATTTTCTATTGTAAATGACAGCAGCTATTGGATTGTAGCCAATTTTAAAGAAAGCCAATTAGAAAGTTTACAAGAAGGTAAGAAAGTAAATATTCGATTAGATGCCTTTGCTGACTTAGTTATAGAGGGTACCATCGTAAGCTTAAGCGATGCAACAGGGGCTAAATTTTCATTACTTCCTCCAGATAATTCAAGTGGAAACTTTATTAAAGTAACACAACGTATTCCTGTAAAAATTGCTATTAACAATCAAGCTGCTTTTAAAAATAAATTAAGAGCAGGTATGAGCGTATTTATCACCGTTGACAAATAGTTCATATGCCAGCGCTTAAGGGTTTCGCAAGAGCCATCATTGTTATTACCACTGTTTCAGCTGCCATTATGGAGTTGATAGATACTTCTATTGTAAATGTTGCCTTAAACGATATTTCAGGAAGCTTAGGCGTAAGTATTGAAGATGTGAGTTGGGTGATTACCTCTTATGCGATTGCCAACGTTATTATTATTCCATTGACTGGGTTTTTAGCAGAATATTTTGGGCGTAAAAATTATTACATCGTATCGATGATTATTTTTACAGCCGCCTCTTATTTATGTGGACAGTCCGATAGTTTAATTGAATTAATTATTTGGAGATTTGTGCAAGGTATTGGAGGTGGTGCATTACTGTCTACTTCACAAGCCATTTTATTTGATGCCTTTGAACCTAAGGACAGGCCCATGGCAGCAGGTTTATTTGGTATGGGTATTGTACTAGGTCCGACTTTAGGTCCCACTTTAGGTGGTTGGATTATTGAGCATAATAGTTGGCCTTTAATTTTCACCATTAATATACCTATTGGTATTATTGCCACTTTTTTATCCTTCACTTTTATTGATAAAAAAGAAGGTGAGGGCAAGGGCAAGGATGCCATTAAGATAGATTATACAGGTATTATGCTACTCGCGGCTGGTATTGGGTGTTTGCAATATGTATTAGAAAGAGGAGAGTCCGAAGAATGGTTCAATAGTGAAACCATTCGATACTGTTCTGGTATAGCTGTTATTGGACTAGTCTCCTTTATATTGTATGAATTAAATATCAAACAACCTGCAGTGAATTTGCGGGTATTGAAAAATAGAAATTTAGCCTTCACTACTATATTTACTTTTGTGGCGGGATTTGGTTTATTTACTTCTGTATTTGTGTATCCGGTACTCGCACAAAGAATTATGGGCTATACTGCTTTTGAAACAGGCATTTCCTTATTACCTCCTACTCTTGCAGGTGTGATTATGATGCCCATAATTGGAAAATTAATGAGTAAGGGCGTATCACCTATTCCTTTTGTGATTGTTGGTTTTAGCTTATTTGCTGTCTATGCTTTTTATAGTGCTACCATGCCTTTAGATGCAGGGAAATGGGATTTTTTCTGGCCTTTATTAATTAGAGCCTTTGGTATTTCATTGAGTCAACTGCCATTGATTAACCAAGCGGTAGTAGGACTAGCCCCAAAGGATTATGCAGCAGGTATATCCTTAAATAATATGATACGTCAATTGGGCGGCGCTTTTGGAATTGCCATGGCTAATAATTATGTAGCAAGACAATATTTTCAACACCGTACCAATTTAATTGCGAATATACCTTCAGATGGGGCACAGTGGCAGGAAAGAGTCACAGCAGTGACACAAGGTATTGCTGCTAAAACTGGCGACTTACAAGGAGCAACACAGAGAGCTTATAAAATGATTGATATGTCGGTTGATAGACAGGCTTATTATTTATCTTATTTAGATACTTTCAGGTTAGTGGGTATTTTCTTTATTATAGTTATTCCTTTAGTATTCTTTTTAAGAACGAATAAAAAAACAGATGAGGCTGCGGCAAAGGCTGCTGCTGAAGCACATTAAAATAAATGTATTTATACTTATAAAGTAAAGAGATATGAAAAAAATAGTTTTATGCATAGTAGTGTTTATTAGTACTTACACTAGTGCTATGTCACAAGGTTTAATAAATGGGGAACTTAAAAATTTATTAAACCAATCTTTGCAATACTTTCCGAAAGTAAGGGAAGTACAACAGTCTGTGCAAATAGCAGAAGATAAATTAACGCTAACAGAGTTAAATAAGTATCCAGATATTACCCTAGATGCGAGTTATGCCTATGTACAACCTAAAATTGAAGTGGCTTTTGGAGAAAAAACTTTTCAATTCGCTCCAGTACATAATGTATCAGGCGCTTTAAATGGCACATATACTTTATTTGATTTTGGAAGATTAGCCTCCAATATTCAGAAGGCTAAATTAGAATTACAAACCTCTAAAGATGTAGCCGAACAAATAAAGCATAGTTTATTTTTTCAAATAAGTCAATTATACTATCAAATTATTTATGCCAAAAAGGCTATTGAAATACAAAGCCAAGTATTAGCATTATTAACAGAGAATAAAACTATTATTGAAACCCAACTAAAAAATGGCAATGCCATTCAATTAGACTTGTTGACTATACAATCTAAAATTGATAATGAGTTAAATAGAAAAATTGACCTAGAAACCAATTTGAAAAAATTATTGAATTTATTAAATTATGCAACAGGAGTGGCTACTATTAATGAAAGTCAATTAAGTATTGGCTTAAAAAATTATACATCTGATGAAGCCATGCAGATGGCCTTACTACATAATCCAAGCATAGCCATTGCCAAGGATAAGGTAAATGTTTCTAAGGCAGAGGTGGCTATTAGTAAGTTAATTGAGCGCCCTTATGTAGGCATGAAGGCTAGTGTTGGTTCTAGAAATGGTTACCTGCCTCAAATTAGTGACCCTCGTTTTAATTATAATGCAGGTGTTGGTTTTTCCCTACCACTATTTAATGGCGGCAAAACAAAACAACAAATTAAAATTCAACAGCGAAGCTTGGCTTTAAGTGAAACCAATGTAGAGTCACAAATTCATGATTTTGAAAAAGATATTCAAGCTGCTTTAATTGATATTCAAAGCAATCAAGCTAGAATTAAAAATGCGGCTAGCCAAATAGAGCAAGCGGCACTTGCCCAAAAATTAAGTGTAAGTAAATTAAAAAACGGAACAGCTACTCCTATAGAAATAACTTCTACCAATGCCGACTACCAAAGAGCATTATTGAACCAATTACAATACCAATACCAGCTTTGTAATGCCCAATTAGAACTCATTAAATTAATGGGTGTGGATTTAGTCGACTAAAAATCGGCATAATCACGAGCGCTCATAAGAACAGTTTCATTTCTATTCACTGTATTTAAATATTCAGGAGCTGCTGAAATCTTTTTCCAAAGAGGAGCATCTCCAAACAATTTCCAGTGCGCATTGCGGTCTTCCATACTATTAAAGCTAGTCATGTAAATTAAATTAGGCATGCTGCTTCCTGCAATTACTTTAGAATAAAAAATAGCATTAAAATTAAGACTAGCAAACAATGTCACTTCTCCACCTTCATTAAACATATGTACTTTTTTTAAATGCATGGCTTCTGTAGGGCTTTCATAACTTCTATATTCATACACACGATCGCTCGATTTAGTAAGCGTCGATTTTCTTGCATATTGAGGCTGAAACTTAAAGGCTTTAGATATAATTTTTTCAATTCTAGTATAAGGTAAACTACCATCTGCATTTTCTAAATGTATAATAGCGGCAGTTCCCATAGGGTCTAATGCTTCTATTTTTTGATCAAGCTCTTCTAATTTTTGAATATTTTTAAAGGGCACCCAAACGTATAATCTTTTATCAGTTGCGGTATCGTTGTCTAATGGCGCAAATACACCTACTTTTTCAATACCATTTTGATGTAAATAAGGAAGAAAAGTTTTTTTCAAAAATGCATCAATATTTTCAATTTGTTTGCTAGTAGTACAGTGGTATACTTGTATTAAGTAATAATCACGTGCTGGCTCTTTTGCAAATGTGGAAATAGTTTTTTCAATATTTGAACTAGATGTGTTAGGCAGCGTAGCGAAAATCATAAGACTCACGTATAGACAAGTAATACTTAATAATAATTTTTTCATATGTTTTTATTTGCAAGGCTATAGGTTTTATTAACCTTTATTCTGTTTGAATTGTATTGTAATCTTATTTGAAACTTCTTCAAAAGTAGGTCTTTAGCCTCTTTTAATGAGTTCTTACAGCCTATTTTTTGCTTAAATGTTTTGGATAGATTATATTTAAATATAATTTATGTACTATGCAAAAAACTAAATCAGACTTAATTCCTTTTATATTAATTACTTGTTTGTTTTTTTTATGGGGCTTTGCACATAATTTAGATCCTATTTTAATTCCGCATTTAAAAAAATCATTTACCTTAACCACTACCCAGTCTACCTTGGTTGATTCTTCAGTTTTTCTAGCCTACTTTTTTATGGCCTTGCCTGCTGGCTATATTATGAAAAGATGGGGTTATAAAACAGGCATCATTGCAGGGCTATTATTATTTGCTATAGGTTCATTTTTATTTGTACCGGCTGCAAATAACCAGTCTTATAACTATTTCTTATTTGCTTTATTTGTAATTGCCTGTGGCTTAACCATATTAGAAACTGCCGCTAACCCTTATGCTTCTTCATTAGGCGATCCTAGTACCTCTACCCAAAGATTAAACCTAGCTCAATCCTTCAATGGATTGGCTGCGGCCTTAGCACCTGCCATTGGTGCAAGAATTATTTTAACCAAGGGCTATACGGAAGAGCAATTAGGCAGCATGACAGCTGCTGCTCAAAAAGCAGCCCTAGCAGCAGAGGCCTATACCGTTAAAACGCCTTATACTATTTTAGGAATTATTCTTTTAGGTATCGCTTTTTTGTTTTTTAAAATTAAGTTACCCGATATTAGAGATAAAAGTGAATCAACAGCAAATCAAACTATATTAAAAACATTTAGACATTCCCATTTAAGCTGGGCCGTGGTGGCACAATTTTTTTATGTAGGTGCTCAAGTATGTGTACTTAGTTTATTTATATTATATGCTACTGCGTCGGCACAAATTTCTGAATTACAAGCTGCCGATTATTTAAGCATGGGTGGCCTTGCTTTTTTAGTAGGTCGTTTTTTAGGCACTGCCTTAATGAAGTATTTTACACCTCGTCATTTATTAACTTCTTTTGCAATTGTATGTATGCTATTATGTTTGGTAGCCATTTTTGGCAAAGGGATGATAACAATTTATGCCTTAATAGGTATTTGCTTTTTTATGTCAATTATGTTTCCCACTATTTTCTCCTTAGGTATACAGCAACTAGGCCCAGATACTGAAATGGCAAGTAGTTTAATAGTCATGTCCATTGTAGGAGGGGCTATTTTACCTCGTATTTTTGGATTAATTAGCGATGCCACCGGTAATATACAAATGGGCTATATAGTGCCACTAGTGGCTTTCGCCGTAGTAGCCTATTTTGGATGGAAGGGCAGTGTGATTAAAAAGGCTTAATGTTTATACACTTTTCCGTCTTTCATTACAAAGTCAACATTTTGTAAAGCAGAAATATCTTTAGTAGGATCTTTTTTTAAGGCAATGATATCTGCAAAACTACCTTCTTTAATTTCTCCAATTTTTCCTTGCATACCCAATAATTCCGCAGCAGTCGTAGTTGCGGTTTGAATAGCTTGTACAGGACTTAAGCCCCATTCAACAAAATAAGTAAAATCTTTAGCTTGCGCTAAGTTCCAATCATAACCACCGATATCGGTACCATAGGCTAATTTAACGCCCAACTTCATGGCTTTTTTAAAGGTAGCTTGAATAGATTGTTGAAAATATAAATTAATGGGACTTCCTAATTTAGCTCTTCCTTCGGCAACAAATTCATTTACAAATAATGTTGGACACCAGTAAATTCCTTTCTCTGCCATGACGCGCATACACTCCTCATCCATACCACTTCCATGTTCTATAGTTGAGGCACCTGCATTAATGGCTGCTAGTATACCATCTCTAGTCATAGCATGTGCAGCTAATTTTTTTCTACTTACAATTGTTTCATCTGCAATGGCTTTAATTTCTACTGTCGTAAAATTGGGAATAGATCTGAAAGACCCATCTGCTAAACGGTAATAACCACGGTCTGCATAAATCTTAATCCAATCTGCTCCTTGTTCTATTTGTTGTCTTACGGCTCTTCTTGCTTCATCTGCACCGGTAATTTCTATCACTCCTTTAGGAAAATGTAATTCCCATGCATAATCAGATGCTTTTAAAGGATAGTGTCCTGTAGTATTCATGGCTAAAGTAGAAACAATCATTCTAGGTCCATTAGTTACTCCTTTATTAATGGCTTTTTTTACATCTACGTCTGCAAAACCTGCCCCTTCAGTACCTAAATCACGAATAGTAGTAAAGCCATTCATTAAAGATTTCTCAGCACTTTTAGTAGCTCTTATGGTTCTATAGGGGATAGATTCTTTTAAAACTTGCACATCATAATCCTCAGAAGTGATGTCTCCTTGCAATAGCACATGTGTATGACAATCAATCATACCGGGCATTACAAAATAGGAACTTAAATCTATAACAGAATCGGCAGCACTTACACTACTGCTTATAGAAATTACTTGATTGCCTTTTATTAGAATATTTTGCTTTTCAGTAACGATACCTGTTTTAGCGTCTAATAATTTACCACATTTAATTAAAATAGTTTTTTGTGCATTGATACTAGTACAAAAAAAGAAGCTCAACCCAAGAATTAAATAACGCATTTTATATTTTTTATTTTGAATATTGAAGACTGTAATAATTGAATTAAATTTTACTTAGAGCCCTGAATTAATAAAGTATAAAAATTTATACATTTTTGAAAATCAGTGACTAATAATCTTTCATCAATACCATGATATCCTTTAGCATTGGTAATAGGTGTAAAATTAATAACTCCATCGCTTAGGTCTCTGTAGTTTCTAGAATCGGTAGCACCTACCATTAACATGGGAGCTACAATTACATCATCCACTATGGCATTGATTACCTGCTCTACTCTTTTAAAGGCCTTACTATTGATATCGGTAGTAGGAGAAGGCATAGTGCTATAGTTATTATAGTAGGTAATTTTAATATTTGTATCATTAATTGCTTTTTCAACATAATTGTATACATCTTGTTGCGTTTCTCCAGGTAAAATTCTGCTATTTACATAGGCTGTGGCAAATGTTGGAATGACGTTATCTCTTACACCACTATTAAATACAGTAGGTACAATAGTGGTTCTTACTAAGGCATTGGTAGAAGGGGCTTCTGATAAATTATTGATGACTTGACTTTCAAATAACCACATATTAGAAAGCATCATTTTTTTCCAAAAATTATCGGTGTTGCCACTTACTCTTTCTAAATAGGCTTTGATAGGAGGAATTATTTTGGCAGGCATTTGATTTTCTCTTAATTTATAAAGCCCCTTACTCAAAATATCAATGACAGTGGTTTGTCCGGGTATGGATGAATGACCTCCTGCTTTTTGTGCAGTTAAAATTAAAGTGACATACCCTTTCTCACCCACACCAATGGAGGCAATGGGTCTTTTAACATCTTTCATATCTTCAGTAGAAATCTCTCCTCCTTCATCTACTACTAAATCAAATCTTTTATTAAGTGATTTAAAATATTTTACCATGGCCGTAGCTCCTTTGCCACTCGATTCTTCATCTGCACCAAAACATAATAATATAGTTTGTTTAGGTTGAAAACCTTTAGCTAACTGAGTTTCGGCGGCTTCTAAAATACTAATCATACTTGATTTATCATCAAGTACCCCTCTTCCCCATATATAACCTTCTTTGACTTCACCCCCATAAGGAACTGCATGCCATAGTTTAACTGCCGAGGCTTCTACCGGTACTACATCGTAATGTGCCATTAATACTATGGGAAGTAAACTTGTATCTGTTCCTTTCCATTCGTATATATAATTAAAGCTATCTACAATAGTTCTAGGTAAATTTTTATGAATGAGTGGATAAGATTTTTCCATAAATTTTCGATAGGCTAAAAAGGTAGCCGTATCAAACTGATAAGCATCGTTAGGTGTTTCCGTTTGAATTTGAATGGCTTCAGACATATGTGCAATGGCATTATTAGGTATAGCTTCTAAGGCTGTACTTTTTTGATGGCTACCTGGTGTATTGGTGAAAGTTTTTACAAGTACTATTGTAAAAATTACAAGTAGTCCAATACCTAATACGCTTACTATCTTTTTCATATAAATTCGGTTTAATTATATTCTGTAATATACGAAAACTAGACTATAAAATAAAAGCACCCCTTAGTTTGAAAGGGATGCTTTAGGTATCAATTTTTACTTAATTAAGGGAGAAGGTTGCCTAGTTCTAATTCCAGCCCCTTCTTTTACTTACTTCCTTACGCATTTTATCTAAAAAGTCTCTATCCACACGTAAGGCTTTATTTACTCTTTCTTCTGTTTTTAATACTGGTAGTAAATCAGTTTTGTATTTTTTTCTAGCATTTAAGATGGCTTCTTGTAATAGAATTTCATCACTCATCTTAGTTCTAATAATTTCTTGCATTGCTTTATTATGCGCTTCATAGACTGGCCAGAAACCTTCTGCTTCTCTTACATTTAGTTCCAAATTCTTGGTAATAAATTGAATTTTAAACATTTCAATTTTTTCTCTTTGTTCGGGCCTCATTCTTTCACCTCTTCTTGGGCCAGGTCCATTATCGTCTCTTCCTCGATCATCGCCTCTTTGATATTCTCTTGGCGGCGGTGGAGGAGGTCCTTGTCTTCTATCATTAGGCTGCGCTATTAGGGATGAATGTATAATCATTCCTATCAAAAGAAAGTAAATTACTTTTTTCATTTGTTTATTATTTTTTGAATTTCTTCAATTTGTTTTTCATCTAAATTAGAAAGTCTTATATTTTCTTTTTGCATGGCAGCTTGTATATCAATTTCTGCTATCCATTCATTAGCATCAACATAAGATTCTATTTCTTCGCTACTAAGCTCCTGTATTGAAATATTGTTAGCAACAATGGGTGTATGCGTTTTTTTAGAAACCGAATTATTTAAAAATATAAATGAACCACCTATTACAATAATGAATGCGACCGCAATTGATAACCTATTAAAAGGTTGCATAAAGAAAGGCAAGAAAAATATTTTTGCGTTTTTCTTTTCTAATTTTTGAACTTTTTCAGCTTCAATCCTACTCATTAATTGATCAGCAAAAGTTTCAAAATAATGAATAGGTGGCTCGGTTCTAGACAGGTTAAATTGGTCTAGGTTTTGTTTATTCAACAAGCTTTCTGCCCATGCTCGGTCTTGTTCTAAGCTGTTTTCAGTATTGTTTTGGTTATTTACTTCTATCTCCTTTTCCATATCCTTATTTTGACTATTATTTATACTATAAGTTTAAAGCTGCTTAATAAAACCCTCTACTTTTTTTACTGCCTGGTGATAATTGGCCTTCGCACCCCCAATGGTGGTTCCAACAATAGAGGCTATTTTTTCATAATCAAAGCCCTCGTAATAACGCAACATAAACACAACCTTTTGTTTTTCAGGCAGTTGGCTAATGGCACGGTCTAGGCTTATCTGAATTTCAGTACTTTTTGGGCTGTCGGCGCTCGCGCTAGCATTCTCATAGTCTAATATATCACCATTGGAGGAGCTACTACCCTGTTTTTTCTGCTTTTGAATATAATTAAGCGTTTCATTATAGGCAATTCTAAATAGCCAGGTGGTAAATTCGCTTTCCATTTTAAAGCCATCTAATTTATTCCAAATTTTTATCCAAACTAGCTGCGCTATGTCATCGGCGTCAGCATGGTCGGTGACCATTCTTTTAATTTGATAATAAACTTTTTGTTGGTGCTTTTTTAGAAGGGCGGTGAAATTGGCTTCTCTATTGGTAGATGCTTGAAACTGAGTAATAAGTTCTTGATCACTTGCCATAATATGCTAATGTAACAAAAGTTTTTAGGAATTAACCTATTTTTATTTTGTCTTGCTTTAATGGCATGTCTTTAAAGAGGAAACTTAACTTTAAAATTTATAATATGAAGTCTATAAAAATTTGTTTGCTGTTATTAGCTTTAGGAATAGCTGAAAAATCTTGGAGTCAAGATTTATTAAATACAATTACTAAATCAGAAACAGAACGTATTGAAAAGTATTTATCCTCAGATGAATTAGAAGGCCGTAAAACGTTTAGTAAGGGGATTGATAAGGCGGCTGCTTTTATTGCCAATGAATTTGCGCAAGCAGGTTTGGCTACTTTTAAAAATAGCGGCACTTATTTACAAACTTTTTCAAGAATGTCTGCCAAGTTTATGAGTGCCTCAGGTAATTTTGATGGCAATGCTTTAGACCAAAAAAATATAATTGTGGTAACACCACAAGCAAATTTTTCTATTACAGAAGCCAGTGGCTATGAAGTAGTGAAAATAGATAAAGAAGATAATTTTGGTATGGCTATTAGAAAATATATGGGGGCTACTAAGAATTATCTAATTCTAGTTGATACATCTTTTGCTCAAATCTTTGGTCGTTTGACAAGTCTAAAATCAAATTTAACGGAGCAACAAAAATCGGTTGTATTTGTTTTGACTAATAAAACACCTAAAAAATTTACTATTGAAGCAAGTCACAAAATTGAAAATTTGTCTTTAGCCAATGTAGTAGCAGTTATTCCAGGTAAGTCACTTTCAAATGAATATGTAATTTTTTCAGGGCATTATGATCATTTAGGTATTAATAGTACAAATGTGAAAAACGGTGATAGTATTTATAATGGTGCCAACGATGATGCAGCAGGCACTACAGCTATGATTATGCTTTCAAAGTATTTTAAAAAATTAAATAACAATGAACGTACTTTAATTTTTGCAGCCTTCACAGCAGAAGAAGTGGGGGGCTTTGGTGCGCAGTATTTTTCAAAGCAGTTCGATCCTATGTCAGTGAAAGCGATGTTTAATTTAGAGATGATGGGTACAGAAAGCAAGTGGGGTAAAAATAGCGCTTATATTACGGGATATGAAAAAACAGATATGGGTGCCATTTTACAAAAGAATTTAGCAGGTACTGCTTTTACTTTTTATCCAGATCCTTACACGGATCAAAACTTATTTTACAGATCTGACAATGCCACCCTTGCGCGTTTAGGTGTGCCTGCACACACTATTTCTACTTCTAAAATGGATAGCGAACCTAATTATCATAAACCTAGCGATGAATTTCAAACTTTGGATATAGATAATATGAATGAGATTATTAAGGCCATTGCTAAAAGTGCGCAATCTATTATAGCGGGTAAGGATACACCCACAAGAGTGGATACTACCCAATTAAAATAAATGCATCATTATTTTAATTTTATGTAATTGCTAATTAAATTTTTTCAAACTCGCCTTTTTCGGTATTCTTTTGAACCTTATCTGCTTCAAATATTTTTCCATTGATGGCAATGTATACGCCAGGGCTTAGTACTTGTACAAAGGCTAGGGCGCTTCCTAAATTAAATAATCCATCAGAGCTACCAAACTTATAAGGCACCATGGCACCTGTAAGTACAATGGTTTTATCTTTGCAATGCTTTGCTAAATAAGAAGCAGTGAGGGTCATGGTATCGGTACCGTGGGTAATTAAAATCTTTTCTTCTTTAATTTCATTGCAGGCAGCAGCAATCATTTGTCTATCAGCTTCAATGAAGTCTAGGCTATCTTTCATCATGAGCGTCGTAATGGATAGATCTAATTTACTTCTACCTAATTGCAACATTTCATGTAAATGTGTTTCTTTAAAAAATAAACTACCATTTAACTCATTATACTCTTTATCAAAAGTACCCCCTGTAACAAAAACTTTAATGGTGCTTGACATAAAATTATTTTTGATGAAAACTATCGCCAATGAAAGCTAAAGCGTCAATTATACCAGTTCTCCAATAGGTCCAATTATGGGCGCCATCTCTCATTCTAAATTCATGAGGAACTTTCTTATTAGTAAGTGCTATATGTAATTGAGCATTGCCAATAGTTAAAAAATCGTCATCACCACAATCAATCCAATAGCTCACTGCAGATAATTCTTCCTTGGTCTTTTTTTCAATAATAGCTAAGGGGCTGTTACTTAACCAGGCGGGCGTTAAGCGGTCTTTTCCTTTTAAATTTTTACCCATTGAATTGCCAAATAAACCATTGAACATACCCTCGTCAAGATTCATAATATCGTTGTCGGTCCAAACAGCTGCGCTAAGTGGTGCAGACGCTACAAATAAATTAGGATATTTAAGAGCGTACATTAGTGCACCATATCCACCCATGGAAAGACCAGCAATGCCTCTGTATTTTCGCTCAGCTTTTACTTTATATGTTTTTTCAATATGCGGAATGAGTTCTTTGATAAAAAAGTCCTCGTAATTTAATTTACCATCTGCTGTATTAATATAAAAACTTGTAAAGCCATCGGGGGTTACAATAATCATAGGTGGAATTTTGCCCGTCTTAATGGCATCATCCGCTAAGCGGTTAACTTCCCCAAATTGAATCCAGCCATCATCGGCATCGCCATAACCATGTAATAAATAAGTGACAGGATAAGCGCGCTCACTAGTATAATAATCGCTAGGTAAGAAAATGGAATAATGTACTTCTTTATTTAGAATGGCACTTTTAATAACTTGTTTTTCTTTTACAAAACCTTGTGCAAAACTGCCCATAAGAAATGTAAAAACGAATAGCAATAATAATTGAAATTTTTTCATAAAAACATATTTATTGTAAGCCTAAGATACAAAAAACAAAGCGCGGATAAAAGATTGTTTTAGCAGCTAGTTTTTAGGTTTTAGGGGCTTGTCAAACATATCCAATTTATCTTGAATAGGATTGTCGGAAATGGAAGCTGCTTGCAGTTTATTGGCTCTTGAAACCGGCTTGTTGCCAATAGCATTAGTTTTATAGGCTACGGGGCCAATGATATTAAGCGCTTTATTTAAATAAGTTTCACTTGGGTCGCCTAATAATTTATAGGGAAGTACATCGTCTGCAAGCGAATAGTCTGGTAAAAAACCATTCACAGTGCCATAGTCGGATTGATCAAGTGCATTTACTATTTTAAAGGTGATAGGCTGTAATCCATAGTTCCATCTTTTAGTATTATCGGTAATTGTAAAAGAACCTACATTTTTACCATAGGTATGTTCGCCAATTAAAATAACATTCATAAATGGCTTTAAATTATTAATGATAAGTTCACTAGCGGAAGCAGTACCAGTAGAAGTAAGAAAAAACACTCTATTTAAGGAACCAATATTGTTGGACTCCATTTTAAAATTGGTGACAAGGGCGGAAGCGCCACTTTGTTTTATGACTTCTTTAGTAAAAGTTTCGTTATACTGTCTTTTATTCATCACCTTATCTACTCTACTTGCTATGTCTTTCACCATTAAATTGGTTAATAAATCTGAACTAGAAACATAGCCTCCTCCATTATAACGAAGGTCAATCACTAATTCATTCACCCCTTGTTGTTTAAACCTACCAAATACAGCCCTTAAGCTATCATCGAAACTAGATAGGAACTGTAAGTAGGCAAAATAACCCACTTTCTTACCAGCCCAATTAATAACCGTGTCTTTTAAAATGGGGTTGGTTTGTAATTCGACTTTTGTAACGGTTACAGATTTACCTGAACTGCTAAATACTTTATTATTATAATCACCTAAACCTAATTTTAAAGTTTGATTTTGTAATGCTGAATTATAATTAGAGGCGGTGATGACTTTGTCATCTACTGATAAAATAATATCTCCTCTTTTTAATCCACTTTTTTCAGCAGGACTTCCTTTTAATACATAGGCTAAAACCAAGGCTACATTTGTTTTTGTATCGTCGGTATAAAAAGCAGTTACTCTAATACCTAAAACTGTATTGATACCATTTAATTGGTTTATTAAATTGGTGGAACTACTATCTATCCAAGAAAAACGATCGGTGGTTTTATAATCATATAAAATACTATAAAAATAATCCATAGGATTACTACCGGTATTCGTATTGGCTAAAGCAGGCATTTTATCAGGCCATAAATAATAGGCCGACATATTTTCATGTATCCAAGTATTAATATCGGCATTGGTATATTTTGTTAGAGTCGAATTATCTACCCCAGGTTTTACAACTGTTTCAGGTAAAGTTGTAACCGTTTTGTTACAAGATAGGATGCCAATGATTAAAAATCCAATAAGTAATTTCTTTAGTTGCATGCGCTTATGTTTAACTACCTAAATTTAAGAAATATATGTGATTCTAGGTGTTAATTACTTAATTTTGTGAGACATAGAAATGTCTCTAGGTTAGTTATCAATACAAAACAAGGATGAAAAAAATAATATTCATTTTACTGCTTTTAAACTTCTTTTTTTTAGCGCAAGCTCAAAAATCAAATATATATACGAAGTCTGTTAACGATTGGCATAAAGCGCGAATAGCCGATTTAAAAACCCCCAATGGTTGGTTAAATTTAGAAGGGCTATTTTGGTTAGAAAAGGGAACAAATACTTTAGGAAAAAAAGAAGGTAGTGATTGTAGATATAATAATGCAGCATTCCCAGCTGAATTAGGATCTTTTATTTATGAAGGTGATTCAGTTCTTTGGGTAAATCAAAAAAACTATTCTATAAAACTAAATGGCCAATTAGTAGTTGGCCAGGTTCCAGTTAATGTATTTTCTAAAGAAGAGCAAGCTATGACTATGTCATGGTCAAATTTTACATGGACCATTATTAAAAGAGAAGATAAAATAGGCGTTAGATTTAGAAATTTAAAAGCGAAAACTTTAATTAATTTTAAAGGTATAGAGCGATTTCCTATTGATGCTAGTTGGCGTGTGAAAGCTACCATGGTGGCGCCTTCACAAAACTTATTAATGATTACCAATGTACTTGGTCAAACGACTGCAACAAAAACAGCAGGTAAATTATTGTTTACTATTAATAATAAAGAATACTCATTAGATGTAATTGATGAAGGAGGGCCAAAATATTTTATTGTATTTGCTGATGAAACGGCTGGTAAAACTACTTATGGGGCTGGTCGTTTTATTGAAATTAATAAACCCGATGCTTTAGGCAATACAGAAATAGATTTTAATATTGCTTATAATCCGCCCTGCGCCTTTACAGCATTTGCTACCTGCCCCTTACCTCCGCCACAGAATAGATTAAAACTGGCCATCCCAGCAGGTGAAAAAAATTATGGTAATCACTAGTGGGTCCGTTACCTTTGAAAATAGATGACTCAAAATCAAACTATATCACCTACCATTGCCATAGTAGGTCTGGGCTATGTTGGCTTACCATTAGCGCTTGCTTTTGCTAAGCAGTATACTGTTATTGGTTTTGATATCAATGAAGCAAGAGTATTCGATTTAGAAAAGGGCAAGGACCATACCTTAGAATGCACAGAGGCCGAAATTAAAAACGCGAAACATTTAAGCTTTACTAGTTCTCTTAGTGCTATTAAAGAGGCTACCATATTTATAGTAACAGTTCCTACACCGGTAGATGCCAATAAGCGTCCTAATTTAAAACCATTAATAGATGCCACTGCCATGATAGGTGCAGTTTTAAAAAAAGGGGACTTAGTTATTTATGAAAGCACAGTGTATCCTGGTTGCACAGAAGAAGACTGTGTTCCAGTTTTAGAAAAACAAAGTGGTTTAGTATTTAATAAAGATTTTTATGTGGGCTATTCTCCAGAGAGAATCAATCCGGGGGATAAAGTCAATACACTTACTACTATTAAAAAATTAACTGCAGGTTCTACAGCAGAGATAGCTGATAAGGTAGATGCACTTTATGCAAGTATAATTACAGCTGGTACTTTTAAAGTATCTAGTATAAAAGTGGCAGAGGCAGCTAAGTCAATTGAAAATGCACAACGCGATATTAATATTTCTTTTGTCAATGAGCTAGCACTCATATTTGATAGAATGGGCATTGATACGCATGAGGTATTAGAAGCAGCTGCTACAAAATGGAATTTTTTACCCTTTAAGCCAGGCTTAGTAGGCGGACATTGTATTGGAGTAGACCCTTATTACTTAGCGCATAAGGCTACAAGCTTGGGTTATCATCCGCAAGTTATTTTATCGGGAAGAAATGTGAATGATCAAATGGGGAAATTTATTACAGAAAAATTAATACAATTATTAACTGCAACTGGACTTCCTGTTAAAGGCGCCAAGGCCTTAATACTGGGCGTAAGCTTTAAAGAAAATTGTCCTGATATTAGAAATTCAAAAGCCTTTGAAATATATAGCCAGCTTAGCGCTGCGGGTATGGAAGTAGATGCTTTTGACCCTTATGCCAATGCATTAGAAGTGAAGCAAAAGCATGCTATTGATTTAGTGACTGCCTTGGGAAAATATGATGCGATTATTCTTGTGGTAGCACACAATTTTTTTAAGTCTTTAGATTATACAAGCCTGAAGGCTTCTAATAAAACAATTATTTACGATACCAAGGCCTTCTTAGATAGAAGTATTGTTACTGCAAGATTATAATATCTGCTCTTATTTATTTAAAAATAACTACTGCACTATTGAGAATGTACTATTACCCTACTGAGGATGATAAGTACGCTCCGCATTTTTGAGCACTTCGTTTTTATCTAAGCTCATTTTTTTCAGTTGCTGCGCTTGATACATGGCACGTTGGTCGGTATAATGTGCATCTCCTTTATTAGAACTTGCTCCAAAAGTATTGACTGATTCTATTAAGGGTAATCCTCCGTCTTTAGGAAAGCGAACAAACTCAATATAGGCATCTCCACTATTCATTTTTCTTTGCCCTTCACCATAGGGTTGAGTTTGCACTGCTGCAAGAACATCGGGCATTCCACCTTGTGGCCAGTTCTCATCGCCTCTTACCAGTCTTTGCATTTCACCTAAGCTTACATCTAGTCTATTATAATTTTTCATTAAAAAATCATAAATATATTGATAGGTAGCAACTGCTTCTTGCATCGTTAATTTATCATCTTTTCTTCCCTCCATTATTTTGGGAATTTCATAATAAGCTAAATTATAAATAAGTGCACCCTTACTTTCAGGATTGGTATTGTGGTCCCAAGTTTTTAAAGTTTTAATAAGTGGAGACAGTGTAGGATATTTATTTTCATCTATTAAAAACATAGTATCTGCCGTAAACCCATAAGGAAATAAAATAGTAGAAGGTAATTGTCGATCAAATTTGATGCGCTTTAAATCGGTATAAGAAATTTTATCTAGAGGGTCTATTAAATCCTTAGCACGGCGACTTCTATTGTCATGGTATAATTCATAACCATCTTTAGGATCAAAGTTTTTAGGGTCTAAATTTTCACTTTCTGCAGTCGCTAAAAAAGGAGAATGGTTCATATTAATTAAATACCCGCTTTTAGGATTGGTATACTGAGGAAACTCGTTTAAAGGTTTAAACTTTGTCCATAGCGTAGCCCTTGTATTACCCGGTAGCGTTGAATTCCAGTGGTAGCTGGTATCTGCATTTCGATAGGGCATTTTGCCACTAGAGATATAAAATATAGTATCGCGTTTATCGGCATACATAATATTAAACATAGCTAAATGGTTTTGCGCCACTGCCGTTTTAAATTCAGTAAAATTCGTAGCCCTATTCATTGCATACCATTGTTGCAAAGCACCCGCATCCATTAAGGCAGGTAAACGCATTGAAAAATATTTTCCTTCAGGGGTTTTAGCAGTAGGTCCGTATATAGAAGTATAAGCCATTTTAGAAATAGGAAATGGAATGCCCTTGATATTTATTTTTATTTTTCTTTTTTCAAGTGCAAGCCACTCACCATCTACTTTATATTGTCCTTTATGTGCTTTGTCGGTTTCTAATTGGTAGATATCTATTTTATCTTGAAAGTTAACTGTATGTGCCCATGCTAAATTAGGAGTCGTACCATGAAAAATTAAGGGACCGCCTGGAAATAAACCTCCTAAAATATTCCAGCCTTCTTCACTTTGTAAATGTGCTTCATAAAAAGCAGTAGCGCCTTCAATGGGTTGATGCGCATTAATCACCAACATATTTTCACCAGTGGTTGATTTACTTGAATGCACTGCAATGGTGTTAGAGCCTTCTCCAGTCATACCTTTTAAATGTGCAATAGAGCCATTCAATATTTTAGGTAAGGTTCTATCCACTCCACAAAAAACAGCTACAGAAAAAACAGTTGTCGCTAAATAGTCTTCAATAGTAATGGGAAATACATTTTTATTTAATACTTTGTCGGGATGCGCTTTAGCAAAGGCTTCCAAGCCTGCTAAATAACCTTTTACTAATAAAATTAATTTAGGGTCTAGGCTATTTATTTGAGCAAGTACAGTGGCCTTTGTATTTAATAAACCAAATACATAATCAACGGGTGCGCCTTTTTTACCTAAATAAGAAGCTAGCTTTCCTTTGCCTGTTAAAATAAGGGTTTGAATGGTGGTAAAATCGTCTTCGGCATGTGCCCAGGCCAAGCCATAGGCCACTTCTGGGTCGGTAGGAGCAAATATATGTGGCACTCCATAAGTATCTCTTGCAATGGTAATTTTATCCGTACGAATAAGGGGCTCATTACTTGATTGAGCGATAGCGAATTGTTGTAATAAAATACAAATAGAGAAAAGGAGAATACGCATGTAGAGATATTTAGGCTTAATTATAATTTCAACGGTGTAATTTATAGAAACTATCTAAATTTGCAATAGTTAATAATTAAAATAGATAACAATGATTGAGTCTAAAAGGTTCGGTTCTAAGAAAGCACTAATTGATATAGATGAAACCATCTGCTTTTATACAGATAAAAGAGTATATGAGTTGGCCGAGCCTAATTTTGAAAATGTAGCTAAGATTAATAAACTATACGACGAAGGTTGGCATATTACTTATTGGACTGGCAGGGGAGAAAGTTCAAAGCGCGATTTAAGAGGCCTTACTTTAGAACAGCTTAATAAATGGGGCTGCAAGTTTCATGATTTAATTACAGGCTACGACCCTAATGGTGGCCCCACTAAACCCAACTTTGATTTAGTAATTGACGACAAGGCTAAGAGGATAGAGGAGCTTTAAGCGCTTGTTTATTTTTTTTAGCGAAGGGCAGGTATAAAATCCAGAAATGTATTAAGGCTACAAGTTCTAATACTAAAATATAATAAGGCCATTCTCCTATTACTAAAGGGTTACTTACTTCTGGCTTGGCCGATAGGTACATATAATTTGCACCCACTGTATAATTAACAATGGCCACGCCAATGGCTACGAATTGAGTATAGCCTAATACCCATAACCAAGATTTTGGTCGGGGTACAAATTTTAAATGAACAATCATATACGTTATTACTAATAACATACCACCATGGTCAATAAAGTAGGCGTAAAAATTATAACCTTCCATGCCTACGGTAAATTCAGGAGTTAGTAATGATTGTATACCGCCCGCTAAGCCCCAGTAGTAAAGGCATTCAGCCAACCATTGCCTGTAATTAATGAGTGTGATGATACATAAAAAATAACTAATACTACATAAGTGCACAGGCAGGCTTTGTTGCAAATTCCAATAGCCTGTTGAATAAACGTAATAATTTTCTACAATATAATTGATGCCAAAAAATAAGGCAATAAAATTAGCGTATGTTTTAGGTTGAATTTTTTTTAAATGCAAGGGTACTCTTACTACAATGGTAATAATGAGTATGACCATAATAATACATTGCCACCAAAAAAGGGAGAAAGGTTCAATAAAAGCAGGTGGATGAAATTTTCCCATTATTATAATTATAAAATTATAAGTTGCGAATCCAAATATTTCTATAACTAATTGGATTACCATCATCGCCATGGTCTTGTAACATCAATGGTAATTTAGCATCATGCTTTGCATATACAGGTTTCATTACCCAATCGGTAGGTCCTAAAATAGTTACATTATTTTGAATAAGTACTCCATTATGCATAACGGTTACACGCGCAGGGCTTTCTAGCTCTCCATTTTCTTTAAACCTTGGTGCTGTAAAAATTATATCATAAGACTGCCACTGTCCAGGTTTGCGACTTGCATTTACTAAAGGCACATGTTGCTTGTACACAGCCCCTGCTTGTCCGTTTGAATAAGTGGGATTATTGTAAGAATCTAATACTTGAATTTCATATTTACCCATTAGATAAACACCACTATTGCCTCTTCCTTGTCCACTGCTTTTTACTTCAGCGGGTTCTCTAAATTCAATATGTAATTGGCAGCTTCCAAAAGCTTCTTTGGTAATTAAATCGCCTGCTCCTTTAATATCTGTAATAGCGCCATCTGCATCAATTTTCCATCCTGCTGGGCTACCATCTTTTTTTTGAAAAGTCCCTAGGCCATTTCCATTGTATAAAATAGTGGCGTCGGAAGGCGCGTCTGAATTTATATGACCAGGTGTCACTACAGGTACATTCACCCATACTTCTAATAAGCCAGCAAGGCTATCTATATTTATTTTTTTTTGTGCAGATGCAAATTGGGTACATGCCAATAAGCAGGCAAGTACAAGAAAT
>Ga0209401_1000444_pt1 | contig 28120 bp, 28 predicted proteins | sample M_140807_MF_Meta_FD_187318 | JGI IMG/M metagenome (GOLD analysis project Ga0209401, IMG submission 187318) | Freshwater microbial communities from Lake Montjoie, Canada to study carbon cycling - M_140807_MF_MetaG (SPAdes) (version 2) | ecosystem: Environmental > Aquatic > Freshwater > Lake... | reverse complement strand
TCCTCCCTTGGAAAGGAAGCGGATGAGTTCTTAGCAACTAAGACGCCTCGTCTTCACAAACTCACTTTGATATACGATGGGATGAAAGCAGAATACGCATCCAATTCCCCCGAGCAACAAGAGCATATGGACAAGTATATGAGTAGGTTATTGGAGGAGATTGAATACATCCAAAAGACAATCAAGCGGATTCACCGAGCAAGGGCATCTCCGCCTAATCCTATTAAAGACGAAGGGAGCGTGCGGTTTATGCGTACAGAGGGTATGCGGGATTATATAACACACGCCATTCGGGATAGGCAAAGAGGAGAGATTGCGTGGATGTGGCATCAAAAACAGAACGAGGTCGCCTTCGGCACGAAAGAAGATATGCGGGGACAAACTAAAGAATGGAAACGTCATATCAAGATGGGTAAGATTCTTCCCGTATTGGAAGATAACAACAAATCCCCTATTGTTGGGGGCAAACAATACTATACATTTTGCGTCTGTCCGGTTGAATGGGAGATTGACCCCTCCGGATTCAGTTGGGAAAAGGAGACCTTTCTCATCAACGGCATCATCGTCTACTTCAAATCAAAGGAGAACCGAGATGCTCTCTTCAAATACCTCTCGGCATAATATACTATTGAATACACCGTATACATTTTTTAGAAAACGAAAGACCTTGGAATAAAATTGAACCAGAGTATACTAAGTAGGTTTAGTATGAAATGTCTTATCAGGAGGTCTCTGCGTCTTATACCGAAACCTATGTCTTCAACGTCCCGAAGGGGATTGATTTAAACGATACATCCAAAGTCAAGTTCTGGGGAATCAGGTATAATACGCTTAGTATACAGTTTGTGGACGGAACCGAGATGGAGATTGAACCCGCCCATCAATTAGACACCGACTACAAGTATCCTGACTCAACCGACCTTGAAGAGGTTGAGATAGACAAGGAATAATATACAGTATACAGTATGGAGACCGATGAGGTAATCGTCAACCTCAAAATCCTCGCCAAGATACAAAAGGGAGACCGTATTACGACTACATCTCCTTTTTTAAATATAGAACAAAGGAGTCTTGTTCCAGAATGTATACGGAGATGGAAAGCAGGGGAAGGCAGAAATGAGAGTATACGCAAAATCAACATCATCGTCAATAACGCTCTCATTTCTAAAACTCCTATTCAGGATTACCTTCTTGCTTGTATAGAGGGTTTAAGAAATTTACAGGATACGTATACTGGCGACCTTCAAACCGTATCTCGTATAGATACCATCATAGATAAAATTCAAAAGCATACCCAGACTGATTTTTGAATAAAATTGAACCAGAGTATACAGGGTAAGGAAGACATCTTAAAATGGACGGTGGGATGCCGAACACGTGGGTGCTTGAATGCTCTGGTCGTGTTCTTGGTGCCAAAACAGGCAAGGCGGTGGACAACCTTCTACGTCTCCACAAAAAGAAATGCGACATCTGCCGAAACATTCAGTATCTATGTGTGGACGAGGGACGCATTACAATTAAACACCAATACAAGAAGGAAGAACGCTTGCGGATAGACCAAACCAGCGAATATCGCACCAAAAAGTTAAACGAGTTGATTGATGCCTTAGAAACGGTTTAACTATAATTAGAACAAGTATACATTTTTTCTTCTCGCCAGTATACTATGGCGAGAGAAGTAGATGTAGGCAACTATGGCGATGACTCTCTAACTCACTGGAAAGTTCAACATCCTACTGCACCTAACAACATTCCCCAGATGGCGTCGTGGAGCAAACAACCTTACTTCTGTGCTGGCGGAAACCAGACTGCGTATTACCTCGGTCAAAAGAGTAATGCGATGATAACTCCTACCAAACCTCGTGAACTCCTCTCTCGTAGTGAGCGTATTCAATTGGAAGCGATGAGGTCTATTGGAAGAAACGTTGATATGTCAATACCTTCTCTCGTATTAGGTTCTCATCATATGTAAAATTGATTCAGGAGTTTTAGAACCCATAGGGTATTGATGCCTATCGCCAGAGTATACTTGATTGAGAACAACGGCAAAGGATATGTAGGGAGCACCATTCTTAAACGAGGACTTCCTCGTCGTCTTACCTATCATCGTCAATCTAAAAGAAAATACAAACAAGGAAAAGAACGTTATATGACTTCGTTTGAACTATTAGACGGTAATGAGACCATACGTTTATTAGAAGAGTTTGAGTATACTACACGAGAAGTATTGATGGAACGAGAACAACATTACATCAATACCTTACCTAACCTTGTTAATAAACAAAACGCATTTGGATGGAAAGACCGAACCGAGTATCTTACGGAATATAGGGAAGTTCATAAGAAAGAACATAGCGAGTATTGTAAAATACGATGGCGTAAAAAAGAATTATATAGGTTGTGGTTGGCGGATTTTAATCTGTGAGTATAATTATGGTGGCAACTATCGTGTTAAATAGCAGTAATGTCGTCCAGAACGGTCAAAACAATCAGTTAGTATACTCGTTTCCAAACTCCGTAGCGTTCCCCAACCACGAGATAGCAATTCAGTCTATCTCTATGTATTATAGTTGGGTGAACATCAACTCCACAACTCTCAACAACAATATTTATCAATTCTTGTGGCCCCCTGATGGAATTACGTATCAAGTCACTATGCCCGACGGACTGTATGAGATTGCGACGATAAATCAATACCTTCAATTCTACTGTATACAGAATGGTCTTTATCTTATTACCGCCACAGGTTCATTCGTATACTTTTTGGAGTGGACAGTCAATACTTCTCTCTACGCTGTCCAACTCAATCTGTATCCTATTCCAACCTCCGCCACAGCAACCACATTAGGATACACTCAACCTGATAACGCTACGTGGTCATACCCTGCTGATGCTGTGATTCCTCTTTTGTATCTTTCTGCCGTTGGTCTTCCTGCGAACAACTTTTACAAAATTGTAGGATTTCCACAAACCTTCAATATGGCGATTGCTCCCTATGAACCTGTGGATTCTACTATCAATACCTCCTACGTCAGCACGACCGCTCCCCAAGTCAATCCTAATCCTACACTCTATCTTGCTATTTCCAATATTGAAAATAATATGGCGACGCCGTCCTCCATCATCGGCACCATCTCTCCTACTGTGAACTACGGAGAACTCATCAACATTACTCCTCCACAGTTTGCTTGGAACAAACTTCTTTCCGGCACTTATAACTCGCTTCGTTTATCTATTCTTGGAACAGACAAGTCGCCAGTCATCATACTAGACCCTACGATGACGATTACCCTTGTCATTAGAGATAAGAAAGACATTAGTCTTGGAGATGCTCTCAATTCCGCCTCTATGGGCAAGTAATTTTGCGTATACATATAGGAACTTTAATAGTATACTTAACTATGTCAGGGTATATCAACGACGCTTATATCAACCGTATCTACGATGATTTAAGCAAGGAGAACAGCGACATTCTAACCAAACTCAAAAACCGCAAACAAGGCGAGGCAGAAGAGACCGAACCTCTGTATACTAAGGAGGTCGCTCTCATCAACAGTATACTAACCAACCTTATCAAACTTCGTAATTTAAGGCAGAAGATACAGGTCAAAGAAATCTAATCTTAATTTTCGTTTAAAATTGATACAGAACAATCTACCTCTATTAGTATAGAGATGGATTTTGAAAAGTTATTGAAGGAACGCCGGTCTAAACTGTCAGCGTCTTCTATCAAGACGTATACGTCTACCCTTCGTAGTATACTGAGAAACGTATACCCTGATGAGAAGACTCCTACGATAGACCTGTTTAAGAACGTCAATACGATTCTTCTCCATTACATAGACGACCCTCTTAAATCTCTCAACAATAAACTTGCTCCTCTTTACGTCTTGACTGGTATAGAAGAATACCGAGACCTGATGATGAAGAATGCTGAGAAGATTAAAAAGGATGTTGATAAGCAAGTCAAGACCGAGAAGCAAAAGGAGTGTACACTGGAACAGGGGGATTTGAAATCCCTTTGGGAAAAAATGAAAAAGTATACCGATATGATTTACAAGAAACAAGTTATTACCGATGCCGACCTTCAAACGATACAGATGTTTATCGTATTGTCGTTGATGGGAGGCGTATTCATTCCTCCACGACGAGCGATGGACTACTGTCTCTTTAAAATCAAAGACCCTACGGATGATTTCAATTACCTACTCAAAAACAAACTCGTCTTTAACAAATACAAGACCGCCAAGACTTATGGTCGGCAGGAGGTAAGTATACCGAAAGAGTTAAAGAGTATACTGACCAAGTGGATAAAGCATAACCCCACCGAGTGGTTGCTCTTTGATACGAAGAGACAACCTCTTACCGCTGTGAAACTCAACCAGCGTTTTGTCAAGTTGTTTGGTAAAAAGTGTTCCGTCAACTCTCTCCGCCACTCTTACCTTACGGATAGATACGCCGAGCATATCCCTATGCGGAAACAGTTGAAAGAAGACATTACCAATATGGGGAGCAGTCTTGCCGTAGAACCCCATTACATCCAGTTAGAAGACGTTGATTGAAAAAAATTGAACCTACAATTAACCCTGATTTATTAGCATACTAGGATGCCTGAGCAGACAAAGACCGCTATGCCTGCTATGCCTCGCCTTGCCGTTTGCTGTCTGTGTAAGGCAAAGGATACAGTAGGATACGGAAACAATCCTTCTCCATTCAAAAACAAAGGCAAGTGCTGTGATGAGTGTAATATAACCAAGGTCATTCCTGCGAGGATGTGTTTATGGCGGTTTAAATAAAATTGATTCAGCAGACCCCCTACATCTTTTTTATAGATGGCGGATATTTACAGTAGGAGGAAGAGGAAACTCCGACCTCCTGTGGAGGCACCTCTGGAATCCTACATTCGTGAAAGGACACATTACTCCGCCTGTGCCGTTAATGAATACTGGTATATCAGTATTCATTATCCTAAAAAAACACATATTCAACGCTACTTGAATAAGAGGTTTTATACCTTAGAGCAAGCGGTGGATTTTATTAGACCCATCATCGCCGAACACGGATTCCCCCCTAAACAGAAATACAGAAAAGTATCCCCTTCGTATTCAGCAAATGCTATGGATATTAAGCGTATAAACCAGCACCGAGACCAGATGCTCGCCCAGCATACAGACCCCTCCCTCCCTGTGATACCGACCCCGTTCGCTGATATTGAGGAGGAAGCGTGTGCCGGAATTGAAAGTTTGCTGACAAAGGTTTAGACGTGGTTGCTGGATTCTCCATCGTATGTTGAAGCAGATTTCCACCTACGCCTATACTTGATTTTTCTACAATACCGTATCCACGCATCCGCTCTCCTGCCGTCATCCTCGCATCCGCAAGATTCGCCATCGCATTCCCAAGGTTCGCTCTCGCCAGAGTAGGATTGCCTACAAAATCAACAGAAGGGGTTCGTGAACGAGGTTGCTGATTTCGCCCCTTGTGGGTTCGCAAAGCATCCAACGCCATAGACTTTGCCTGATTTCCCAAATGCTCTCCTATCTGCTGACCTGCGAGTGCTGTGAAAGGGGACAACTCAGGGTTGCCCGCCAGCACAGCGGCCGCCGTCCCCGCCATCGCCCCCACCTCAGGAGCGTATTGTGCCACATCCTTGACTACCTGACGACCTACCTTTTTTGCCGTATTCACAACCGCCTTCTTTGTCTTCTTGAAAACTCCCATACCTTCGTTATGAGCGAGTTCATCTCTATCCAAAGCAATATGAAGACCCTTGCCCTTATTGAATGCCCTTTTTATCAGGTCATAAGTCTCCGGTTTTACGTGAAGTCCTACATCTCCTGCCGTCATCCTCACTTTTTCCCCTCTTCGCATTTTCGCCATAGACCTTGACGAAATACCACAACCGACAATCTCCATACTCCTATACACAGAAAAAAAACGACATTATCTAACGTTAATATCAGGAAACTACGTTTCCCGAACCCTTCCTTTGAGGTTTTAGGGGGGAACCCCCTAGTTGGAGCGTGGGGGAGTTGAACCCCTCGCCGTTGCCTGTAAGCAGAAGCGTCCTTCTACCGTATACACTCGCTCCAAGTATGGTGTAGAAGTTGTAAAGATGTAAAGAGATTTTTAGACACGGGCGCCCGTAAGTATATCAATATCAATCTCAACGCCATACTCTACAAAGATGAAAAGGTCAATCGCATACGCCGACTGATTTTGACCGATGATGTTAACCGATTTCGGCACCGCCTCCTCCACAGGGAGCATACGACCGCAGTTGACGTAGTAGTAGGAGTAGCAAGTCTCAAAGTCTTTCTGCGAGACAAGACCAGACGAGAGACCATCCGTCATACCGCCGTTGACAGCGTTGACGCCATAGGTCTGGTTCAACCACTGTTCGTAAGAATAACGCTCCGTATTGTAAATGGCGTTTTGACCAGAGATTTGAATGTTGAACTGATTGAGTGAAATGTAAGGAGATGTTTGACCACCACCAGCACCTTCAAACGGCGACTGAATAGGAAGAAGACCACCGTTGTTGGTAGGAGCAGTCGCCGCCACCACACCTGCCGTTCCTGCCGAGTAAAACGGAAGAACCAGCACCGACTTGATGTTCGCAATACCGTTGGTAATCAAGTTGTTAAACACACCGCCACTTATAATCTGGTTGACGATTTGATATTGGTAAACATCGGTGTATACGATTTTCTTAACAGGGTCGGCAAGGTAAGATGCCTCAAAAACCGGCGAGAACGAGTATGCCGGAGCGTTAAGAAGAATGCTACGACCAAGAGGAGAAGCAATTTGCTGTGCCCCAGTCCCACCAGTTTGAGTCGTGTTAAGGCAAGCGTTGCCGACTTGAAGCGAAAGAGTGTAAGTCGTGGCGAACCCAAGAAGTTGCGTCCCCATACCAGCGTTGACAACAATAGACGTGTCTAACGTTTGACTGACAGGTTGTGTGTTTTGAGCAACAGCAACTTCTACACCACTCATTACCATCAGCGGAGATACACCACCAAGAGGCGACTGAACCTGACAAGAAGCGAACCCACCAATACCGGTCGTTGTGCCGGTTCCGCCAGTACACGCAAGAGTGACCGAGGTCTGGTTCAAGTTGAGCGTCATCTTACAGAAAACACCCTTCAACAGAGGAACCCGCTCAAAGAATGAGTGAAGATGTTTCAGGTAGATTTGAGCGGTAATTGCCCAGCACAGTTGACCCTGAACCGCAGCGGTTGTGTCCACACGACTGAAAAGGTAAGACTTCCACAAGTTGGTAAGACCCGCAACCGTGCCTGGGTCTTGCGACCCACTACTCACAGGAACATCACCGCCCACATAGAAAGTTCCTGCCTGAGAGACTTGTGTTTCACCAGAAACTGACCCTGCGATTTGTTCTGGGTTAAAGTTCCACATTTTTTGACGCTTTTGAAGACCAAGGTTAGTAGGGCAATCGCTAAGAATGGATTCACTTGTGTTTGTGTTAGACATTACAAAAGGAGCACCACTCGCAAGTTGATTGTTGTAAGTTGCCCCCAGAACTGCCGACCCACTAATAGCGGTCTGGTTGTAAGCGACCTTGCCTACACTCTCGCTGGTATCAGGGTAGAAACCAATCTGCGACCCCATCGTAGCAACATCATTCCACGAAAGTGAAGTCATCAATTTAAACGTGTTCCAGAGACCGATGTAAGGAGTTTGCTGAATGATAGTTGTGCCGTTGTAGTCCAAAGTAAACGAGTGAACAATAGAACCATACCAGTTTTTAAGTCCCACCGACTGGTCCATAGGACGAGTGGAGAACAGGGGAAGTGCCGCTGCTCCGGCAGCGGACACAGGGGCAGTCAACACCATCAGCATCGGCACCGTCAGGTATGCCTCACGGTAGTTAATATACTTGTTAGAGTTCGCCAATTGAGAGGTATCAATCACCGACTGATTCCCTTGATACGAACCGTTCTGGTTGTCCAGAATGCTTAACCAATCCTTCCGGACAAACACAGAGGGAACGCCTTCGCTTTCGCTCGCCATATCAAAAACCAACGTGTCTCCGCTCATACCCTCTATTTAGAAAATAAAACGAAGATTGAACCCAAATCTTCCTAAAAACGAATGGTCGTCGGTTTCTTCGCAAGAGGTTTTACCATCAATTGTTCCAACTTGCTATTTAATCCTAAACCAAGACCCCTACCCATCGGCACTTGACGCCCAGTTGTATGTTCGTAATCCTGAATAGACGCATACGACGAACCGCCTCCGGCACCGCCTACATTTAGGAGAACGCTCCCCATTCCACGACCCATCAATTTACGACCTGCTCTCAAACGGCGACCACCAGCATAAGACTTCATAAACGCCATACTTACACAGGAGATTTAAACGGCAACAATTAATCCTAAAAAAGGTCGCAAAGGGAATTGAACCCTTACTGACGGAGTCAAAGTCCGTAGTCCTAACCATTAGACCATACGACCATCGCTTTGTGTAGGGATTGAACCTACGACTTCCAGATTAACAGTCTGGCACTCTACCTACTGAGTTAACAAAGCGTGGGGTTTCCCCCTATACATCTTTACGACAATAAGGACACTTCTTCTTTCCTTCATCCAACGGCAATCTCCCATAACATTCCTTACAAAGGATATGTCCGCACCAAGTTATATGTATCGTTGTCGCCGACACCAAATCAAAACAGCAAGGGCAAGTATGCTCCTTATTGAGACGCTCCGCCATCTCCATAAACTCCGTTGTTATATGAGAAGGAAGCATCGGCGGTCGTTCCAAAACGCCGTTGACTCGCTGTATACCAGATGCTCCCAACATCCCTACAATACCCTGTGTACTCGTCGCCGTCTCCGCTTTCGCCTCATAGTATTTCGCCCAAGCAAACGATGTCTTGCGTTTTTGCTGTTCCATCTGTCGCTGGGTATAGGTCGTCATTTCTTACCTTGTTAGGAGTAGTTTTTACGAATCAATTTTAATGAAGTCGCTTGACTCTTGCGTAAAACTGTTTGAACCATTCCAATTTTTCCGCCAATCGCAAGTAAGTTCCTAAACGGAGGAACACCCCCCACATAGTATACGTTTACATTCCTTCTTTCGCCAACTCAACTAATATCTCGTGTGCCTGACGTTTCGGTATACGCCCTTCCTCAACAAACTTAATCAGCATAGACTTAAACTCTTTTAACAGTTGTTTAGAGTTGTTGCCGGCAAGGAGTTCTCCTTTCAGTATCGTAAACTTATGAAGCATCTGGTCTTCCTTATCCATATGCCCCCTCGGTATACTGACCTTCTCGTATTGAGAGTGTTTCGTGATATGATGGAGTTTCTCCTTTTCGTCCGGCGTCAACTTGTCAAACTGCTCCAACGAAGGACTGCCGTTTCCTACAAGGGTAAGCATAGTATCCTTCAACCGTGGAGACAGGTATTCGCTCGGCAACGCCTTAATCGCCCCTCCTTTCGGCGTCTTCATTTGAAGTATACCTTGTTTCAGTTTGGGGTGATGTATCAAGTAGCGACCGAATTGAGTATACTGAACTGGTTTCTCATAACCATCGCTCTTCTCCACCGGAGTCTTGGGTTTAGACCGACCCAGACCACGACCCTTCATTCCGGCACCCAACGTAGACGCCATTTGAGACGCCGTTCCTGCCGGAGGAACACCGCCTACTGTATCTTCACTTGACCGTCGTTGTCTTGCCTCAGCACCAGTTAAATCTCTACGAGAAGTTGGAGACCTTGCTCTTGCTCCGCCTCGTTTTCCTCGTCTCCCTCGTGCCATATCAAAAATGTCAAATGCCTCTTGTTGTTTGTCGTATCCCTTATCTATTAGTTCTTCCGGCGTCAACATTCTACGTAGAGATGGAACCGGAAAAACATCTGGTCGTCCTAATTCGTCGCCTAATCCACGACCAACATCACTAATCACTTGTTCTTGTTCCGCTTGGGTCATTCTTTGAAAAACATCTAATGGCGGTATTCTGTCAATTACTCGTATCAAAAGGTCTTGTAAGTCTTGTGCTAATAGAGTAAAAGAATTAGCAGGTTCTTCATCTAAATCAGGGGAAAGAGCAGGTCCAACATCAAAACCAACAACTGGAACACCGGCATCTCCTTCTACCGAAGCACGTTGAATTGATTTACGAATCAAGTCGTCATCGCCACTATCTAAAATTGCTTGGTCTACACCAAGTTTAAGACCTAAATCAAACAACTCGTCTTCTTCCAGCGGTAAATCCCTTGCTACCGAACCACGAAGAGCAGTTGCTTTGCCTTGCGTTTGTTGAAGTAGTTGTTCAAGTGCTCGGTCTCGTGCTGATAACACACTCGCTTCCCTAACTCTCGCCATATCTTCCTCTAATTGCTGTTGCTGTTGACGTTGAACGATTGCTCCTTCACGAGCACCAAATACTTGACCTATCCTTGCTTCATCGTCAGGAAGGTTTGACCTATCTAATTCATCATAGCGTTGCCGTAAGTCTCTCAAATCGCCTATATTTTCCAGTTCCTGAGACAACGCTCTCAACGCCTCCTCTCTCGCATCTGCGTCCTCAATCGCCTGAATCCTCTCAAACTCTTCCTGTGTCGGCATTTTCTTTAAAAGAGCGTCCACTTGCCCTTTGAATTGACTGGCGGTCTGTCTATCAAACGTTCTATCCAACTGTTGCTTCATCGCCTCCAACGCTTCACGATTTTCCGTAAGTGCTTTTGCCATCAACGTAGCATCCAACGCAAACTGACCTCCACTTCCCTGTTGAAGACCATACTCAATCCCCAAGGTATCCCCAAACTTCTTCTGGTATTTCCTAAAATATGCCCTAAACACCGGTGCCGGAACATTCTTAGGTTTGAATCCTTCCAATATTGCCCCTTGATGCGAAAGGAAAAAGGTAAGGTCATCATCGGACATATCCGCCAAGAAGTTGTCCGCCACAAACGAGTTCATAACCTTTGCTGACACAAGAGCATCCTTAATCATTTGCTTTCGCCCTTCCATAGAAGACCCCTTTTCAGTAGGATTCTCCGTTGCCTTAGGAATGGACGCCGTGCCGGTTGCCCTGTATATCTCGTTGGCGTTATAGTTCTTCTGGATATTACTCGCTTCTAACCGCAAGGAATTCATATACGCCTGACGTTGTGCCTGTGCTTGGCGTTTGTTCCGTTGAGGTGTTCCTGCCGACATACACTACGTAGACAAAAGAAATATACGATTTAGACATAAAGCGGACTTTCTTTGTGCCATTCCTCCTGCTCAGGGGACAACAATACCTTTCGTTCCGTAGACAACTCCTTGATGAAATGGTCTTCCGGTTTGATGTCATCAAAGACCTTCAAATGACAGACCATATTGAAATCGTCAATCAGTTTCTTCTCGTCCGGAAGATTCTTAATGTATTCATTCAGTTTCACGTTGAAATGCCTCTTCTTTGCCTGTGATAATTCCCTAAAATTAGTTAACGGCGACCAACCCAACGCATCATTAATGATGACGTTGAGTCGCTGGGCGTGGGTATGGAATTCCTCTTGTGTCATCTTCATAGTATACTCTCTTATTTTAGTTTGTCCTTAATAACGAATTGAGTTTATTATTTAAACGTATACTATGTTTATTAGTTAGTATGGCGTATAATGCCGTGAAACGATTCATAGAGCGAAATCCTGAGCGATGGAAGGAACTTAACCGCAAGAGCGTCTCAGCGTGGCAAAAAAGACAAACCGCTTGGAATCAGGCGACCAAACTCCTAAGGAAGATTGACCCGACTCTCTTCTTCTAACCAAACCTGAACCTCTTTCAAAACCTCGGGAGATAGTATACTCAGGTTAAAGAACATCCCATTCGTATTCTCATCGTATACTACTTGCTTACGGAGTAAAAGTCTCGCCAAGGCAATCTGCTTCTCTTTGGTAAGACTTTCCAACTTATCCTTTAACGCTACGAGTTCCATAAGTATAGTATACTGACTTTGGTTTTAACTAATAAATCTATAAGTAAATTGATTTAGAACTATTCTAAGATTTATTAGTATTGATGGAATATTCCTTTGTTGAAAAAGTAGACCTTCGCTCCGCTCATTATCTTTCTCAGCAATTATCCAGCGAGTATTATTCCTCCAACGAAGATGGAACCGACGAACAGATGAAATATGGAATGGTCAAGAAGGTTCTTCTTCAATACATCAAACAGAATGGAACCAAAAAAACAGTATACAAACGCTCGTCTACCGATACGCTGAAATGCCTTCGTCTTTACGCTGTGGGTTTACAAGGTCTCCCCAAAGCATTCCGTGGTCTTCTGTATCAATCCATCGGGGACGATATAGATGGCGTCAATTTTGCCCCTTCCATCATCTACAATTTATGCCGTCGCTACGATATTCCTTGTCAATACCTCGCTCAATACTGTAATCATAGAACCGACATCCTCTCCAAGTGGACGACCAAGTTGGAAGTCAATAAGATTATGAATAAAGCGTGGAAGGTCAAAAACGGCAATCCTTGGGTGGTCGCTTTTGACGATGAAATCAAACGTATACAAGCATCGCTCATCCAGCATTATCCTGAACTCTACGCTCTCGCTAAATCCAAGAACCCTAAGAACGCCAACGGTACACTAATGTCTTACGTATACCAGTTTTATGAAAACAAGATTTTAGAGAAGATTGTAGAGACCTGCCCTTACGAAATTACCGCCCTCGTCTTTGACGGATTTATGGTCAAGGGAAACGTCCCAGAATCCTATCTTCAAGACCTCCACGACCTTGTAAAACGAGAGTTTGATATGGATTTACACTTCATCGTAAAACCCCACGACACCAGCATTAAAATTCCAGACGACTTCAACTTTGATGATGCCGACCAGTTGTATCTACAAGAGAAAGAGAAACAGGAAACAGTATACGGTCTTGCCTTTGTTAAAGATAACTCTGTATACGCTCTTAAAGTAAACGGAAAATACGTATTTAAAAACAAAAGCGACCTACTCAATAATTTTCAAAATGTTTTCATCAAAGACAAACGATTTATAGAACGATGGTTAGATGATGATGAACGTGCTGAATATAACAGCGTAGGGATGTATCTCCACGATACAACCTGCCCTGACGGTGTACTCAACTTGTGGGACGGATTCTCAGCAAGTAAGTTGAAACCTGTGCTTGTTGATATAGAACCCTTCTTTACACATCTTCGTATTATGTCAAACCACAACGAAGAGTTCTATCTCTTCCTCTTGAAATGGTTGGCGAATATGTTTCAATACCCTTCCAATCCATCCGTATTCGTATGCCTTTCTTCTACCAACGAAGGAAGCGGTAAATCCGCTTTGGTAGACCTATTGAGATATATCATCGGCAAAGACAAATCGTATGAAATTGAAGACCCTGAAACCGAACTCTTTGGAACATTCAACGGTCATCTTGAAAAGGCAGTCTTCATCAACCTCAACGAGATTGGTAGAGGCGGTATGAATAAGTTTTACGATAGACTCAAAAAAACAATCAATTCTCCTTCTTGTTCCGTTCATCATAAAGGTCAAAAGGCGTTTGACATTACCAACGTTCGCCACTATATGTCTACGAGTAATAACACTCACGCCATTATCGTCAAAGAAGGGAATCGTCGTTATGCGATGACAGAGACCAGCGACGAGTTGATTGGAAAACATTCTTATTTTGACTTCTTCTATGATTGGATTGCGAGACCTTCTACTCAATACTCCGTATACACTTATTTGATGGCGTATAAAACCCCTCGTAAGTTGACGTCTGCCGATATACCCATTACCGAAACTCTCAAAGAAGCGTATGAGTTGAATAGAGACCCTATGGAAGATTTTATGCTTCAGTTTACCAGCGGTATTACCTTTGAGGGTCTGTATCTTGAATACAAAGAGTATATGAGGAGGAATGGATACGATAAAACCTGCCCTTCCAAAGCGTTTGCGATGAAGTTCTCTAAATACAAGGAGAAATACAAGATTACCGCAAAAGATAATGTGTTGCTGGAAGGTCGTCTTGAACGCAGGGTCTATTACAGAGAAGCGTTGCTCACCCTATGAGGTTTTAAATGGACTATTTATTAGTATACTATATCCTACACACCTACACACTACACACCTTTCAAACATATAGATACAGGAATGGAGTTAAAATATTTTGAATAGACCCTAAATTATTTGTATACCATTTATGGCGGAGGGGTTGACCCCCCCTGTGTAGTGCGGAGGTGTGTAGAAAGCGGTTTATTAGTATAATTCGCTTAAAGGCATCTTGACTGTGTATACTGTATGAAAGGGATGTATCGCCCTGACCCTGATGACCCCATTATCCAGCAAAACTACAAGGATTTCGTGGAAGAATACGACATTACACGACCCTCTACGGTTAACAAAGGACACGACCCACGAGTTTGTATTTATAGAGAACCTGTTGGTAAAGTGGGAGGAAACAAGTGGCACACGCCGACCAATAGGAAACAAGCACTCAAAGAAGCGGAAGCAAAGAATCAATACCTACATTTAGACCACGCAGAGTGTTTCAAATGCGTATACAAGAAAGTATACGTATTCAGCAACTATGGTATGAAACAAGAAGACATAGAACACGCTGAACGAGCAGGATACAAAGTCATTCCGCCAATCTATTCCGGCGATGCTACAACGATGGTAAAATACCTTTGGTAAGAAAATTGAACCAACTTTTATCCCTGATTTATTAGCATAAACGCAGATGCCGGTCAAATACTTTTACCGACAGCAGTGTAAGGTGTCTATCCCTTGTGGGGAGGATAGAACATTCACTTCTCAACAAACCGCCACCAAGTGGGTAAAACTTCACAAGAAGCGTTGTGCTTGTTGTAAAGATGCCGAGTTAATCACAAGTATACGAGATTACCGAGTAAGGTTAAGCGAGCAGTCTCATTATGAAACCGAGCAGACTGAGCGAGCAAATCACACGGCGTCAAACAGAGTTCTCTTTGACATTATGAATTCTTAAGGTTCATCCGGCATACCGAATTGTATAGGGTCAAGGAACTCGTCCAGACCCTTCCTAAACTTTTTCTCGTCGTCTTTCTCCTCCACGTCAATCAAGAAACACGAGAGTTTCTCGGCGGTGGCGTAGTTATACATACCTACCAGTTGTTCTTTGGATACACCAAGTGAAAACTGCCGTAGGATGTCTTTGACTTCACGAAGACCTCCTAATTTGAGCAAGACCAAATACGAGCAGTTCTTGCGAATGAGAGACGGAATGTCAAAGTAAGACTGGGACAGGTAAGCGACAGAGCATCCTAACTTTCTCGCACGGATATAGTATTTGATAATCGCTGATTGGTCTCTTTCAAGGACACAGTCATCAAAGATAACTAAATGGGACTGTTTCTTATTCATCTTGTCTAACTGAGGAATAGAGTGGAGACCTTCTTTGATTTGAATGTCAGGAGACCTCTTTTTTAAAAAGTTGTAGAGGGGTTCGTCCTTGTTCTGGGTAATGACCGTAATGTCGCTAAATGTTCCCTCGCCTTCACTAAACGCTTTGATTAGATTGAGGATGAAGTTCGTCTTACCTGAACCACTAGGTGCGGACACCGCTATGCGGAAAGGGTTCTTAATGTGGTGTTTGTCAAAGTTAGGGTTCGCAAGGTCGTCTAACATTTCTTTGGGCATCTCCTCATACCAGTTCTTCATCTATTAATTATAGATTATAAATCGGTTCTTAATCCCTATTTATAATCTGTATACGAAGTATGGCGATTAGTTATGGTGTAGAATACCTCGCTCCGGAAACCATAAATCCTGTCTTTAATCCTCAGGCATTTTTGAGGGCATATAAACAACAGATAGACCAAGTAGCATCAACCTCGGCAATTCAAGCGGAATTAGATACGATATCAAACACCGTAAATCTAGTTGAAACACTTTATTCTAACATAGGACTGGTAAATGCTTCGCCCTATAATTTGGTCATTACGGTGCTTTCATCCGGATTATATTCAACCTTGTATGGTTTCAGTTTAGATTCAGGGCAGAGCGTAGCAGTCATCAATAACCTTTGGTGTCAAGCGGTCAACGGAGGGTCTTCCAATAACAAGATATCAACCTTTTGTACACAGTTATATAATTCAACTTCGGCGGTCGTAGAGAACTGTTATTACTGGACAGGTATCTTCACACAGACCTCAGGGTCGTTGAACTACTGGTTTTCTCAAAATACAGTACTTATCCGAAATACATATTCTACAACTCAATCCTATGTGGTTCGTGTCTATTGCACATACAGCGGAATGGGGACAGGTTTCACCGTGTCCGGACCGAATACAAGTCAATCTTTGTGCTACGGACCGGTGGCGGTTCTTCTACTTAACTAGTCAGGAAACTACGTTTCCCGAACCCTTCCTTTGGTGTCGCTTTGGAAAGCGACTACGTAAGCAAATAGTCTGGATTTCCACACAGGATTCCGTTTAAATTTTGGGTTTGACCTACTGGAAAAAGAGACGTGCTAGTAAGACCTATCCCAGGACCACTTGTAGGGCAATAACACCACAAATAACAGTTGTTGACTGAACCGGAGGTAGGTTCAACAACATTATGAAACGCCATATAATTGACGCTGACGGAATCGGTTGTACTGAATATGGTGACCCAAAGGTTGTTATAAGCGTTATTGTACACGGTAGAAGAGTTATTCCACCAAAAATACCAAGCACCGACGTTTGCTTGCCCGCCTCGTAAGATGTCAAAGTTTCCGTTAAGAACCCACCCTTCTGTATACTTGATAGTTTGTAATTGACCTATACAGGCAGGAGTCGTTGGCGTGAGCAGGGTGGAGAACACAGTAGATGTATACAATCCTATATTTAGACTATTCGCAAGTAGATTGTCTGCTTCGGTGGTAAGAACCGCAATCTCTTCTTGTAAAGTAGCGAGGTCGGTATTAGCGTTGACCTCTCTTGGAGGGAATGACGTAGGATTAAAAATAGGAACTTCACGGATAGGAGTAGGGTATTCCGCCATAGTTTACGAACAGATTAAAAAACAAATGTCTAACCGTATACTATGTCGGTTTATCCTCCTCCTTATGAGATTGTTCCCATCTTTGAACCGGAGAAGTTCCCTTTATTGGATACGACGACTCAGTCTCTTACGGATTTAGTCAATCAATATAACGTATTGAATGAGGAGGTCAATACGCTGGGAACAACGACAGGAAAAATCATTAATATAGTGCCTAACTTGTTAAATGCGACTGGAATTGATACTGGTGTTTTCGCATACATCCCAGGTCCTACCACAGGAGATGGTCTAGTCGTGGGAGGAAAGTATTGGATGCTTTTCAACTTGACGTGTATGTGTGATAATCCAAATGACGACTTTACCTCAGGAATCTCAGTCGCCATAGAGTTCGGCAACACAACGGTCTATCAAGCAAATATGACTCCACGAGCAACGCAGAATGTTGATTTATGGACGTTTACCATCTCGTATCCATTTACTTTCACCTCGCAAGCATTCAACATCAATATCCTTTGTAATTTGAATAGCGGAGGAACTTACTCGTGTAATAGTCTCGCAAGAGTAGCAACGGGTGCTCTTTCAGGGTTGACTTATGCGAATACCTACATTCAAATAATGCGACTTCAATAAGTTTTTTTAATCTAATCTAAGAGTATGAGTGTATATCCGCCTCCGTTAAGTCAGGTTCCTATATTTAACCCCAACGATTTTAGCGAGACGGTGACATCTGTGATAGGAGGAGGTTCAACACCAAGTGGAACGTATTTGGAGTTTCCTACGGCACAGGGAGCGGAAACGTGGACAGAAAACAGCGGAAACAACGAGTTAGTGGTTGGTGCTGGAAGCATAAGTATAGGATATGATTTGCTAACGGAGGCAAAGGGGATTGCCTTTTCTGGTCAAGGGTTTGGATACAACGACGGAACAACGACGACGAATACGACGTGGTCAAATTTACAGATTAAGGTTCAGGCAGTTTCGGCACTTGCTCCGGCACAAGATGCGACGACACTCAACGTCAACGATGCTATCTGTATACAGAATGGCGAGTCTCCGGTAGGAACGAATACCATCATCCTCTCTACATCGGCAGGAGAGAATCAGTTGCTGTTGAATGATTCCGCAGGAACGGAAGGGTATGTCCTGACAAGTGGTGGACCGGATGGGTCTATGACGTGGGAACCAAGCGGAGGAGGAGGGTCGCAGAACCTCGCAAGTGTTCTCACCGTCGGTAGTGTAGCAGACCTTGACCAAAGCATTACGCTTTCTACTACGTCTACTGCCGAAAAAACAAATGTTTTAGATGGGACAGGAATGGTCGTAGATAATGTAGAAACGATAGACGGAGATACGATAGAAAGCAAAGGCGAAATAAGTGATACTCTTGCTCGTTTTTCAACTTTCAATTCGGCACAAATTCCTTCCCCTTCTATTCCTACTTATAGTTCTTTGCTTCAAGCAGATAGTCTTGTCCTCACCGATAATAAGTATGTAGACCCTGATTACATAACGCATACCCTTACGCTTGAAGCATATCGTATTGGAATTGACGATGATTTTGGAGAAGTAGGACAGGTTTTGGGCAAAGATGGTGATAATAATCCTGCTTGGATTACGGGTGGTGGAGGTGGAGGCACAACTTTGGAACAGGCAATTACAAATGGAAGCGGGTATGCGACCTCTTCTTTTCAAATTCAACAAATAGAATCTCCTAACTATGCTGAAATGGCGAATGACGGATTTGTCGTTCAAAATGTAGATAATGGACCATTAACCCCTCCTATTCCTACCACAACGACAAGCACCCTTTCCCCTGCGTCTTTGATTCTTACTAACGAAGCAAGTGGAGGCGATACTATATCGGCAACCTTAGGTGTAAATAGTTTAGCGTATTTACAGGGGGATTTTGAAGCAGAATACGACTACAACCATATGAGGGTTTATGATGATAATAAAGGAACTTCAATCTACACCTACATCTCTCCTAATGATATTACTCTGTTTGATACTGTTTATGATATGGTAGGAGGTTCGTTAGAAATATCAAGAAATAAGTTTAAAATTGGAGCAGATAATGGGTCGGCAGGACAAGTCATCGGTAAAGATGTGAATAACGACCTTGCTTGGATTACTGCTGGGGGTGGGTCGCAATCTCTCGCCGATGTTCTTGATGTCTCACCTGCTGGGGTTGCGAACGCAGGACAAACCATTACCCTTGTTCCTACAATAGGAGGGGGTTCAAATGTATTAGGTGGAGGCAGTATCACTATTGAGGCAAAAGACGCTTTTGACAATATCACTTCATCCGCTACAATAAACGGAGAAACGCCTGCTCTTACTCTTACTTCTAATTTTTACAGCGAAGACCCTGTCATAACTTCTACAAATGTGATAAGTCCAACAACGATGGTCATAACAAATGGGAATATTCCTCAAACGACAACATTTAGTGCTATTGGAATGGGGACTGATTCAATCACACAACCTCTTAACATAAACGCTCCTTTTACTCTTGTTTCTCCTGTAATTGACACTCCCGATTTACCTTTATGCTATACGCCCAACGCTGGTTATGGAGATGCTCTTATTGTGTATAATAATGTAGGTTTTGTTGCTGAGGTAAGTGATGGGTTTGCCGAAGTCATCTTTCAAAACATTTCGGCAACATCTCATTCGTCTAACATCATCGCTATTTGCGAAAGCGACGGAGATTATATGACGATGGGTCAAGTCAGTCAAACGGCAACTGCTCTTTACAATACTTTTTTTGAGATACAAGGAGCGGGGTATATGTCTTCTACGGGTCATCAAATTTTGGGTGCTAACTCTGCGGGTTCGGCAGATAAATCCGTTGTGATTACGTATGGAAATGGAACGGGAGGATTCCAAGTCAGTCCAACAGGAGCAATTGGATTTGACGCTACACCTAATATTGTAGATGATGTTGTATCTTTACAAGACGCAGATTTTGGAGACGCAGGTCAGTATTTGGTAAGTCAAGGGGACACCTTGCCTCCTGTTTGGACATCTCCCTCCTCTCAACAAATTGTATCTACAAGCGGAAATGTAAATAGCACTTTGGATATAAATTCGGTAATTGGAGTTCTTGTTATTACACCAACGGCAGGAACAACATCAGGACGAGTTTTCTTTTTACCCAATCCTCCGCCCCCCGTAGGATATGTCCTCTCGGTGAATAATTTGAGCGGTGTTGCTTGGACACTTACGACAACCGAAACAAATGGTTATGTTCTCTTTCAAGCAAATAGAACTACTTCTGCTAATGTTGGAATCAACGCAAGTGGTGTATTGAGATACTTGGGTAATATAGATTTCAGCGGAACATCTCGTCCCTGTTGGACTTTGTAAGTATACTAATAAATCAAAAGGAACATAAAGACATAAAATTAAAAGGGGTATGAAAGGGTCAGTATACAGTATACTTGGAACGATGGGGGTAGTATACGTAGGGTCTACAAAATGCTTTTCTATGAGAAAGGCAAACCATAAACGCCAGTCTATTGTGTGTACTTCTCCTCTGTATACGTTTATCAGGGATAATGGAGGATGGAAGGCGTTTGAGATGAAGGTCGTAGAGGAGATTGAGTATACTGACCGAAAGGAACTCCATTTACGAGAGAGGTTTTATATTGAGGAGTTGAAACCTTCTCATAACTTCAAGGTTCCAACAAGGTCTCAAAAAGAGTATTATACAACACCAGAAGCAAGGAAGAAGAACCGAGACAAGAACCGAGAGCGATACAGAAACAACCCCGAGACGAGGGAATACGCCAAAAATTACTACAAAGAGAACAAGAACAAGATAAAAGAACAAATAGGAGAGTGGCAGGAGAAGAACAGGGAGAGATACTTGGAGAGTATGCGGAAATGGAGAGCGAACCATCCTGACTATATGAAGAACTATTTGAAAAAAAAGAAAGACAGTATACTATGAGCGACGACGACGAATCTACCGTAGAGTCTTGGAGCGAAGATGTGGAAGGAGTTCTCAAAAACATTCTTCACAATTGTAATGACCTCCAACGAAAGCACAAGTCTCTTTATCTATACTATCAGTCAACTCTCAAATACTTCCAACTTCCCCTCATTATTCTTGCTTCAATTAATAGCGTTCTCGCTGTGTCTCTTGCGAATTATACTTCGCAAAGTAAGACCTCGCTGGTTAATTGTGTGTTTAGTCTGGTTTGTGCTTGTATTAGTAGTATACAGATGTTCCTCAAAGTAGAAGATAAGATGAAGGCAGAACTACAAGCGTATTACAATTTCAAACTCCTCGCCATCAGGATAGGGTCTACGTTGAAGTTGAATGTCAATCATAGAGAGATAAACGGTCAAAAGTTCTTAGACGAATGTTTGACGGCGTATAGAACGCATTTAGAAAGGGCGTTGGTTCTTTCAGGAACCATTACTGATAAGATTGTAGAACTCCCTGAGATGAAGGGAACTGTCATTAAGAATGTTCTCGGCGGGATAGATGTGGAATTATCTTCCCCCAGAGTATGAGACCGTATACCATTACAAAGTACACTAAAAAGAAAGCAGAAGAAATGGGTCTTCAAGTATTTCCTAGCGACTCGCCCAAGTACAAAATTGACGTATACGACCATAGAGGTTTGTATATGTTCTCCGGAGGAGCAAGAGGTATGAACGATTATCCAACTTACATTAAAACCAAAGGTAAAGAATACGCTGACGAACGCCGTAGGTTATACCGTATACGCCATAAAAAAGAAATAGAAGCGGAAGGAACTCGTGGGTATTATATCGCTAAACTCCTCTGGTAGGCAAGATGCTTTTTGGTTTGTAGATGTTTTGACTTTACATCCCATCTAACAGTTGAACCGCATTCACATTCAAATGGTTTTGACGCTCGTTGTTTTATTTCTTCTTTGTGTTGTGCTTGATATTCACTTTGTTGTATAATCATAGTTGCCTTATGAGTTTCATAATAGGTTTTACTCCATCGTTGGTGGTATGTTTTGGATTCCTCATTTGTTATAAATGGACGTTGTTTGTTAATACACGGAAACGTATCAATATAGTATCGTTCACGAATAAGTAGTTGGTTGTCATCTACTTCTTCTAACACGATGAACTCGTAATTTCCCCTAGCGATGATTTGTTTAGAAGAAGTCCTGTTTAATTTATGACGATGACGTCTCAATCGTGTTTTCCAATCTACTTTGGTAGAACCATAGTATATTTCTCCGGTTGTTAAGCAACAAATCATATAAACAACGCCCATCGGTAAACAAGAATTAAGTTTGAAAGTTAAATCAATTTTATGTAAGTATACTAATGGCACTAAGCGACCGACAAATTTATGACCTTGCCGGAAGGATGGGGGTAGATTTGGTCTTCTGTAATTTCAAAGACCGATTGAAGAAAGCAAAATTCAAGTTCGGTAAATCCTACATCGTGAACTTAGAGAACGAATTTGATGAAGACGGTATGAGAAATGAAGGGTCTCATTACGTATGCTTTCAGGCGAACAAATACCCTACTGGGAAGACCGAATACATCTACTTTGATTCGTTCGGTCAACCGCCTCCACAAGAAGTGATTGATTTTCTTGGAGGTCATCCACCGCATAGCGACAAGGATGTTCAATCGTTAATGTCTGGGGCGTGCGGATGGTTTTGTTTAGCGTTTCTTCACTACATCAACGTAGGACACGGTAGGACAGGCGACTTGTATACTGACGCTAATCATTTCTTGGAAATCTTTGATGACTTGAATAAGGAGAAAAGTCATTTGAAAAATGAGTTTCTTTTGAAACATTTCTTTCAGTCTGCTGACCCTGCTCTACGCAAACCAATTACCTTAGGCAACGAAGTCATTAATACGAATACAATTACAGAACCAGTTGAAGGAAAGCAATCGGTTTAATGCTTCTTGTTTTTATCTGCCCCCACAGTATATGGAAGGGGACGGTCTCAAAAAAAAGAAGAAGCGACCTCGGCAAAAGCGTCCCAAAGTCGGTCCACAGAATTTATTACGAGAGGACACGATTCGGTTGAGTGATGTATTTTCATTTCCAATCCTTCACGATGCCTTTTTAAAAGATATAGGCATCAGCAAGGCAACACGAGAAAAATTTGTAGAAACTGGTGGAATGGATAAGTCTAAACGGTGGGATTTTATGAAAGACAAAATACCAAAAGGTCAACGAAGCACGATGGAAGAACAATCCGGATTTCCGGCACCGCCATCGGCACCGCCTCGTAATCGCAGTCCATCTCCGCCTCGCCGTTCATCCTATCGTCCTGCGTCTCCATCAAGAAGTCGTGCTCCATCACCTCAACGAAGGTCGCCTTCTCCTAACCGTCCGGTCTTTAAAAGACTAGACCCTTTGGATTTACAATTGGATACGATATTCAAAGGTCTAAAAGTGAAACGATATGCTACGTTAAGAGAATTAGATTTTAATCAAAGACAAGCAGGAGTTCTTCTTGGAATGACAAAGAAAGGAACGGTTGCTCCTACTACGGATGCGATAGAACGCCGATTGGGTAAAAAAATCTTAGGTCAATTGAGACTTCTTGTAGATTTTCCAGATGAAGTAGTCCCCCAAGGTAGTAGTAAAAAACACTTGTTTAAAGACTTGAATATCTCTGTTCCTAAACCGCACGAATCCGCTAAGATGGAAGAGGACGCAAGATTGCGTTTAGAAGCAAAACGAAAGGAACGATTGGATGAAAAGACATTAAGTCCTTCAAAAGCGGTTGCTCCCTCAGCACCGGTGGATTTACCTTCGGCACCAGTTCAACCTCCAAAACCTCCTCGTTTAACCCCACGTCAAGTTGCTCAATCAAAACTGAAACCTATCAAGGCACCTTCTCGGCAATCTCTTCCTACTCCACCAAAAGCATCATTCCTTCAAGGTAAGAAAGGAAAACTGAAACCTGCTACAATCAACGCTCCGGCATTCATTCCTACTCCACCAGAAGCAAAATTCCTTCAAGGTAAGAAAGGAAAATTGAAACAGGTTCCGCTTCCTTTACCTTCCCCTCTTGAAATGGATGAAGATAAACTCACTTTTGAAAAACCTCCTCTTTTCAAAGGAAAACGAAAAGGCAGACCTCCTAAGTTTAAACCAGATGAAGAACCAACCCTTCAATTGGAGGATAACCTCAATTTTGAAAAACCTCTTGCACTCAAAGGAAAACGAAAAGGCAGACCTCCTAAGTTTAAACCAGATGAAGAACCAACCCTTCAATTGGAGGATAACCTCACTTTTGAAAAACCTCCTCTTCCCAAAGGAAAACGAAAAGGTAGACCTCCTAAGTTTAAACCAGATGAAGAACCACCCCCTCAATTGGAGGATAAACTCTATTTTGAAAAACCTCCTCTTCCCAAAGGAAGACGAGAAGGAGGGGCAAAACGTTTACACGCTATTGCTCAACGGCAACGTGATGCTCCACCATCTCCGCCACCACCTGTTCGTAGACGCCCTTCTATCGTAGACCCTGTATTGGAACAGTTGAGAGCAAAATCAGTAGAACTATCACGTCCAAGGGCATCATCGGCACCTGTAAGACGACCTCCGGCACCTGCTAAAAGGACAGTATTACCAGATGACCCTTTACAGTTGGCGATGGTGGTAGAAAAACTTGTGAATCAAGACCTTTCTCCAACTCAACAATTGACAGACGCTCAGGATTTGTTTGATACACTTGCCTCCGCAGAAGTTCGTCAACCAACTCCTACAAAACGTCCTCCGGCACCTAAACGAAGAGATTTAACTCCTACGGAGGTAAGACCAGAACCGGAACCTCCTCCTTCACGCCGACCCAGTCCTAAACCGTCTCGTCCTAAAATACGAAATGCGTCTCCTAACCTTGGTAGACCGTTTCAACCAGCACCTGCTTTACCGGCAGAAGACAAAACGTTCAAGCAACCACGTTCTCTGTCTCCTGAATTAGCAACTATTAAGGAAGTCCCCAAAGGTAGACCCAGAGGTCGTCCGCCTAACGTTCCTAATACAACACAAAACAAACTCGCTCAACAACTCGCCGGATTGAAAGGCATAGAACAGTTGCCTACGGTCAAGGTAGACCCTCCGGCACCAACTCCTACACGCCCTACTCCTGCTACGGTAATGGACTTTTTAACTCCGGTGTCCCCGAGACGAATTCCTTCCGTTGAAAGTGTAGAAGAGACGATGTCTACGAATGCTCCGTCTCCCAAAGCATTCTCTCAAATGTCGTTGAAAGAGTTGAACGCTGAGTTTATTAAACGAGGATGGTCTACCAGAGGATACGGAAACAGCAAACTCACACGTCTTCAAGCGTTAGATGGAACAGTTCCTTACAAGGGAGATGTGGAACCGCCTAAACGATTAAAGGGACGTGTTCCTACCTCAGTCCAGACACGAAGCAGAAGCAAGGAGTCTGTTTTAGCAGAACCGGCACCAGAACCGGCACCAGAACCGGCACCAGTCGTTCCACCATCTCCTGCTCGTGGGCGACCTCCCAGACCTCCTCCACGAAAACCTCCTGAGCGAAAACAGAATGCCGTATTGACAAGCGTCGGTAGAATTATAGACCCTTTGGATGAAGATGAAGAAGCGTTCTCCATAAGTGATAGTGAAAGCGGAGCAAGTGAAACTGACAGCGGAAGCGATATTGATGAGGACGCTCTTCAACATTTACAAGCATTATCACGAAGGGTAAGAGAATCAAGACAATCAAAAGATGAGACAGATTACTCGTTTATTTCGCCTCAGGTTTTACTGAAAGTAGGCAAGGTAGAAAAGGCGAAAAAACAACGAGAGGAAGAAGTCGCTCCTCAACTACAACAGTGGAGAGAAGAACAACAAAGGAAGAGACGAGAACAAGAAGAAGCACAAGACCGAGTCAACGAATTACGGTTTCGTCAATTAGGAAAGAGTTTGGATGACGTCGTTAAACCCAAAAAAACCCAAGAAGAGCGACAACAAGAACGTAAACGATTAGATGAACAAGCAGAACGACTTGCTCGTGAAAGCGAAGCGTTTAGAGCAGAAATGGCGGAAGAATTAGCGAGACCTCTTCCTAAAAAATTAGCAAAGGCACCACCAAAAGAACGACCCCTGATTGAAAGAGACCCACAAGCGTTCTGGAAACAACTGCGAGCGTATAAACAGAATTTTGATGCGGAGGATAATCCCTTCAACAAGGGAGCGATAGAATACGATACGATACAATTCGCCAGAACAGCAAACAACCCTGTTTTAGACAAAATCGTAGAAGGAGTAGAAAAAAACAAAAAAGGTTCTTGGGATGCTTTGTGGTTCTATGCGAGACGACAGGACGAGCGATACAAAGCAGAAACGGATAAAGAGTTGGAGACAGGACTGGTCGCAGATGGGGGCAAGTCATTTGGTGCCCGTGCTTACGCTACAATATTAGGACTTGCTCCAAGTTGGTTAACAAAGAAACCGCCTCAACCCAAAGCAAAACTTCCCTCCGGAGATAAGGTAAGTCTTAACCCAGAAGACAACGGTTTAGCAGACCTTGATTTAGCAGAAGCAAAGGCAATACGCCAACTGAGTTTAGATGCTGTCGGTCAACAGAGACGACTAACTCCAAAAGCAAGAGAGCAATTAGCAAAAGCAAGAGCGGTCAAACCAGTAGAAGAAGTTTCTAAATCAACGCAACGGACATTACCCAGCGATAAGTCTCCTAACCGAGAACTATTGTCTTCCAAAGAGAGACAACTCCAAGAGGAAATAGCACAACGATGGTTGGGCGATGCTTCACCAGATACATTAGAGTCTTCGTTAGGACAATCACCAGATTTGTGGGATTTGGTAGCAACGTCATCAAAGTCTCCTCCACGAAGTGTTGAAAGGTTTGAACGAGAAGATGTAGAAGGTGTTGGGTTAGAAGGAACTGGAATTGACCACCCTGACTTGTATAAAAAAGCAAAACAGATTGCCGACAAAACGTATTCAAAACCAAGTGCTTACAAGAGTGGGTTTATCGTTCAAAAGTATAAACAACTGGGGGGAACATACAGCGGTAAAAAGGATAACAAAGGGATAACTAGATGGTTCAAGTCTAACTTACCAGCGTTTAAAGGCGGAGCAGTCAGCGATGATGAAGATGATTACGATGAAGAAGAAGAAGAAGGTCAACCCCCAGACGTAGCAACTATATTTCCTAGTTTAGAAGATGAAATGGAACCTGATGATGTGGACCGGTTTTATGTAATTAGACCCAACAGAACAATAACACGAGGTGAAGCGGAAAGACTACACGACATTTTATTAACAGACAGACCTAATTTAAGAAACCCACCAAATAGAAGAGAAGTAAAACGGATTCGTGAATTAGGGTTAGAAGGACAGTATCAAAATGAACCTTTCACGATGAGGGAAACAGAAAAACCAAAGCGACAAAGAATACCTGATTTAGCAGGTGTACCTCTGCCTTCGGGTGAAATGCGACCAGCTGTGGTAGGAGACTTACCAGACGAAGAACCTGAAACAGAAGAACCAAAAGAGAAAGATGTAATGAATGTAGTTTTAACTCCGGAGCGAGTATTTCGTATGTTCGGTATTCGTGTAAATAGAAACATAACATTTGGACAAGCAGGAAGAATACGAAACTTGTTAGATGGAGAAGGAGAAGCAACAACGGAAGAAGAACGAAGGTTTATGATTGAAGTAGGAGCAGTCGCTCCAAATGCTTTTTATGAAGAAGAAGGTAAAGAGGAAACACGTCAACAAGAAGAAAAAGATGGTAATGAAGGCAAAGGTTTTCGTAAATTTGGCGGAGATTTAATGATGAACGAAGAGGGAGATTTTAGCGAAGATGGTTATGAAACCGGAAGTGATGATGGGGAGGAAATCGTTTACACAAAATCTCACCATAGAATTATGGCACACCCTGCGATGATGAGTTCCCCCTACTTTCGCCACCCCAACGCCCAGTCCAACGTGAACGCCCTTTCAGGAGGTCTTCTTCGTGATGATTTACAGGAAGGATACAACAAGGTTGTTCCTAAATCTCTTCGCCCTGCGGTAAGCGACCTCGCCAAGGATTCGGTGAGGTATGTAGGAAGACAAATGAAACCCAAGGCACAAAAAGTATACAA
>Ga0209401_1000442_pt1 | contig 28166 bp, 25 predicted proteins | sample M_140807_MF_Meta_FD_187318 | JGI IMG/M metagenome (GOLD analysis project Ga0209401, IMG submission 187318) | Freshwater microbial communities from Lake Montjoie, Canada to study carbon cycling - M_140807_MF_MetaG (SPAdes) (version 2) | ecosystem: Environmental > Aquatic > Freshwater > Lake... | reverse complement strand
ATCCCGCAGTTCGCGCTCAACTCCTCATACCCCTTCCCATACACAGGTCCCACCAATTTTACCCTGGGCCCCGCCAACCTATGGAGTTTGATCCCATACTCCACCTCGTACCCCGCAGGCCCCACAACGACACACGGCCAATCTCCCTTAACCTTCCCATACGCCCGCACCAGCAGATCGACTAGATTTTCAGGAGTCAACCTCCCCACGTACAACACATACTCTCCCGCCTTCAGCCCAAACACCTCTAGCGCCCCCATCCCCACCTCCTTCGGCTTTTCAGGAGTTCCATACGAAAGATACGTCGCCTCAAAGCCGTAATCCCTCCGATACCTTTCCACCACCGTCTGATTGTCAGCGATCACTACATCGCTCAACTTCGTCGCCCACAACTCGCTCCACTTCAACCACGCACGAGCGAACGGATGCCACTTCTGCCTTCGAAAATCGTCCCCGTCCACATTCACGATTACCCGGCTGCCCGCCAGTTTTAGGATGCCCGCCAAAATCGAGTTGCCGACCCCGCACAGATACACCACGTCGAACTTCCGCACAGCCGCATGAATCACCGCCAGCAACGTGTGCGTGATCGTCTCCGTGCTCTTCGTCCTCAAGCTGGGCAGGTAGGCGACCTTCATTCCTCTCACCTCTTTTGGACGATCAGGATACAGATGCGCACGATTGTAAACTGTCACGGCGTGACCCCTCCCCGCCAGCCTCGTTCCCAACTCTTCCACCAACGTCTCAAATCCCGAATACCTTGCGGGCACTCCACGACATCCCAAAAACGCGATTCTCGCTTTCCCGGGTCTCGGTCCGTCCGACGGCTTTGGAGACACTCCCAGCACTCGATCCAGCAAGGTGTAGTAAAGAAACAGGCTGTTATATTTAAAGTACCGGGGAAACAACCGCCTCGGCTCTTGCCACAAGCGGTACAGCCAAGTCAGTCCCGCCTTCTGCATCCATCGAGGGGCAAAAGCCCTTCTGCCCGCTAAAAGTTCAAACGCATCCCCTACCGCCAAGAAAACCCCTTTCGAATGTCTTTTTAAGTTTTTTTCAATCCACCGCTCCTGACGATCTCCTCCCAAAGCGACCCAGATAAAGTCGGCTCCTGACTTCGCAATGGTTTTTGCAAAATCCTCCTCATCTTTTTCTGTCCAAGCCCGAAACGGTGGAGACAGAGTTCCCGCAATCTCCACATCGGGTTGAGCCTGACGAGCCGCCGCCGACAACTCCAACAGACAACTTTCCGTTCCACCAAAAAAGAAGTGCTTCCAAGGCCGCGGCAATTTCTTCAGCGCCTCTAGCATGAAGTATGGGCCGTACACCCGATCCTTAAGATCCGCTCCTTTTTGTCGTATCGACCAGATCAGCGGCATTCCGTCGGGGAGAAGCAGATCAAACTCAGCCAGAACCCTTCCATAATCAGGCCGATGCCTGGCTAACGACACCAAGTGAGTATTGCAGGCCGCCACCATTCCCGGCTTTTCCCGTTGGGCCAACTCCTCCAGCAATTTGATTCCGCCCGCGTAATCGGTTGCCTGCAACCCCATTCCCAGCACCTCCACCCGCTTGCTCTCCATCGCCATGATTCTATTTTGCCTCGCCTCGTGCCCTTGAGCCAGCTTAGACCCGCCCTCAAACTCCGGTAGGGCTGACCGTCTCGGTCAACCGATTGGATCACTCAACCACTCAAGCCTAAATCGCTTTATCGGCCCCGACTTGGTCGAGGCTTCCGTCCGTCCTTCGCGCCCTTCGCGTCCTTTGCGTGAGCAATCCCTCCCCAATTCGAAATTAAAAATCTCCCGCGCATGCGGGATCCCCCAACCGCGGGGCGAAATTCAACATTCAACATTCAAAATCATTCCCCCCTTAACCCCTTTATCCCTGAACCCCTAATCCCCTCCTACTTCATCTCCCCCTCCGAAACTTGCGCCATTGGCTTCAGACAATTGCTTGGCCCGCGCCCGAATAGTCAGGCTCATCCAAGCCGTACGCCCTTTCCAACATGCTCAACGACAACTTGGCCCAATCTTCAATTTCTCCAGCATCCCCCGACTCAAATATATCCAAAACGACCCTGCTTCCGGCAGGCATGCCTAAAGGTTTTTTCAAAACCAGATGCGTCGCATCACTCACCTCGGCTTCCATTCTCATCACTCCATTCTAATCCGCCTCCCCCAACCGTCAATCCAACCCCCCCCTCACCCCCCCCTTAATCCCTGAATCCCTATTCCCCTTTTGCGTCTCTACCCCGACCGGCGTCGGGGCTTCGCGTCCTTTGCGTGAGCAATCTCTCCCCAATTCAAAATCCGAAATTCAAAATCTCCCGCAACCGCGGGGCCTTAACCCCTAATATCCTCTTCTGTGAAGCTACTCGTTGCAGCCAATCGATCCGTCAGCGTGAGGCAATAAAAACTGTCACTATGGCCAACAGGAGCACGCCCCAACTTGCCCGATCCTTGATAGCGAACAAAACAGGGTCTTCTTCCATTTTTTTCCGAAACGTTTTAAGCCAAACGCGAATGATCCAATAAAAAAGCACTGGGCAGAGAAGCCAGAGACTCTGGGGTCTAGAGTAAAGTACGCTCACATCTGGACTATTTACATACAGCGCAGCAACTAGGATTGAGACAACCCCGCTTGCTATTCCGATCCCGGCGATGACCTCCATATCCCCTACCCCATATCCCCTGCCTTTCGCCCATAACTGTTCATCTGCTTTAAGGCGTAAAAGTTCACTAACTCGCTTAATGCAAGCCAAGCTTAGGAAAATAAAAATTGCGAATCCCAAGAGCCAAGGACTACAAACAATTGCTACTGCAGCCCCCCCCGCTAAAATTCTTAAGGTGTAAAAAGAGGCCAGCATGATGAGGTCCAAGCCTGCCTTTCTTTTAGCCCAGACATTATAAAAAACCGCCAAGACAAAGTAAGTAAACGCGATAAGAAGAAAGTCCTGCCCAAGAAAAAAAGCCAGGCCGAAAGCCGAAGCCAAAAGCACAGCAATAAGCATCAGGGCTTCGGAATATGTCAATTCCCCACATGCAAGAGGACGCATCTTTTTTTGAGGATGCGCCCGATCCGAGTCCAAATCATAAAGATCGTTCAGCAGGTAAACGGCGGAAGATAATAGACTGAAGGCAACAAAAGCCTGACCTGCCAAAATCCAATTCTCTACCTCTCCCCAGGCATGCGCTGAAAAAAGCGGAACTAAGAGAAGTAAGTTTTTCACCCACTGATGCGGACGCAAGGCCCTTAGGGCAGCGCTGGCAAAAGCGGGCTTGGGAGCCATGGTTTCAAGACGGGGGTTCACGCGCAAAGCTCGTTGGACCATGGCAGGTCGCGCCCCAACTATGGCCCCCCGCTCTGCATTTTTAAATATTGGAATATCAATTTTGCGATCGCCATAATAGTCATACCCGCGAACTCCAAAGGTCTTAACCAAAAGTTCTTTTTTTGAAAAAGTAAGGTTGGATTGAGGTGAGCTGCCCCAATGCTTTAATCTAAGGTTGAAACCCAGCCTCCTGGCTGTTTCCTCCACAAGGTCTTGAGGCGCACCCGACACTAGGTGTACTGCACGCCCCTTTTTTTTCTCACGTAAAAGACGAGCTAAAAGTTCTTGCCGGATGGCGGGGGGATTGCGACTCGCTCCAGCTTCCCTGTGCAACCAGTCTTTTAACGATGCCCGGCCAAAAAAAGCCTGGATAAGCAAGGCGGGCACCTTCGTCGGGTTTCGTAAAATAATAAATCGAAGATTTTCCCACGCACTGTCATCAACAAATAAAGTTCCATCAAGATCCACGGCGATTGGCCTGCCCTTCATAAGGACAAAGTTGCCTGCCCAAGCAGAAAGGTCGAGAGTGGAGCTATGAGATTCGCCTCTTTTATAGCTCCTTGGCTCATATTGGCCACTTGGCTTGCTTTATCCCCCTTCTGGATTCAAAAGGAGAGCTTATGGATCGATGAGGCAGGAAGTGCCATCAAAGCTATGGCGAGTTCGCCGCAAGGGGTTTGGGAGGAGCTTTGTTTGGAAAAAAATAGCAATATGCACTTGCCAGCTTACCACTTCTACCTTTGGGGTGCGGCGCAACTTTTGGGCAATAGTGAATACGCACTCCGCGCAGCAAATCTCCCTTGGATGCTGTTGGGATATGGTGCTCTCATCCTGGGCCTAATTGCGTTTGTGCGACCCAGCCAAGCGATCTGGCTGGCTTTATTTCTCACTACAAACCCATTCTTATTTTACTACACGAACGAAGTGAGACCCTACGCCATGCAGTTTGGCCTGGCAGCGGTTGCTTTTAGCGGCCTGATGGGAACGAAGAAGTGTGGCTTCATTTCATGGAAGGCATGGGGAATGGTCCTCGCGACCGTACTGCTCGCTTGGACAACAATCTATGGGCTGGCTTGGTGGATCATTAACCTTTTATTTTGGGCGGGAAGCTCTTTGCGGTCGGAAAAAAAACGGCTTTGGACTTGGACCATAGGATTTCTTTTTTTGGGCGGGTTTTGCGCTTTTCTATTTCACTTATGGGTTCTGGGCATTGGGGCTAAAGCATCACCAGTCGGCGAAACAGGCATAAAATCAATCGCTTATGCTTTTTGCGAGTGGACAGGTGCAGCAGGCTTTTTGCCAGGCCGCTCCTCATTGCGTTGTGGGGCTTTGCCCTCCCTCAACGAATTTTTGGTCGCAAGTGCAACTGCTGGGTTAACCGTGGCTCTTTTAATTTCAGGAGCCATTCAGGCACGCCTTCTGGCTACGCCATTACTTTATCCAGTTGCGTGGACCATTCCCTCTTTGGGAATTGTCGCGTCGGGACTAGTAAAGAGCTTTAGGCTTGTAGGCCGTCACTTTACGCCATCGGGTCCAACTTTCTTTTGGTTTTTGACTCTCGGGCCAAAAAATTCAAAGAAATTCCACTGGACCCACTGCGCTGCCCTTGCCCTATTAGTCCTCTGGACAGCCAGTGACTATCGCTTCGCAACTGAACCATCCCATCGAAAAGATGACTATCGAGGGGCAGTTCAATGGCTCGCCACTCATGCACAAAAGGGGGAGACAATCTGGTGGGCTGCAGATGATGCTGCGGCCCGATTTTACGGACTCAAGGATTGGACGCTTGCCATGAATTTAAATCCCTCCTTGCTTGCCAGTATGCCCCAGCCTGCTTGGGTTGCTCTTTCCAAGCCCGATGTTTACGATGCGGGTTCTGCCTTGCAAAATTTTATTACGCAAAAGCTAGCTGCCCCAAGAGCACGCTTTCAATCATTTGAAATTTACTTGTGCCCTACCTCCCCGCAATGAATTGGCTGGCTGAAGTTTGGCTCCTTTATGCCGCCACCTGTTCCGCCGCTGGTTGGCTCTTCAGCTTCTTCCACATCCTTAACGCACCCGCATACCTTTTTTTACACATCTTCTTTTTCATCTCCATCGCTCTCCTTTATCGTTCCCAATTAGAATATTTATTTCGACCCCGTACTCTTCGCAAAATCCGAGCCCGCTTCTTCCCCGCCCGCCGATCTTACGAAAACTCCCTCTCTCTTCGCCAACTCCTCCCCGCTGCATTTTTCCTTCTGGCCATTATTGCCCTAGTCGGTGGCCTTCTTTACGAGCCTAATAACCACGATGGCCTCAGCTACCGCATCCCCCGGGTTCTCCATTGGCTTACTCATGGCAGTTGGTTTTGGACGGGCAACTCTGACACCCGCGTGGACACCCGCTCCGTCGGATTTGAATTTCTTTCCGTCCCTTTTTTGGCTCTTCTCCACACCGATCGTCTGATCTTTCTTTGGAACTGGACAGGATTCCTTTTCCTCCCCGGTTTAATCTTTCAACTATCACGCCGATTTGGGGCTTCCGGAAAGGTGGCTTGGAACTGGATGTGGCTTGTTCCCTCGGCATACGGAATCATCCTCCAAGCTGGCAGTATTGGGAACGACTTCATTGCCGGCGTCTTTTTTCTCGCATCCCTCGCACTGGCCACAGGTCGGCAACCCATGCCTTTTCGAGATTTGGCTTTTTCCGCAGTCGCAATGGCCATCTGTGCCGGCATCAAATCCACCAACATTCTTTGGGCTCTTCCTTGGCTGTGCGTGATCCTACCTCAAACAAAAACCCTTCTCCGCCGCCCTTGGCTCACTACTGCCCTCCTCTTTGTCTGCCTTGCCCTAAGTTCTTTTCCAATCTGGTTCTCCAATCAACTGCACTGCGGAGACTGGACTGGCGAAAAAGCTGAGGCAGCAACCGCGCCTCAAAAACCAAACACAGTAACAAATCCAGCAATTGGAATTGCTGGAAACCTGATTTTGCTCAGCATTCAAAATTCCGCACCCCCAGTCTGGCCCTTTGTCCGTCAAACAACCGATTTCGTCCGCTCATCTTTGCCTAAACCTCTTGTAGCATCCTTGTCCAAATCGTTCGAAGGGGGCTTTCAGGATTTGGCAATCCGTGAACTACCTCAGGAAGAGGGCGCTGGCTTAGGCTTGGGCTTAACCATTCTCGCATCCCTTGCCATATTTGCTGCGATTGGGGCAAAGCGATGGACATTAAGACCACTATCTTCAGCCCTCGGCATCGCTTGGTTGGCTACCCTTGTCTCAATACTTGTTTATTCATCTAAAATGGCGATCTGCGGCCCTGCTCGTATCATTCTCCCAGCACTAATGTTTCTCATCGTCGGCTTTTCTGCCATGCCAAACCAAAGCTGGTTGGTGCGCTCCCACGTGTGGCGGTGGTCAGCTTTTTTTGCCCTCGTCTCATCCATCCTTGTTCTGATATTGACCCCCTCCCGCCCACTCTTTCCCAAAAGATTGATGATAACCCTAGTTCGGCAGCTGCCGCTGTCGCCTTCCTTAAAAGAAAGAATATTAATTGTATATGAAGCATACGGGCGCCGATCTCGCCCGTTCGAACCCCTCCTCCTCTCGCTTCCTGCTGATGTGCGCCTTCTCGGTTATACGGGTGGGGCTGCCCTAGAGGCCACTCTTTGGAAACCATATGGCTCCCGCGCGATTGTTAATGTGCCTCCTGCCACCCTCTTGGCTCATCCCTCACCTCCACATCCATCTTTCCTCATCGCTTCCGCCTATATAATCCAACGGGATACTGGCCTTCTTGCTCAGGAATGGATCCAGCAAGTAGGCGCCCAAGTTATTGATTTTAAGAAAATTATATTCCAAGTCCAGGTCGGGCCCGAACTTTTTTATCTTTTAAAACTTCCATCTTCGGAACCGGCATCACCATAATCTGTTGTTCCATGAAACTTTCCGTAGTCATGCCCTGCCTGAACGAGGCCGAGACCCTCGCCTCTTGCATCCGTAAAGCTCAACAGTCTCTCACTGATCTCGCCATCCAAGGGGAGGTTCTGATCGCCGACAATGGTAGTTCCGATGGATCGCAGGAACTCGCCCGCAGCCTTGGTGCCAGAGTGGTGGATATTGCTCAAAAGGGGTACGGCCATGCCCTTCGTGGCGGCATTGAAGCCGCCGCCGGCAAATTTATCATCATGGCCGATTCCGACGATTCTTATGACTTTTCCAAACTGCGTCCCTTTGTCGAAAAATTACAAGCTGGCCACGATCTTGTCATGGGTTGCCGGATGCCTTGGGGAGGAGGCACCGTTCTGCCCGGAGCTATGCCTTGGAAGCACCGATGGATCGGAAACCCCGTTTTGAGTTTCATTGGTCGTCTTTTTTTTAAATGTCCTGTAACCGATTTTCACTGCGGCCTCCGCGGCTTCACCAAGGCCGCTTACCTAAAAATGGATCTTCGGACAACTGGGATGGAGCTCGCCTCCGAAATGGTAATTAAGGCGACTTTACAAAACATGAAGATCACCGAAGTTCCGATCACCCTCCATCCCGACGGACGATCCCGCCCCCCACACCTCCGCAGTTGGCGGGACGGTTGGCGGCATCTTCGCTTTATGATGCTCTTTTCTCCGCGCTGGCTTTTTTTGATTCCAGGAATTTCCCTAGGGGCCGTCGGAGGCTTATTTCTTTCCCTGCTCGCTTTTCAGCCCCTGTCGCTGGGGCCAGTTGTCTTGGATATCAACTCAATGCTAGTGGCCGCCATGATGCTTTTGGTCGGCTTTCAATTAATTTATTCCGCAGTATTTCTTCGAATTTATGGCTTTACCCAAGGATTTCTTCCGGATCAGCCGCAGCTGCGCGTATGGCTGCGGAGGGTCACTCTGGAAAAGGGGGTAATCACGGGAGTGTGTCTTGCATTGATAGGTTTTTTTCTTCTCCTCTTGGCAACCCTAAAATGGAAGAGCACTGGATTTGGGGCCTTGGATCCGGTCTCCAGCGTGCGACAAGTGGTTCCTGCCGTTACCCTTCTGACTCTTGGGGTCCAGGTTATCTTTGGAAGTTTTTTTCTAAGCTCATTGGGAATCAACCGCCCGGTAGATTAATTCGGTCGCCACGCACGAACCGAATCCCGGGAAGAAAGACTGGGTCGCGCCCTTCTCCTTTTCGCCTTCTTTCTAAAGTAGGATTCGAAGTTGTTTTAACCCGCTTCGCTTTCCTTTTCCCAAAACCAATGGGATTTTTTTGATTTGCCGACTGGCCCTAGTGCAAATTTTCCTTTCGGAGTCCAACACATGCTTCTCGCGTGTACGCCCAACCCTTAGGGATTTGGGGCGGCCAGAATCGTGGCGATGGCGCGCCCTGCAGCTATCAATTAGCTGCGCCGGCAGGACCCGATCCAATAATTAAGTTTTTTGACTTTGAATCACTCATTTATGTAAGTCTTTTAAGTTTAAGGCATTAACGCAAGTAGAAAGGTGGTTATTGGATTCGTAGATTTTTCGGCCGTTCCCCCTTTGCTATCTAGCGTTGATTAGGCCTTTTATTATTGTTTGATGCTCACACCGTTTTCGCTTTTTAGGATTTTTTGATTCTTTTTCTTTTACCTGTTGCTAAATAAAGTCTTATGGGCACTTGGGCAAAACAATTATGGCGATCATCCCCCTACTCTTTAATTCAGGCGATAATTCGCCGTTGGCGCCGCGCAACAGCCCGGCCGAAGTTTTATAAAGTCTTGGGCGGCCCTTTGACTGGGGCAGAATTGTGCCTTACTAACTTAATCGAAGGTAGTGCCCATGATATGATTACAGGAGCCTTCGACAGCTTTTTTTATGAAGATAAAATGATTATGCAAACTTTACCTGACGCATTATGCTGGGATATCGGTTCTCACTTTGGCTACCACTCCTTAGCATTTTCCGCTTTGGGCGCACAAGTTGTCGCATTTGAGCCCAACCCACTCAATGCACGCAGGCTTAAATTGAATCTTGATCGCAATCCTCTTTTAGCTAGGCGAATTCGCGTTCGCACAGAGGCATTAACCAACCAAGACAACGCCATCGACTTCATTCAAAGTGACGACCTTGCTGGACCAAGCAGCGGCAGTCATATTGATGGAGCGATTACTCCACTAGCTCATTCTATATACGAACGGTTTCAGCGGGTAAGGATTACAGGTGCCCGTGCCGATTCTTTAATTGCAAACGGTGAGCAGCCGCCAAAAGTTCTCAAAATTGATGTAGAGGGGGCAGAATTGCTGATGCTACAAGGCGCCCAGAGTTTATTGCGCCACACAAAACCCCTTCTTCTGCTTGAAGTTCATCACATACGCCTGATGTTTCATTTGCGACCTTTTCTTGAGAGTTTTGGATACCACCTACGTCTGGCAAACGACCCCCATGAACAGGCCTCACGTTGCTTTGTCATTGCGAATTAGCCTGCTAATTCCAAAAAAGCGTCTTGAATATCCTCAATAGTTTGTCTGTATTGCGTTGCTGTTTCTTCTGGAATCTATTTTACATTACGAATCGTAGTGATTGGATTAATCCATAGTCCTTCTGCCTAATACTTTATAGTTCGATGGCCACAAATTTCTGCGCTCTAGGCGGAGTTTATGCCTTTTTGATAATGCCTTTCGAGTTATAGATGCATAACTTTATATCGTGAAACTAGAACAAGCCACAGCGTGGAGCCTGCTCCCCATTTTGCTTTTGGCCATTTTGAGTGTTGTTACCGTTCCGATCTACTATCACTCCTTTGGACCGGAAATGTACGCTCTTTGGTTTGCCGTTCAAACCATGACCGGTTCTTTTGGTTTTATGGACTTGGGAATGGGAGTCGCAACCGGTCGATTTGTAGGAGTGGCCATCGGTCGGGGAGATTTTTCCGCAGCCCGGGAATACTGGGCCTCCGGCAATGTCGTGAATCTTGTTTTTCTCGGTGCTATGGCTGTAGCCTTCGGACTCGTAGGATCTTTCGGCGGGGCTCAATGGTTCCAGGCAGTTCACTTTGATCATCCTGTTTTTCTTGCATCCGTTTGGGCCAGCGCCGCAGGACTCTTTGTTAACTACTACTCCCAAGGTTGGCAGATTCTGCTGCAGGCTCATTTGGAGTTTCGGTGGCTGTCCATCAATCGCTCTCTCTTTTCCCTGCTTACAGGCATCGGTATGGCTGGATTGGCTTGGCTGTTTCACAACCCTTTCCCATCGATTCTTTTTGGTGTGGGCATCGGCATTCTGCAGTTGGCTTCACTTATGTGGCGGGCCCACCATAGACATCTGATGGGGCCCTCCGTGAAGTACGCTCGATGGGTTCGATTGCGCGAAATGTTTGCGTATACTGGAAAAACTTTTTTAGCCCTGATTAGTGGCTCGGTTTTAAGCTCGTTAGACCGCTGGGTTTTGGGACGAGTAGCTGGTGCTACTCCTTTTGTATCTTACAACGTTGCCTCGAATTTAGCGTCGCGCGCACAAGGGCTGAGTGTCGCCGTGATGGGCCCTATTTTTCATGAGAGTAGCCGCGGGGTCGGAGGTGAAGACATTCCCCGTTTAGCGGATATTTATCGCCGGTCGTTCAACCTCCTGGCACCAATCTATATTCTTTCCACTCTTTGGATCACCTTCTGGCAGGTTCCGTGGCTTGACCTTTGGCTCGGACCAAAATTAGCAACCGAAGTTTCCCATGTGCTTCCCTTTTTGATCTGGGCTGCCACCGTTAGTGCCATATCGAATATTTCAGGAGCTCAGCTTGGAGCTTTAAATTTGGTGGGAACGGGAACTTTGATCCAGTCCATCTCTTTTGCTTGCAGCGGTCTGCTGGTTTGGGCGGGATGGCAACTTCACGGATTGGAGGGAAGTGCTGCTGGTTTGCTGGCCGGCCGGTTTGTCCTTTTTTTCCAGGATGCCTTGATACGAAGGAAGATTCATGTCCATTCTCTGGAGACAAGACTTTGGAAGATGGCCGGGGCGGGCACCCTTCTCTGCTGGCTAACTCACTGGGGTGGGCTCTTTTGGGCCTCCTCCGGTATCTGGCCAATTGTAGTCAGCTTGTTTTGTGCGGGCGGGCTTGGTTTCATTGGCTGGGTCACTAGACCGAATTTCCGAATCCACAATTCTTCGCCATGAAAATCGCGGTCTTTCTTAATCAACTGGGCATCGGCGGAACAGAAAAAGCCGCCTGTGAATGGGCGCGCCATCTTTCTCTTTTTCCTAACTGCAAGAACATTTCTGTAATTTCGATGAATGATGGCCCCAGAAAAAGGGATTTGGAAAAGGCGGGGATTCCCGTCCAGATCCAAACGAACGCGTCGGGCATTGCCGATGTTTTGCGTGGCGTTGATGTGATTCATGCCCACGCGCCCGGCTATCCCAACGCCGGAGACGTTCTGGGGGATGCCCTCAAACTCTTGAAGAAAAAAATTCCCGTGGTGCAAACCAATATTTTCGGAAAGCTGGAAAATTCAGGCGAGAATGCATGGACAGACTTTCGTCTATTTATCTCTTGGACCAGCTGCGTTCAGGCCGCGCGGAGAAGCGGTCGGAAGCTTGACCCGGATTTTTTTCGCCACCAGAGCGTAGCCTCCTACCCGATTTCGGCCCTTTCGGAGATGGAGGAGTTCCAACTCAAAAAACAGGCTTTGGCCTTTCGGGAAAGCTCCGGCCTCTTGCCGGATCATATTCTTTTCGCCCGCTTTTCCAGGCCGGAGCCCAACAAATGGACTTCCGCCATTATTCCCGCTTTTTTGGACGCATATCGTAAAAATCCTAACGTCCGACTCCTGCTGCGCGAACCTCCTGCACAAGTCGCGTCCGATCTTCGATCGGCAAATCTGGTGGCTATGGATCAAGCCTCTGTTGGTTCCTGTCCAATTCTGATTCTGCCAGCCACCCCTGAGGCCCACGAATTGGCTGTTAGTCAAATGGCCTGCGATGTGATTCTCCATACCTCTAGCATTGGTGAGAGCTTCGGCTATGGCATCGCCGAGCCCATGAACTTAGGTAAACCAGTGATCACCAATTCCGTTCCCTGGCATGACCAGGCGCAATTGGAACTCGTCCAGCATGGAGTTTGTGGGTGGGTGGCCAATTCCCGCTTCAATCTTCGAAAGGCGATTGACTCCTTGGCCAACGACCCGGCCCGCCGGGCAAGGTTTGGCCAATCAGGCCGTCATCGTATCAGAAAGATCGCGGACTCAGGGAGATCCGCCCACAGGCTCTGGTTAGCTCTATCCTGTGCGATGGAGGGCAGACAAAATCCGCATGTCACCGAGGATTTGGCCCACTCAGTTTTGGCCGCCAAGGAGTTGGATGATGCGCAGTGGGGCCATGGCTGGCGGGAAAAAAGCGCGCTATTCGTGCGTTCAGCTTGGATCTCTTTTCTTCGTTGGCAGAAAAAAATCCGCGCCGGCGGGTCATGGCGCGGATAGACGCCTAAAGCCTAACAACCTACTTTTTCCTTATGCCCAAGATTTCTTTGGTGGTGTGCCTTTACCGTGAAAAAGATCTTCTCGGAAGGCTGATGAAACACGTAGAAGGTTGCTACGACGACCTTGTGGTCGTGCATGACGGGGCCGAAACTTTAGCCTTTCCCTCCTCGCAAACCCAGCAGACCAGCCCCGAGCAATTTTCTCTTTCCTCTCCGCAAGCTCCGCCCGTTGCAATGGCGCGCGATTATGGTGACCTATCTAGAGATTCAACGATGCCACCCGGTTATCGGTTGCGACGCGATCTTGGAGCAACGGGGACAATTCAAGAGCTTGTCCAACAATACAAGGGCTCCTTCTATGAAGGCCCTCGATGTTTCCAACAGGAACCCCATTGGCCTTTTGCGTGGCTTGTGGCTCGGCACAATTGGGTTCTTCGATTAGACTCCGACGAGTATCCTTCTGATGAAATGCGTGTTTGGCTTCGAGCTTTTCGACGCAACCTCGCAATCGATAACACGACTAGCGGATTCACCTGCCGCTGGCCTTTTTGGAATGGGCGACGTGAAATAAACTATGATCATTTAGAATGGAGACCGTTCCTCATAAATAAACGCCGAACAGCCTTTATTGGCCTAGCGGAGCAAGCTCCCATTCCACTGTCAGATTGGAAGAGCACTGGCCTTACGCTGCATCATCGCCCCAACCGAAAGTCGTTTGGCCTTGCCTATATCTTTTTACGCAAACAATCCTACTTTTGGAGGAACTGCATTGCTTTTTCACTTTTGAAGCGGCCAATTGACTTGCCCCGCTGGAACTATCGCCAAGCAACTTGGCCTATTCAATGGTCACAAATTATCGCAAGCCCCTGGTCTACAGGATTTCGTCGTTTTATTAAAATTTTCTTCAGCAACCTTGTCCTTGCGCAAAAGCATGGCATCAGAAGGCCTACTCATCAGATTCTTGCGCTCTCTCTTCACCAACTTTCGTTATCGTGGACTTATGGTTTTATAAAATTCCTTAATAGATTCACAAGGCGTTCGCGATCCATTTTTTGATTTCTGTTGGCTTCACTTATCTTTTGTGTTTTTGCCTTATAACTTCTGTTGTTTTATGTTGGTATATTTCTTCTGTCCAAAATCGAATGTTACAAAATGAAAAACTCTCGCCTCCTTAAAGTTGCAATCTTAACGACAGATAATCGAGATCACTGGAGAAAATTGAGTTAAATATATTTGCAAATGTTTTTTATCAGATGCTGCTTGATAAATTTCTAGAATTCCCTATAACATATTTTAAGTAAGATCTCTTAAAGATCCCACTTCTTTATGCGTTCGACCAAAAGCTCGTATCTCAAAAGCCTCCTCCCATCTTGCTTCGGTTGGCTCAAATTATTGTTTTCTTTTTGGTCAGACAGTAATTATTAAGAGATTACCGTATATGTTTTCTCCGACTTGAGTTCTTCTTCGGATTTAATGAAGATATGTTGAATTTTTAGACCTCGTCTTTTACATTACCTAGGTTGAAAGTTCCCAACTTTATAAAAGGCAGGGCTCGGTTGGTCTTAGGTCGAGCATTCCTTGCGCAGATTCTACGGCATCCTTATGACCCAACCTTTATTCCAAATAGGGTAAATAGTTGGCCTCAAAGTTTGCAAGACCCAACAAAGTACTACAAAAATTGCGTCCGCTACTTTTATCAAGCCGCGCCCAGATACCTTGTGGATCACCGCCACTACTTTTCTCAAGAAAGCCGAGGCTTCGGTGAAGCTGCATTTCATGTTATGTGGGCTGCCCTTTTTTCAATTTTCAAGCCAAGTTCGTTTCTGGAAATTGGGGTTTATCGTGGCCAGACACTTTCTTTAGCCTCTCTATGTTCCAGAGAATTATCCTTTCCAGCTCGCGTTTGTGGAATCTCCCCGTTTACAAGTGCTGCCGACTCGGTCAGTAAATATTCCAACCAAGTTAATTATTATGAGGATACCCTTAAAAACTTTGCTTTTTTTCAATTATCAGCACCCCAGTTGGTACGCGGCCTATCCACCGATCCTGATGTTTGGAAACAAGTCATGCATGACAAATGGGACATGGTTTATATTGACGGGAATCATGATTATGAAGTGGCAAAAAGTGATTTTACAAACTGCAGTAAAATCCTTTCCTCTCGCGGTATAATTGTTTTAGACGATTCAGGTCTATTTACACGGTACAAAGCACCGCCTTTTTCTACGCCCGGCCATGTTGGACCATCAACGCTTGCACAGGAATTTCCTTCTCTTGGTTTTCAGGAACTGCTTCAAGTTGGTCACAACCGCGTTTTCCAGAAAAACCTATGAAGGTTGCTGTCTTAACTACGGATTCTAGGCAACATTTTGCAAAGTATACCGACCCAACCCCTTCTTTCGGAACTGCTCCAACTGCACTACTTGATGGCTTTGCATCTTTGCCTGATTTAGAAGTCCACATTCTCTCCTGCACCCAACAACCCATGTCCTCACCGCCAAAATTGGCTGAAAATATCTGGTTCCACTCCCTTCATGTTCCGAAAATCGGTTGGCTACGTACAGGTTATGCAGGCTGTATCCTCGCTGTTCGTAAAAAGCTAAGAGAAATTCAGCCTGACATTGTTCACGGGCAAGGAACCGAGCGGGACTGCGCCATTTCTGCTGTTTTTTCAGGCTATCCTAATGTTGTTACTATTCACGGCAACATGGCAGAACTGGCTAGAATATTCCATGCCCCAATAGCCTCTTTTTATTGGTTTGCTGCAAAAATTGAGAATAATTCCCTTCCTCGTACAGAAGGTGTTTTTTGCAACTCCATTCACACTCAGAAACTTGTTTCATCACGGACAAAGAGAACTTGGCTTGTGCCGAATGCTCTTCGATCGGCCTTCTTCTCAGATAAACTTTCATCCCTAAAACGCGGTGTAAAACCCCGCCTTCTTATTGTTGGAGTAATCACTCCAAACAAACGTCAGGTTCAAATACTTTCTTGTCTTAAATCTCTTCACGGACAAGGCGCTTTTTTTGATGCTGTATTTATCGGTTCTTGTGGGAACGGGTTATACTGTCGTGATTTTCTTGTTAAACTTGCTCAGGCAGAAAATGATGGGTGGGCGTCATGGCTTGGTGTTCTCGATGAGCCGGCTCTTATCCAATCCATGGATTCCGCACATGCGCTCCTCCACTTCCCTCAAGAGGAAGCGTTTGGTCTCGTTATCGCAGAATCGCTTGCTCGCGGGCTTAAACTCTTTGCATCTAATGTTGGGGGCATCCGCGACATCACATCTGGAGTACCAGAAGCAGAACTTTTTGACCCTGAAGATTGGAACGGGCTATCAAGAGCTCTTACATCTTGGATTCAAAGGCCGTGCTTATCTTCGCCTCAAACGCAAAATCTTATGAAATCTCGCTACCACCCTAAATCAATCGCATCAAGACATCTGGAGATTTATCGGGAGGTTTTGTCCGCTAGCAATCCTTCGTAGATTCTACACAGCTGTTTGCCCACATCCTCCCACCGGCAAGGCTCATGAGGTTTGGGGGCTTCGTCGATCCCATGATAAAAGTTTTTTAAGTTTCCCGCCTCCTCTTCTATTGAGCCCAGACGGCTGTATGTTGCCCTACTGCCAAAACTTGATCTCGCCCACGGCAGGTCTGCTAAAAGAAGTGAGCATCCTCCTGCAGCCGCCTCAAGCGCGGAGAGACTCAAGCTTTCCATGGAGCTCAACAAAACGAATCCGGAGGCATTCTGATAGATGCTAGCCATCTTTTCCCGGCTCGAAATTCCCCCTTCATACCGGACCACCTCCCCTGCGGCGCGCACAACAGCCAAAAACTTTTCGTAATAGCGGTCTTTTTTACTATAAGGCTCGCCAATAATCCAAACGGGCACCTGCGCCATAATCGCTGCCTCGGCTAGCTCCACCACCCTCTTCCGTTCCGTGATCGTTGCAGTACAAACTAAGTATTTAGATTTTGGATTTTGGATTTTTAAATTTGAATCTCGGAAGAACACGTCCTCCACACCGTTGGGCACCACGTGCACCCGGCCTGGCTTTGCCGAAAACATTTCCATCATCAGCTTTTTTTCCCAGCTTGTTAAGGCAATGCTTGCATCAGCCAGTTGGTAGGCGTCCCAGGAAAGGCGGGCCGTAAACTCCTTGGGCAAAAAGCCCCGCGCGAGATTCATGATTATTTTTTGTGCCATTCGGGCACCCATTTTACGGGAACCTAAGCCCGTAAGGAGTTCGCTCATCACCACCTTGATTCCCTTCCCTTGGGCCTGCGTGATATAGCCTGGATGGGCTCTTCCAAAGTAGTGAATCAAATCCCCTCTTTGCTCGTCATCCCACCAGCGAAGCCACTCCACCTCCACCCCAACAGCCTCCAGCGCTTTCTTTGTTTGCTCAATTTGCGTCTGGAACCCTCCATGCGCCAAAAGAAATGGATTCGGATGATCAAACAGCACTTTCACGATCTCATCTTACCCTCGCCCTGCTTGCTTTTCCCAATCCAAAATCCACGTCAGCGCCCTTTGAATCCCTCCGCGAAAGCGGAAAGTCACTCCATCGCGGAGCGAGTGCCCAGGATAGGGGGGGCAGGTTCGAGGGGGCCAAGTCCCGCAGTCGCGGGACGAAGTAGGGCAACATTCGCACGCTCCCAGAGGAAACTCTCCCTTTTCACCTGTCCCTTTCCTGCCTTACACTGTGTTTTGTGCAAAACCTCACCACTCAAAAGGTTTGCTTGGCTCTCATTACCCTCGGCTTTTTCATTGCCGCGCCATGGATGGCTAGCCAAACACTTGCTGGCAATACCACTCCTTTACTTGGCTTTTTAGGCATCACCCTTCTTTTAATTATCGTGTTTGTAATTCGCGACCGCTGCTGGATGATTATTCCTTTTACCCTGCCCATTGAAGGCACTCTCAACTTTCTTCCTCTCAACTTCTCCATTCAAGAACTCGCTATTATGGGCGTTTTTGCTTACCTCCTCTACAGGATGATTTTTGGCCTAAACGTCGGCTGGCGCCTTGGCCCAGCCTCGATCTGGATCCCTCTAGGTCTCCTGCTTTCAATCATTGTGTATCACTGGGTCGAATCTCGAGATATCGGCATCAAACTTCTCGGAGGCACAGGCTGGGGCGGTCGAAAATACTTCACCGTTCTAATTGCTTCATTCGGAATGGTTCTTCTCTCATCATTTCCCGGCATCAAGTGGGCTGATCTCCAAAAAGTCCCCTTTGTTTACTTCTTAGGTTGTTTTGTTGATATCGTTCCCGGGACGATCTCGACTTTAGCACCTTCTACGGCTCCCTTGATTTACAAATTTTATAGTGGAGTTAACATATTTCAATATGGTGCCCTTTTGAAAGGCAATTTTGCAGAAGAAAGTGGAGTAACTCGCATTTCACAATTATCCCAAGTAGGTAGCGCCGTGGGTCTCGTTACCTTATGCTACTACCCACCACGGTATTGGTTGCGAACAGACAGGCTGTGGACCCTACCCGTAATTTTAGTTGGTGGCGTTTTATGTGCCGCAAGTGGCTTTCGTAATGCCATTGTTCGGTATTTTTTGTCCTTTTTGGCAGCTCTTTACACAACACTGCGCCTTAAAGCGCTTCTCTTTTTGCCTCTTGCTGTTGCTGCAGGATTTCTCATTGCTCTTACCCAAGGCTCTGTTTTTAACTATCCCCTAGCACTTCAGCGTGGCCTCTCTTTCTTGCCTGGTCAATGGAACGCAAAAGCAACTAAGGAGGCAGGTGCCTCAAGTGAATGGCGAGAAAAGATGAAAAAGCTTTTTTATAAAGAGTATTTTCATGTGGCTCCTTGGTTCGGCGCTGGATATCACTACAGCTCAGAATTAGCCAAAAGAGATCAGGATGCGTATCTTGCGATTGCAGCGCGTCAGGCTGAGATTGGCGACGAATATGCGGACGTGCGGAACTTTATTGAACAGCGAATGCCGCACGAAGGATTGGTTCATGCTCTTCTTGTTTCAGGGTCTATTGGAACTTTTTTCTTTGCCGCCTTTTGCTTTGCTATTTTGGTATCAACGTGGAAGAGCGTTGTAAAGACCCCACCGGTTCAAATATCTCCTATCCAAACATGGTGCTTTGCACAGCTTTTCACATTTACGGTCGCTTTCTTTCTTCTCGGCGGGGACTATACAAATTTCTTAACCCAAGTCTGTCCAGTCATAGCTATTTTGTATCGCGGTGAAATGTTACGCACTGCTACCAGACAAAAGCGCTTTTCCCTCGACCCAACTCAAACTACCTATCCCCCTGCAGCACTCTCGCCTCAAGCTTAGTTCCTCTTCAGTCACTTTCCACCATCCCACCTTCTTACCTTCGCACCTTTTTTCCCTTTACACCCTGCCCCGTACCCGCGTCGGGGCCATCCCCCGTACTCCTTAGCGTCCTTGGCATGAGTAATCTGAGCCCCAATCCAACATCAAACATCAAAAATTCAACATCCTGCCCGGCCACGTAGTTCGCAGCCTCTTTGCGGTAAACACTTTTCGCCCCGACTCCTTGCGCAGATAAATCGCATAAGTCACATCTTCAGATCGATGCGCGCCGCACCAAAGTCGTCTTACTCGGTGCAACAGCACCCAAACAGGCCGCAGCACTCTAAAGTAAAGTGGGGCCGAAGCATCCAGCCTCGCTCTCTCCTCTTTCGCTGTTGAACTAAGCCCCAGATTTTCCCCGCTCTCCATAAAGGTCGACGTCGTCCTGCTAAGAGCCTGAACTTTCATTCCACTGTGCAGCACCCTCACAAACCACTCCGCATCCGATGCCGCTCGATAGCTTGTGTCAAAAAGTAGCCCCTCGTTCACTAGCTTTTCTCGGAAAAAGATTCCCGCCGTCAAAGCTCCAAAATGGCACGTCCATGTATGGGCTAGCCCGGGCTTCACCATCTTCCGGTGACAAATTGCCTCTCCATCCTTCCCTACAATAATCACATCCCCAAGCACCACATCCACATTCAATCGGTTTTTGAAAAAGTCCTGAACCATTTTTAAGGCCCCGGGTAAATACTGCTCATCGCAGTTCAAATACGCGCGGACCTTTCCTGTCCCTTTTTTTAATCCTTTGTTGATCGCGTCGTACATTCCGGAGTCCTTCTCCTTAAAGATTCGCAGGGTGTAGCCTTGGGCTGTGCGAACGTGCAAAAGTTCGAAAGTTTGAAGGTCTGATACCCGTTCTCCCCCATACTTTTCCAAAAGCTGTTCTGCCGTCTTTTCCGCAAACTCCTCGATCCCAGGACTCCCCGCATCCTGCACGATATGTTCTACGCTAATTTGATCTTTCTTACTTTCATGCGTTCGCACATTCCCACTTTCGCACATTCCCACATTCTCACTGCCTTTAGTTCCCTGATCCGCAACCGACGCGATACAGCACCCCAAATAGTCGAGCTGCTTGAAGCTGGGAGTGATGATGGTGAAATCAGGCTGTTTCACAGGATTTTAGATTTTGAATTATTGATTTTTGATTGATCTTTGCTTTCCCGACCCGTCTTCACAATGGCGGTCAAAATCCGAACGATTCTTTCACACTGCTCTCGGACTGGAGCTATTTCCTCTGCAGAAATAATTTTCCCTTTATCCGCAAGCCGCAACCAATAAAGAGCCTCTCGAGCCTCCTTGGACGCAATCGTCATTTTGGCCAGAAAATCTGACCGGCTTTGTCCAGCCTGCGCTTCCTCCACATTTGCCCCGATACTTGTCCCCGCCCTCCAAAGCTGTGAGCTCAACTCGTACTCCTTTTCCTGTCTAAGCGTTTTTGCCAAACCCATAATCTGCAACGCAAAGCTAAACGCTTCATCCCGAATCAGATTCCCCTTAAGCATCTTATCATTCTGTTCCCACGCGTCCTCAAGCTCCATACTTTTTCTTTTCGCTCCGCTAATCAAACATCCAAAATTAAGCATTCAAAATCGCGGCGCATCCGCTTCTTCCCTCTTTCCCGTCACTTCCGCGCCTCATACCATGGGGGAATGCGCCGCCTCCGCATTCTCCAAATTTTCAGCCGCTATATTCATTTTGGCGGTGAGGAGAGTTCCGTATTTCGAATTGGCGACGCCCTTCAAGATAAGCATGATGTCGAATATTTTATCGGTTCTACCAAGGAATTTTTGGGCTCCGATATTCAATCCAAAGTCCGTGCCCCGTTTCACGCTTTTTACAATCTGCCCATCGCCCAACGGCTCCGTAAATATCAAGAAATCGGTAACTTTGATCTTTGGCAGGTTCACAACGTCCTACCGGCTCTTTCCCCCTCCGTTTATCAGACCGCCTTCGATCTCAAAGTTCCTGTCGTTCACTACCTCCACAACTATCGGATGGGCTGCACCAACGGTTTTTTCCTGAACCACGGCCAACCGTGCGAGCGTTGTCTGGGTGGCAACTTCTGGCCTGCCTTCCAGACCGCCTGCTGGCGAAACAGTCGTCTCATCAGTGGTTTAATGGGACTCATTCTTCGTCGTGTCCGTTCGGTAGGGACTTTTCAAAATGTGGCCGCGTGGGTTGCCCTTAGTCAGGCTCAACGCTCAAAACACATAGCTATGGGTATCCCACAGGATCGGATTCATGTTGTACCCCACTTTTATGAGCCGAAGGGTGATGCGATCCCCCCTTGTTCAAACGGAAATGTGCTGTTCCTCGGTCGCCTTTCTCCGGAGAAGGGGGTCGAACATCTTTTGCGCGCCTGGAAGCTAGTCCAATCGAAGGGGAGAAAATTAATCATTGCTGGGGACGGACCTGAAAAGGAGCGGCTTCAAAAGCAGGCTCGGGAGCTTGGATTGGCCGACGTCGAATTTGTAGGGTTCCTCGATCGCGAACAGCAACGTGCTGTCTGGGCCAAGACCGCCTTTTCTGTGATTCCTTCCATCTGGAGTGAGCCCTTCCCCTTGACCTTTTTGGAGTCTTGGACACAGGACAGAACCTTTGTGGCAAACCGCCTCGGCGCAATGGCGGAAGTCGTGATTGAGGGCAAAGACGGCATCTTAGCTGAGCCCTTTTCTCCGGAATCCATGTCTTCCAAAATTCAGCAGCTAATTAACCAACCTGAACTTTGCACAATGATGGGTTCAGCTGGAAAGGGTCGCATCCTAAATGAATTTAACCGCACTCTTTGGCTTTCTCGTATTGAGTCGGTTTACGAGAAGGCCGTGCCCGTTTAACTTCCATACTATATGAAAGCGATATTTCCCTCCGCTGCAGTTGTCTGGTTCAAGCGATCTCTCCCCCTTCTCTTTCTTGGGCTTGTTGTGGGAATTGAGTCAGGTGCGACTTATTTCTTTGGGCACCAAACTCTAGCCCCGCTGCTATCCTTTCTTTCTCTCTCCATTCTGGCTTTTTACTGCTCTCCGCGCCTTCTAGTGCTCTCTACTCCACTTTTTATGATCCTCACCTACCTGCTTATTCAAGATCACTCCGATTATCCCCTAGTTCGGGCATTTACCGTCCTTCTTGGCGGAATCCTTGCTGTCTTGGTCAGTTCCTCCCGCAACAAACTCCAGCGTCAGCAGTCCGAGATCGAGACCATCGTAAATCTTATGCCTATCCCTTGGTTGCTTGCAGACGCGTCTGGAAATCTGCTTCGAATCGGTCCTGAGCTCCAAAAGCTTCTTGGTTCTTCCCATTCCAACCTCATCAACACCTCATTCTTCTCGCTCTTTTCTGCTGCTCAAAACCGCGGTGAGTTCATCCGCCTTTTCCTAGACACTTCCGATAACTCCGTCACTCACGCGGGGCTAAACCTCACCCTAGCGAAACCACCCCACACCCGATTTGTCGCTGTTCTATCCTCCCTACCCTCCCCCAGCGGCCACTCCGTCCTCATCATCCTTAACCCCAACGCTTCTTAAACCCTCAACCCATCCCAAATCTCCCTCTCGCTAACAATTCAAAATTTTCCTGTGCCTGAGTGGCTCGCCTTTAGCCCGCATCTTCACTTTCCTCCCCTTTAATAAGCCTTAACATCTCCTTATGCCTTACGCCCTCCTCCTGATTCTCCTCATTTGCCCCCTCTTACAAACGGGACACTCTGCCCCGCCTCTCGTCCTGCCACTCAATCCCGCTTATCAGGATCAATACGGTCTCTTCGGTGGGTACTCCTGCACTTGGGACGATGACCTAATGCTCGATTCGATGACCGCATCCGCCAGCATGAACGTTCTCAAAAAGACGGAAGCCGCCATGGAAAATCTTCGCAAACTCACCGATCCTCTTGTTTTGGCCAAACTGAGTGCACCTGGTGGGATGGCGAAAAATCTTCTCCTTACCCTCTACTGGTTGGCCGAAGCCGATATGGCAGGCGCCGATGTAGAACAGGTTCTCCAAGAAATCTCCCGCCGCGGCCACGATCAGGCCACCCCAGCAGACTCCACCATGGCTGAAGTCCTCCTCTTTAATTACCACACCGCTCGCCATCTCGGCGTTCTCAGCTTTTCCTGCCTCGTTCAACTCGGCCAAGGCCTCCCCCCCTCCATCCCCGAGTCGGACAACAACCCCGACAACCGCCTCGCCTTCGCCGTTCCCGTTCTCCCCCCCGACCGCTTTCCCCAAGTCGCCCACCAACTGTTCAACTACGAACTGTTCGACGGGTCACTTCCCAAATCCACCTCCCGTACCCTCGCCCCTAGCCAAATCGAGTTTGCTAAAAAACTGATCTCTCGCGGCCTGCTTCCCCCAGACGCTTTAAAGGCTCCCTAAGTCCGCATTTCACAAGTCTTCAGCCCTTAATCCGCTGCCCTCAAGAATACTTTTCAACGTCCCGATCGGAATTGATTTCGATCCATGAAAAGGAACAATGACCTGTCTCCCTTCTTCATTTCGCCATTTCTGATGACTGCCTGATTGGTCGATTTGTTGAAACCCGTGCTTTCGCAAAGCCCGGACCACTTCTTTCGCGTTGCGAACGGGAAATCTTCGGCTCAAGGAACGGAAAGTTCCAAAATCCTCGCCCGGCTCGGAATCTTTATCTTGGAAGGCTTCAGCCAGAGCGCGAGCGCTTCCCGGGCATTTTCTACCGCCTCCGCCTCCGTGTCGCCTGCACTGGCGCAACCGGGGACTTCAGGAAAAACTGCCGACCAGCGATCTGTTAACTTATCTTTTTTAACTACTACCCTAAACTTCATGGTTTTATTTTAATACCTATACCCCGTTTAGCAACCCACATCGTCACCTTCCCATAATCCCCCATCCCACCTTTTCGATCCCCCTTAAAATTCCATCCCCCCCCTCCAGGCAATCATCCTACTTTCCCGGGAATGTAGGATGAACGGCCTGCCTCTTTTCTCCTCATCTACCCCCTCCGAATCCACTTTACCTAGAAACCCATCTCAAGCTTGCTTTATCTAACTAGTATGCTAACTAGTTACTATGAAGGTTCAAGAAACTGGGATCTTTGACGCGAAAACGCATCTTTCCACAATGCTCTCGAAGGTCGCCAAACAGGGGGTTACCTACAAAATTACCAACCGAGGAAAGGCGGTCGCAGAACTGAGGCCCATCGCGAATGGCCAAACCACCAAGAGACTTCCCTATGGCTATGGAAAGGGAACGGTCCTGCACATGGCCAAGGATTTCGATGCCCCAATCGAAGACTTTCAAGAGTACATGCAGTGAAGCTCTTGATCGATGGGCATGCCCTTCTCTGGCATCGAGACCAGAACCCTTCCCTTTCTCCAACAGCACGGGCCGCACTGGAAAATCCAAAGAACGAACTATGGATCAGCGAAGCCACATTTTGGGAACTCGCTATCAAGGTCTCCCTTAAAAAACTCGAGCTTTTGGGCGGGCTCGAGAGCCTTAGAGAAGAGTGGATCGATCAAGAGATCGCAAAACCACTTCCCATCTCTTGGACCCATATCCGTCGCACGATTGACCTTCCCTTTCATCACCGCGACCCATTCGACCGCATTCTCGTCGCCCAATGTCTGGCTGAAAAAATGACCCTCCTCACCGGCGACTCCCAACTTCGTAAATATTCAGCCATCAAAACTCTTTGGTAATCTTGAGCGATTTCCCTCCTCGCTAAGAAAATATTCCATAGAGCCTGTTCTTGTTTCATCATCACCCCATGTCCTCGCTCCCTGATGCCTACGAAAAACTCCGAGCCCGAGGCAAAGACCTCGCCCTTCTCGGCGCTACAACCGGCCTCCTCAGCTGGGATCAGGAAACCCTGCTCCCCCCGAAAGGTCACTCTTTCCGTGCTGAACAGTCCTCCCTTCTCGCCGGCATCTCCCACCGTCTCGCTACCCACACCGACATCGACCGCTGGCTGGATGAGTGTGAAAGCACTTCCCTCCCACCCCACTCCCCCGAAGCCGCCGCCATCGCCCGATGGCGCCACGACTACCATCGCGCCACTCGTATTCCCGCCGAACTTGTCGAAGAAAACGAGCTCGCCATCGGCCTCTCCCGCACCGCGTGGGTCGAAGCCCGCAAAAACTCTCACTTCCCAACCTTTGCCCCGCACCTCGAAAAACTTCTCTCCCTCTCCCGCCAAATGGCCGACCTCTGGGGCTACGCCGACCAACCCTACGATGCCCTTCTTGAGGGCTACGAGCCCGGATGGCTCACCAAAGACGTTACAACTCTTTTCGCAAAACTTCGCCCTCGCCTCGTTGCCATAGCCGAAAAGGCTTTCTCCCTGCCGCAACCAGCCTCCCGCAAAACTCTCCGAGGCCACTATCCCCGCGCCGATCAGGAAAAATTCCTTCAACTTCTTCTTCCAAAAATCGGTTTCGACATCTCCGCAGGACGCCTCGACTCCAGTACCCACCCCTTCTGCTCTGGCCTCGGCCCGGGCGATACCCGCATGACCACCCGCTACGACGAAAACGACTTCATGGTCTCCCTCTACGGGGTCCTGCACGAGGCCGGCCACGGCCTCTACGACCAAGGTCTTCCCGAATCGCAACTCGGCACGCCACTCGGCCAAGCCGCCTCCCTCGGTATTCATGAATCCCAATCCCGCCTCTGGGAAAACCGTGTCGGGCGCTCTCGATCCTTCTGGAAATCCTGGTGGCCCGACCTCATCCAAGCCTTCCCCGACCTAACCGGCCACAACCACGACCACTGCTGGCGCGCTTCCAATGCCGTGGAACGATCCTTCATCCGCGTCGAAGCTGATGAAGTAACCTACGATCTCCACATTCTTCTCCGCTTCGAACTGGAAACCCAACTTCTCAAAGGCGACCTCTCTGTTCATGACCTGCCCGCCGCCTGGAACGAGCTCTTCGAAAAACTTCTCGGCCTAAAAGTTCCCGACGATGCACGCGGTTGCCTCCAAGACATCCACTGGTCTCTTGGCGGCTTCGGTTACTTCCCCACCTACACTCTCGGTAACCTGACCTCCTCCCAGCTTTGGCAGGCTGCAAATCGGGATATTCCTACCCTCTCCACTTCTGTAGAAAATCGCGACTATCAACCCCTCCTTCGCTGGCTTCGTGAGAAAGTCCACTCCCACGGTCGTCGCTATCCCGCCGCAGAACTCGTCCAACGCGCCACCGGAAAACCCCTCGACCCAGAAGCCCACCTCAAGGTTCTCGAATCCAAGGTTCAGGAACTTTCCCAATGATCGCTTCAAATCAAATAACCCTCGTCATCAGTACCTACAATCACGTTCGTCCTCTGGAGCTGTGCCTCGCTGGTTTTCGCAACCAAACAACTGCACCCATGGAGATTGTCATTGCCGACGACGGATCCACCACCCCCACTCGCGATCTGATCGTTCGCCTCGCCCCATCCTTGCCCTGCCCAGTCAATCACCTCTGGCACGAAGACAGAGGCTTTCGAAAGAATGCTATCCTCAACCAATCCTTGGCTGCTGCGAAAGGCGCCTATCTAGTGTTCACCGATGCGGACTGCATCCCACATCCCAGATTTATCGAAGATCATGCTGCCTTAGCCGAGCAGGGCTTCTGGGTTCAAGGCCGGCGCTCTTATCTTAATGCCGCGGCCTCTACCTCACTCCAGGTGAGCCAATCCGTTCCAAGTTTTCGCCTCTTCCTTGCGGGTCAACTCACCGGCGCCGCCAAAGCAATTCGACTCCCTTTCCCCATTATCAAACGGGACTCGGCCCAACGAGGGATCATCGGCTGTAACATGGCTATGTGGAAAAAAGATCTTCTGGAAGTTAACGGCTGGGACGAGGAGTACGAAGGCTGGGGACTCGGCGAGGACTCCGACATCGGATCCCGCCTCTATCATTTGGGTCGACCCCGCAAATTTGTCTACGGCCGATCGATTCTCTATCACCTCCACCACCCGATCCTCAGCCGTGACCACGTACCAAAAAGCCAATCCCGCCTAGAAGAAACCCTTCGGACAAAGAAAGTCCGCTGTATCAAAGGGGTGAATCAATATTTGAAATGATGGGGCCAGCGCCTCACCTCAAGGAAAACTAGGCAGGTAGCGGATGGTGTACTTCTTGCTCTAAAAGAGATCCTGCGTAAGCCACTGCACCTCGAACTTGTTCCACCCTCAATCCATACTCTTTTGCCACCTCTTCAACCGACATCCCTCCAGCAAGACCCCCAACGAGCACGGAAACTTGAACTCGAGTTCCGCGAATTACTGGTTTGCCGTGACAAACCGCGGGATCAATTAGAACTAAACTCTCCATATACCATCCGTACTCCTGCGGGTCGCCCCCTTCAACCTAAACCTCTGCCTTTTCCCGCGGCCATGGCCGCACCCACAATTCCCGCTTCATTGTGCAACTTTGCAGGGACGACTTTTGCCCTGACTCCCTCAGAAGCGCGCGGTAGCCACTTTTCTGACCGCTTGCTCACTCCTCCCCCCACGATGATCAGATCCGGATTCATCAGCCGATCCACCTGCTGGAGATATTCCCGAACCTTCCTCGACCACTTTTTCCAGCTCCACTCGTGTATCTCTCTCGCTTTCGCGCTGGCTGATTTTTCCGCATCTTTGCCCCCCAGGGTCAGGTGCCCCAACTCCGTATTCGGAATCAGAACCCCTTGATAGAACAGCGCACTCCCGATTCCCGTACCTAAGGTGATCATTACCACAACTCCCTTCGCCTTTTTTCCTGCCCCGTGATGAACCTCGGCCAACCCCGCGGCATCGGCATCGTTAATCACGACAAACTTTTGCCGCGTTATCTTTTGAAAGATTTTCTCCGGGTTTTTCCCAACCCATTGGGGGGAGAGATTGACCGCTGTTTCCACCACACCCTCTCGGATGGGCCCGGGGAATCCTGCACCGATCGGCCCTTTCCACTGGAAATGATCCACCAACTTTTTTACGGCGCGGGCCAAAGCCAGCGGCGAGGCGGGCTGCGGTGTAGGCAGGTGGACCGGATCCCCCTGCAGAACCCCCGCCGGGAAGTCCACTAACCCTCCCTTGACCCCCGTTCCTCCTATATCGATTCCTAAAACGGTCATAGGGCAAATT
>Ga0209401_1000441_pt1 | contig 28258 bp, 24 predicted proteins | sample M_140807_MF_Meta_FD_187318 | JGI IMG/M metagenome (GOLD analysis project Ga0209401, IMG submission 187318) | Freshwater microbial communities from Lake Montjoie, Canada to study carbon cycling - M_140807_MF_MetaG (SPAdes) (version 2) | ecosystem: Environmental > Aquatic > Freshwater > Lake... | reverse complement strand
CATGCAAAATCCATCATGATGTTTGGTTGTAAAAACAACATATTTCATGCCCGCATCTTTTGCAGCAGCAGCCCAACGTTCAGGATTAAATTTTACCGGATTAAAAGTGGTTTGCAAATTTTCGTAGGCTTTTAAATAGGTATACCAATCCGCCGAATAGGGCCCCCTGCGCTGCGTCCAGCCTTCGTCTTCCGGACAAATGCTCCAACTTTCTACCACGCCCCACTGGCTATACGTACCCCAGTGCATGAGTAGTCCAAATTTTATTTTTTTCCAGTCGGCTAACTTTTCGCGCACTTTAGGATCAGTCGGAACTGTATATTTTAAACTTGCTGTGTGCTCTTGCGCAAAAGAAATTTTTGCTTGCGCAAAAACAAATGCAGCAACAATGAAGATTATTTTTTTCATAGTTTATTTTTTTGTCCAAATAAGTTTACTCGTTAATGTATTTTTTTCTGCGTTTTCTAATTGCATAGTAGCGGTTAATTCGTTGCCGCCGCTTCCATCATAATACGCCACTTTAATTTTGTGAAACCCTTTTTTTAACGCTGCTTTTCCAGCGGCTTCTACAGATCCATGATCACCATCATTGTTTACCACTTCAACGTCATCGATGTATAAAATACTTCCATCATCGGAGCGTGTTGTAAAATGATAAATGCCATCTTTTTCAATTTTCAAATACCCATCAAATAACAAACTAAATTCTGATTCGCGTTTTTTTACGGCTACACTAATATCGGTTGTAACACCTGTAAATGCTGGTGTTAAGCTAGGTAGGGCTGCTAAGTTTTGCTTTCCTTTTGTTTCAAAATACTTATAGGCAACACCAGGTTGTAAGGCGCCACTTATTTTTACTGCTGGCATCCAAGTATAGGCTTTTGCAGAAGCTTCTGCTACTTTACCAGGTAATTTTTTATCGTCAAAAATTTGTGCTTTTACGATGGTTGTTTTTGTGAGTGTAAATGCACTTGTATACGTTGGTGACGACAAGGTTGGATTTGTTCCATCCGTTGTATAATGCACCGCCGCTCCAGCTGGTGCAATAAGTGCAACAGTTGGTGTTTGCGCACCATTTGGATACGTAATTTCTATTTTAGGTTTTACAGCAAAAGCACCAAAATTTTCTATTTTAATGGCATACGCATACGGTGCTTTTATCATGGCTGGTTTATAGGCAGGCATGGTTACTACAATATCATTTCCAACTTTTTTCCATGCACATTTTTCTTTGGTTGCCACAAAAGAAATATTGGTGCCGGCAGGTAAATCAAGGTCTTTAACTACGTATTGGCCAGTATTATTAAACGTAGGTGCGATAGCGTATAATGCATTGCTAGTAGGGTTGTACGTAAAATATAAATCTTTTTCTTTGCTGTTATTAGCTGCTGCTTGCGACGTGCGAATCCAACGTCTCGTGTTGTAAATGGCTTCACCATTTTCTTGTAACCACGTACCTATTTGTAATAAACGCTCCTGCATAATCGGTGGAATTTTTCCATGATCATCAGGTCCAATGTCTAATAAAAAATTACCGCCTCTACTTACTTTATCTACTAATGCTAACACCAGCGATTGCGCACTATTATAATCCCAAATATCTTCTTCTTTATTGTAGCCGTATGAATATCCCATGCCTCTACTTTCTTCCCATGGATGATCTTCAAAATCCAAGTCTGGCTGGTATTCTGGCGTATACACACCACCATGATGAAAACGAATGCCACTGCCCCATCTATCATAAGTAACTACTTTATCTTTCACCGGACTTTCATTGTACAGCCATGCTAAAAATTCGGGCGATTTCCATTTTGCATCCGACACATCCCAATCACCATCTGTCCAAAAAACATCGGGTTGATACGTGTTAATGAGGTCTTTCATTTGTGGCCACATATGGTCACTTACATATTTATTGATGTCCGATTTATAAAGGGGATTGTACCATTCGTAGAGTGAATAATACATGCCGGCACGCACACTGGTTTTTTTAACGGCTTTAAATAAATCACCTAGCAAATCTCTTTTAGGTCCACTCGTTACACTGTTCCATGGAAAACCCCAGGTTTTATCGGCTTCTTTACTAGGCCACATCGCAAAGCCGTCGTGGTGCTTACTGGTTAACACAATATATTTTGCGCCAGACTGCTCAAATACTTTAGCCCAAGCGTCCGGATCAAAACGGTCTGCCTTAAACATTGGACCAAACCCGTAATAAGACATATCGCCATAATGTAGTTTGTGAAATTTTTTGCGCACATTGTCTTTATCTGCTTGCAAACCGTTTTGGTACCACTCAGAATAACTATGCTGTGGACCCCATGCAGGAACACTATAGGCGCCCCAATGAATAAAAATGCCAAACTTTTCATTCATAAACCATGATGGAACAGGCCTCGAATCAAGCGATTCCCAATTAGGTTGATAGGTTTGTGCAGCAACGGTTAACTGCAGCATGCTTATGAGTAAGCAGCAGACGATCCATTTTTTCATACGCAATTTTGATTCAATATAATCAATATTAAGAGTAGAAAAAAATAGCGTGCACTTAGTTTTACTTCAAGATAAAATAATACACTAACTGGTGAAGATGCTATTATTATTTTTTAGATACTGCGTCTGTTACACATCTAAAACCTGTGTGTTCAAGTCCGGTGTCGGTTGCCGTTTTCATACGCGCAGAAACTCTATAACTTGCACAGTAAGATGCATGACATAAAAAAGATCCACCACGTACTACTTTTTTAGGAATAGTAGGTTCATCGGGATCAAAACTTTTATTACTACCGGTTGGATTTACTAATTGCTTTTGTGCAACTGATGCATAATAATTGGCATCATACCAATCAGAACACCACTCCCAAACATTACCACTCATATCATATAAGCCGTATGCATTGGGCGCATATTTAGCAACAGGAGCTATACGCATATAACCATCTGCACCGGTATTGGTATTTGGAAATTTTCCTTGCCAGGTATTGGCTTTGTTTGCACCCTGTTCAAGCGGTTCATTGCCCCAAGGAAATGTTTGATTTTTTAATCCGCCACGTGCTGCAAATTCCCACTCTGCTTCTGTGGGCAAACGCTTGCCAGCCCAACGAGCATAAGCATTTGCATCATCCCATGACACTTGTGTTACGGGTTCATTATCTTTTCCTTTAATGCTACTTCCAGGGCCACGCGGATGTTTCCAATTAGCCCCTTTTGTCCATGCCCACCATGATGCAGGATTGTTCATATCTACTGGTGTAGATGACATTACAAATACTAGGGAAGATGCAACCAGTAATTCAGGTGCAGGCTTTGGTGTACCCGGAGGTAATTGTTTTTTAATTTCATTCCAGTCCGGTGCTTTTTCGGCGGTAGTAACATAACCAGTAGCTGCTACAAATTTTGCAAACTGCGCATTGGTTACTTCGGTGGTATCCATCCAATAACTAGAAACAGTTACTGTATGTTGCGGATATTCATCGGCCCTTCCAGTTTTATCAGAACAACCCATAATAAATTGTCCTCCATTAATTAGTACCATGCCTGCTTTATCTGCAACGCCTATTACAATCGAGCCTGTATCAGATGTGCCGCCAGCACCAAAACGCTTAGGAATATTACTAGTACAGTGTAGTGCCGAATCTTTTTTTGCAGCAATAGAATCTTGAATTGCTTTTGCAGAAGAATCTCCAGACGCACATGCCCAAAAAATTATAGAGCAAATAAATAAGTAGCTAAATAGATGTAAATATTTTTTCAACACTAAAAATTAAAATTGTTTGTTTCTTGAAGTGGCAGATTTTCCGCCACCGCTTTTTGTGCTTGTAAAGCTAAAGTATATAATGCATCCACAATGTGCTGATTGGCACTTGCAACATTGTTTTTTTCTTTGGCATCGGTAGACAAATCAAAAAGCAATAGTTTAATTTTTCCTCCGCGTTGATCAATGACTAATTTCCAATTATTGTATCTAACACCTTGAACTTCATTTTGTGGTGCAAAGGCATAAAAAGTATTGCGGACCGGTTTATTTTTGATGATGCTTTCAATCATGGGTTTACCGTCAATGACTCTACCACTAGGGGTTTCAGCGCCTGCAATTTGCAAAAAGCTCGTAAATAAATCTACGCCACTATATATGTTTTCATTTACAGCACCTGCTTTTACAACACCTGGCCATTTAACAAAACACGCCGATCTTACGCCACCTTCAAAACGCTGCTGATATTTTCCATCGCGCAACAAATGATGTAAACTGGTATCTACGCGTCCAAATTTTCCATAACTATCTTCTAACTCAGGATATTTTTCTACTAAGGGTCCGTTATCAGAATGAATAACAATGAGGGTATTTTTTTCGAGCCCTAGTTGCTTGAGATAACCCATCAAAACACCCACCGTATAATCGATGTAGGCAACTGCGTCACCATAGGCACCATAACTAGAACGTCCTTCAAAACCTTTTGGAATAAAATAGGGTGTATGCGTTTCAATATTTGAATACTGCAAATAAAAAGGTTGTTTGCTAGCGGCTTTTTCTTTGATAAATGCGCAAGCTTCTCTAATGAATTGTGCAGGAAGTTCTGCAAGTTCAACATTATTTAATCCTTTTACTTTTTCACTACCTCGCATGAGTGGGATGGGAGGATAGCCTCTAGATCCAGTATTACCAAGCCTTTCAGGGCCATGGTCATTGGGGTACGGAATACCAACATAGCTATCAAAACCATGAGCTGGTGGTAAAAATTTTGGCAAGTGCCCTAAGTGCCATTTACCTACAAGCGCTGTTGCGTATCCAACTTTTTGTAACTGTTTCGTAAACGTAATTTCTTTGCTGCTATCAAGCCCATTGGTATCGGTCGGAAATAAAACACCAAGTCCGGTTCTATCATTTACACGTGGACTATATCTTCCGGTCATAATGGCTGCCCGTGTAGGTGTGCAAGTGCCATGTGGCGCATAAAAATTAGTTAAGCGCGTACCTTCTTTTGCAAGCGCATCGATATGCGGTGTTTTATAATACACAGATCCGTAACTAGAAAAATCATCGTAACCAATATCGTCAATAATGATATGAATAATATTAGGCCTTAATCCATTGATTGTTGTGGTAAGTGTTTGCGCGGTTATTGGCGCGTTCGTTTGTGCATCTGCACGCAATTGCACCAAACATATTGCGCACCATAAAAAACAAAAAATGATTTTAGTATCCTTCATCTGTTTCAAGTTGCCATTATTTTTTTGTGGGTATTTTTCCATCTAAAAATTCCCAGTCAGAAATATGTGGATGTCGATGATTTGCTTTTAAAATTTTTTCCATTTGCGCTGCTAATGCAGGATACTGAGCGGCAACATCTGTTTTTTCTCCAGGATCATTTTTTAAATTATAAATTTCCCAAGGCGCTTGTTTATTTTTTTTAAGGTCCGACTTAATGCCTTTCCAATCACCTATCATTACGGATACTTGCCCAGTTTTTTCGGGATACTCAAAATACATAAATTCATGCTGAGCTTGTGTTTGAGGCGTTCCTAATAAAGTAGGTAGTAACGATATGCCATCTGATTTTGGCGTTTTTTGATGCGTTAATTGTGCGAGGGTTGCCATCATATCGTACTGCACCGATGGAAAATCTGTAACAGAACCCGCTTTAATTTTTGAAGGCCAACGCGCTATAAATGGAACACGAATGCCACCTTCATATAAATCCATTTTTCTTCCTCTAAAACCAGCAACACTGTTAAAAAAGTTTGTTTGTACACCACCTACATCAAAAGTCGCACCATTGTCACTTGAAAATAATACAAGCGTATTTTGATCTAAGTGCAAGTCTTTTAATAGTTTAAATATTTCACCTACCTGTGTATCAATGTAGGTAATCATGGCTGCGTATGTAGACAACGGATATTTACTTGGTGCGTAACCGCCTTTGTAACCTAAGTAAGGCTCTTCTGGAAATTGACCCAAGTATTTAGCAACATCTTCTTTTGGTGCTTGCAATGAAACGTGCGGTCCTGTGTAAGGCAAGTATAAAAAAAATGGTTTGTCTTTATTTTTACTAATAAATGCCTTTGTTTTTTGTGCCATTTTAGTAATGGCATAATCGGTTCCTATAAATTTTTCAAATGCCGAATCTGCGGTTGTACCAATTGGTAATTTTTGATGCACATAAATAAATGGATTACGCAAACTATCCCATTTGCCATTCTCCCATAAATGTGTTGGATAAAAATTATGTGCCTGCTTTTGACAGTAATAACCATAAAAATAATCAAAGCCCTGCTCGTTTGGGTTACCTGTATTATCATACATACCAAGTCCCCATTTTCCAATGGCACCAGTGGTGTAACCCGCTTCCTGCATGAGTTTGGCGATGGTGTAGGTGTTTTCAGGTAAAGGCATTTGGCCACCCTCTGTACTATCTTCAAAGCCACCTAATTCGTAATTACCCCTAATATATGAATGCCCTGTGTGCTTGCCTGTCATTAAGCATGCACGCGCTGGTGCACAAACAGGTGCCGATGAATAATGCCTTGTAAAACGCATGCCTTCGGCGGCCATTTTATCAAGGTTGGGTGTTTTTATTTTTTGTTGGCCGTAAGATCCCAACTCACCATAGCCCATGTCATCTAAATAAATGTAAATAACGTTTGGAAGAACTTGCTTTTGTGTTTTTTGTGCAATTGAAAACACCGATAAACAAATCGACATAGAAAATAGCAAAAGTAAACGGTGGTTCATACTCAAAAGACTTATCCTTAAAAGTAATCGAATTCTATCAAATATTTTTCAAATAAAATGGGCTACATTATCAAATAAATTATTACCTTAAAAAAAATAATTGCCATGCCTGAGAATAAAAAACCAAACAGAAGAGATTTTATGAAAACTTCTGTTAAGGGTGCCATTGGTGCAACCCTTGCTACCGTTGGCTTTCCAACCATTGTACCGGCTGCTGTTTTTGGACCCAACGCACCTAGCAATCGAATTAATATTGGCGCTATTGGTGTAGGGCGTATTTCTAGAGAACACGATATGTTTGAAACCCTCAAATACAACCATGCAAATATCATGGCGGTATGTGATGTTGATAGTAAAAGATTAGGCGAGGGCAAGCAATATGTAAATGATTTTTACACCAAAAAATTTGGCAAACCTTATGATGGTGTAAAAATGTATAGCGATGCGCAGGAGTTATTAAACAACAAAGATATTGACGCCGTACTTATTAGTACACCCGATCATTCACATGCATACTTAGGCATTTTAGCGGCCGAAGCGCGCAAAGACATTTACCTTCAAAAGCCTACTGCGCTTACCATTCACGAAGGTCGTGCACTTAGTAATGCTGTTCACAAACAAGGTTGCATTTTACAAATTGGTAGTCAACAAAGATCTAGTACGCAATTTAGATATGCTGCCGAACTTGTAAGAAATGGACGCATCGGAAAATTAAAAGAAGTACTCATTGGCTTACCAAAAGATCCAAGTGGCGAGGTGGAACCTGAAATGCCTATTCCTAGTACACTCAATTACAACGCTTGGATAGGACCCACGCCGTATGTGTACTACACCGAAAAAAGAGTGCATCCGCAAAACGATTATAGTAGACCAGGTTGGATGCGTGGCGAAAATTATTGCGCTGGCATGATTACCAATTGGGGTGCACACCATATCGATTGTGCGCACTGGGCCATGAATACAGAATACACCGGGCCTAAAGAAGTATGGGGCAACGCCGTATATCCAACATCGGGCTTATGGGATGTAATGGGCGATTTTACTAGCTATGGTTTATATGATAATGGGGTAAAAATGACCATTAGCACCGAGCTTCCTAATGGCATTAAATACATGGGTACCGAAGGTTGGATTTTTGTTACCAGAGGTGCTTATAAAGCAAGCGCCAGCGATCCTGTGGTAGCGAGTGGACAAAAGGCTTTAACAGCAAGTAATGAAAGCATTATCACTTCTGTCATTGGTGAAAACGAGGTTAACCTATATAGAAGTGATGAGCACCATGGTAACTGGCTTGACTGTGTTAAATCAAGAAAACAGCCTATTGCCCCTGTAGAAGTAGGCCATAGATCCTGCTCTACTTGTATTGTGCACTCAATTGCCATGAAAACAAAGCGCAAACTATATTGGAATGCCACCGATGAGGTGTTTATTAATGATGACGAGGCCAATAAGCTACTCAACCGCCCGCACAGAGCCCCTTATACCATTAAAGGACTTGCATAACTAGTTCATTATAAATTCAGTATAAAAACAACGTGTAAAAAATACAAACTCGGTAAATTTTAATGATATTTGGCTAATAAATTATCATTTTATAAAATCAAAGGATCGTGTTAAAGCAACTATATTTTAGACTTATTGTATTTTCTCTCTTTGTTATTATAGTGAGTGCAGCTTGTAGTAAAGGTGGTGGCACTGGCGGTGGTGGTGTTACACCAACTCCTCCTACACCTACACCCACCGAGGAAGATATTGTTTTTACCTACGACATTGATCCAGGTGCAAATATTTACGCTGCACTAGGTGCTACACAAGATGTAAAAATTACAGTAACATCTAAAATGCCTGGCTCTGGTGTAACCACCGATATCGTTGTAAAAAAAGATTCAGACGGATCTACTGTATCAAGTTCTACACTTGCTGCAAGTTCTTCTGTACCCATTACAGGTACCATATCTAATTTAGCAACCAACGTAGTTTGTACGGCAACTATTACATTAAAGTCGGTTACAAAAACATCCAACACAGCAACAAAAACTTTTAAGATTGCAAGAAAATAGTTTTTCTTAGTCTTTTATGCAGCGTACACTAAATCCTGCAAGTCTATGGTTATTTGAAATCGTGTACGTACTTGGAGGAAAAATTACATAGGCTCTAGCAAATGTTGCATCCGAATAATCGCTAGACCAATAATGATGCCCAGAGCCTCTATCGGTCATTGCTCCATTGCTATACGCTAAATATCCAGCTGCATGAATTTTTAACACCGAAGTAAAATTATTGTAATAACCATTTGTACTTCTTACTGCAGTCCACTCTGTTGCATTGGGTAATCTCCAACCCGTGCCTAACTCAATGGTACAAGGGTCATTGGCAGCTTGCCAATCTTGCGTTGGCTGCGCCCCAGAAGAAGTCCATGCAGCTGGTGTTCTGGTAGTACCTGCATATTTATACCCTTTTTTATAATTAAACTGCCAGTACCATCCACTAGCGTCCTCCGTTGCATCAGTTGCCGAAGTGGCTTCATTTGTAGCGCCTAAATTAGAAGTAATCCTTCAACAATAAAAACCCAAGTAGCTATTTGATAAGCATATAAAATGAGCGCTATATTTAGTACTAATAAGGGCATAGAATCAAGCACCAATCTTACAATTGATATTTCTAAATTGGAAAGTAGGCCCTTAAATAAGAAGGAATTTACTACGCTCCCAAGAACTAGTAGTAGGATAAACTGTACTTTTAGTAAAACCGAATGGCTAAAATTTTTGGCAACCTCTAAAACTGAAAAAAAAGCTAAAAAAACAAATGAAAAATACAGATAAGGAGAAAAAGTCATACAAGAAATTACGCTTGGAAGTGATATTACTTAAAATGTAAATATCCGTTGTAACATACATTCTTGTTGAACTAAATTGACAAAATATAAATAAAACTTGTAACAATAAAATTGTTACACTGATTATCAATACCTTATATAAATTACTTACCTGTTCTTAACTGTATACCAAGTTCAAAAGCACCCGCATTTAAGCCTACTAATTCTCTAGTCGAAAGAGCAATAAATAAGAAATTTCCTATTTATTTATCAACTTTTGCACCTCTTTCACCTGCTCTTTCTCCATAAAATATTCAAAATAACGCTTATCTGTTTCGCTTCGTACATTTAAAATAAGCGACACGTCTACTTGAGTTGCATATTTAAACCGGTCATTGATGCCATTAATCACATCGCTTCTCACCTTTTTTTGCATACCCAAATTCTTGTCCTTGATACCAAGTACGTAATTAATTTCATTAATGGTAGCAGTAGCTCCCTGTATAGATTTTTCAATTAAAAGATCAATTAAGGCTAGTTCGGTTTGATTAAATGTGATATCAATTTTTTTGATTTGTCCACTTTGCATCACAAATTCTGTGGTTTTTGCTTTTTTAGGCTTGGTAAAAGCGGTCACAAATAATACAATAATTAGTAGGACAATACCTATAAAAACAGGCCAAAGCGTTTTTATATCAAACGTGATTTCCCAAAATGGATCAGGTTCTTTTGCAAATTTTGATTCATCAATTACAAGTGTATCCATCTCACCAGTAGCAGGATTATAACTATTCAAAAGGCCATCTTTATAATAGTGTACGTTTGAATAGTCAATTCTAATGATACTTTGAGCCAAGCCTCTATTTTCATTTTTTGAAACAGAATTGGTTAAAAAATTAAACATGTAAACGTCTTCTCCATCCGAAATCAAATAACCCGTACTGGTATATACCTTAAACTTGGCATTACGTATGATATTTAAATATAAAGGCAATACTTTACCAATTTTTGTCCAATTACCTGATTTAAAGTTAAGATACATCATGCCCTCTTGAATAACGCCATCCGCATTTTGAAAGCCTTTTATGCCAGAATTTAGGATTTGCTGATAAGGCACATATAAGCCGTTATTTGCAACATCATACCAACTACTTATTGGAAATGCCGGTGCAAATACTTCAATATTGGTAGGGATTACATCCCATTCTACATCCTTAAAATTGAATCCCCTAATGGTGCCATTGCTTTTCCAAAAACCATAGCCCCCATAGTTATATATGTTTTCACCACTCGTAAACCAAAAGGCACCCAAGTTATAATTGATGTTTTCATTGTTGTCGATTCTTTTAAAATAGAGAAGCGAATCATTTACAGCCACTTGTTTATACAACCTACCTGCCCCAGAAAAGCCAATGTAAAAATTACTAGGGGTTTTTATGGCCACCTGCTCCCGTATGCTAAGCACTGGATGATCTAATTGAATAAATGATTGAGCCGGGGCTCTTAGTACAATTGAAGAGTCTGAACTGGTAATTAATATATTTAAAAAATGTGTTTTCTTAATCGCAATTAAGCCCGTTGTATCGATAAATTTAGCAGAACTATCTAATTGTATCCCTGTAACATCTTGTGAAAACACTGAAAATTGTATAATAAATACAGCAAGGGAGAAAAATAGGAGTTTTTTCATAAATAATTGATTTTCAATTATTAAATAGGACATGTAACCTATTTTTATAATCTGAATACCATACAAATATAGGAAATTACCTATTAATGCACCCGTTATTTCACCTATTTTACAAGTTGGGGGTTGTCAAACTCGCATTTTTACAATGATAATACCGACAGCTATGTATATACACACCGGGGGGATGTTGTATAGATATAGAGTCGGTATTTTTTTTAAAGAAACCTGCTTAATCTTGATTTCTACGCTGGCGTCTAAAAATGATAATAATGATGGCTATAATGCCAAAAATGATTGGAAATGTCATACTCTAAGTTACTAATTATTATGATATTATTCGCCATATAATCCTTTTTCACAGGCATAAGTAACTAACCCAGCCATAGACTTTACACCCATTTTTTGCATCACCCTGGTACGGTGACCCTCCACAGTGCGCTGACTCAAATAAAGCGTGCTAGCAATTTCTTTACTTATAAAGCCCTTGCATATGAGCGTGATGATGTCTTTTTCACGTTCAGAAAATACCACCAAATGCTCTTTACTACCTGACTGAAACTTTTCAATTAAATCCTTTACTTGCTTATTACTTTCGGTACAAAAATAGGAGCGGTTATTGTACACCGAAACCAAGGCCTGCTCGATATCTGCTTTATCAGCGTTTTTCATCAGATAACCAATGGCGCCTGCGTCAAGCATTTCCATGATATGGGTTTCTTGTCCAAAAACCGAAAGTGCAATCACTTTGGCTCCGGGATGCCTTTTGCAAAGTTCTTTGGTGGCCATCACCCCATCCATTACGGGCATCGAAATATCAATTAAAAAAACATCGGGGGTATAACGGCCGGCAACCGCGAGTAAATCCAATCCATTTTCGGCTTCTCCAATAAGTTCGACACCGTCAATAGAAGCCAATAGCATTTTTAATCCGCGTCTAAAAATGATGTGGTCATCGGCAATTAGCACCTTAATTTTTTGAGTAAGCATAGTGGATGGTTTTGGTTATATAAATTTTAACATATGCAATATGACTGCAATAAATATTGAAATGATAGAGAAAAACACCGAATTATTACTTCATGAAACACGTAGATTAACTTATCAACGCTTGAAGAGAAGATGCGATCTAGGGATTATCTTGCGCTTATGCAACAATATTTAGCAGGACTTAATGATCCGCAAAAAGAAGCGGTATTACATGTGAACGGACCACTTATGATTGTGGCAGGTGCAGGCAGTGGTAAAACAAAAGTTTTAACAACGCGCATTGCGCACCTGATGTCTGTGGGTGTAGATGCTTTTAATATTTTAGCACTCACTTTTACCAACAAGGCGGCTGCCGAAATGAAGGAGAGAATTGAGCGCACGTTAGGTAATACAAACGCCAGAAATTTATACATTGGCACTTTTCATAGTGTGTTTGCGCGCATTCTGCGCGCAGAAGCGCACCGCATTGGTTACCCCAATCATTTCACTATTTATGATACCGACGATAGCAGATCAGTTATTAAAACCGTAGTGAACGAATTAAACCTAGACGACAAACATTACAAAGCAAATATTGTAGGTAGTCGAATTTCAAGCGCTAAAAATGCACTGCTATCGCCTGCAGAATACGCCACCGATTATTACATTCAACAAGAAGACATGCGCGCTAACAGGCCCGCCATTGCTCAAATCTATGCAGCATATGCCAGTAGATGTTTTAAAAATGGCGCGATGGATTTTGATGATTTGCTACTAAAAATGCATGAGCTTTTAAAAGATTTTCCGGAAGTATTACACAAATACCAACACAAGTTTAAATATATATTAATTGATGAGTACCAAGATACCAACCCGGTGCAGTATCAAATTACCAAACTACTTGCAGCAGTGCACGAAAACATTTGTGTGGTAGGAGACGATGCACAAAGTATTTATAGTTTTAGAGGCGCCACCATCGAAAATATTTTGCAGTTTAAAAAAGACTACGACGATGTTAAAGTGGTAAAGCTGGAACAAAATTATAGAAGCAGCCAAAACATTATTCATGTAGCCAACGAAGTCATCAAAAACAACGAAGGTCAAATTCAAAAAAATCTTTGGACAGAAAATAAAGAAGGTGAAAAAATTTGTTTGGTGCGCACCATGACAGATAATGATGAAGGACGTTTTGTTTCAGACACCATTCAAGAACAAAGATTACGCAATCATTTTAACAACAAAGACTTTGCAATTTTATACCGTACCAACGCACAGAGCCGTTCGTTTGAGGAAAGCCTTAGAAGAATGGGTATTCCTTACCGCATTTATGGTGGGGTAAGTTTCTATCAGCGCAAAGAGGTTAAAGATTTTATTGCCTACTTACGCGTGGTGGTAAACATGAAAGATGAAGAGGCACTCAAAAGAATTATCAATTACCCCGTTAGAGGTATTGGTAAAACAACCCTCGAAAAATGTGCCATTGCAGCCAACGAAAATAATATCACACTCTTTGAAGTGATTAGTAGAGCTGGTGAATTTGGTTTTAAAGCGGGTACCCTAGAAGCGCTTCAAAACTTTGTTACCATGATTCGGTATTTTCAAACCATGCTGCAGCAAAACAATGCCTACGATGTAGCTGTACAAGTGGGCAAGCACACCAATTTAGTAAAAGAACTTTTTAACGATAAAACCACCGAAGGACTCGCTCGTTACGAAAATATTCAGGAATTACTTAACTCTATAAAAGAATGGATCGAATCGCCAAGTAATGAAGATGGGGAACTAGGGGATAAAACACTGGGCAGTTACCTTCAACAAATTACACTACTTACAGACGCCGATGACGATAAAGAAAATGCAGATGTTGTAAAACTCATGACCATTCACGCTTCTAAAGGTCTAGAATTTGAATGTGTTTTTGTAGGTGGCGTAGAAGAAACTTTATTTCCTAGTAGCATGTCTATAAATACTAGAGAAGAATTGGAAGAAGAACGGAGATTATTTTATGTAGCCGTAACAAGGGCTAAACAAAGACTCTGGCTTACACACGCCAACGCTCGCTACCGTTTTGGACAACTTGTTCAAAATGAACCAAGCCGCTTTATAGCAGAAATGCCAGAGCAATATGTAGACAAAAGTTACGCAGGTGGTGGAGCAAGAAACAATGCAGGTGCCGATTATGGATCAGGTTTTGATAGAATGCAAAATAATTTTAGCACCGCTCCAAAAAGAAAACCTACCGACAGACCTTCTTATATGCCACCCCCACCGCCGCCAAGTATAGTGTCCACGCATATTCCAAGTGCAAATTTTGTTCCTAGTGATACCAGTAATTTACAAGTAGGGGCTAAAGTAGAGCATCAAAAATTTGGTTTTGGAATAGTGGGCGCTGTAGAAGGGTCTGCACATAACCCCATTGCCACCATCAATTTTGAAAAAAATGGTGAGAAAAAAATTATGCTCAACTACGCTAAATTGCGCATTGTAGAATAATTATTTCTAACTTACAAAAACATGAATCGCAACAAATACCTTAAATATTTAAACCCGCTTAGTGTTTTTGATACCAAACGTACCCGCACTATTTTTCAGGTAAACCCAACTGTTATTCCTGAAAGAGTTGAAGCAGAAGAAATTAAAGTTACCATATTTGATTATTCACCAGAATCTTTTACAGAAGTTCAACTAAGCCAAGTAACAGATGCTTTTCCGTTTAAAGAAAGTAAAAATGTTTCTTGGATCAATGTAGATGGTATTAGAAAAGCAGATGTAGAATCCATTGCCAATCATTTTGGTTTTCACTACTTAATTGTTGAAGACATCATGAGCGTTAGTCAGCGTCCTAAAATGGATGAAATTGAAAACGTTTTATTTTGCTTACTCAATATGCTCTACTTTAATGAGCAAACAGGAGCGGTTGAAACAGAACAAATTAGCATTGTACTTGGTACAGACTTTATTGTTTCTTTTCAAGAAGATGCTAACAGAGATGTCTTTAATAGTATTCGCGAAAAACTAAGACTCAATCATACCAAGTTAAGATTAAGTGGTGCCGACTATTTGTGCTATGCCTTGCTAGACATGATTGTAGACCATTATTATAATGTAATGGAAAAGCTAGGTGACCGTATAGAAATTTTAGAGGAAAGGATTATTAGAAGCAGCAATACCAGGTCTTTGGCTGAAATTAATAGTTTACGCAAAGAGCTCATTGTTTTAAAAAGAAATGTAAGTCCGGTGCGTGATTTAATCAATGGATTTATAAGAAGTGATAGTGATTTGTTGGAAGAAAAAACAACAAAATATTTTAAAGATATTTTAGATCATATTACCCAGGCCAATGAACTTGCAGAAAGTTACCGAGATATGATGATGAACTTACAAGACCTTTACTTGAGTTATGTAAATTTAAAATCCAATGAGGTAATGAAAGTAATGGCAGTAGTAACTTGTTTACTCGCACCCGCTACTGTTATTGGTGGAATTTTTGGAATGAACTTTGATAAAATACCCTACCTACATCATCAGTACGGATTTTTTATAGCAGTGGGTCTCATGCTGCTCATTCCTATTTGGATGGTTGTAATATTTAGAAGACGAGGCTGGTTTTAACCACTTATAAATAACTAGTATCCCCAAGCTTTTAAAATAGCTAAATCTTGCTTAACGGATGCTAGCGGAGTTTGTCCTTGGTAAGACTCCTGTTCTACTATAAAATGAGTAGTGCCGCCTACTGTAGCGCATAAGTCCGTAATCTTTTTAGTACCCGCAAACCCTTTTCCAAGTATGCAGCTTTCATACAAAGATTCACCAGGTTCTGTCGCTTTAATTTCATCTTTTACGTGTACCGATAAAAAACGGCCTGGATTATTTTTTACAATTTCTAATGGATCAGCCCCTGTTCCATAAATATTGCCCATATCTAATTGTAAAAACATTAAACTTGGATCTGTGTGTTCTAATATTATTTCATATATAGAATGACCATTTAAATTTTTTGCAAATTCAAAATTGTGGTTATGGTAACCAAATTTCATTCCATATTTCTTGCACAGCTCTCCACTCGCATTAAACACATTTGCAAAGGAGCGCATTGCATCATAACTTTTACGTAGCGCATCATCTAACCAAGCTGTAATAACATATTGCATACCAGCAGTAGCTGCGTCCTCCATCGTATATTTCCATTCGTCTGTAAAATCTTTTTTAGCTGCGTCCCAATGTTTTAATTCAAGATTTGAATGTCCACTAGGCATGTGTAAACCAAAGCCATCTAATATTTTTTTAAACGCCTTTGGTTCATGTCCGTAAAATTTACGGTCTATATAATAAGCGTGTTCAACGTGCTTGTAACCCATTTTGGCGAGCTGCTCTAAAGTAGCCACTGGATTGGCTTTCATGTCTGTGCGTACAGAATATAATTGAACGCCAATCATATGTTTAGGCTTTGCCGCTGCAAATAAATTAGGCTTAGTAACTAGTATACCGGCTGTGGCAAACGCTGTATTTTTAATAAAGTTTCTACGACTACTTGTCATAAGATACAATTTGAGTGTTTCTTAAAATTAATACTATTTAAGATTTTTCATCAAAATAAAGTTTGTAAAACTGTTTGTCGGTTTTTTAACAATCCCTGTCCTGATTTATTTACTTTTTTGCGCTGCCACTATAGGAGCATAAGGTCCAAATTTGTGCTCTTGTTCGCTAAACCCATCAACAAATGGACCAAAAGGATAATCAACTGGTTTTTTGGATGGATCGGGCCAATCATTCACATAATTTTTTACCGCTCTTGGCTGGCTGTTTATGAAAGCAGCAACATCCCATGCTTCTTCATCCGTTAATTGATAAGGTGTTGTGTCGCTTTCCTTATATGGCATGTTGTATTTTACAAATCCAGCTAAATTGCCAATACGGTATAATCCAGCAGCCGTTGTATAACTATGATTACCCCATAAAGGAGGATATGTAAATTCTTTTTGATCGGGTGCAATTTGTCCCTCTCCGTTTGAACCATGGCATCTTACACAATGTGTGGTAAATACTTGGGCTCCAGCCAATGGGCTTGCTGCACGGTCTAAATATGGAAGAGGTTTTATACCAGTGCCTTTTAATTTTGAGTGCTTTGGAACGTCTTTACCTAGCCATTTTATATAAGCATATATAGCGGCAAACTCTTTACTACTGCTATCTGGGGCAACACCATGTAAGCTTCGTTCAAAACAATCACTTACTCTTTTATATATACTTTCATACGTTCCACTTCTTGCTCTAAATTTTGGATAGGTTGCATACACCGCACCATAATTATTTCCGTTGATTTTTTTGCCTGCTTGCAAGTGACAATTTTGACAATTAAGTCCGTTGGAATTTTGATTGATAGAACCCTTTGGACCATAGTACCGGGCTGTATGTGCAATCAGATCTTCGCCGTATAAAACAAGATCCCTTGTTTTTTTGTCTGTAATTGGATCGGTGTAATAACTAGGAGCATGCCAAGTAGAATCCATCGAAACTACTTCATCCCTTTGTTTGTAGGCATTACGCCTTAATTGATAAAAAAGATTAACCAGAATCAGGACAAAAAACAGCAGTTGTAATAAAAAATAGATTCTTGCTTTAGACATAAAAAATCAGTTCCTTACATAAAATAGAAATACCCATTGCCAATATAAACCATCCAAATCCTTTTTTTAACTTCTGGCCATCAATGTAGGTACTTAATTTATTTCCAATAATAATACCACCAACGGCAAGTGCGGTAATGAACAATAAGAAAGTCCAGTTAATAGTGGTATGTTTTAAATCTCCCGTAAACCCTATTAAAGAATTGGCTGCTATAATAACGAGCGATGTTCCTATTGCTTTTTTCATAGGAATGTTGCGCTTAGAAACTAGTACAGGAATGATTAAAAACCCTCCTCCTGCGCCAACTAATCCTGCTAGCAAGCCTACGCCAATAGAGTGTCCAACATAATCTGTAAAACGATAAGGTCTTGCTTGCTTAGTAAAGTCGTATTTATCATTATTAGAATTCGTAATCATTGCAAAAGCCGCTAATAACATAAGCATTGCAAAAAGCAACAACATAAAAACTGGTTTTGTAATTTCCAACGAACCTATATGAATTAATGTAGAGGGAATGAGTGGAACTAAAAATTTACGCGTCAAAAAGATGGTGACAATGGATGGCCCACCAAAAACAGCCGCCAATCTAAAATCTACATTACCATGTTTATTTTTTGGATAGGCGCCTACAATACTTGCTACGCCTACAATAAATAAAGAGTAGGAAGTAGCTAAAACAGGTTCAACATGCAATAAATATACAAGTACTGGAACCGTTACAATGGATCCCCCGCCACCAATAAGGCCAAGGGTAATACCAATTACAAGTGCGGCAATATATCCAACTACTATTTCCATTTGTTATGTAGAAAATTTAAATCGAGTACACAAATGTAAGTGTATAATTTTCGATTACAGCTGAATCATTTTTTTAATAGTAGTCTACCAAATTTGTCAAGTTCTGTTTGTTCTTGAGGTGTTAACACTTGGTGATTTTGAAGTTTTACTTGAAAGAGTTGTACCTGCTTATGTGTAGGGTATGCTGCCAAAATAGCGCTCGTTTTTTCTAATGACAATTGTATAGATATTGCATTTGGATCAAGGCTTGTTTTATTTTTTTGAAGCGGTGTTTTATCACGAGTGGGCATTTTTAAAACAATGGCCTCTACTGCAGCTATTTGATGAGCTGGTATTGCTTTAATTTTTTGCCCTTTAAGTAATAGACCCTCTAATTGTTTTTTACTAAGACTTCCACGCTCTTCATATTGATGCATAAGACTCATAATAAACAAGGCGTCTTTATTGTGCTCATAACATAAAGTGAGGAGCTTTTCAATTACGTCTATTTTTTGGTTCTTTTGCATCATTCCTTCTTAAACAGCAAGATAAATAACATTTGATTGAAAATTAATTTTATCTAAGTGCGTATCTTAGCTTTCTCAATTTGCACCCTATGAAAAATTTCTTTGTATTTGTATTATTGTTAGCATCAGTAACGCATGTTACTGCTCAAGAAAATAATAGTAGTTACCCAGTTTATACAGGCAAAGATTTAGGATTAACCTACTCACCTAAAGCATCTACATTTAAAATATGGGCACCTACAGCCACGGCTGTTAAACTTAATTTGTACAAATCAGATATGGGTGGAACTGCTTGGCTTTCTGTTACTATGAATAAGGGCTCAAATGGTGTTTGGCTCACCACACTTCCTGAAAATCTTAAAAATAGCTATTATACTTTTCAAGTTAATATTGGTAATACCTGGAGTGAAGAAGTCGTTGACCCCTACGCAAAAGCTTGTGGTACCAATGGTTTGAGAGCACAGGTAGTTGACTTTACTGAAACCAACCCTATTGGATGGGCCCAGGATACATCACCCAATTTTTCTACTGCAAATAAGCAAACAGACGCCATCATATATGAGCTTCATGTAAGAGACGCAAGTATTCATGCAAGTAGTGGTATAAAAAATAAAGGAAAGTTTTTAGGCTTGGCAGAGCTTGGAACAAAAAATAATGCTGGACAATCTACTGGACTTTCACACATCAAAGAACTAGGCGTTACCCACGTTCACCTCTTACCTTTTTATGATTACAATTCGGTAGATGAAACAAAGGCTGCAACGCAGTACAATTGGGGGTACGATCCAGTAAATTATAATATTCCCGAAGGTTCTTATAGTACCAACCCAGTAGATGGCAAAGTGCGTATTAAAGAACTAAAGGAACTGGTAAAAACCATGCACAGTAATGGTTTGCGCATTATCATGGATGTTGTTTATAATCATACAGCCCTCACCAAAAACTCTAACTTTAATATTCTAGTGCCTGATTATTATTATAGAAAAAGAGCCGATGGAACTTTTTCTGATGCTAGTGGTTGTGGAAATGAAACAGCGAGTGATAAAGCTATGTATCAAAAATTTATGATTGAAAGTGTCGTATACTGGGTTAAAGAATATCATATAGATGGTTTTCGTTTTGATTTAATGGGGGTGCATGATATCCAAACCATGAATTTGATTTCAGATACACTTCATAAAATAAAACCTTCCATTGTTTTATATGGTGAAGGTTGGACCTCTGGTAGTTCACCACTCTCCGAAGAAAAAAGAGCACTCAAAAAAAATGCGGCTCAATTAAATGGTATTGCTGTATTTAGTGATGATATGCGCGATGGTATTAAAGGCAGTGTATTTAATATCAATGATCGTGGTTTTGCTACCGGTAATACTGGAAATAGTGAGTCTGTAAAATTTGGAATAGTGGCAGCTGGTAATCATCCACAAATAAATTATAACAAGGTCAATTATTCTAAAGGTCCTTATACAGCATGCCCTGCAGGCCTTATTAATTATGCAGACTGTCATGATAATAATATTTTATGGGACAAAATAGAATTGTCATTTAAAGATGCTTCTGAAAAGGACCGAACCAAAATGCATGAACTGGCATATGCCATTGTATTAACTGCACAAGGTGCTAGTTTTTTGCACGCAGGAACAGAGTTTTTAAGAACTAAAAATGGTGTTGAAAATTCTTTTGATAAAGGAGATATGGTAAATGGTATTAATTGGGATTTAAAAACAAAAAATAACGCTACCTATCAATTTATAAAAAGTTTAATTCAAATTAGACGTGCACATCCAGCATTTAGAATGCAAACTGCAGCGCAAATTGCCACGCATTTGAATTTTGAAAGCAATCATCCTGCTGGAATCATCGCTTACAGCATCAACGGAGCTGCTGTAGGTGATTCTTGGAAAAAAATATGGGTGGCTTATAACGGATCTCAAACCCCACAAACCCTTACACTACCAAAAGGAACCTGGAAACTGGGTCTTAGCAGCAATGGATCTTCTAAAATGGGTAATAATTTTACACTAGCCGGAAGTTCGGCGGTAATACTATATGGCCAATAAGAAGGAGTAATATATATTTGCACAAAATCAATCTAGATGATGACGATCGAAAGCTTTAAAGAATTAACACACGAAGAAAAATTAAATCAATTAAGACACAACGGTGAATTACTAGGCACCTACGAGCGTAGAAGCGCAGATGGTGATAGTAAAACTAGCGGTGACATTTTTGAATTAAATAGCTTCTGGGTATTCTTAAGTGATGATGAACAAATGGTTATCCCATCTCGCAGAAATCCACTTTTCAAAGAAGAAGAAGAGGAAGAAGCAGAAGGTTAATTATTTTCCCATTTAGTATTTAATACGTAAGAGATACCTATTTAATTTTATTTAGGTAGCGCTCATTAAGTTTGTATTGATATACCCTTTTATCTAATTCAGTTTTTTCACGTTCTACTAGGATATCACTTGTAGAAGCAAAGACCATAAATTTTTTATTGATCATTTGAAGTGTATCTGATCGTAATTTATTTTGAATGGTTACTTCTTTATTTTTTACACCTAGTGCTCTATTAATTTGATCAATAGAAGTGGGTTCTCCCTGTTTAGAAAATTCATATAAAATATCAAGTACCGATTTTTCCGTTTCTGTTAAATTATCGGAGAACTCTAGCTGCTTATTTACTTCGATCGACTTTTTATTAAAACCAATGCCAGCAGTAGTTTGCTGCAATTTACCAAGGCGTTTTAACTTGATAAGTAAAAACACAACAACCAGTAACAATAGTAAAATTGCACTGCCATAAATTAACTGTGTTATATTAATTTTATCACTAAGTGTTGGAGTTATTTTTTTAATAAGCGGCTTAGGGATTTCAGTAAATTTTACACTTGATAATGGCATACTAACCAATGAATCTAATTTAGGGTTATAAAAATTTAATTTCCCTTCATTATAAAAAAACATGCTATTGTTGCTAGCTGCATAATTCATAATAGTTCCACCAGTTTCATTTTCAATTTCGTATAGTTTTTCTGTAACTGGGTTAATCAAATACAAGTGATTGTAGGACTCTGTTAAAATTCCAAGACCGGGTAAAATTAAAGTGCTTGTATTGAGGACTGTTTCTTGAAAAATTTGATCACTAATTATTTTAGGTTCTTTCCACCAATCGTTTGTTTGTAAATTCAAGCATTGTAAATACACGGTGTCGTTTTTTTGGTCCGATTGTATTTTATAATAAGAATTAGGATAAGCCTGATAAATTACATAAATGCGTTCGTTTTTTTGATCGGGGTAGAAAAGCGCATTCATATGTTTTGCCAATTGCACTTCTTTATTAATGGGTTCTCTAAACCATTCTTTGGAAGTGGTATCAAAGTACCTGAGTCCGCTATTAAATTGCCAAAAGCCCCAACCACCTAAGTTGTAGAATTTGTTGTTCCTGATATAAGAATAGGACCCAAAATTATACCCCTCATAACAAGTATTATCGAGTCGTATTGGCTTAAGTGTAGAGTCCAGTTTATAAAGCTTTCCCGTACCACTTATTTGGAAATACAGGACTCCATCATTCACTATATACTCGTGCTTGGAATCTGTACAGGTTAAACCAACAGGAGTTGGTATCAGTTTAAATTCTTTTGTCAATAACTGAAGCTCAAATGAACCTTTTTGAGTTGCCAAAAAACGTACTAAATTTTTTTGTGCCAATGCCTGATTCGCCAAAAACAAAACTACCAGTAGGTATATATATCTTAATCGCATGAAACAAAACTAACCAATACATTTAGATTAATAAAAATAAGATATGTATGGTATATATTAAATATATATTATAAGTGTAAATGTATATAATATAATAATTTAAGAAAAATAGAGGTTACTCGATAAAAGATTATTGAAATTCAAACAAAGACCAACCTTATGCTACAAGTTGTTACGTTTATTTGATTGAGTTTTAAACTCGGGGGGTATGGGGGCTTTGGGTAACCGGGCCCTCATTTTTTATGCTTTAACCTTCGTATACTCGTTTATCTTTTGAGAAGGGTTCATCATATAAGATAGCAAGGTTCCGTCTTTTAAAACTTCAACAACCCTAAATCCCTTGTAAGGTGTTCCCCAATTGCCACCCATATGCGCATCAAATAAGCAAGGTATTTGTTTGGTACCCAAAAGTTTTACGCCGTCTTGATCGTGCTCGTGACCGTGAAAAATAGCTGTCACATTTGGGTACTTGTCTACTAGGCTTTCAAAATCAGGGGTATTGATTGCATTTGCAGTCCATGCCTTTTGGGGAATATGTAAAAAAAGCAAAACATGCTTTTGTTGCTTGAAAGCTTCTAATTGGCCAGAAAGCCATTGTATGTCTGGAGACAAGTATTTTCCTTCTTCATTAGACGTATCTGCTAAAACAATGGCATGGCCCTTAACCTTTACGCTATGGTTAACAGGCATTCCCCACACTTCATTCCAATAGGCCGTACTCACCATATCATGATTTCCTCTAGTCACATAATATTCAGGTGTAAGGGCATCTAATTTTTTCTTGGCTAATGCTAGTAAATGTTTTTCGTTATGAATTATGTCACCATTGATCACACAAAAATCAAGTGGTGCTTCTGTATGAAAATTATTTATTTGGCTTATAATTTTTTCAATCATCTCATCATAGGCAGTGCCAGGTTGGCCATAATGCGCATCAGAAGCGACTACAAAACGAAGTGCCACCTTACTCCTGTTTTCAAAAACAGTATTCGCGCTAATTTTTTGATACCCGCCCACTGCAAAAAATGCAGTAGCAAAAGAAACATTTTTTAAAAATGAACGGCGCGACGAATGACTTTGATCCATGTTAATTGGTATTTTTGAAAAATAAATATAACTATTAATTTATGATAAAAAAGATTACCCTTTTGTTATGCATTTCGTTTTGTACTCAATTTCTAATGGCACAAGATGAAACCAGAACAAGAGAAAAAATGAAACTCGTTGGCAAAAAAATATACCTTGGAAGCAGGGCATTAACTATTTCCGATGCCAGAGATTTATCGGTAACCTTACCGGAAGCCTATTTATATTTTAATCGTGCAAAAAGAATCAGAGATTGGAACTATTTTTGGGGAGGCTATTTGGGATTATCTGCACTGAGCTCTAACACGCTTAGTCCTGGCCAAAATTCATCTTATGGTGCATTTGGTTTATTAATCGGTATCATTGTGGTACCAAGAGAAATTAGAAGACAAAAATTAATTATCAAAGGAATCGAAGCATATAACGCAAATCACTCAAAATAAAATGATCATGGAAAAAGTTTGGCTTATTACAGGATGCTCTACAGGATTTGGAAGAGAATTAGCAAAAGAAGTTTTATCAAAAGGTTATAAAGTTGCTGTTGCATCGCGCAAAACAAGTGATGTAGATGATATTGTAGCAGCATACCCAAACACATCTATTGCCATTCAATTAGATGTTACCATTGACGCAGAAATTAAATCAAGCGTTGCACAAACAATGGCGCACTTTGGTCAAATTGATGTGCTGGTAAATAATGCCGGAATTGGATACTTTGGCTCTATCGAAGAAAGTGAAGAAGCAGAAGTAAGAAAAATGTTTGAAATCAATGTGTTTGGTTTAGCAAAAATGACACAAGAAGTATTACCACATATGCGTAAGCAAAGAAGTGGACACATTTTAAATATTGCTTCCATTGCTGGTTTAAGATCGTTCCCTGGTGTAGGTTTTTACAATGCTACAAAATATGCAGTAGATGGGTTTAGTGAAGCGCTCGCTAAAGAAGTTGGACCACTTGGTATTAAAGTAACGATTATAGCACCATCTGGATTTAGAACAGATTGGGCTGGCCGTTCTGCCAACGAAAGTCCTGCAACCATTGCTGACTATGCCGAAACAGCCGACAAAAATAAAGATACCATTAGAGGTATCAGTGGTAATCAGGCTGGCGATCCAGTAAGGGCCGTAAAAGCAATGATTCAAGTAGTTGAATCTGAAACACCACCTATGCGTTTATTATTAGGTGTTGCTGCCTTAAGAGGCGCAAGAGAAAAATTGGAAGAATTAAAACACGACTTTGATACCTGGGCTACTGTAACAGAAGGCGCAGATTTTCCAAAAGCGTAATTTATTTTTCAAATATTGCATCCCAAAGTCCAATGCGAAGTGAAAGCGCTTTAAGGGAGGCGTTTGTGGCTTCTTCCCATTTAGTGGGATTAGATGCACAAAGAGCTTCTACCATATTTAAGGCCAAATGACTGTGATGATCGCCGTCTACTTCAATGTGTCTTTCGATATAGTATTTGAAAATACTTACCTTATCAGGGGCATCAGCATAAATCTTATCTAAGATTTTCATAAACATGCTAGGAATTAAATCTTCACGTCCAAAAGTAAATACGGCTGCTTTTACATGGATAGGTGCGTTGTATGCAACATCAAAAGTAAATTGTAAAAAATCTTTGACTTTGTTTGGTACACTTATAGATTCAATAGCATGTAAAACAGATGCACCATTATTAATTTCTGTTATTAATTGATTGATGATGCTTGTAGATGCACCCATCTGCTGCATCGCTTTCATATAAAGCTCAAAGTGACTAATTCTATTACCAGCTTCATCTACATCTGATTCTTCTCCTAATACTATTTCATTAATCAAATATCTGGTATCAGCGTTTCCAACAGGCACCCAAGGGATGGATACAGATGTTAATCCAATTTGTAACGATTTTAGTAAACTCATAAAATCCCAAACTGCAAACACATGTGTTTCGGAGAATTTTTGTAGACCTTGTAAATCTTGTATTTGACTATATACCGGATGTGCAAGTAATGTATTTCTTACTGGCTCGATAGCTGACTTTAATTGTTGAACATACGCACTCATAGAATTCGTCCCGTTTTATAATTGGCCGCAAAACTAAAACAATGAGGATTGCAAATTGTTTGTTTGGGGGCTTTAAACTATAAAATGACAAACTTATGATAGAGTTTGTCTAACTAGTAATGCATCGGTTTACTATTTAATTAAACTTCCGTAAATGATATTTTCAATTTTAGCCTGAAATCCAGTATGTGAATTGGGCGTATGTTGAGTCATGATCAAACAAATGAGCTTTTCTTTTGGATCGGCCCAATATGTTGTTCCATAATATCCACCCCACGAAAAAGAGCCTTTGTTTCGTGCATTTAAATTAGCTGCTTTTTCAGAAGTGATAGCAAAACCTAAACCAAAATCGTTAAGGCCTTCATATTTAAAATCTAATTGAGGGCTAACCATTAACTCGGCTGTGCGGGGCGAAATAATTTGTTTGCCATTATATTTTCCACCATTTAAAATCATTTGTAAAAATATAGCGTAGTCAAAAGCAGAAGATGATAAGCCTGCACCACCAGAAAAAAAGCTTGTCCCTAGTAATGGATAGTTAGGGTCAATATTTCTATATGTAGGACCCCATTCAATAATTTTTTTATTGCTGTCTTCGGTGTAAACAGTTGGAAGTCTATTGCCTTTGGAAGCAGGAACATTAAAATAAGTATCCTTCATACCCATGGGCTCAAAAATGTATTTATTGAAATATGCCTCAAGCGTCATGCCAGAAACAACTTCAACAATACAACCGAGCAAATCAGAATTTAAACCATAAGTGAATTTTTCACCTGGCTGATGTACAAGTGGTAAAGTTCCAAGCGCTTTCATGTGCTCTAATAAAGTACCATTAATTTTTCCTAGTCCAGATGGTACACCTGATTTTGCATAAATAGCTTTCATTTTTTCTGAACCAATGCCAGCGTAATCAATACCAGAAGAATGCGTTAATAAATCTCTGATGGTAATATTTCTTTTTGCTGAAACCGTTGTGTAGCTTGTATCTGCGGCGTTAAAATCTTTTAATACGGATTGCTTATAAAAGGTTGGAATAAAATCTCCAACTGCTTGATCTAAACCAATTTTACCTTGTTCAAATAACTGAAGTACCGCTAAGCTAGTGATAGCTTTGGTTTGACTCATGATTCTAAAAATAGAATTTGGGTCCATTGGTTTTTTTGTTGCCCTATCTGCAAAGCCATGGCCTTTGTAATACACTACCTGATTGTCTTTAACAATAATCGTTGAAGCACCTACCAGCCAATTATTTTTAACATAATCGTTAAGTAGGGTATCAATCTGGGCAAGTTTAACGGGATCTAAATTTTTAGATCTTGTAAGTAGGGGTGATAATACTTGCGCAAAGCTGGTACCAATAAATAGTACTAAGATGGTAATTACTGTAACAAATTTTTTCATGACAGGAGGTATTTGAAATAGTAAGATACTACAAATCAAATATTGAATCCAAAGAATAGATTTGAAATTTTTGGGGCACCTGATTTAATAATACGGAACGCATTTTTTGCGCGAGCACCTCCACCGGAAGTGGCTTTTGGCTTTTTAATAAACCAAGTTTATTAAAGAATTGAATGATGGCAATGCCTAGTTTTTCCATGGGTCTTATTTTATCGGGCTGCCTTAGTAAAAAACCGGGTCTAAATATATGAATCTGCTTAAATGGTAATGCCGCTACTGCGTTATCCAGCTCCCATTTAATACGTGTGTAAAATAGCCAAGATTTTGCGTTGGCACCCATAGCTGATACCAATACATAATTAGCTACACCATTAGCCGCAGCTATTGCAGCCGTTTGGTATTGATAAGTATAATCAATTTTGTACTGCTCTTTTTGGCTTCCCGCCTGTTTAAGGGTAGTAGCCAGTGCCGAAAATAGTACATCACCCTGCACTAAATGCGCCCAAGCTTGCGGGTTGTCAAAATCAACAATATGCGTTGTTAGCTTAGCACCAGTAACCAATAAGGGTCTTCTAGAAAACACAACAACACTACTATACCGGTTATCATCGATTAATTGCTTTACAAGTTCCGTGCCTGTGGCACCTGTAGCTCCAATAACTAATGCTGTAAGACCACTCATATGTTTTCTTTTACAAATTGTAAACAGTATTTTTTAATCATCTCGCGCACTTCAATAAATGACCTATTAATTTCTTCCTCGGTGCCAACTGCTTTTGCTGGGTCCGGAAAATTATAATGAAATTTTGGGGCATTG
>Ga0209401_1000440_pt1 | contig 28303 bp, 23 predicted proteins | sample M_140807_MF_Meta_FD_187318 | JGI IMG/M metagenome (GOLD analysis project Ga0209401, IMG submission 187318) | Freshwater microbial communities from Lake Montjoie, Canada to study carbon cycling - M_140807_MF_MetaG (SPAdes) (version 2) | ecosystem: Environmental > Aquatic > Freshwater > Lake... | reverse complement strand
TTGCCCCCCATCACCCCCTGCAGCTCCGGGAATTCGCCCACCATCTGGCTCACCAGATCGTGCTTGCACAGATGGGCGGCGCGGCGGGCGTGGCTGGCCGCAGATGCCGGCAAGGTGAGTTGCTCCAGCAGCACATCGGTGCACCATTCGAGCCGCTCAACCCGATCGCGCAGGCTGCCCAGGCCCTCTGCAAATGTGACCCGCGCCAGCTGCTCTCGCCGATCGATGCTGGCGGTGGAGCGGTCCGCCGCCAGGAAGAACTCGGCGTCGGCCAGCCGGGCCCGCAGCACCCGCTCGTTGCCGCGGCGGATCGTGGCCGTGGCCGCCTCCAGCCCATTGCCAATGCAGAGGAAGCGGGGCAGCAACTGGGAACCCGCCTCCAACGCCAGGGGATCGACCGGGGCGTCCAGGCGCTGCAGGGGCACATAGCGCTGATGGGCGCGCATCACGGTGCTGAGCACTTCGGGGGGTAGGGCCAGGAAGCGCTCCTCGATGGCGCCCTCGATCAGGCGCGGGGACTCAACCAGATCCACCAGCTCCTCAAACAGGGAATCGGGAAGATCGGCTCGGGCTGTGGAGGCTTCGGCGGCGGCGCTGATCGCCTGCCGGATGGCGCTGCCGCGCGCCCCGCGATCGACCTGAACACCGGCGGCCGCCAGGGCGGACCCATAGGAGGCAGCACTGGCGAGCACCACGGGCTCGCTGTGCAGACGGTGGCCCCGGCTGAGGCGATCACTGTGCAGGGGCGGGTCGCAATCGGCCAGGGTGATCGGCACGACCTCGGCATCGAGGAGGGCAACCAACCACCGGAGCGGACGGCTGAAACGGCTCTCGCCGTTGCCCCAGCGCATGAAGCGGCGGCCCTGCAGGCCCCAGATCCAGGTGGGCACAAGCTCGGCCAGCACCTCGGCGGTGGCCCGACCCCGCTCCATGGTGCGGGCGAACACAAAGGCTCCCTTGCCGGTGTCACGCACCTCCAGGGCCTCCGGATCGACGCCGCAGCTGCGGGCAAAGCCAACGGCGGCGGGGGTCGGCAGTCCTTCGCGGAAGGCCTGCTGGGCGGGCGGGCCCTTGCGTTCCTCGCTGCGATCCTCCTGCCGCTCCGGCAGCTCCTCAAGCCGCAGGGCGAGCCGGCGTGGGGTGCCCTCCGCCTTGATCGAGCCGCTGCTGAGCCTCGCCTCGGCCAGATCCCGCCGAACCCGCTGCTCGAGCTGGTCGAGGGCCGAGCCTGCGAAATCGGCGGGTAACTCCTCGGTGCCGATCTCCAACAGGAACGTGGCCATGGGGAGGCAACCGATCAGGGTGAGGACAAACTGTATTGAAACGCTGGGATGGGAAGGGATAGGAAGGAGGCGAATCCGAGCACGGCGATCGGCGGCTATAACCCCGGCGGTTCGCTAGCTTTGGAGAAGATTGCAATCATCAAGAATGGCTCCATCGAAGGTTGCCTCCCGAGCCACCGCCGATGGATCAGCCAAACGGCCATCCCAGCCGGCCGGAGACCTGAACGCAGCGGATGGGCCAGAGCCAGCGACGCAAGCCACCCCAACCAAGTTCGAGCAGCTCAAGGCCAGCAGCGGTTATCTGCATGAACCGCTGGGGAGTGAACTGGCCAATGAGCTGAAGTATTTCAGTGAGCCCGCGGTTCAGATCCTCAAGTTCCACGGCAGTTATCAGCAGGACAATCGCGATCACCGCCGCAAGGGTGAGGACAAGGATTGGCAGATGATGCTGCGGCTGCGCAGTCCCGGCGGCCGGATCCCGGTGACCCTCTACCTGGCCCTCGATGAGCTGGCCGACCGCCTGGGCAACGGCACCCTCCGCGCCACAACGCGCCAGGCCTTTCAGATGCATGGGGTGGCCAAAGCCGACCTGAAGGAGGTGATCGGCACGATCGTGCGCTCGCTGGGCTCCACCCTGTCGGCCTGCGGGGACATCAACCGCAACGTGATGGCACCGGCCGCTCCCTTCAGCGGCGATGGGTATCCCGCCGCCCGGCTTCTGGCGGATCAGATCGCCGATCTGCTGACACCCCAGGCCGGCGAGGGCTCCTATCTCGACCTCTGGGTGGATGGCGATCTCAGCTACCGCATCCGCCCCAGCGCTGAGGTGAAGCGGGTGAGGGCCCGTCAGATGGAGGGGGCCGTGTTCAGCGGTGACGCCGAGGAGCCCCTCTATGGCGCCACCTACCTGCCGCGCAAATTCAAGGTGGCCGTGACCGTGCCCGGTGACAACGCCGTGGACCTGCTCACCCAGGACATCGGCCTGGTGCTCTTCACCGATCCGAACGGCCGACCCAAGGGCTGCAATGTGTACGTGGGTGGCGGCATGGGCCGGACCCACAACAAGGAGCAAACCTTCGCCCGCACCGCCGACCCGCTGGGATACGTGGCCGCAGACGGGGTGCTCGATCTGATCCAGGCGATTTTGGCCTTGCAGCGCGACCACGGTGATCGGCAGCAGCGGCGGCACGCCCGCATGAAGTACCTGATCCAGGACCGGGGCATCGACTGGTTCAAGCAGGAACTGATCCGCTACTTTCCCCACCCGATCCGTCCCCTGCGGGACGAACCGAAGAGCAAGCTCCTCGACTACCTCGGCTGGCACCGCCAGGGCGATGGCCTCTGGTTCGTGGGCCTGCCCCTGCTCTGCGGTCGTCTGGAGGGGGAAACCAAGGCGGGCCTGCGGCGCCTGGTGGAGACCTTCCAGCTGGAGGTGCGCCTGACCCCCAACCAGGATCTGTTGCTGTGCAACATCGGTGCCTCGCAGCGCAGTTCCCTCAAGCGTGAACTGGCCGCCATCGGCTTCGAGGCTCCCGAGGCCAGCACAGCGGTGGCTCGCCATGCGATCGCCTGCCCGGCCCTGCCCACCTGCGGGCTGGCGATCACCGAAGCCGAGCGAATTTTGCCATCGGTGGTAGCCCGACTGGAGAGCCAGCTGGCCGGACTCGGCATCGAGCGGCCGGTGCTGCTGCGGATGACGGGCTGCCCGAATGGCTGCGCCCGTCCCTACATGGCCGAAATCGGGCTGGTGGGAAGCGGCGTGGATGAGTATCAACTCTGGCTGGGGGGCACCCCTGGCCTGACCCAGCTGGCCAGGCCCTTCCTGCAGCGGCTGCCGCTCGAGCAGCTGGAAAACACCCTGGAGCCGCTGCTCCTGGCCTGGCGTGATCAGGGGGGGCGCAAGAGTCTTGGGGCCTTCGTGGGGCAGCTGGGCGATGCCCGGGTGGCGGAGCTGCTGGCCGACGCCGGCTGAGCCGCAGGCTGGAAGGATGCTCCACCACGCCTGGGCGGTCGCCCGATGTGGTGGCCTCGGGATTTCGCCGGGCTGCCGGTTATTCCGGCGCCCGGCCGTAGTGGGCCTTGGTCTCCCCCAGGCTCCAGGCCCAGAGCTGGTCGCCGTGGCTGAAGTGCCACCACTCGTTGGGATGGCGGGCAAAACCGGCGTCCGCCATCACCGCGGCGAGGCGCGTGCGGCGGTGCTGCCAGTGGGCCGCCTCGGATGCGGGATCGGCCGCTGCGGCCGCGGCGTAATGGTGGGGTTCGGAGATCGGGCCGATGGCATCGATGGCGCCCCCCATGGCCAGGGGCTTGCCTGTGGCGTCGGCCAGGGTGAGATCCACGGCGCCGCCGGTGCTGTGGGGGGGCGGGGTTGTGGGATCGAGGCTGGGCTCGGCCCAGAAGCGGGCCACGGCCTCCACCACCGCCTGCCGGGACGCAGCTTCCGCCTGGACCGGATCGAGACCGCGGGCCCGGCATTCCTCGGCGATGCTGTGCTCCACCATGAACCGCTGCACGGCCACGGGTCGCCAGGCGTCGAAGATCGCCAGCCGCCAGCCCTCAGCACCTGAGGCCAAGGCGGCATCGGCCGCCAGCAACCGCGCGATCACACCGCTCCTGAGCCGGAAGGGGTTAGCCCCGGGCCCGTAGGGAGCGCCCAGGCTCACGTAAGGGTGGGGCTCCAGCCGCCACAGGCTGGAGGGCAGCGGCTCCAGGGATTCGCCGCTGTCCTGGATCGGGATCGGGCTCCAGGGTCGGGTGGCGGCCATGGCGGGGGGGAAGGCTCTTGAGGCCAGCCTGCTATGGCGACCTTCCCGGCGCGGAGAAGACCTGGGGAACGGCTCCTGGGTTAATTGAGTCGAGCCGCCTCCAGCTGCCGTTGGCGCTGATCGAGCAAGGCCTGGCGCAGGCCGGGGTGGGCCTCCAGGGCCGGATCGGAGGCCACCAGCTCCTGGGCCTGCTCGCGGGCCTGCTCGAGGAGGTCGGCATCGTCGGTGAGGCTGGCCAGGGCCAGATCGGGCAGACCCGATTGCTTCGTGCCCAGCACCTGGCCTGGCCCCCGCAGGCGCAGATCCATCTCGGCGATCTCGAAGCCATCGGTGCTGCGCACCAGCACCTCCAGGCGTTGTCGGGCATCGGCGTTCTTACCCCCATGCAGCAACAGACAGTGGGAGGCGGCCGCGCCCCGGCCGACCCGGCCCCGCAGCTGGTGCAGCTGGGCCAGGCCGAACCGCTCGGCATGTTCGATCACCATCACGCTCGCCTCCGGCACATCCACCCCCACCTCCACCACCGTGGTGCTCACCAGCACCTGGCTCTCACCGCGGGCAAAGGCCCCGATCGCCGCCTGCTTCGCCTCGCTCGAAAGGCGGCCGTGCAGCAGGCCCACCCGCAGATCCACGAACACCTCCTCGGCCAGATGGCGGTGCTCCTCCACCGCCGAGCGCAGATCGAGCTTCTCGCTCTCCTCCACCAGCGGCAGCACCACGTAGGCCCGTTGCCCCAGGGCCACCTGGTCACGCACCAGGTCCCAGGCCTGTTGCCGCTCACTGGAGCGGAGCAGGCGGGTGCGAATCGGGGTGCGGCCGGGGGGGAGCTCATCGATCTGGCTCACGTCCAGATCGCCATGGACCGAGAGGGCGAGGGTGCGGGGGATCGGCGTGGCGGTCATGGTGAGCAGATGGGGCTGCAGACCCTTGGCCAGCAGGCGATTGCGCTGCCGCACGCCGAAGCGATGCTGCTCATCCACCACCACCAGCCCCAGCCGGGCGAACTGCACCGGATCCTCCAGAAGTGCATGGGTGCCCACCAGGATCTGGAGCTGGCCATTGATCAGATCCTGCAGGAGCTCCCGCCTCCTTCGGGCCGGGGTGGAGCCGGTGAGCAGGGCACAGCTCACGTGCAACTGGGGGAGCCAGTGGGCGAGCTTGGCGAGGTGCTGCTCCGCCAGCACCTCGGTGGGGGCCATCAAGGCGCCCTGGCAGCCGGCCTCGATGGCACAGAGCAAGGCGGCGAGGGCGACCACGGTCTTGCCGCTGCCCACATCCCCCTGCAACAGCCGAGCCATCGGCTGGGGGCGCGCCAGGTCATGGCGGATCTCGGCCAGCACGCGATCCTGGGCGCCGGTGAAGGGAAACGGCAGGATCGTGCGCAGCTGGCCCACCAGATCGGCGGCACCGGGAAGGGGATCCAGGGCAAGGGCAGGTCGCTGACGCAGCTTCTGGCGGCGCTGGGCCAGACCGAGCTGGAGCAGGAGCAACTCATCAAACACGAGGCGCCGCCTGCTGGCCTGCAGCTCCGCCTGGTTGGCGGGCTGGTGGATGCCCCGTAGGGCCCGCTGACGGGGAAGCAGAGCAAGCTGCAGGCGCAGGGGCTCCGGCAGGGGATCGCTCCACCGCTCAAGATGCGGCAGCACCGCCTGTACGGCCCTGCGGAGGGTTTCGGCACGCAGGCCCTCCGTGAGGCCATAGACCGGCACCAATCGGCCGATCAGGGGGGAGCGGACCGGAGCCCCCGCGCTCTCCAGCACCTCGAGCAGGGGATCGGAAAAGGCTGGTCCGTAGGCCGTTTCTTTCACCAGCCCGCTCACCGCCACCGTGGTGCCTGGAGGAAACTGACGCTGTTGACTCTTCAGCCAACCAGGGCTGCTGAAGCGACGACCGGCGAAGAAGCGGCTGACCCGCAGGCGTCCGGTGCTGTCCTGAAGATGGAGCTCCAGGATCGAGAGGTTTGGGTTGCGGGGACTGCTGAAGGCGTGACACCGCCGCACCGTGGCCACCACCGTTGCGGTGCGCCCCGGTACCAGGGCGGCAATGCGCACCAGGTTGGCGTAATCCAGGTAGTCGCGGGGGTAGTGGGCGATCAGATCCCCCACCAGCAGCAGGCCAAGGCCCGCCAGCTGGGTGGCGGTGCGCGGACCGATACCAGGCACCTCCGCCAACGGTGTGGCGGCCAGCAAGGGGATATCGACGCGTTCAGCCGAGCCGCCTGATCCCGCGGGGGTGGCACTGGCATAGGGACTGGAAGGCGGCAGGCTGGAGCTGCTTTTCCGCGGCGGGCCAGCGGTTTCGGGGGCGCCGGGGGATTTGGGCACTAGCAGGCGGGGTGGAGCCACCGGCAGCGGCGGGCGACTCTGGACCCTGACCTGGTGGAGACCCTGGCGCAGCTGGCGGAGCAGATGCTGACGGCGCGTCTGATCCTCCAGGCGGTAGCGGCTGAAGGCAGCGGCGAGAGGGGCGAGGGAGCGCAGCGCGTCCGGTGAGAGATGCGGGGGAGGTGCCTCGAGATTGCGGGCCACAAAACTGGAAAAGGTTTCGTGGCGGCCCATCAGATCCCCGAAGCCTCGCTCGGCCTCGAGCCGGCAGGCCTGCTGGAGGGAGGCGAACCAACTCTCCAGGGCGCCCGGGCTAGGGAGAGCGGGCTGAGCTTCGCCAGAACCGGATCGGAGCGGCAGCTCCGGGGGTGGGCTCGGGGGTGGGCTCGCGGTTGGGCTCAGCGGTGGGCTTGTTGGGGGGCTCGGTGGTGGCGTGGCCCCTCGCAGGGGGTTCAGGAGGGTGGGTCCGGACCCGGGCGCATCGAGCGGATGTCCTGCAGCCACAGTGCTTCGGCCTCTTGCGCCTGGATCCGCCGTTGGAGGCGGTGGTAGAGCTGGGCCATTCTGCGCGACTCCTGGCGAAGCTGCTGCAGCCGGCTCCGCATCGTGCGCAGCCGGGGCTGTTCCAGTTCGAGATCGGCGCGGCGCAGCAACATGGCATGGGCCCGAATCCCCCTGCCGGTCGGTGCGGTGGGCAGGGGCAGGGGCAGCTGCAGGAGATTCGGATGCGGCGACTGAACCTCGATCTGCCCCTTAAGAACCCCATCCAACAGATTGAGGGGCAGAAGGATCCTGAGCACCCCACACTGCATCAGCTCCTGGTTCACAGCATGGGAGAGGTCACGCAGCTGGCGCTCCAGAGCCTGCTCGATTCCCTCCAGCCAGGCGAGCAGCGCCATCGGATTGCGCGGCAGCAGGCCTCCCTCGGCGGGGGGGCGATAGAGAGCACCGGGGTCGTCCTCTCCGAAGGGGCTCCGCAGAGACAGCTCCAGGGAGGCGGGATCGAGCCCAAGGCCCCGGAGGCGGAATGGGAAGCCCACCTCAGCGCCATCCTCACCTCTCGAACCAGACCCGTTGCCAGCAGCAGACGTCCCCTCACCGTTGGCCCCGTCCTCGGCAGCAGCGTGGGCGGTGAAGTCCACCATGCCCGGCTCGGATGGCAGCTCCAGCCCCCGGATACCCGTGTCCAGGCCGGCTGCGGCGGCGAGGGCGGAGAACAGGCCCACCAGGTCCGAAGCTGTGGCCTCCTGATCGGTCTGGGCCCATTCGTTGCCAGCCAGTTCGGGGGGAAGCGCCTCGGGATCCTCCGGATCAGCGGCGGCCGAAGCGTCAACGCCGAATCCGGGTTCCCCCCCCCATCCGAGCCAGGACCCTTCGATGGGGAGATCCAGCCCGAGGTGAACCGAGCCCTGCTGGGGCCAGCTTGGCCAGCCGGTTTCCGGGGAAGGGGCAGCACCCTGATCTCGGCCAGGGCCCTCACCAGCATCCCCCTGATTGGAGGCGGGGTGCCGATCCAGGGTTGGTTGAAGATCCCCCAGAAAGCGATCAGCCCGAAGGGCCTGCTCGCGAGCGAATTGACCGGCCTGAAAAGCCAGCTGCTCCACCGTGAGCAGGGTGGTGCAGCGGCTCACCAAGGCTGAGACGTGTTGATGGAGGTGGCGGCGCCGGCCCTCGGACAATGCCGTGTACCGACCGGGCTGAACCTGGGTCGCCAGGTGGAAGCAGGCCTGATCCACGCTGTGGGGCAGGATCTGGCGAAGCACCTGCAGATAAAGCGCCAGCTGCCGATAAAGCTCCGGGTTGCTGCTCGCCAGCTGACGCCGAATCCGCAGAAGGTCGCCTCGGGGCGGTGATGGGCCGGAGGCGGTGGTCATGGCAGCGGAGCCATGGGGAAGGATCAGGCCTTGCCCATGGCCGCTACCTCAGCGGCGAAATCACTCTTCTCCACATTGATGCCTTCACCGAGGGTGAAGCGGCTGAAGCGGCGTACCTGGATGTTCTCGCCGGTCTTGCCGGCGGCCTGCTTCACCATCTCTGCCACCGTGATCGTGTTGTCACGGATATAGGCCTGCTCGAGCAGGGCGAGCTCCTTGAGGCGCTTGCCGATCCGCCCTTCGACGATCTTCACCTTCATCTCCTCCTTCTTGCCGGCCAGATCATCGCGGCCCATCTCGATCGCCTTTTCCCGTTCTGCTATCTCCGGGGGGATCTCCTCGGTGCTCACATAATCCACGTTGGGGCAGGCGGCGATCTGCATGGCCACGTTTCGAACCAGCTCCTGGAACAGCTCGCCGCGGGCCACGAAGTCGGTTTCGCAGTTCACCTCCACCAGCACGCCCACGCGGGCACCGGTGTGGATGTAGCTGCCGATCGCCCCCTCCGCGGCGGTGCGGCCCGCTTTCTTCTCGGCGGTGGCGATGCCCTTCTGGCGCAGCCACTCGGCGGCCTTGGTCATGTCGCCGGCGGATTCGGCCAAGGCCTTCTTGCAATCCATCATGCCGGCGCCGGTCTTATCGCGCAGGTCCTTGACGAGCTTGGCGGTGATCTCAGCCATGGGAGGGGTGGGGAAGGAAACGGAAAAAGGATGGGAGGTCTGCAGGGGCAGGACCAACGGAATCTGCCCGCAAGCGCTGCAACAACCGCCTGGACGACCCTGTGAAATGGGGCGGACCTCCTGCTGCTCTAGCTGAGCGCCCGGGCAACGGTCTGTCGCCTAAATCGCCGGGGTTGGTGCTCGATCTGCGGAGCCCATCCATGGACAGGCCGTTGACGGTTTTGGCCCAAGGATGGGTAAAGGCGCATCTCGGGGCTTCAGCCCTCGTCTTCGCCACCACGCTCCTGGGCGCCATGGCGACCTTCGTTGATCGCATCGGCCAGACGGCCCAGCACCAGCTGCACCGAGCGCACGGCGTCGTCGTTGCAGGGGATGGGCACGTCGCAGAGGTCGGGGTCGCAGTTGGTGTCAAGCATCGACACCAGGGGGATGTCGAGCTTGCGGGCCTCAAGCACGGCGTTGGTTTCGCGGCGTTGGTCCACCAGGATCACCACATCGGGGAGGCGGCGCATGTTCTTCAGACCACCCAGGTATTTCTGGAGCCGATCGAGTTCGCGGCGCAGCACGGCCGCTTCCTTCTTGGGACGCATGGCGATCGCCCCGGACGACTCCATGCGCTCTAGATCCTTGAGGCGGTCGATGCGGGCGCGCATCGTGGTCCAGTTGGTGAGCATGCCGCCCAGCCAACGCTGGTTCACGTAGGAGGCGCCACAGCGCGTGGCCTCCAGGGCGATCACCTCGGAGGCCTGTTTCTTGGTGCCTACAAACAGGAAGCGCTTACCGCTGCGGGAGGCACTGCGGGTCCATTTGTAGGCGTTGTTCATGCAGACGGCGGTCTGCACGAGATCAATGATGTGAACGCCGTTGCGCGCGCAGTAGATATAGCGCGACATCTTTGGATTCCAGCGCCGGGTCTGGTGCCCGAAGTGGGCGCCAGCCTCCATCATCTCGGCGAGTGTGACGACAGCCATGGGATTGGATTGGGTTTCGGGTTGGCCACCACCTGCCAGGGATGCCGGTCGGTTCTGCAGGGTGCCGCAGGCGGGAAGCGCTGGGGCGGTTGCGACCGGGGACGGATCACCCGAAACGTGCAGGTGTGCGGTGTGAAGGGACTTAAACAACCTATCAAATGGCCTGCTGGCGGGCTTCGCTGTAGAGGGCCCTTACACCGATCCGGTTCAGGGGAAGCCGCAACAGCTCCATGGCAAGGCCTGGGTGTCCCCGGCGGATCAACCAGGCCAGCAGCGGCCGCAGGCTGTGTTCATTGAGCAGGCCGCCGAGGGTGAGCAGCTCCCAGAGGATGCGATGGAGAAGCGTGTACTGGATGATGAATCGCACCCGTCGGGTGGGGTGCTTTCGGTAAAAAACCAACCCCATCTTGGCCCGCTCCTGCTCCACCTGGATCAGGCGTGGAATCTGCTCCAGGCTGAGGGCCGGGTGCCAGTGGTAGCCCACAGCGCGGGGACAGCGCACCAGATCCACCCCCAGACGCCGCAGCCGCTCACCGAGCTCGAGATCCTCCCAGCCGTAGAGACGGAAGGCGGTGTCGAACAGGCCGGCGCGCTCGAGCAGCTGCCGGTCGATCGCCACATTGCCGGTGGCGAAATAGGCAAAGGAAAGATCATTCAGCTTGTGGGGCTCGCTGGTGGGATCCTCGAAATTGGCGGTGTTCACCACGGCGCCATAGGTGAAGCAAAGGCGGTCTCCCCGCTCCCGCCAGCGTTGCTCCAGGGCGCGGGCGTGCTGGAGCAGGAAATCCGGCAGCACCACCAGGTCGCTGTCGATGAACACGATCACATCGCCACCGGCATGCTCCACCCCCCGGTTGCGGCCCTCGGCCGGCCCGCCGTGGTCCTGGCAGATCAGGCGCACATGGGGGAGGGAGGTGGCGTTCTGCCGGAGCCAGGCCACGCTGTCGTCGGTGGAGCCATCATCGACCAGCACCACCTCGAAACGCTCGATCGGCGGCGCCAGCTGCTGGCGCTCCAAGGCCAGCAGACACTGGCGCAGGATCGGCAGCCGGTTGTAGGTGGGGATGACGACGCTCAGGAACATGGCAGCGGACAGGGGGCGTCGGACTGAAGGAGCCAGAAACGATCAGAAGGAGCTCACGGACATTCGATCTCGTCGAAGCGGGTCCACCCATACCCAACAAAAAGGGGGATCCCTGGGGACCCCCCGCTGGGGCTACGTGGCCCACAGCACACGATCAGTCGGCGGCCCCACCGTTGTTGGCCGTGCCGGTGACGCCATTGCCAGCACCCTCGCCACGACCATCGTTACGCAGCTTGCGCTTCTTGAACTTGCGGGCGTAGGCGCGGTTGCGCTCCTGCTTTTCCTTCTTGAGATTCCTTCGCTTGGACATGCGGACGGCGTTTCCAGGGGATTGGGATGGCTTTACCCTACCGAACCGCTGAGCGTGCGGTCGCTGATGCTGGCCTCGGATAGCCGCCCATCCTCCATCTCCACGAGGCGATCCGCCACATCGAGAATGCGGGGGTCGTGGGTCACCATCAGCACGCTGCAGCCTTGATCGCGGGCCAGCCGGCGCAGGAGTTCCACCACCTCCCGGCCGGTGCGACTGTCGAGGGCGGCGGTGGGTTCATCGGCCAGCAGCAGGCGTGGATGGGCCGCCAGGGCGCGGGCGATGGCCACCCTTTGCTTCTGGCCCCCCGAAAGATCGTGGGGCAACTTGCCCAGGTGATCGCCCAATCCCACCGCCCGCAACCATTCCCTCGCCAGATCACGGCGGGCGCGATACCCCAGGTTCGGCAGGAGATCGGCCCCCATCTGCACGTTTTGCTCAGCGCTCAGGCAGCGAAGCAGGTTATGGCCCTGAAAGATCATGCCGATGTCGCGTCGCAGCAGCTGCCGTTCCCGTCGGGGGGCCCCATGGAGCTCCTGACCAAACAGGCGCACTGAACCCTCCATCACCTGCCGCAGCGCTCCCACCAGGGTGAGCAGGGTGGTCTTGCCGCAGCCCGAGGGCCCGGTGAGCAGCACCACCTCGCCGGGATTGATGGCGAGCTGGACCCGATCCAGCACCTTTCGGCGGTTGACGCCGCTGCCATACCAATGGCTCAGATCCTGTAGCGCCACGCTGGGGCTGGGGGAGGTTCCGGCTGGATCGGATTCGGGGGGGCTGGATCGGGAGGTCACGCTGGCAAGGCTCAGAAGATCTCAGCTGGATCGGCATCACCCAGCTTGCGCATCGCCATCAAGGCCGACCCCAGGCACATGACCAGGATCATCGTGAACACCAGCAGGGCGCGTTGCCCATCCATCCCCACGGGCAATTTCGTGGCATTCCGAATCACGATATAAAGACCTTGACCCGCTAGCCAGGCCGGCGCATAGCCGAGCAAGGCGAGCAGCAGGCCCTCGCGCGCCACCACCCCCAACAGCTGGGGTAGGGGATAGCCCATCGCCATCAAGGTGGCGTATTCAGGCAGGTGATCACTCACATCAGAATGCAGAATCTGATACACGATCACACAGCCCACCACAAATCCCATGGCGGCGCCGAGGGTGAAGATGAAACCGATCGCCGTGCTGGTGCGCCAATAATCCTTTTCAAAGTCTGCAAAGCCCTGCTTCGAATAAATCGTCACATCCGTGGGCAACTTGGAGCGCAGGCGCTTGGCAACCGCCTTGGCGTCCTCGCCGGGCTTCAGACGGATCAGTCCGATTTCGATGCTGCCAGGCGGCGTGTTGGGCAGCAGATTGAGGAAGGTTTCACTGCTGGTGAGCAGGTTGCCATCGGCGCCGAAGGAGGGGCCAAGGGCCACCAAACCCGCCACTCGCACCCGTTTGCCCGCCACCTCGGTATCGATGGTGCGGCCCTGCCGGTACCAGCTGGCGATCGGCCCGAACTCGGGCCGGGAGAGCTCGTCGAACAACACCCGCCCCTGCTGGCTGAGCACGGCAGCCTTCGCGGCGAGGGCGGGATCGGTGAACAGGGGATCCCCTGGCTCAAAGCCCAGGGCCAGAATCGATCGGGTCGTGCGGGTCTGGGGATTGCGCCAAAGCAGGAAGTTCCAATGCACCGGGGTGGTGCCGGCCACGGCGGGATCGGCCATCACCTGCACCAGCCGCCGACGGGGGAAACCGGCCATGGCAATGGAGCTCATCGTGCGGGGGCTGAGCAGCACCAGATCTGCATCGAAGAGCTTGTGAATGGTGACGCTGGCATCGAAGAGGCCATCGCGGAAACCCAGCTGCAAAAACATCAAGATGCCGGCGAAGGCGATCCCCGCTAGGGCCACCAGCAGTCGCCCTGGCTGGCGGGTGAGCAACAGCCAGGCCAGGGGAATGCGACGGGATGACCAGAGAAGATTGAGCATGGGTTGGGGCCTCAGCTCTGGAGGCGGGCAATCACTTTGAGGCCCGTGAGCTGACGCACCCGCTGGGCATCCACAGGATCCAGGGCCACCCGCACCTCCACGATGCGGGCATCGGCATCGCCGGTGGGGTCGGTGGAGAGCACCTGGCGCTGCCGCACCTGGGGACTGATCCGGACGACACGGCCGCTGAGGGTGCCCTTGAAGCCGCCATTTTCACTCGTGAGCCGCACTTCCATACCAGGGCGCACGCGGGCGATGTCGCTCTCGTAGACCTCCACCAACGCTTCCATCCGGTCGCTCGCGCCCAGTTCGAGGATTCCCTTGTCGCCGGGACGCTCACCCACCCGGGCATTGATCCGCAACACCGTGCCGGCGATCGGGGCCCGTAATTCGGTGTTCACCAGGTCGGCGCGCACCTTGACCAGCCCCGCCCGGGCCTCCTGCAGCTGGCCCTGGAGCAGAAGGTGGTCCTGTTCGCGGCGATCGAGTTCATCGGCTGCGATGGCGCCGGCGCTGGTGAGGCTGCGGTAGCGCTCCAGCTCACGGGTTTCCACTTTCAGGCGCCGCTCAAGGTTGAGAATGCGAACCCGGAGCAGGTCCTGTTCGGCCCCCTGGGTGGGTCCGGTATCGAATCGAGCCAGAAGTTGGCCAGCCTGCACGCGATCCCCCTCCTGCACCTCTAGGTGGGTGATGCGGGGCGTGCCCGCCATGGTGGTGATCGGGGCGGCCAGCACGCGGATATCGCCGGCGGGTTCGAGCCTTCCCAGAGCCGCCACGGCTTCCAGCTCCGGGGTCGCTGCCTTGAGCGCCGGCCTCGCTGGCGGAGGGGAAGGGGGCCGAAAAGCACCCCTTTGCCAGGCGAACCAAGCCAAGCCGGAAGCCAGGGCGATCAGGCCACCGAGGAGGGCGCGGGGGGGTCGTCGAACAGGAGATTCTCGATGTACTGGTCCGCCCACGTTGGATTGAAGGCTTTTTCCAGCACCCTCCGGGTCTTGTCGTTCTGTTTCTGTTGCTTGCAATAGCGGAGCTGTCCCTGCCAGCGCTTAACGGTAGCTGGATCATCCGACGCGCTGGCGGTGCCGGCGGACACCGCCTCGGCCAAAACGCCCAGCACAGCGCCCACGTGGTCGATGAAGAGCCGTTCCTCCTCGCCATCAGCAGGACGCACAAACAGCACATGGGGGGAAAAGATCGAGCCCCAGGCCGGCAATTCCCGTTGTTGGGCGAAGGGAGCCTGCGGCAGGGCCGCGAGGGCCCGTTCGATGCCCTCCGGCAGGGCCGGCTCCACCGGGGAAAGATCCACGATCGCGGCCGACACCACCCCGCGGGCAGCCACGATATCGGCCCCGAACACGGGCAGGTCAAAGCGCGGATCAGGGAAAAACACGCAGTGGAGAATCTGCAGCCCGGCCCCCAGGCGGGCGGTTTCGAGGTGGAGCTTGCGCAGGCCCCGGCAGCGGTGCACCTCGTTGCGGATGAACAGGTCCTCGCCATCGAGGCTGCCGCTGATCGCCTCCAGGGCCGGATCGATCGCCAAGGGCTCCAGTCCGGGCAGGTCTTCACGGCAGGTGCGGATGCGCGCGGCCAGGGCATCCACCAACGGATGGATACCCTCGGTAGTCCGGGGTGGGGAATCCGATGTCATCGCGCCGCCGTAGCCAGCAGAATGGCGATCCTGACACCAGCGCATGCCGTCCCCTTCCCGTTGTTGCGGCCCCTTGCTCCCTGGGCTGGAGCAACCGAACCGCAGGGTGCTTGCCAACGGAGCCGAACTGGTGAGCCTCGATCTCGCCGAGGCCCCCCTGGTGTGCCTCGACTTCTGGTGTCGAGCCGGCAGCGTGTTCGAAGCCGCTAGTGAGAGCGGTATGGCCCACTTTCTGGAACACATGGTGTTCAAGGGGAGCCACAACCTGGCCGCGGGCGAATTCGATCGCCGCATCGAGGCCCTCGGCGGCAGCAGCAACGCCGCCACGGGCTTCGATGATGTGCACTACCACGTTCTGATTCCACCCCAAGCGGCCCCCGAAGCCCTCGAGCTCCTGCTCGATCTCGTGCTGGAACCTTGCCTTGAGGAGGAGGCCTTCGCCATGGAGCGACAGGTGGTGCTCGAGGAACTCGCTCAGAGCGAAGACCAGCCGGAGGAGGTGGCGGTGCAACAGCTCTTGGCAAAGGCCTGCCCCGGCCACGCCTACGGCAAGCCGATCCTGGGGCGACGCGAAGCCCTGCATGCCCATCAGCCTGCGGCCATGGCCGCCTTCCATCGACGCCTCTACGGCGGCGGACGCTGTGTGCTGGCCATGGCCGGAGCCCTGGCCGGCACCGACCTGGAGGCGAGGGGCGCCGAGGGGGCCCTCGCCTCGCTGGCTCCCCTGGAAGGAGCGCCGACCCTGGAGCCTTTGTTGGTGCAGTCAGGAGAAGGGCGGCTGGAGCTGCCCCGCCTCGAGGCGGCCCGCCTGTTGATGGCCTGGGGACAGCCCCCGGCCCGGGATCTGCGCGGCGTGATGGGGGGCGATCTGGCGACCTCCCTGCTGGCCGAGGGACGGCGAAGCCGACTGGTGGAGAGGCTGCGGGAGCAGCTACAGCTGGTGGAGAGCGTGGATCTCGACCTGCATCCGATGGAGTGCGGCAGCCTGGCGCTGCTGGAGGCGGTGTGCGACCCCGAGGATCTGGCGGCCGTGCGCGCTGCCATCCAAACCGTCTGGGAGGAGGTGATGGCCGAGCCGGTGAAGGCGGCTGAATGGTCGCGGGTGCGGCGGCTGGTGACCAACAGCTATCGGTTCGGCATGGAGGCCCCGGGAAACGTGGCCGGCCTGATCGGCACCGGCCACCTCTGGGGCCGCTACGCGAGCCTGGAGGCCCCGCTGGAAGCGATCGACAGCTGGGAGCCGGAGACCCTGCGGGCCGAAGCACTGGCCAGCCTTGATCCCCGTCGCGCTGCTGTGCTCGAGGCGGTGCCGGCATGAGCTCCTCGAACCCCTACCCCGTGCCCAGCTTTCAACTCAGCGGCGGCCTGCCGGTGGTCGCCCGCAGCCGTCCGGGGCCCGAGATCCTGGCCGCCCGGCTGATGATCCGGGGTGGCAGCAGCGCCGATCCAGCCGGTCAGCGGGGCGCCCACCAGCTGCTCGCCGGAACGATGACCCGGGGCTGCGGCCACCTTGATGCCGATGCCCTCGCCGATCTGGTGGAAGGGGCGGGGGCTGTGCTGCGCGCTGATGCCCACGAAGACTCCCTCGTGCTGGGCCTCAAGTGCGCCGCCACCGACAGCACGGACCTGCTTCCCCTGCTGCTGGCCATGGCGCGGAATCCCCTCCTGGCCCCGGAGCAGGTTGCCCTCGAGCGGCAGCTCAATCTGCAAACCCTGCAGCGCCAGAAGGAAGACCCCTACCAGCTCGCCCATGACCAACTCTTGCGCCAGCTCTACGGCGAAGGGCCCTATGGCCACGATCCCCTCGGGGTGGAGGGGGAGTTGGAGGCGATCGCCACCGATCATCTCGCCGATCTGGCCGCGGGTCTGGGCCGGCAGGGCGCTGTTCTGGTGCTCTCGGGAACCCTTCCCGACAACCTCCAGTCCCTACTGGAGGACTCCCTGGCGGGTCTTCCGTGGGCGACCCACCCCCCCTTGGCCCCGCCGCTTGCCCCCCCCCCGCCCACGGCAGGCAGCAGCCTCAAGGTGCTGGAGCAGGACACCGAACAGCTCGTGCTGATGCTGGGCTGCCCCACCGTGCCCCTCGGCCATGTCGATGCCCTGCCGCTGCGCCTGCTTCAGGCTCACCTCGGACTGGGCATGTCGAGCCGCCTGTTCGTGGTGATGCGGGAGGAAAGGGGCCTGGCCTACGACGTGGGGGTGAGCCTGCCGGCCCGCTGCGGTGCCGCACCGTTTGTGATGCACCTCTCCACCTCCGCCGACCGGGCCGAGGAGGCCACCGCCTGCCTGCTCGAGGAATGGAAGCGACTGCTGGAGGAACCCCTGGATCCTGAGGCCCTGGAGCTGGCCCGCGCCAAGACCATCGGCCAGGACGCCATGGGGCGCCAGACCTGTGCCCAGATCGCCGAGCGGCTGGCCCTGGTGCTCAGCCATGGCCTTCCCGTTGACCATGTGGAACGGTGCCTGGCCCGCGCCGCCGACCTCGATGGAGCGGCACTGCAGCAGGCCGCCCGCCGCTGGCTTCCCCAGGCCAGCCTCAGCCTCGTGGGGCCGGCGCCAGCCCTGGCCTCAGCCACGGCCGCCTGGGAGGCTGCCGGCGGCCTGGATCTCAGTCGCTTCCGCTCACCGGCCTGAGGTCGCGGATCGAGAGCAGAAAGGTGCCCCGCCTGAAGCGCACGGCCAGCTGGTCGCGGGGGCGGATTTCACTCACCGCGCCCACCTCGCCCATGGACACCAGGTCGGGGGGGCGAAGCATCGGCATCGGGTCGGCTGTTTTGAGATAAGGAAGGCTCTGGTGCACGGTCACCCGATCGCCCACAGCGAAGCTGGCCGGTTCAGCCGGTCCCGTCGGCTCGCCGCTCTGCCCGCGATCACCTTGCTCAGACTGCATCACGCCATCCCCCCTTCTCAGTCGAACCTAGCTGCAGCAGGATGGATGCCTTGGCCACTGACGGAGGAACCTTTGCGGGCCCTTGCCACCTGGAGCGGAGCGATCGCCGGTCTGCTGCTGATCGTGGCAGGGGGTCTGATCCCCGCCTTCCTGGCGCTTCCAGGCCCAGAAGGATGGAGTCTGCGTCCCCTGGGGATCACCCTGCAGGTGCCCGCACTCCTGCTCACCGCACTGGTGGCCGGCCCCCGCAGCGCCCTGCTGGCCGCCGTGGCTTATTTGAGTGTGGGGTTGTTTCAGCTGCCGGTGTTCCAGCAGGGCGGGGGAATCAACTATGTGACGGATCCGGGCTTCGGCTACCTGGCGGGTTTCATCCCGGCGGCCTGGATCACCGGGCGCATCGCCCGCCAGCGCGGTATGGACGATCCGCTCGCCCTCAGCGCGGCGGCCGGGTTTGGTCTGCTGGTGCTGCAGCTCTGCGGCCTGCTCAACCTGCTTCTCGGTGCCCTGGCCGGTCGCTGGGGCGGCAGCTTCGTGCCACTCCTGATGGGCTACGGCCTGGCCATCCTGCCCCAGGCGCTGCTGTGCTGCACCGCCGGAGTGGTGGCCTGGCTGCTGAGACGGGTGCTGCTGGTGCCATTTTGAGAGGCTGAGCGTGCCCGATCCCCTTCCCATCTCCTCCACCGCCCCGTCAGCATCGATGGCTCCGGGGCCTGGATCGCCTCGGAACCGGCCCGGCAGGGCCCTGCCGCTGCTGCTCGCCTTGGCGGTGCTCGGTGCCGACCAAGCGAGCAAGGCCTGGGTGATCAGCCATCTCGCGCCGGGCCGGCTGCAACCCTTTCTGCCTGGAGTGTTGGCGCTGCAGCGGGTAAGCAACACCGGCGCTGCCTTCAGTCTGTTCCAGGATTCGGTGCAGATCCTCGGCTTGGTGAGTCTGCTGGTGAGTGCTGGCGTGCTGCTGTGGATTCTTTTGAACCCCCCCCATGGAATCTGGCCCAGCCTGGCCCTCGGATTTCTGCTGGGAGGGGCGGCTGGCAACGGCCTTGACCGCTGGAACCATGGAGCGGTGACGGACTTTCTGGCCACCGTGCCCTTCTCCTTCCCGGTGTTCAACCTGGCGGATGTGGCGATCAACCTGGCGGTGGTCTGCTTCGCCTTCGACCAGCTGGCGGCCTTCCTCTCGCAACGATCCGGCCCGGGCAGCAGTCGATCCCGGCGAAGCAAGGCCTCCGGCCGGGGCGGCGGCCCCGGGGGCAACCATGGCTGAGCGTCCCAGCCCCAGCCTCTCCATCCACCAGGAGCCCCAGCTGGAGCGGCGGGTTCCCCTGCACGGCAGCCTGTATCGGATCGGCCGGGACCCCAACGCCGAGGTTGTGCTTGAGCAGGCGGCGGTGAGCCGTCGCCATGCCCTGCTGGAACGGAGGGGGCAACACTGGCTGCTCAGCGACGCGGGCTCCACCAATGGGCTGTGGTGGCAGGGGCGCCGGGTGCGTGAACTGCTGCTCCGCGATGGGGATCGGGTGCGCCTGGGGCCACCGCAGTTGCCTGAATTGCCGGAAATTGCATTCCACGACCCTGGGGCGGGCCACCGGCTCCGCCAGCTCCGACTCGCGGTTCTGGCTCCTGCCGCCCTGGCCGGAGGTGGCCTGCTGCTCTGGCTGCTGGGGTCCCTGATGGTTCCCATCCGGGGAAGCCTGGCCACGGTCCGGGGGCCGCTGCTGCTCTACGACCGGGCCGACCGGCCGATCGCTTCGGCCGATGACCGGCGCCACCGGGAACAGGCAAGGTTGGGGGGCTATCCGCAGGTGCTCATCGATGCCCTGCTGGCCAGTGAGGACAACCGTTTTTGGTGGCACCCCGGGATCGACCCGATCGGCACCGGTCGCGCCCTGGTAACCAACCTGCTGGGCGGACGGGTGCTGGAGGGAGGCAGCACCCTGACCCAGCAGCTGGCCCGCAGCCTTTACCCGGCCGTTGTGGGTCAAGGCGAGACCCTGGGCCGGAAATGGCGGGAACTGCTGGTGGCCGTGCAGCTGGAGGCGCGCTTCAGCAAGGACGATCTGCTGCTCAGCTACCTCAATCGTGTGTTCCTTGGGGCGGGCTGGGGCTTCGAGGATGCCTCCCGCCGACTGTTCGGCAAGCCGGCCAGCACCCTGGCTGTGGAGGAGGCGGCCCTCCTGGTGGGGTTGCTCTCCTCTCCTTACGGCCACGATCCCTGCACCAACCCCCAGGACGCCCTGGAGGCCCGCAACGCCGTGCTGCAGAAAATGGTGAACAGCGGCCGCATCGCCGCCGATCAGGGTCGCCGTGCCCGCCGCCTAGCGATCCGTCTGAGCGTGAACGCCTGCCGCGCCAGTGAACGCCGTGCCCTGCCCTTCTACAGCGACCAGGTGCGGCGGGATCTCGATGCGCTGGTGGGGGCGGATGTGGCGGCGGAAGGCAACTACCTGGTGGATACCCACCTGGATGCGGCCCTGCAGGAGCTGATCGAGCGCTTGCTGCGGGAGCACATCGAGGCCAGTCGTTCCCTGGGCGTATCGGAGGGGGCGGTGGTGGTTCTCGACAGCCGCAACGGCGGCATCCTGGCGATCGTGGGTGGCCGCGACTATCGCCAGAGCCAGTTCAACCGGGCCTCGATGGCCCTGCGTCAGCCGGGAAGCACCTTCAAGCTCGTGCCCTACGCGGCGGCGATCGAACGGGGGGCCCGGCCGGGCGATGGGGTGAATTGCGGACCCCTCACCTGGCAGGGTCAGGTGTTCGAGAGTGCTTGCCGTGGCTCGATCAGCCTGCGGCAGGCTCTGGCGATCAGCAGCAACACGGCCGCCCTGCGGCTGACCCGACGGGTGGGCCTCGATGCGGTGGTACGCCAGGCCCGGGATCTGGGGTTCAGCACACCGCTCGATCCAGTGCCTGGCCTGGCCCTCGGCCAGAGCGAGGTGACCCTGCTGGAGCTCAGCGCCGCCTACGCCGCCGTGGCCGACAACGGCCTGTGGCATCCCCCCAGCACCATCCGCCATCTCACCGACGCCGAAGCCTGTCCGGCCGGGACAACGGAGAAGGGATGCCGCAGCGCACCGAAGAATTCCGTGGCATCCAAGGGAGCCCGCTCCAGGGATGGGAAGCTCGAACCCGCCAAGATCGAGCCAAGCAAGCTCGAGCCAAGCAAGCTTGAACCCGGCAAGCTCAAGCCCGCCAAAGTGGAGCCCGGCAAGGTGGAGCCCGGCGGCGTAGCCGGCACGGCCGGACGCCGGGCCATGGCTCCGGCCACGGCGAAGCTGATGCAGGAGCTCCTGCGGGGCGTCGTGAACGGAGGCACCGGCACGGCCGCCTGGGTTGGCGGCGGGGTGTGGGGCAAGACCGGCACCACCAACGACGGCCGCGATCTCCTGTTCGTGGGGGCGGTGCCCGAACGCAACTGGGTGATGGGGGTGTGGCTCGGCAACGACGACAACGCGCCCAGCCGCTCCACCAGCCAACTGGCCGCGGAGCTCTGGGGCCGGATCGTGCGCTCCTCGGTGGCCTCCCCCTGATGCTGCCCAAGCGGCTCTGGCTCTGGATCGGGCTGGCCCTGCTGCTGCTGGTGGCCGCCGCCGTGGTGCTGCAGGCCTTCAATCAGCTGCTCTGGCAACTCAGCTACTGGCTTCCGGGCTGGCTGATCGGTCCGTTGGTGCTGCTCGTGCTCGCCGCCATCGCTCTGGCCCTGGCCCAGGTTGGCCTGCCTTGGCTTCGAGCCCTGCGGCAGGGGAAAGGCGCCAATCCGGGCCGTCGCGGTGAGGCCCCCCTGAACCTGGAGCGGCCCGCCAGCCGCCGGGAGGCGGCGGAACGCAACCTAGTCGCGATCGACCGCACCCTCGAACGGGTGCGCGACGCGGTGGAGCGGGAGGCGCTGCAGCAGGAGCGGAGCCGCATGCAGGCCGAGCTCGAACGCGGCGATCTGCGGATCGTGGTCTTTGGCGGCGGATCGGTGGGCAAAACCTCCCTGATCCGGGCGCTGCTGCAGGAACTGGTGGGAAGCGTGGGGGCCCCGATGGGGTCCACCACCAGCTCCTCCTCCAACCGCTATCGATTGCGGTTGCGGGGCCTGGAGCGGGCGGTGATCCTGGAGGACACCCCGGGCATCCTGGAATCGGGCGAAGAAGGCCTGCGGCGAGAGGAGCTGGCACGGGCCCAGGCCGCCCGGGCCGACCTGCTGCTGCTTGTGGTGGATGGCGACCTGCGAGCCAGCGAGCTGGCGGTGTTCGACACCTTGGCGAACCTCGGCAAGCGGCTGCTGCTCGTGCTCAACAAATGCGATCTGCGGGGTGAACGGGAGGAAGAACGGCTGCTGGAGTTGCTGCGGCGGCGTTGCGGCAAGCGGATTAGCTCCGAGGACGTGATCGCGGCCAGTGCCGCGCCCCAGAGCGTGCCGATGCCGGGCGGCAAGCCCCTGCAGCCCGAACCCGAGGTGGAGCCACTGTTGGGGCGCATCGCGGCGGTGCTCCATGCCGACGGGGAGGAATTGATCGCCGACAACCTGCTGCTCCAGTGCCGCCAGCTGGGCGAGGCCAGCCGGCAGCTGCTCGATCAACAGCGTCGCCGCGATGCCGAGCGCATCGTGGATCGCACCATGTGGATCGGCGCCGGGGTGCTGGCGGTCACCCCACTGCCCGGCCTCGATCTCCTGGGCACCGCGGCGGTGCAGGCCCAGATGGTGATGGAGATCGGCCGGATCTACGGCGTGCATCTCAGCAAAAGCAATGCCCAGGATCTCGCCCTCGGCGTGGGTCGCAGCCTGGCGGGCCTCGGACTGGTCAAAGGCGGAGTGGCGCTCCTGGGTTCGGCCCTCACCCTCAACCTGCCCGCCCTGCTGGTGAGCCGGGCTGTGCAGGCGGTGAGCGCGGCCTGGTTGACCCGTCTAGCGGGCCGCAGCTTCATTGTGTATTTCCAGCAGGGGCAGGACTGGGGCGATGGCGGCCTGCCGGAGGTTCTCCAACGCGAATACGACCTCAACCGCCGCGAGGGCGTGCTGAGAAGATTTCTGGAGGCCGCCTACCGCCAGGTCGTGGAGCCCCTCAAACAGCAGGCCCTGCGGCTGCCACCCCGACCGGAGAACCCCTCCGAGCCGTTTCACCCCCGGATGGCGGAGACGCCGGTGCCCCCGACTCGGGAAGCGAAACCCGAGGGGCCAGCGAAACCGCTTCGGCGAGGGCCTCCGGAGGCGGGGGAAGCAGGGGACCGGAGCGATCGAGCACGCTGACCACCAGGAGATAGAGCAGGCCGATCAGGATCGAGAGGGCACCGGTGAGGATCGCCACCCAACGGGAACGGCGATCCCGGCCCAGGTTGCGAACCGAAGGCGCTGTGGCTTGCTTGCCGGCTGGATCGTCCATGCAAAGGCGGCAAGGGGAGGGTCAGGCCCCAACTATGTTGGCAGAGGTCCCTAGGGAGCCCCGGGATCAGCCGGTGGTGCCTGCGGCTTCACCACAACTGCGCAGCAGGATGGCGCTGAGGGCCTCAAGGTGCACGCTGGTGGTGTGGGGATTGCCCAGCACCGCCTTGAGATGGTGGTGGCCGTTGTAGTCGGGTCGCGAAAGCATCAGACCCTTCTGCAACAGCTCCTGACGGGTCCGCTGGCTCCAGAGGGCACAGCCACTGCGGTCGAGACCCTCGGGCCGGAAGGCGAGCAGGTGGAAGCTGCCACCGAGAACCCGCAGCCGTCCTTCGCCAGCGAGCAGCTGCTGGAGCTGGCGACGGCGGGAGATGGCCCCATCGAGCACAGCGGCAATGCCCTCCAGGCCCAGCTGACGGAGCCCCAGCCACAGTTTCAGCACCTCGGCCGGGCGCGTGCCCTGTAGGCCCGCCTCGCCGCCGTGGCCCCCAAGCCAACTCGGTTCCATGTAAGGAAGACCGGTGGCGAAAGTGCTGGAGAGGGCGGCGGGGGAGGCCAGCAACAACAGCGAGGAGGTCTTGGTGATTCCCAGCAACTTCTGGGGATTGATCGTGACCGAATCCGCCCGCTCCAGGCCGGCGACCCGCTGGCGATGGGAATCGGCAAGGGCGAACACCGCTCCGATGGCCCCATCCACATGGAGCCATACCCCATGCTCTCGGCAGAGGGAAGCGATTGTGGGCAGGGGATCCACCGCTCCCCGCACCGTGGTGCCGGCGGTGGCCACCACCGCGATCACCGGAACGCCACGGCGCTGCAGGCCCGCCAAGTCCTCAGCCAGGAGGGTGGCGTCCAACCGACCGGCGGCATCCATGGCAATCGAGCGCAGGGAACCGGGGGGCAGGCCCATCACCCGCATCGCCTTGGCCAGGGAGACATGGGCATCGGCACTGCAGAGCACCACCGCTTCGCCCACGCCATCGAGACCACGCTGGTGGCGAGCCACCACCAGAGCCATCAGATTGCTGAGGCTGCCGCCACTGGCGGGCACGCCACCAGAGCCGGGAGGCAGACCGATCGCTTCGGCCAGCCAATTGCAGAGCGCTTTTTCAAGCCGACTGAGGCTCGGGGAGAGCTCTTCGGCGAGCAGATTGTTGTTGAGGCCAGCCGCGATCAGGTCGCCCACCACCGAGGCCAGCAAGGGAGGGGGATCAAGATGGGCCAGAGCCCCGGGGTGGTTGGGGTTGTAAGCCCCCTCCATCAGCAGCTGCAACTCGGCGAGCAGCGCCTGCTGACCAATGCCGCGCGGTCCGGGAGCCACCGGCGGCAACAGGGTGAAGCCGGGAAGGGGGGGCTGGTGGCCAGCGGCAGCGAACCAGCTGCCCAGCAGGGCCGAAGCTCCCTGCAGCAACCCCTGGAGGGCGGGATCGAACGCCTCCGGATCGGGGAAGGGTAGGCCGGTCGTGGCGGAGCCCTGCTGGGGTGGCGGGGCTTGGGGCACGCTGACCAAGGGCGGCGACTTCGGTGGGGGCATTCTGCCCCTCTCCGTTCCCGCACCGCCTTGCGGGGGGCAAGTGAATCGGGAGGCGGCAGCCGCGGGGATGGGGCAGGAGCCGGCCATCGAGCTACAACCGGAGCGGAAGGATGTGAGCGGAGGCCCCGTGCGGGCGGATCCCTGGGACAGGTGGATGGAGAGGCTGCTGCGGCGGGCCGAACAGGTGGGACGGGAGGGGGAGGTGCCCGTGGCCGCGGTGGTGCTGGATGGCGAAGGGCGGGCCATGGGCTGGGGGAGCAACCGACGTCATCGCGATCAGGATCCCCTCGGCCATGCGGAGCTGGTGGCCTTGGCCCGGGCAGCGCGGCTGCGGGGCAGCTGGCGGTTTCATGACTGCACCCTCCTTGTCACCCTGGAGCCCTGTCCCATGTGCGCTGGAGCCCTGCTGCAGGCCCGCATGGGACGGGTGGTGTTCGGCGCCCGGGACCCCAAGCGGGGTGCCCTGGGTGGGACCCTGGACCTCTCCCGCCACGCCAGCGCGCACCACAGGATGGAGGTGGTGGCAGGGGTTCTAGAAGGCCAGGCCCGCAGCCAGCTGGAGGGGTGGTTCCGGCTTCGGCGGCAACGGCAGCCCAACGAGCGAAGGCCGGATTGAATGAGGCCCACCCGGATCCGGCGAATCGACAGGGGGCAGAAGCGGGCGCTCAGCCCACGGCCGCGACCAGGGGAGTGCTGGGTTGGAAGGCGGGAAGTTCGGTCTCAAAGAGATTGAGGAGGCGGTCCACATTCTCAGGAGTGCTGTTGTACCCCATCAGCCCGATTCGCCATACCTTGCCGGCCAGGGCTCCGAGGCCGCCACCCACTTCGATGCCGTGCTGATCCAGCAGGTGACGGCTGAAGGCCTTGCCATCCACCCCCTCAGGAATCCGCACGGTGGTAAGGGTGGCCAGACGCAACTCCTCGGGCACGTGCAGGGCCAGTCCGAGGGACTCCAGGCCGGTCCACAGGCGTTCAGCATTGCGGCGATGGCGGGCCCAGGCGTTGTCGATGCCCTCCTCGGCCAGGAGGCGCAGGGCTTCCCGAATGCCGAAGTTCATGTTCACAGGCGCCGTGTGGTGGTACACCCGGTCGGAACCCCAGTACTGATTGAGCAGGGAGACATCGAGGTACCAGTTGGGCACCTTGCCGGAGCGGGCCAGCAGCTTGGCCTCGGCGCGGGGCCCCATGGTGAAGGGTCCAAGACCGGGCGGACAGCTGAGGCCCTTCTGGCTGCAGCTATAAGCCAGATCCACCTTCCACTCATCGAGGAAGAGGGGCACACCGCCCAGGGAGGTGACCGTGTCGAGGAGCAGCAGGCAGTCGTGCTGGCGGCAGAGGTCACCGATACCCGCCATCGGCTGGCAAACGCCCGTGGAGGTTTCGGCATGCACCATCGCCAGGATCGCAGGCTTGTGGGTGGCCAATGCCTCGGCGATCTCCGCCTGGCTGAAGGCCTCACCCCACGGGCGCTCGATGGTCACCACTTCGGCGCCGTAGCGGCCGGCCATATCGACCAAGCGCAGGCCGAAGTATCCCTTCACCGCCACCAACACCTTGTCGCCGCGCTCCACGGTGTTGGCCAGCGTGGCCTCCATGGCGGCGCTGCCGGTGCCGCTCATGGGAATCGTGAGGCGGTTGTCGGTCTGCCAGGCGTAGCGGAGGAGTTCCTGCACCTCCCCCATCAGCTCGATGTAGAGGGGGTCAAGGTGCCCGATCGGCATGCGGGCCAGGGCCTGGAGCACGGTGGGATGGGCATTGGAAGGGCCCGGTCCGAGCAGGAGGCGATCCGGCGTGGCGATGGGGGCCAGCCCGAGCCGGTGCGCGGTGGACACGGAAGTCGGGATGGGGAGGGAAACCAAGACCGGTACGGAACGAAACGACGAAGGTTGGAGATTAGGCAACCGCAAGCCCCGAAAGCGGATGAACGCCTAACGGTTGTTCGCTGAATGCGCCGGGCCGCCGCGGCTCTGGAGAACCGAGCACGGATCGCGACCCGGAACTCGAGGAGGGGCTCAGCGGGCCCGGACGTTGGTGGAGCCCAGACCGCGGCAAAGGTGATCGAAAGGGGGCCGCACTACGGCATTCACGGAAGCCCTGTCGGCAAGACCGGAGGCCAACAACATCTCCACCACCACCTCCGCGAGGAGGGCGATGCCGCGGACGGTGGGTCCGGTGGGAACACCCAGGCTCTTGTAGGTGTCGTCCAGACCGTTGAGCACACGCTCATCAAGGATCTGCAGGTCGTCCGCGATCAGGGCGTAGCTGGCGTAGCGCAAGAAATAGTCGAGATCGCGCAGGCAGGCTGCCAAGCGGCGGGTGGTGTAGGCGTTGCCTCCGGGCAGGATCAGCTCGGGATCCTCCAGCCAGAGCCGCTGGGAGGCCTCGCGAACAATCGGGGCAGCCTCGCCATTGATCAGTTCGACCGCGGCGAGCCGCAGGGCTGACTGGGCGTAGTAGCTGTCAATGCGATCGATCGCAGAGCGGTCGAAGTAGCGACCCAGCTGGTCGTAGCGACCGATCAGCCCGGTGATGGCATCGCGCATGGGGGGAATGGATCGACGCACCTGAAGCGGAAGGTAGCACTTGCAAATGCCCAAAATCCTGTCCCCTGGTGGGATCCGGGCGATTTGACAGAAACGGTTACGCGGGCCAGGCCCAATGCCGTGTCCGAGGGTGCAATCGACCCAGGCGGGGGTCAGCAAGGGCGGCTTCGGTCGCATCGACTACAAAAGGGGTTCGGTATCAATCCGTACCGTCTGATCCCGAGGCGCCCCCCGGACGCCCCTTCACCAGCCCCACCCCTTCATGGCCAAGACAGCGAGCGACGTTCTTCGTCAGATCAAGGACGAAGGCATCGAACTGATCGACCTGAAATTCGTTGACCTGCACGGCAAGTGGCAACACCTCACCGTCTGCCACGATCTGATCGATGAGAGCGCCTTCACCGATGGCGTGGCCTTCGACGGCTCCTCGATCCGCGGTTGGAAAGCCATCAACGAGTCGGACATGGCGATGGTGCCCGATCCGAATACCGCCTGGATCGATCCCTTCTACAGCCACAAAACCCTCAGCCTGATCTGCTCGATCCAGGAGCCCCGCAGCGGCCAGCCCTACAGCCGCTGCCCCCGCGCCCTGGCCCAGAAGGCCCTCGATTATCTCGCCAGCACCGGCATTGCCACCAAGGCCTATTTCGGACCGGAACCGGAATTCTTCGTGTTCGACGATGTGCGCTACAAGAGCAGCAACGGTGGCAGCTTCTACCAGGTGGATTCCAACGAGGCCGCCTGGAACATCGACCGCGTTGAGGAGGGCGGCAACCTCGCCTACAAAATTCTCCTGAAGGAAGGCTATTTCCCGGTTGCTCCCAACGACACGCTGCAGGATATCCGCAGCGAAATGCTTCTCACGATGGGCGCCCTCGGTGTGCCGATTGAAAAGCAACACCATGAGGTGGCCACGGCCCAGCATGAGCTCGGCATCAAGTTTGCCGAACTGATCCGTGCGGCCGACAACGTGATGATCTACAAGTATGTGGTGCGCAATGTTGCCAAGAAATACGGCAAGACGGCCACCTTCATGCCCAAGCCGATCTTCGCCGAC
>Ga0209401_1000434_pt1 | contig 28492 bp, 18 predicted proteins | sample M_140807_MF_Meta_FD_187318 | JGI IMG/M metagenome (GOLD analysis project Ga0209401, IMG submission 187318) | Freshwater microbial communities from Lake Montjoie, Canada to study carbon cycling - M_140807_MF_MetaG (SPAdes) (version 2) | ecosystem: Environmental > Aquatic > Freshwater > Lake... | reverse complement strand
CCGTGATAGAAGGCGCCGCTCAGCCAGATGAAGATGACGGCCAGATGGCCGAAGTGAGCGCTGAAGATCTTGCGTGAGACCTCTTCAAGATCGCTCGTGTGGCTGTCGAAGTCGTGAGCGTTGGCGTGGAGGTTCCAAATCCAGGTGGTGGTTTTGGGACCTTTGGCGAGGGTGCGGTCGAAATGGCCGGGCTTTTCGAAAAGCTCGAACGTTGCCGGAACGGGGTTCCGGTCGACCAGGTCCTTCGCCGTTTTCCCACGCTCTGGTGGGCTGATGGTCATCGAGAGGTTCCTCGAGGGACGGAATCGAGGTGGAGGTCCACCCCTTTGGAAACCAGGGCCTGAGCCCATGGCTGCCGGTGGGACCGGGCGCTGCCGAGGGAGCAAGGCTCCCGCCGGCGGTCGCCGACGCCAGCCACGACGCGGGTAGAACCCTTGCCGTGACTGGAGCTTTGGGCCCCGAAAGGGGACCGCTGGCGGAAGTATAGAGGCCGAAAACAAGCGGAATCGGCGGCCAGTTACAAAGGTTTAATCCCAGAGCATTCAAGGCTGGGACTGGGGTCTGGCGATGAGCGAATCACATTCAACCAACGCCATCAAGGCAAATTTGAATAACGAAAATACTCGCGATTTCTCGCTGATGTTCACGACTCTGCCGCCATTGCACCGGCGAGGTCAGTCGCAGCAGCAGAATGCCCAGACAACGACAATTTCTGAGGAGAGCAGCCTTGGCGGGCGGAAGCGGGCGGAAGCGAAAACTCCCTCCGTTCCAGGGGGTCTGGCCCGGCCTGGCCCGCGCGATTCTGGGGGGGATCCTGCTGCTGCTTCCACTGGTCCTGCTGCTGGGGTGGTGGGTCACTGAACCGCAGCCGGCCTGGGCCTGGGGGCTGCCGGGGCGCGCGGAGAGAGCGAATCGCTCGCCCACCAGTTCCGGCCGAGCGAGCGACGCCCCCAGAAGCAACCTCGGCCCCCAGGAGGTCGCCCCACCAGCGGCTGTGCAGCAACTCACAGAGGCGCTCTCCCAGCGCCAGCCGCGCATCGCAATCCTGGAGCCCGCCGATGGCAGCCTGCTGCCGGATGGCCCCTGGACGCTGCAGCTGCAGGTGGAGGACTGGCCCCTGGTGGATGCGGGATCCCTCGGTCTGGGCCCCCATTTGATGGTGCAACTGGATGACGACCTGCCCCGCCCACTGTTGGACACCACAGCCGCCATGCCTGCCCTGGGTCCGGGCAGCCACCGGCTCACGGTCTACGCGGTGCGCCCCTGGGGCGAGGTGGTGAAGGCGCCCGGCGCCTCCCGCCAGATCCGTCTGCACCGGGTGGCCGCCAACCCCCTCGGACTGCCAGCGGCAGGAAGCCCCCAGCTGCTGGCGGTGAGCCCCTCGGACGCGAGCCCAGGCGAACCTGTGCTGCTCGACTGGCTGCTGATCGACGCGCCCCTGCAGAACCTCCGCCCCGACGACGCCCGCTGGCGGTTGCGGGTGAGCGTGAATGGGGACAGTTTTCTCGTCAACCAGCAGACTCCCCTCTGGCTCAAGGGTTGGAAGCCCGGCAGCAATGCCGTGCTGCTTGAGCTGGTGGATGGGCGGGGCGAACCGCTCAATCCCCCCTTCAACAGCCTGGTGCGGGAGGTGCGCCTCGATCCCGCCGTCCCCCGTCCCGCCTGGTTGGGGCCGAGGCTGAGTCCGGCGGATCTGGCCACGATCCTGGGGGAGGCGGCGCCTGAACCTCCCGCCACCGTGGTGGCGGCCCCCGAACCCTCGGCGCCAACACCGAAACAAGCCCAGCTGCCCCCCGCTCCAGCCCTGCCTGAAACGGTCGGGACCGGCCCATCCGCCACGGAACCTGAAGCCGAACCTCAAGCGGAAACCCCGCAATGGGAGGAGCAGGGCCCCGTGGCTGAAGCGCCTCCGGAAGCTCTGCCGATGCCCACCGAAGACACCGCCCCCCCGGCGACCGAGAAAGAACAACCGCCAGCAACCCAGCACCAGCCCGCGGCCGATGTGCCACCGAATGAACCCGCATCCACAGAGACAGCTCAGAACGCAACCGACATCGAACCTGGCAACGGCGGCAGCACCTCCATCAGGGTGAACGAGACAGCAGCTCCCCCGATCCCTGCGGGTCCACCACCAGGCGGCAGGCCGCCCGACCCGACCGATGCAACCCTCCGCGCCGCCCGCGACGAAGTGAATCCCGACGGCACCCTGATCCGCCCCCGGCGCCCGAACCCGCTCCAGGCGCTGCGGGAGCGACTCGGTCGATGATCACCCCCGAACCCGGCCCCATCGCAACGGGCAGCCCAGTCCCCAGCCGCCTGCAGCGGATCGTGGCCCTGGGCTTCAGTCCGGAATCCAGGGCCCTGCTGCAACGGATCGAGAGCACGGGCCTGACCCAGGCGATCCACTGGCCGGGGGCGGAGCGCTCCCCAGCCGACTGGCTGCAGGAGCACTGGAACAAAGCCGACGCGGTGGTGGCGGTGGGCGCCTGCGGATTGGTAGTGCGGCTGGTGGCCCCGCTGCTGCGGGATAAAAACATCGACCCTACCGTGGTGGTGCTGGATCCAGCCGGGCGTTTCACCCTGCCTCTGCTGGGCGGCCACATCGGGGGGGGCGAAGCCCTGACCCACCAGCTGGCAGCCCTGCTCGGGGCCGAGCCTGTGCTCACCGGCAGCAGCTCTGCCCAGGATCGACTGGCCCTGGATGCCTTCGGCACCGCCTGGGGCTGGAAGCGTGGCGGCGGCGACTGGACCGCCCTGATGCAGGCCGCGACACACCCCGGCTTTGCGCCAAACCTGGAACAGACCCAGGGGCTGGACCTCTGGCGCGACCTGGCCGCCCTGGAACGATGGCCGGGGTGTCACCCCGAAACGAACGCAGAGGGGCATCCAGCAGAGACCCCAGCGCCGCAGGGTCACCTGGTGATCAGCCCCGCCACGGGCGACGGCTGCCGTTGGCATCCGCCCTGTCTCTGGCTGGGGATGGGATGCGAACGCGGCACGAGCCCGGAACTGCTGGAGCGACTGATGCACCGCACCCTGGCGGCGGCGGGGCTGGCGCCGGAATCTGTTGCAGGCCTGGCCAGCGTGGACCGCAAGGGGGATGAGCCGGCCCTGCTCGCCCTCGCCCAGCGCCATGGCTGGCCCCTGCGCCTGTTCGACGCCTCAACCCTGGCGGTGGTGGCGGTGCCCAACCCCTCGGAGGCGGTGGCCCAGGCCATGGGCACGGCGAGCGTGGCGGAAGCCGCCGCCCTGCGCGCCGCAAGCTGTGTCTCCCCCCTCACCACGACCACCGCTGGCGTTCTGCTCGTGGCCAAGACCATCGAACGCGCCGCCCCGGGCGAGCGGGGCGCGGCCACCCTGGCGGTGGCCCTGGCGGAGCGGCAATGGGCGCCCCAGCGCGGCGAACTGCACCTGGTGGGAAGCGGTCCCGGCCAGCTCGACCTGCTCAGCGGCGACGCCCGGATGGCCCTGGCCCGGGCCTCGGTGTGGGTGGGCTACGGACCCTATCTGGATCTGCTGGAACCCTTGCGGCGAAGCGACCAGCTGCGCCGCGACGGTCGGCTCACCGAGGAGAAGGCCCGCTGCGCCGAGGCCCTTGAGCTGGCGACCCAGGGGCTGCGGGTGGCCCTGGTGTCTTCCGGGGAGAGCGGCATCTACGGCATGGCCGGCCTGGCCCTGGAGCTGTGGCTGGCCCGCGATCCGATCGACCGACCCGCCTTCCAGGTGCATCCGGGCATCTCGGCCCTGCAGCTGGCGGCGGCCCGGGCCGGCGCCCCCCTGATGCATGACTTCTGCACGATCAGCCTCAGCGACCGGCTCACGCCCTGGGAGGTGATCGAAAACCGGCTGCGGGCCGCCGCGACCGGCGACTTCGTGGTGGCCCTCTATAACCCCCGTTCGCTCGGGCGCGACTGGCAGCTGGAGCGGGCCCGTACGCTGCTGCTGGAGGGACGGCCCGCCAGCACACCGGTGGCCCTGGCCCGCCAACTGGGGCGCCAAGGCGAGAGCGTGCGGCTTCACACCCTGGAGGATCTCCCAGTGGCGGAAGTGGACATGCTCACCCTGGTGCTGATCGGCAACAGCACCACCCGCGTGCAGGACGGGCGGATGGTCACGCCCCGGGGCTATCCGGGCGCCAGCCTGGCCTGAGCAAACGGGCTCGCCCTGCGGAACGGGGAAGCTAACCAGTCTGGAGGCTCGAATCATCCCGTCGGTTCGGAGGTGGCAACCCCTGGCTCGGAGAGGAAGCCCGGGGCCCCAACAGCCGCCCAACAAAAAAGGCCGGTCCCCCGGCCTCAGCGAATCGGGATGACAGGATTCGAACCTGCGGCCCCTTCGTCCCGAACGAAGTGCGCTACCAAGCTGCGCTACATCCCGATGGGGCGACTGTAAGGGATGGCCCGGGACACGGCAGCCCGATCCACCCACCACGATCCAACCTCCCGACCCGCCCAGGGGACCCGCCCCACCGTCCAGGCAGAGCCCTCCGTAAGACCGGATCAGGGGGGCTGGCCCGCGGCGATTCCTAAACTCCGCTCAGCGGAACTCAGCTGCCGCTGGCCTGTCCCCGGTGCTCCCCCTTTGGCCGTCAGCAATCTTCAGCCCGGCAACCCCGCCACCCCGGAGCCAGGCTCGGGCGTCGAGCCCACCCCGGCTCCCATCGCGGCCCTGAACCCTGCCGAGGAAGGGGCCGCGCCCCTGGGCGGCAAACCCGAATGGCTGCGGGTGAAGGCCCCCCAGCGCGAGCGGATCGGCGCCGTTGCCGACCTGCTCCTTGATCTCAAGCTCAACACCGTCTGCCAGGAGGCCAGCTGCCCCAACATCGGCGAGTGCTTCGCCGGCGGCACCGCCACCTTCCTGATCATGGGGCCGGGCTGTACCCGCGCCTGCCCCTACTGCGACATCGACTTCGACAAGAGCGTGCGAGCCCTCGATCCCAGTGAACCCGAGCGGCTCGGCGAGGCGGTGGCGCGGCTGGGCCTGAGCCACGTGGTGATCACCTCCGTGAACCGCGACGACCTGGCCGATGGCGGCGCCAGCCAGTTCGTGGCCTGCATCGAGCAGGTGCGCCGCCGCTCCCCCGCCACCACGATCGAGCTGCTGATCCCCGATTTCTGCGGCGACAGCCAGGCCCTGGCAACCGTGATGGAAGCCGCCCCGGATGTGCTGAACCACAACATCGAAACGGTGCCGCGGCTGTATCGCAAAGCCCGCCCCCAGGGCATCTACGAGCGCTCACTCTCCCTGCTGAAGCAGGTTCGTGAGCAATGGCCCCGCCTGTACACCAAATCGGGCCTGATGGTGGGCCTGGGCGAAAGAGACGAAGAGGTGCTGGAGGTGCTGGCGGACCTGCGCCGCCACCGGGTCGACATCGTGACGATCGGCCAGTACCTCTCGCCAGGTCCGAAGCATCTGCCGGTGGACCGCTTCGTGACGCCGGAACGGTTTGAGCGCTTCCGACACCATGGCGAGCAGGAACTCGGCTTCCTGCAGGTGGTGAGCAGCCCCCTGACCCGCAGCAGTTACCACGCCGGCGAGGTGCAGCGGCTGATGGCCCTGCACCCGCGCTGAGGGCCGATCAGACCGCCACGGCCTCCCGTGGGGCCAGCCCCATGGCCACCTTCTCGCTGGGGGGCACCAGCAGCTTGAAGCGGGTCTTCCAGCTGGGCCAATCGGCCAGCACCTGGGCCGCCCTGGTGCTCCCGGTGGCCTCCAGATGAGCCTCCAAGAGCGGTTTGAGCATCGCCTCTTGCTCTGGGGTGGAGAGCGGCTCGATCGCCACGGTTTCCCGGTTGATCCGCCGCTCCAGGTCCCCCGCCTCATCGAGCAGGAAGGCCACCCCGCCGGTCATGCCGGCGGCCACGTTGCGGCCGGTGGAGCCGAGCACCACCACCACGCCACCGGTCATGTATTCGCAGCAGTGGTCACCGGCGCCTTCCACAACCGTGCGGGCGCCGCTGTTGCGCACAGCGAAGCGCTCGCCCGCTCGGCCCAAGGCATAGATCTCCCCGCCGGTGGCGCCATAGAGGCATGTGTTCCCCAGGATCACCTTGCTGCCAGGATCGGTGCCGCCGGCAGGGGGCACCACGGTGATGCGGCCCCCATTGATGCCCTTGCCCACGTAATCGTTGGCCTCGCCCACCAGACGCACGTTGATGCCCTGGAGAAGGAAAGCGCCGAAGCTCTGGCCGGCCGCGCCCTCGAACGTGAGATCGAGCTGGCCCGTGAAACCGGTGTTGCCGTGGCGCGCGGCGATCTCGCCTGCGATGCGGGCGCCCACACTGCGGTCGGTGTTGACAATCGTGAGGGTCCGCTCCAGGCGGCCGTGTCCCTCGATGGCGGCCAGCAGGGCAGGGTCGGCCAGCAGGGTGTCTTCAAGGATCGGTCCGTTGCCATGGGCCTCAGCGTCGTGACGGAGCCAGGCGCGATCGGCAGCCTCGGGGATGGGATCGAGCAGACAGGAAAGATCTAACGCCGAGGTCTTGGCCAGGGCCACGGCCCGCGGCTGCAGCAGCTCAGTGCGACCGATCAGCTCCTCAAGGCTGGCGACCCCCAGCACGCTCAGCAGTTGGCGCACCTCCTCGGCCACGTAGAGGAAGAAATTCACCACGTGCTCCGGCAGGCCGGTGAAGCGCTTGCGCAGGGCCTCCTTCTGGGTGGCCACCCCCACGGGGCAATTGTTGGTGTGGCAAACCCGGGCCATGATGCAGCCCTCGGCAATCATCGCCACCGAGCCGAAGCCGTATTCCTCGGCCCCCAGCAGCGCGGCGATCACCACATCCCAGCCGGTCTTGAGGCCGCCGTCGGCCCGCAGCAGTACCCGATCGCGCAGGCCGTTCTCCAGGAGGCTGCGGTGCACCTCGGTGAGGCCCAGTTCCCAGGGGCTGCCGGCGTGCTTAATCGAGCTCAGGGGAGAGGCGCCGGTGCCGCCATCGTGGCCGGAGATCTGGATCACATCGGCGTTGGCCTTGGCCACCCCGGCGGCGATCGTGCCGATGCCGATCTCGGCCACCAGCTTCACGCTCACTTTGGCGGCCGGATGCACCTGGTGCAGATCGTGGATCAGCTGCGCCAAGTCTTCAATCGAATAGATGTCGTGGTGGGGCGGCGGTGAGATCAGGGCTACGCCGGCCTTGCTGTTGCGCAGCCAGGCGATGTAGGCATCCACCTTGGGACCGGGCAGCTGGCCTCCCTCCCCGGGCTTCGCGCCCTGGGCCACTTTGATCTCCAGCTGGCGGCCACTGCGCAGGTATTCCGGGGTCACCCCGAAGCGACCGGAGGCGATCTGCTTGATTGCCGAGCAGGCGGTGTCGCCGTTGCGCAGGCCCCGGATCGAGGGAAGGGTGGGGGAATGGCCTTCACCATCCACGTCGTTCAGCACGTGGAAGCGGGCGGGATCTTCGCCGCCCTCGCCGCTGTTGCTCTTGCCGCCGATGCGGTTCATCGCCACCGCCAGCACCTCGTGGGCCTCGCGCGAGAGGGCGCCGAGGCTCATGCCGCCGGTGCAGAAGCGGCTGCAGATGCTCTCCACGCTCTCCACCTGCTCGATCGGCAGGGGTGTGGCCGCGGACCGGAGCTCCAGCAGATCCCGCAGGGCCGTGACAGGACGGTGCTCCAGCAGGGTCTGGTAGGTAGAGAAATGGTCGTAGCCGGGGCCGGCCGCCACGGCGGCGTGGAGGGCCTTGGCCATCTCCGGGCTGTTGAGGTGGTATTCACCACCGGTGCGGTACTGCACAAAGCCCATGAATTCGAGCTTGGTGCGGTTGAGCTCGGGGTAGGCCTTGGCATGAAAAGCGAGCGTTTCACTCGCGAGATCGGCCAGGCTCAGGCCTGCCACGCGGCTGGTGGTGCCAGTGAACGCTAAGGCGATCAGGTCGGCGCCGATGCCGATCGCCTCGAAGATCTGGGCACCGTGGTAGCTAGCCAGCAGCGAGATGCCGATCTTGGAGAGGATCTTGCGAAGGCCGTCCTCGAGGGCCTTGCGCACGTTGGCCTGGGCCGCATCGGGCGTGAGATCGGGCAGCTTGCCCCGCTCGATCAGGGAGCGGGTCTTGGGATGGGCAAGCCAATGGCGGGTGGTCTCCCACGCCAGCCAGGGACACACCGCACTGGCGCCGTAACCGATCAGGCAGGCGAGATGGTGGGTGCTCCAGCACTGGGCGGTGTCGGCCACGATCGAGCTCTGCAGCCGCAGACCAAGCCGCAGCAGGTGCTGATGCACCGCCCCCACCGCTAACAGGGGAGGGATGTAGGTGGTGCCGGCCATGATGCCACCGGAATGGCGGTCGGAGAGCACCAGGATGCGGCTGCCATCGCGCACGGCCGCCTCGGCCTCGGAACAGAGCCGCGCCACGGCCGACTCCAGACCGGCAGGCCCCTCGGCCACCGGCAGCAGGGTGGAGAGGGTGCTCAGCGCCAGGCCATGGCGGCCCAGATCGGCCAGCTCGGCCTCATTGAGCACCGGGGTATCGAGATGCAGCACCGCCGCGCCTGAAGGCTCGGGACGCAGGGCGGAACCCCGCTGGCCCAGGTGCATCTCCAGGCTCATCACCAATTTCTCCCGCAGGGGATCGATCGGTGGATTGGTGACCTGGGCGAAGCGCTGCTTGAAGTAGTCGTAAAGGAGATGGGGCTTGCTGGAGAGCACCGCTAGGGGGATGTCATCGCCCATGCAGTAGGTGGGCTCCTTACCAGCGCCGGCCATGTCCTCGATCACCAGATCGAGGTCCTCGGCGGTGAAGCCGAAGGCGGTCTGCTGCTGCAACAGCTCCAGGTCGGGGAGGCGGCGCTCCTGCTCCCAGGCCCCGGCCGCCAGGTCGCGCCGATGTTCGGCCAGCCAGGCGCCATAGGGGAAGCGAGAGGCACTCTCCTCCTTCACCTCCCAGTTGCGCAGCACCCGGCCCTGCTCGAGATCCACGGCCAGCATCTGACCGGGACCCAGGCGGCCCTTCTCAATGATATTGCTTTCCTCGAGCTCCACCACTCCGGTTTCCGAGCCCATCACCACGTAGCCATCACGGGTGAGGCAGTAGCGGGCGGGGCGCAGGCCGTTGCGGTCCAGGGTGGCGCCCACCATGCGCCCGTCGCTGAACACCAGCAGGGCCGGCCCATCCCAGGGCTCCTGCAGACAGGCGTTGTACTCGTAGAACGCCTTGATCTCCGGACGGCCATCGAGCTCCGGCTGATCGCGGAACGCCTCGGGCACCAGGGTGAGCAGGCTGTCGGTGATCGGACGCCCGCTGCGCACCATCAGTTCGAGGGTGGCATCGAGGTTGGCGGAATCGCTGAAGGCGGGATTCACCAGGGGGCGAAGGTCAGAGGCTGCATCGCCCCAGACGGCTTCGAGATTCGCTTCGGCGGCGCTGGCCCAGTTGATGTTGCCCAGCAGGGTGTTGATCTCGCCGTTGTGACCGAGCAGCCGCATCGGCTGAGCCAAGGGCCAGCGGGGCAGGGTGTTGGTGCTGAAGCGGCGGTGATACACCGCGAAGCTCACCGTGAAACGCTCATCGCGCAGGTCGGCGTAGAAGCGATCCAGAACTTCGGAGCGCACCATGCCCTTGTAGACCACGGTGCGGGCGCTGATCGAGGCGAAGTAGAGGTTGCCGATGTCGCTGCCCCAGGCCTCGCGGGTGCGGTCCACAGCGCGGCGCCGCAGGCGGAACAGCAGCGCCTCAAGGGCATCCACATCGGCGGTCACTGCGGCGGACGCCCCGGGCGCCAAGAGCAGCCATTGCTCAATCACGGGGGCGGTGTCCCGGGCCAGAGGACCCAGCACGGCGGGGTCCACCGGCACAGGCCTCCAACCCAGGCTGCGCAGGCCAAGCCCCGCCGCTTCCTCCTCACAGAAGCGACGCGCCTCCTGGCGGCGCCCGTCATCGGACGGGAGGAACACCATCGCCAGGCCCCTCACGCCTGCTTCGGCGCCCGCTGCCGCCGGCCAAACCGCCTCGAGATAGGTCCAGGGAATGCCGCAGAGGATGCCGGCTCCATCGCCGGAATCGCCATCGCCACCACAACCACCGCGATGCTCCATGCAACAGAGCCCCCGCAGGGCCTGGCGAAGCACCCAGTGGTTGGGGGTGCCGTCGAGGTGGGCCAGGAAGCCGACACCGCAGGCATCCTTCTCCCCCGCCACCGCCTCCGGAGCCGGAGTGTCGCAGTGGGGCCAGTGGGGAGAGGAGAGGGAAGGCATGAGCCGTCGAGGAGCTAGCGAAAGCGAAACGTCTGACCGGAGCGTCTGGGTTCCCGGCGAAAGGTTCGACCAGGGGATCCAGGCCACCGGGCGGACCGTGAAGACCTGGCGATGGAATGGCAACTGGAAGGCCAACCGCCGGAATCCAGGAGAGACAACAGAGATTCCCAGTGAGGGAAATCGCCGCCGCCGGGCAGAGGTGACGATCCTAGGGATTGGCCTCCACGATCCCGTTCACCACGCACCACCTGCGAGGTTTAACTTTCAGGCCCCTGGCCCTGGCTGCGATGGCGAATCCCGCGGCGCTCCCGGCACTGATCGTTCTGGCCACAAGTCTGCTGGCCCCGGCTTCCCTGGCGGCAGCTCCGCTCCTCCCGCCTCCACCCCTGCCTGAACGTCCCGCTGAGCCGGACCGCCGTCCGATGTCAACGGCCCTCCAGAGCGGCGCCAGCGGCAACGAGGTGGTGATCCAGGGCCGGACCCAGCGAGCTCGTTGGCTCTGGATCGGTCCCCTTGGTGCTCCTCCCGTCGCGCTGTGGCTGCCACTGGAGCTGGCGCAGGGCCAGCTGGGGATCACCAGCCGCAGCCGGGGCAATGGCGGTGAGCTGGAGCTCGAATGGTTCGGCCAGCAGCTGGTGATCGGTACTGATCGTCAGCGCACCCTGGGCGATGAGGTGGCGATCGACCTGGCTCCCCTGCTGAACGCCACCGGCCTGATCGCCCGCCCCTCGGGCAGCAGCCTGAGCCTGGATCTGACCCCACCCCAGCTGCTCGGGAGCCGTCCCAGCTCCGCCCCCCCGGGCCTGCGGCGGGTGGTGCTGGATCTGAGTGGACCGGCGATCGTGCGTGGCGGTGAACAGGGCAGTGTGGTGGTGGGGCTCCTCAGCGGCCCCGACCAGAGGGCCGCCCTGGCCAACCTGGGCCTGCGAAGCCAGCTCGAGGGGTCGAGCCTGAGGCTCAGCGCCCGCTCCGGTGTGGCCCCATCGCGAATCTTCACTCTGGGGGAACCGCATCGCCTGGTGATCGACCTGCCGGTGGATCCGAGCGCGGCACCGCAGGACACGGCCAGCCCCGGGCCGATCGATCCGCGCCTGCAGGCCCGACTCGGTCGCCAGATCCTCTGGGATCGCCAGGTGCGGGAGGTGGCGGGGCGCCCGGTGCGGATCAATGCGGTGCGGATCGATCCGGCCAGCCCGGACCTGGAACTTCGCCCCCTCAGCCGGGGCGACGGCATGGAAGGTCTGAGCGCGCTGGTGCGGCTCGCCAACCGCCAGGACGCCCTGGTGGCGATCAATGGGGGCTTCTTCAATCGGGTGCGACGTCTGCCCCTGGGCGCCCTGCGAGACCGGGGCCGCTGGCTGTCGGGACCGATCCTGAACCGGGGCGCGGTGGGCTGGGAGCCCCACGGTCCGCTCCGCTTCGGCCGGCTCCGCCTGGAAGAGGCGGTGGTGGATGCCAATGGCAACCGCTGGCCCCTGCAGGTGCTGAACAGCGGCTACGTGCAACGGGGCCTGAGCCGTTACACAGCCGACTGGGGGCCCGCTTACCGCAGCCTCAGCGCTGGCGAAACGGCGGCCCTGGTGCGCGATGGGGTGGTGATCGCTCGTTACGGCCCCGAATCCCTCAGCACAGGCATTCCGCTGACCGGCAGCGACCAGCTGCTGGTGTCCCGGGCCGGCGTCGGCCTCCCCTGGAGTGAAGGGGAACGGCTCAGCCTGGACAGCCGACCCAGTTCGCCGGTGGGCCTGGCTTCCAACGTGGTGGGAGGCGGTCCCCTGCTGCTGCTTGACGGCCGACCGGTGCTCAACGGCGGTGCTGAAGGCTTCGGGAATGCCTTCCTGAGCCAGGGGGCACCGCGCACCGTGATCGGCAGCGATGGCCGCCAGCTCTGGCTGGTCACCCTGGAGGGCGTCGACGACGATGGTCCGACACTGGAGGAAGCCATGCTGCTGATGGCCCGGCTGGGTCTGCGCGATGCTCTCAACCTGGACGGCGGCAGCTCCACCGGCCTGGTGATGGGAGGGGTGCATACCGTGAAGGGCAGGGGGGTGATGAGCGCCGTGCACAACGGCCTCGGACTGGTTCCCAGCGGCGGCGGCCGTCCCACCAGTGGACCCACAGCCGCCCGCCCACGGGACTGACGCCCGGCTGCGAAAGTGGTGTCTGACTTCGCCCACCCAACGTGCCCAGGGGCCACAACCTGCGACTCACCGCCGCCGCTGCCGCGGAGCTCTGCCGGCAGGCGGCCGTGGCCGGCACCCCGGGGCTAATGCACATCGACCTGCTGGAGGGCGGCTGCGAACCCTGGACGATCCGGCTGCGGCCAGGCCACCTCGCGGGCACCCCTGTGGCCCGGGCCGATGGGGTAACCCTCCACGCCCCCGAGACCCAGTTGCCGCTGCTCACGGGTCTATTGCTCGACTACAGGGGTGACCTCAGTGGCGGAGCCTTCCTGGTGCGGCCCCTGGAGGGGGTGCAGACCTGCGCCTGCGGAGCCGCCTTCCGACGGGAGCCTGGACGCGGGACGGCTGGGCAGTAAGGTGTCGGATTGTCGAAATCGGTCGGACCGTCCGACCAGTCACTCCGACAGGACTTGCCCCCGGGTGGTCCGACCGACACGGGTGACACGACGAGTCCCTCCGACCAGCCCCACGGCCCTCGATGCCCACCATTCAGCAGCTGATCCGCACCGAGCGTCAGCGCCTCACCCGCAAAACCAAGTCCCCTGCCCTGCGGGCATGTCCCGAGCGGCGCGGGGTCTGCACCCGTGTGTACACCTCCACCCCGAAGAAGCCGAACTCGGCCCTTCGCAAGGTGGCCCGCGTGCGCCTCACCTCCGGGTTTGAGGTCACCGCCTACATCCCCGGCATCGGCCACAACCTCCAGGAACACTCCGTGGTGCTGATCCGCGGTGGTCGTGTCAAAGACCTCCCCGGCGTCCGCTACCACATCATCCGGGGAACCCTGGACACCGCCGGCGTCAAGGATCGGCGCCAGGCCCGCTCCAAGTACGGCGCCAAGACGCCGAAGGGCTGAGCCTCCGCTCCCCCAGCTCGTCCTTTCCCCCTCGCCCGTTCCCTTCCCTTCATTCCATGTCCCGCCGTAACGCCGCCGAGAAGCGCCCGGTTCTACCCGATCCGCAGTTCAACAGCCGGCTGGCCTCGATGATCGTGGCCCGCCTGATGAAGCACGGCAAGAAATCCACGGCCCAGCGGATTCTTTCCGATGCCTTCACCCTGATCAACGAGCGCACTGGAGCCGACGCGCTGGAGCTGTTCGAAACGGCCGTGCGCAATGCCACGCCGCTGGTCGAGGTGCGGGCACGCCGGGTGGGCGGCGCCACGTACCAGGTGCCCATGGAAGTCCGCCAGGAACGGGGCACGGCCATGGCCCTGCGCTGGCTGGTGAACTACTCCCGGGCGCGCAACGGCCGCAGCATGGCCCAGAAGCTGGCCGGCGAACTGATGGATGCAGCCAACGAGGCCGGCAGCGCCGTGCGCAAGCGGGAGGAGACCCACAAGATGGCCGAGGCGAACAAGGCCTTCGCCCACTACCGCTACTGAGTTCCCCAGGAGCCGGATATCAGGGCTGATCCGGCTCCCTGCCAACCCGCCACCGGCTGGTCGGTAGATTAACGCCCGTTTTTTATCGACCCTCTTCGGAGCACTATTCCCGTGGCCCGCGCCTTCCCGCTTGAACGCGTCAGAAATATCGGTATCGCCGCTCACATCGACGCTGGCAAAACCACAACAACCGAACGGATTCTTTTCTATTCGGGTGTGGTGCACAAAATGGGCGAGGTGCATGACGGCGCCGCCGTGACCGACTGGATGGAACAGGAGCGGGAACGGGGTATCACCATCACCGCAGCGGCCATTTCCACCAGCTGGAAAGATCACCGCATCAACATCATCGATACCCCCGGCCACGTCGACTTCACCATCGAAGTTGAGCGCTCGATGCGGGTGCTTGACGGTGTGATCGCGGTGTTCTGCGCCGTGGGTGGCGTGCAGCCACAGTCTGAAACGGTGTGGCGTCAGGCCGACCGCTACAGCGTGCCCCGGATGGTGTTCGTCAACAAGATGGACCGCACCGGTGCAGATTTCCTGAAGGTCTACTCCCAGATCAAGGATCGGCTACGGGCCAATGCGGCCCCGATCCAGCTGCCGATCGGCGCCGAAGGTGAATTGAGCGGCATCGTCGATCTGGTCAAGAATCGCGCCTTCATCTATAAGGACGATCTCGGCCAGGACATCGAGGAAGTCGACATTCCGGCCTCCATGGCCGACGAGGCAGCCCAGTGGCGGACCACGCTGATGGAAAGCGTGGCCGAAAACGACGAAGAGCTTCTTGAGATCTTCCTGGAAAGCGGAGAACTCAGCGAGGAGCAGCTTCGCAAGGGAATCCGCGAGGGCGTGCTGAAGCACGGCCTTGTCCCTATGCTCTGCGGCTCCGCCTTCAAGAACAAGGGGGTGCAGCTTCTTCTTGATGCGGTGGTCGACTATCTGCCGGCTCCGGTCGATGTTCCCCCCATCCAGGGTCTCCTACCGGATGGCACGGAAGCCGTACGCCCCGCCGAGGACAGCGCTCCCTTCAGTGCCTTGGCCTTCAAGGTGATGGCCGACCCGTTTGGCAAACTCACCTTCGTGCGGATTTACTCCGGTGTGCTCCAGAAGGGCAGCTACGTGCTGAACGCCACAAAAGACAAGAAAGAGCGCATCTCACGCCTGATCCTGCTGAAGGCAGACGATCGGGAAGAGGTCGATGAACTGCGGGCCGGCGACCTCGGTGCTGTGCTCGGCCTCAAGGACACCACCACCGGCGACACGCTCTGCGTTGAGAGCTCCCCGATCATCCTGGAATCCCTGTTCATCCCCGAACCGGTCATTTCAGTGGCCGTGGAACCCAAAACCAAGGGGGATATGGAGAAGCTCGGCAAGGCGCTTCAGTCGCTCTCGGAAGAAGATCCCACCTTCCGGGTCCGCACGGATCCGGAAACCAACCAGACCGTGATCGCTGGCATGGGCGAACTGCACTTGGAGATCCTGGTGGATCGGATGCTCCGCGAGTTCAAGGTGGAAGCCAACATCGGCGCTCCCCAGGTTTCCTACCGCGAAACCATCCGGGGCAGGGCGAAGGGTGAAGGCAAGTTCGCCCGCCAGACCGGCGGCAAGGGCCAATACGGCCACGTGGTGATCGAAATGGAACCCGGCGAACCGGGTTCAGGCTTCGAATTCGTCAACAAAATTGTTGGCGGCATCGTACCGAAGGAATACATCGGTCCGGCAGAAGCCGGCATGAAGGAAACCTGCCAATCCGGCGTGATTGCAGGGTTCCCAATGATCGATGTCAAAGTCACCATGGTGGATGGCTCCTATCACGACGTCGACTCCTCGGAGATGGCGTTCAAGATTGCGGGCTCCATGGCCTTCAAGGACGGCGTCAAGAAGTGCAATCCCGTACTTCTTGAGCCGATGATGAAGGTGGAGGTCGAGATACCCGAGGATTTCCTCGGCTCGATCATCGGCGACCTCTCCTCCCGCCGCGGCCAGGTCGAAGGACAGTCCGTCGACGATGGACAGTCCAAGGTCCAGTCCAAAGTGCCTCTGGCCGAGATGTTCGGCTACGCCACCCAGCTCCGATCCATGACCCAGGGTCGGGGTATCTTCTCGATGGAGTTCAGCCACTACGAGGAAGTTCCTCGCAACGTCGCTGAAGCCATCATCTCCAAGAATCAGGGCAATTCCTGATCTTTCATCCCAACTCCAACCCACCCACCCCGATTCTTTTTCATCATGGCTCGCGAGAAGTTCGAGAGGAACAAACCCCACGTCAACATCGGCACCATCGGCCACGTTGACCACGGCAAGACCACCCTCACGGCTGCCATCACCAATGTGCTGGCATCCCTGGGTCAGGCCAAGGCACAGGCCTATGACGACATTGACGGTGCGCCGGAAGAAAAAGAGCGGGGGATCACGATCAACACGGCTCACGTCGAGTACGAAACCGAGAAGCGCCACTATGCCCACGTGGATTGTCCCGGCCACGCCGACTACGTGAAGAACATGATCACCGGTGCCGCCCAGATGGACGGCGCCATCCTCGTGGTGGCCGCCACCGACGGCCCGATGGCCCAGACCAAGGAGCACATTCTCTTGGCCAAGCAGGTGGGCGTACCCGCCCTGGTGGTTTTCCTCAACAAGAAGGACATGGTCGACGACGAGGAAATCCTCGAGCTCGTCGAACTGGAAATGCGTGAACTACTGAGCAGCTACGACTTCCCTGGCGACGACATCCCCGTGGTGCCCGGCTCTGCCCTCAAAGCCCTCGAACACATTCAAGGCGGCGGCAAGGGCATCCGCGGCGAAAACGAATGGGTCGACAAGATCCTCGACCTAATGGATGCCGTTGATGAGTCCATCCCCGAGCCGGAGCGTGAAATCGACAAGCCCTTCTTGATGGCCGTCGAAGACGTGTTCTCGATCACCGGCCGCGGCACCGTGGCCACAGGCCGGATCGAACGCGGCAAAGTGAAAGTGGGTGAAACCGTGCAGATCGTGGGCATCAGGGACACTCGCGAAACCACCGTCACCGGTGTTGAGATGTTCCGGAAACTCCTCGACGAAGGCATGGCCGGTGACAACGTCGGTCTGCTGCTGCGTGGCATCCAGAAGGAAGACATCGAGCGCGGCATGGTGCTCGTGAAGCCCAACTCGATCAAACCTCACACCAAGTTTGAGGGCGAGGTGTATGTGCTGAAGAAGGAAGAAGGCGGTCGCCACACCCCCTTCTTCGCGGGCTACCGGCCGCAGTTCTACATCCGCACCACGGATGTGACCGGCCAGATCACGGCCTTCACCGCTGACGACGGCACCAACGTGGAGATGGTGATGCCCGGCGACCGCATCAAGATGAGCGCCGAGCTGATCTGCCCCGTCGCCATCGAGCAGGGCATGCGGTTCGCGATCCGCGAAGGCGGCCGCACCATCGGAGCTGGCGTGGTCTCCAAGATCGTGCAGTGAGCCTTTAAGGGCTTCAGCCGGGAGGTGTTTTCGGGCCCTCCCGGCTTCTCAGCTGCTTCACAGCAACCGGACAACAGAATCCATCGGTCGCACTCCGATCACCGTCCCGGCCTTCCTCCTCCGTCCCGACCGTTTCAGAGCTTTTGGTGTCGGTCCGGTTCTAGGCCCGATTCGCTCCGAACCTCGACAACCCGACCCTTGGATGGCCTCTGGCTGATCCATCCGGTTCCCCCCCTGCCTTCCGCTCCTCTGCTCCTTCTCCCATGGCCTCCGCCCTCGCCCAGCAGAAGATCCGCATCCGCCTGAAGGCGTTTGATCGCCGCATGTTGGATCTGTCCTGCGAAAAAATCATCGAAACCGCCGACCACACCGCTGCCACAGCGATTGGTCCGATCCCCCTGCCCACCAAGCGCAAGATCTATTGCGTGCTGCGCTCGCCCCACGTGGACAAGGACTCCCGTGAGCACTTCGAGACCCGCACGCACCGCCGGATCATTGACATCTACAGCCCCAGTTCCAAAACGATCGATGCTCTGATGAAGCTCGATCTTCCCAGTGGTGTGGACATCGAAGTCAAACTCTGAATCTTGCAGCCCTTGTGCCGCATGGATCACGCGGGAGGCTCGAACCCAGCCCATCCAAGCCGCGTCGACGATTGCGAACGGGGGATCATCCTTCGGTCCGTGTTCAACCCCCTGCTGCCATGAACCCGGCTGCAGGGGGTTCTTTCTAGGATCTGCCTCAGATGTTCGAGCCTGCCCTTGCCGTTCCCCATGCCGCCACCCCCACGGCGCTTCACGGCACCGGCCACTCTTGAAGGACCGGTGGCGTGAGCGAGCTGGCCGTAAGGGAACTGCCCCTGTTCCCGCTTCCCGATGTGGTTCTGTTCCCGCAAGAAGTGCTTCCGCTCCACATCTTTGAACCGCGCTACCGAATGATGCTGCGCACCGTGATGGCGGAGGACCGCCGCTTCGGTGTGGTTCGCTGGGACCCCCAGGAGCAACGAATGGCCGATGTGGGCTGTTGCGCTGAAATCCTTCACTGCCAGACCCAGGAGGACGACCGCAGCAACATCGTGACCCTGGGCCAGCAGCGCTTCCGGGTGCTCGACATCGTTCGGGAAGCCCCGTTCCGGGTGGGCATGGTGAGCTGGATCGAGGACACGGTGAGCGACGGCCACAGCGATCTGGAAACCCTCGCCACCGAGGTGACCCAAGCCCTGCGGGATGTGGTGGAGCTCACCGGCAAGCTGATCGGCAAGCCTTCGGCCCTTCCCACCGACCTACCCGATCTTCCCCGGGAGCTCTCCTTCTGGATCGGCTCCCACCTGGGAGGCCCGGTGGCCGATCACCAACAGGCGTTGCTGGAGATCACCGACACCGGAGAACGGCTGCGGCAGGAATTCACCCTGCTGGACCAGACGCGACGTCAACTGGCGGCACGCACGGTGTTGAAGGACACCTTCAACGGCCTGGATGACCCGGGGGACGATCTCGATGGTGGAGACCTTGACGAGGACCTACCCCGTCGTCTCACTGACGACGACGCCTGAGCCCATGGCCTTCAACTCCCTCAGCGCAGGCCTGCTGGGACTGGCAGGAGCTTCTGCGCTGGCCCTGTTCCTCTGGCAGCGTCGCGATCGCGCTTATCTGGATTCGGCCAGCGTGGCCCGTGCCTATGACCGCTGGACCGACGATGCCCTGCTGGAGAACCTCTGGGGAGAGCACGTTCACCTCGGCCATTACGGCTCCCCCCCACGCCCCAGGGATTTCCGGGCCGCCAAAGAGGATCTGGTGCATGAGCTAGTGCGCTGGAGCCATCTCGACAGCCTCCCTCCCGGCAGCCGCATCCTGGATGTGGGCTGCGGCATCGGCGGCAGCGCCAGGATCCTGGCAAGGGACTACGGCTTCAACGTGCTGGGGATCAGCATCAGCGGCGCCCAGATCGCCCGGGCCACGGCCCTTACGCCTGCCGATCTAGGCGGCCGCTGTCGCTTTGCCGTGATGGATGCCCTGGCCCTTGACCTTCCTGGCGGAAGCTTCGACGGCGTCTGGAGTGTGGAGGCGGGGCCCCACATGCCGGACAAACAGCGTTATGCCGATGAGCTGCTGCGCGTACTACGTCCAGGCGGTCAACTGGCGGTAGCCGACTGGAACCAGCGGGACGCGGCCGACGGAATCCCTACCGCCCTGGAGCAGTGGGTGATCCGCCAGCTTCTGAACCAGTGGGCCCATCCGGCCTTCGCCAGCATCCGCTCCCTCAAGGCCAACCTGGAGGACAGCCCCCATGCTGGTGGGATCAGGGTGGACACCGACGACTGGAACGAGGCCACCCTGCCCTCGTGGCTCGATTCAATCGCCGAAGGCGTGCGTCGTCCCGGAGCGGTGCTGAGCCTGGGACCGGGCGCTGTGCTGCAGGGGCTCCGCGAGACTCCGACCCTGCTGTTGATGGACTGGGCCTTCCGCAGGGGCCTGATGCAGTTCGGGGTGTTCCGGGGCCGCAAGGGCTGAGTCAGCCCTGGGCCTCCTCTTGGAGCGCCAGGTTGGTGAGCGGGTAGGCCCCGAACACCGCCAGATGCTCGCAGAGGGGGCGGAGTTCCGCCAAGGCCTTCTCCACGGGTAGGGCAGGGTCAGCGGGGAGCTCCAGATCCACGAAGAAGATGTACTCGCCGAGCTCCCGCTTCGAGGGCCGGGACTCGATCCGGGTCATGTTCAGACCCTGGTGGGAGAAACAGGCCAGTGCCTCCAGCAGGGCCCCGGGCCGGTTCGCCTTCAGGGAGAAGGCCAGGCTGGCCAGGGGGCCCTCCAGGTAGCGATCACCACGGCGCAGCAGCAGAAAACGGGTGCAGTTGCCGGGCACGTCGTTCACCGGATAGGCCAGCACCTCAAGGCCATGCTCCTGGGCCGCTTCCCGCGACGCGATGGCAGCACGGAAGCGGCTGCCGCGCACCAGACGAGCCGCCTCAGCCGTGGAGCTGGTGGGCAGCTGCAGGGCCGAGCCGAGGTTCTGGGCGAGCCACTGGCTGCACTGGGCCAGGGCCTGCGGATGGGAGAGCACCTCACTGATGCCCTGCTGAGGCCCCGTGCCCACCAGGGCATGGCGGATCGGCAGCACCAGGGCCCGCGCCACGCGGAGGTCCGGATGCTCCCAGAGGGCATCGAGGCAGGCGGTGACCCCGCCTTCAACCGAGTTCTCCACCGGCACCACGGCGGCGTCGCAGTCACCGCCGGCCACAGCCTGGATCACGGCACGGATCCCCGATTTCGGCACCAGCTTGGCAGTGATCCCCTCAAGGGCCGCCAGCCGGAGGGCCGCCTGTTCCCCGTAAGTACCAACGGGGCCAAGGAAGGCGAGACGCATGGTGAGGGCGGTCAGGGAGGCCGATAGGATCATGCCCTGTCGGCGCCCGGGCCATGCCCCTGGCCTTCCGTGCCAGTCAGCAGTTAACGCTCCCGAAGATCGAACCGGCCCACCTGCTGCCGGCCTATCTCGATGACGAGCAACGGGTGGTGGAGGCCCTGCTCGATCCCAGTCAGCTGGAGCCCCTTGGGCCAGGCCATTACCGCTACACCGTGACCAGGGTGCAGGTGTTTCAGCTGCAGGTCCAGCCGATCGTGGAACTGCAGGCCCGCCACCGGAAAGGCCGCCTCGAACTTGAGGCCGTCGACTGCCAGCTCGAGGGGCTCGGCCTGGTAGAGGATTTCCAACTGAAACTGCATTCCTGGCTCGAGGCCAACGGCAGCGGCCTGGAGGGAGAAGCGGAGCTGGCGGTGGAGGTCAGCCAGCCGCCCCTGCTTCGCCTGATCCCCCCCCGGGTGTTGGAGGCCACCGGCCGCTCCGTGCTAAGCGGAATCCTGCTGGGCATCCGCCGCAGGGTGAGCCAGCAACTGGTGAGCGACTTTCACGACTGGTGCCAGCGGCAGGGTGTGAAGGCCCCCTGAGCCCATGAGGGCAACGCGATCCCTTATGCCACCGCCCGTGCCTCCAGAAAGCCGAGGAAGCTGCGGCGATGCAGGCCGGTGGGGCCGAGACTCTCCAACGCCAGACGGTGCTCAAGGGTTCCATAGCCCCGATGGCGTTCCAGGCCGTAGCCGGGAAACCGGGCGGACAGCCGCTCAAGCAGGGCATCCCGCTCCACCTTCGCGATCACGCTGGCAGCGGCGATGGCGGGGCAATGGCTGTCTCCGGCCACCAGTGTGCGCTGGGGGCCGCTCCAGAGACGCAGGGGCAGACACCCATCCACGAGCAGCAGTCTGGGGGGCGAGGGCAGGCGGTGCAGAGCTCGCATCATCGCCCATTCGGTGGCGATCCGAATGCCGAAGCGATCGATCTCCAGCGCACTGGCCTGGCCCAGCGACCAGCGCAGGGCCCCGGCACGGATCAGGGGCACCAAGGCCTCACGGCGGAGAGCGCTGAGCTTCTTGCTGTCGGTGAGGCCCGCCCTGGAGAGGTGCTGGAGCGCGGCGGCAGGCAAAACGACAGCCGCCGCGAACACGGGCCCAAACAGAGCACCGCGGCCCACCTCATCTACACCGACGCAATGGCGTGGATCGTGGCCGAACCACGGATCCACTTCAGACGGTGGCGGAGGAACGGCGGCGGCGGCGGCGGGGCTCACCAGCGGCATCGAGATCGGCGGGAGCCTCGGCCTCCAGCACCGCCGTGGCAGTGTGGGTTGGCGTGTTGGGAGCTCCGGCAGCGCCGCTGCGCTCGCCGCGACGACCGGAGCCTGCGCGATGGACCGGCACCTCGACCGTGACCAGTTCCGCGGTACGGGAAGCCTGCGGGTCCTCCAAGGGCATGGGAGTGATCTCCACTAGGGGGATGTCCTGCAGGCCATCTGTGCTGTAACCCTGGTCGCCAGAAAAATCGCCTGAGCCATTGCGAGCCTCGGAACCACCACGGCCGCGCCGCCGCCGGCGCGAACTTCCGGCCACCAACTGCTGGCGGGCCTCCTCCAACACCGCCTCCGGATCCGTTCCGGGCCGGGCCACACGCACCACCAGATTCTCGGCGGCCGGTGGTGGGTCCAGCAAAAGGACAGGACTCAACCCCATCCAGCCATAGACCAGCTCCTGGTTGTCGTCCATCGGCACAACCACCACCTCGGGCTCTAGACGGCGGGGGCCCTGATCGGCGCCACCGGCCTCCTCACCGAGGGGTGGAAGCGCTTCATCCGCCAGAGCCGAGGAGCCCAGGGGGGAGACCTCACCACCATCGCCACCGCGCCCACCGCGCCCACCGCGACGGCGGCGGCTTCCGCCGGAGCTGCTTTCCACCGCCACCGGACTGGGCACCTCGACCCGGGCCGATGCAGCTGAGCGCACCAGACCCGACACGGTGGCCAAGGGTTGCAGAGTGTCCCGACCGGGCAGCACGGCGACATGGCCGAGCCCGCCGCAGCTGGGGCAGGCCCGACCAAAGAGTTCGTAGATGTTCTGGCCCTGACGCTTGCGGGTCAGTTCGACCAGCCCCAGTTCGGTGAGCTGAGCAATCTGGGGGCGGGCGGAGTCGTGGCGCACGGCCTGGGTGAAATGCTCCAGAAGCTGCAGCTGGTCGCGACGCGAATCCATATCGATGAAATCGACGATCACGACCCCGCCGATGTTGCGCAGCTTGAGTTGGCGAGCGATCTCCACCGCGGCCTCGCAGTTGGTCCACAGCACCGTCTCGCGCGCATTGGCGGAGCGGGTGAAGGACCCCGAGTTCACATCGATCACCGTGAGCGCCTCGGTGGGCTCGATGATCACGTAACCACCGGAGGGCAGCTCAACCCTGGGTTTGAGCGCATCGCGGATCGCGGCATTGATCCTGTAGTGCTCCAGGATGTCGGTGGATTCGGCGTGGAATTCAACCAGCAGGTTGGCCTGATCGGCACCGAGGAAGGCGTTCACCCGCGCCACGGCGTCGGGGTTGTCCACCACGACCCGCACGACTTCCGGGCTGTAGAAATCGCGCAGCACGCGATGGATGAAGTCTTCGTCGCGGTTCAGAAGCACCGGAGGGGTGGCGGTCTCCGCCGCCTGCTGGATCGCCTCCCACTGACGCAGCAGCGACTCCAGATCGTCGATCAGGAGATCTTCGCTGACGCCCTCGGCCTCGGTGCGGATCAGCAGACCGGCACCGGGAGGCTTGATGAGCACACCAAGGGCTCGCAGGCGGTTGCGCTCGTTCTCACCGTCGATGCGGCGGGAGATGTTCACCCCCTGGCCGTGGGGCTGAAGCACCAAGAAGCGGCCCGGCAGAGAGAGGTTGCCGGTGAGGCGGGGGCCCTTGGTGCCAGTGGGCTCCTTCATCACCTGCACCAGCACTTTCTGGCGGGGCTCCAGCAACTCGGTGATGCCGGCACCACCTTTACGAAGCCGGAGGGGGCCGAGATCGGTGATGTGGATGAAGCCGTTTTTCTCGCTCTCGCCAATATTCACAAAGGCGGCGTCGATACCGGGGAGAACGTTCTCGACGGTGCCGAGATAGACATCACCGATCTGGTAGCGACCCTGGGCGACGACCAGTTCGTCGACCCGTTCGTCGCTGAGCACCGCCGCGATCCGAAGGTGCTCAGCGATGACGATCTGCTGGGGCATGGAAAGTTTTCTGGGCTCGGGGAGCCCTGCCCCGTGGGGCAGGAGGGGAGGGGGAGGGAAGACTGCAGATCGGGCTGCCGGAGCGGCATGGATCTGAAAAGAAACGGCTGCGACGAAAAACGACGCAGACCAAAATCCGGGTTTTGTAGAAGTTTGAGGCGAGGAACCCGAAGGTTCACCACTGAAAAGGCTGGCGCTCGGTCAGCGCAGTAGCGAGGAGGGAATCACCCGACCCCGGGGAAAGCAACGGGGACCGATACCTGCATCGGTGGTCAGCGGTTGCGCTTGCCTGATCACGTTCGTGGGATGGAACGGAGGGGGAAAGCGTCTGGCGATCAATAGAACAGGTCTGAACCCTGTTGAGGGTTGTCCCTGCTGCATCAACCACAGCAACCAAATTAGCACGCACGCAGACGCAACTGCTGACGCCGCACCCCCTGCAGTTGCAGGGGGCAACCCAGCTGCTCCACCAGCCAGTGGGCCACCTGCTCAGGGCGAAGACTCCGCCCCTGGGGATCGATCGCGGCCTCTAGGGCAAGCTCCACGGCGCCCTCGCCGGCTTCTGCGCGCGCCCCCGCCCCCCCCGCCTCCGCCGGGAAGGCCGTGAGCCGTAGATCCAGCAGATAGGGACGACAATCCCGCGCGCGCGGCCTGCCCTTCTTGTCCTGATCCCGCCAGGTCAGGGAGTCAGCTGTGAGCAGGGCGCCGATTGCCCGGCGCCAAGCATCAAAATCGGGAACCGCCCCGCTCCCGAGCGGAGGGTGGGCCTCCAGGACGGAACCCTCCAGTCCGGACCGATCAGCACCGATGGATCCAGACCCTGCTGGCCTCGGCCGGAGAGTGAACCTCCAGAGGGCCGCCTCCAACTCCTGGGAGAGGCTCGGTGCCGCCACCGGCACCTCGGTGGCAGAAAGAAGACGAAACTCGGCCGGCAGCACGGCCGACAGCACCTGACGGGCCACCTCAGGATCGAGCGGGGCGGTGAACTCCAGATCGAACCACTCGGCCTCACCTTCCACCCCGAGGGGCAGGGGCAGGGCGAGCTGGAGCCGCGGCAGGGGATGGAAGCCGCCGGTGAAGCTCACCGGCAGGCCGCTGCGGCGCAGGGCCCGCTCCAGCATCCGCAGGGTGTCGAGGTGGCTGATCAGGGCCAGGGAGCCCCCCTTGGCAAAGCCGAAGCGCAGGCGTGCAACCCGCTCGCTGGGCGGAGCGCGGCGGGGCAGGGCTGCCGGCACCGGTGGCGGCGGAATCACCACGTTGTGGCCCAGTTCGGGGCCGCAGACGCCGCAGCTGCTGCAGCCCTCGAAGGAGCAATCGGGCACCACGGCAGCGGCCAGGGCCCGCTGCAGATCCTCGGCCAGCCAGGCCTTATCCACCCCGCTGTCGATGTGATCCCAGGGGAGGCTCTGGCGGCAGAAGCCATCGAGATCCGCCGTCTCCATTGCCTCGGCAGCGCTCCAGCCCCCAATCTCCAGGGCGCGGTAGCGGCCCCCCAGCCCGGCGGCCTCGATGGCGCCGGTCCAGGCGGCGTGAGTGCGCTCGGCGGATTCAAACCAAGCATCGAGGCCGGCCCCGGCCCGCCAGGCCGCCTCGATCACCGGGGACAGGCGCCGGTCACCCCGGCCCACGAAGTCTTCCACCGCGGAAAGACGGGGATCGGTCATGTTCACCTTCATCCCGCGCAACCCCCGCAGGGCGCCGCGCAGCAGCTCCTGGCGGCGTCGGAATTCGGCGGTGCTCACGCTGTGCCACTGGAAGGGGGTGTGGGGCTTGGGCGTGAAGTTGCTGATCGTGAGGTTGAGCTCCAGCCGCCCCAGGTCGCTGCAGTTCTGCTGCAGGGAGCGGCAGGTGCCGGCGATGCCGACCACGTCGTCGTCGGTTTCGCCGGGCAGGCCGATCATGAAATAGAGCTTCACTCGCCGGTAGCCGTTCTCCATGGCGGTGCGGATGCCGCGCAGCAGCTCGGCGTCGGTGAGGCCCTTGTTCACGATGTCGCGTAGGCGCTGGCTGCCGGCCTCCGGGGCGAAGGTGAGGCCGGCCTGGCGGGCGCCGCCGAGCACGTGGGCGATGTTGGCGTCAAAGCGATCCACCCGCTGGCTGGGCAGGGTGAGGGTCACGTTTTTGTCGGCGAGGCGGTTGCGCAGCTCCACCCCCACCGCAGGCAGGGCCAGGTAATCGCTACAGCTGAGCGAGAGCAGCGAGAAATCGCTGTAGCCGGTGCGCTCCATGCCCGTTTCGATCGCCTCGATTACCGCCTCGGGCTCCACGTCGCGGGCGGGGCGGGTGAGCATGCCGGGCTGGCAGAAGCGGCAACCCCGGGTGCAGCCGCGGCGGATCTCCACGGTGAGGCGATCGTGCACCGTTTCGATGTGGGGCACCAAGCCCATGGCGTAATGGGGCATGGGGGTGGCGGTGCGGCGCAGCACGCGGCGGGGCAGGTCCGGCTCCAATGGCTCCACGGTGACCCCATCGGTTCCTGGGGCATACAGCGAGGGCACGTAGACCCCCGGCACCTGGGCCAGATCCCGCAGCAGATCGCGGCGGCAGAGGCCGGCGGCACGGGCTTCGGCCACCACCAGGCCGATCTCGGGCAGCAGCTCCTCACCATCGCCGAGGGCGATGAAATCGAAGAAGGCGGCGAAGGGTTCGGGGTTGCTGGTGGCGGTGGGCCCGCCGGCGAAGATCAGCGGCGGCGCGGCCGGATCGGCCAGGGGCAGGTCGCCCCGGTCGGCGGCGCGCAAAGGGATGCCGGCCAGATCGAGCAGCTCAAGGATGTTGGTGGCGCCGAGCTCGTAACTGAGGCTGAAGCCGAGGATGTCGAAGCCGGCCAGGGCCCGGCGGCTCTCCACCGCAAACAGGGGCTCGCCCCGCTCCCGCAGGCGGGCGGCCAGGTCGGCGGCGGGAAGGTAAGCCCGGTCGCACAGCTGGCCGGGAAGGGCATTGAGAATCGAATAAAGAATGATGTGGCCCAGGTTGCTGGCCCCCACCTCGTAGACCTCGGGGTAGGTGAGGGCCCAGCGCACACCGGCCTCAGCCCAGGCGGTGTCCCATTCACGAGGTTGCACGCCCAACTCATTGCCCAGGTAGCGGGCCGGCTTGCTGATGCCCAGGTCCACCAGGGCGTCAAAATCCACCGGCGGCGGCACCGGGGCAGCGGCGGGGCTGGCGACAGGGGACTCGAGGGACACGGGGAGAGCTGCTCGCAGCAGCAACGGTCTCAGGATCGTGGCACGCACGCCAGGCGACATCGGCAAACCTGCAGGGCCCTTACAGACAGTCGAAGCCCCTGATTCAACTCTGGATCAACAATGCCCGATCCAGCAATGATGCCAGCGGCAAAAAAGAGCCAAGGGAAACCGAGGGTGAAAATCTAGCGCTTTAAGCGGAATGGAAGAATTGAAATCATTTTAGCCTCAGAGGAGTGATCGGCGATATAGCGCGAAATCGCCTGGGCCATTTCGTCCGCTGCGCTGGGTGAAGTCGCATAGAAAGTGACGAGATCCGATGCTGGCGTGACCCTTCGGCCAGGCAGTCTCAGTTGAGCCACCTTGATCCAGTTCGCGGGCGTCTCGGGAAACCAACTTTCGTAGATTATAGCGTGGTCGACACCCTTCTCTTTCATCAGCCGAGGAATCCAGAGGCGAGTGTTGCCGTTCGGATCTCTCCGAAGCGAGAGAGCTTCGTAAGAGCCAAGACCCCAAAGGTCCAGAACATATCGGCTAGAGCTCAGCCCCACAGCACCCAGGTCGTTCACAGCCACTGGCTTGTTCAGGTATTGACTAGTGATTAAAGCCATCTGAATCTGCTGGTCTTTGATGTTTTTCGAGGCGAGAGGCGTCTGCATTGTTGAATCCCAAAGAGGCTTTGTGCCAATCACAATAATGATCAATAATGCAAACATATTCTTGCGGTTCAGGAGTCTGGCCAGGCTGCCTGCATGACGCTCCGATGAAGCCAATGTTGACCCGGAGGCTAGGCGGATCTTCTCCGTCAGAAGACCCGCTGAGATGATCAGCAGATATAGAAGGATGTAAACCTCGTAGCGGCCGAACCAGCCATTCCTGCCTAGGCATAGGTGAAGAACTGCCGGGGTTCCGAGCAGGGTCATGATCCGGAGGCGACTTGTTGGCCAGGCCGCAAAGCCTGACGCAAGAGCAATGCTGTAGACGGTAAAAGTTGGCAACGAATAAATATTGCCGATCAGCCCTTCAATCATTGACTTCAAAAGATCTTTGGCCGATCCTGCTGTTGTCGCAGATTGCTTGGCGAACACCGAGGAAGGCAGGTAGCCCAGGCCCAGACCACTGAGAAAGAAAGAATATAATAATATCGTACCCATCAGCAGAAAGCCAGTTCTTAAAGCCTTTGGCCTTTCCGCAGGCTCCCGAAGGATGAGGTAAAGGATGACTGGAACTGATATCGCAAGCCCCTCATAGCGGATGAGAGGCAAAGTGAAGAGAGAGATCCAGAATGGAAAGCTTGTTTCTCTTTTCGTAAGCGAACTTGCGATCACGGCGACCAGGAAAACCTGGAGCGAGTGCTCCATGCCAGTAAAGACGATGCCATAGATAGGGACTCCTGAAAAAACATATCGCGAGCTAGCTCGATTGCAGCCAAGGACCTTGGCGTAGGCAGCTCCTAAGCACGGTTACCGAGTGACCAGGTATTCGGATGACTCGAGCAGGTAAATG
>Ga0209401_1000433_pt1 | contig 28547 bp, 6 predicted proteins | sample M_140807_MF_Meta_FD_187318 | JGI IMG/M metagenome (GOLD analysis project Ga0209401, IMG submission 187318) | Freshwater microbial communities from Lake Montjoie, Canada to study carbon cycling - M_140807_MF_MetaG (SPAdes) (version 2) | ecosystem: Environmental > Aquatic > Freshwater > Lake... | reverse complement strand
CAGCAGGCCCTCCACCGTGGCCAGCAGGATCGCCGGCACATCGTCGGCGGGATGATTGGGCTGAATCCGGATGCCGAGAACGCCGGGCTGACCGAGCGTGGAGCGGCAGCGGGAGACGTTTCTGATCCGGCTGGCAGCCACGACCAGGTCCTTGTTGCCCATCAGCTTGGCGACGGCGGCGGCCATCTCCGGCAGGAGCGCACGCTGCAGACGCCGGAGGTCGACGGCGGTTGTGCCGTCGTCGAGGAGATGGTCGCGGAGTTCCCCCACCGTCCATGACCGCAGCGGCTCGAAGGCTGCGGCATCCTGATCGTCGAGGAGAATCCGGCTCACGTCGTCGTCGTCCGGGCAGAGGAGCGGTCGCTCGAGAAACTCGGCCAGCGGCACGTCGGCCAACGCCGCCTTGGCCGCGGCCCGCTCCAGCTGCGATCCGGCCCCGATCCCGGCCAGTGCATCGCCGGCCTTCTCCTCGTTGGCCTTGGCCAAGAGGTCGCGCAGGTCCACGAACGAGAACCGCTGCCCGCGGATCGTGGAGGCGTGGGGCATGGCAATGATCGAGACGCGGTGCTCGTGAAGCCGTCGCCCGCCGGCAAGCGTTGACGACGTGCGAAAGCGCAGTGTAACGGCGTGCGGGCAGATGGGCCGCCCTTGCACTTGCGGACACGCGATGGTTCGTTTGAAAGCATTGCATCGTCAGTCTCCGCAGTTCAGAACGAAGCTGTAGAGCGTGCCCGATCCGGCGTCGAGGACGACGACCCAGTCGAAGCTGATCGGGTAGGGACCGGCCGACACGGCCCTGCCGATGGCGACGTCGACGGACCGGTCGTGAAAGAAGGTCCGGGCGGCGCTGGCCTCGGCCGATGGCTCTGGATCCTCGTCGAGCAGGCTGAGGAGATCGAATCCCAGAACGCCGCGCCGGACGATCGTTCGGCCCCGTGCACAGTCGGAGATGAGTCGCGCATGCTCCTCGGGCAGCAACGCGAGTAATGCCGCCCGCGCTGCAGGCAGTTTTGGCTCGGCACAGCCCACGCTCATGGCCGTTGCGATCGGTATGTCGGGCTCCACGACCGAATTCACCGCAGCTACGAGCCCGCCCACCGCTGCGTGCATCCGCAGGTAGGGGCAGTTTCCTTCCTGGGCGCGGGCTGGAGGTGCCACGCCGGCAGTCAGACAGGTGCTGGCGTAGACGAGACAAGTGACTGCGGGCAGAGCGGGGCGAGACATCGGCAGGTGTCCTCGGTCGGAGTGGCGGGAGATCGCTACGGTGCTATCTCAGTAGACGAGACCCCTCTGCCGTAGGGGCAAGTCTGCTTCTCGCGGCGGACACGACGCGAGCGAGGCGTCGACCGCGGCGGCCTAGGCCAGGATCGGCCGGATGACCGAGCCGTGCACGTCGGTGAGCCGGCGGTCGAAGCCGTTGTGCCGGAACGTCAGCCGCGTGTGGTCGATCCCCAGGAGGTGCAGGATCGTGGCGTTGAAGTCGTAGAGCGGGTGGACGTCGGCCACCGCCTTCACGCCGAGTTCGTCGGTGGCACCGTGGCTCACGCCCGGCCTCACGCCTGCGCCGGTCATCCAGCAGGTGAAGCCGTCGGGTCGATGATTCGCTTCTTGTCGACGCCGTCGGGCCAGTCGGCACCGGCCTGCACCCAGGCGACGAGCGTGGCGATCTCGGCCGCCGAGAGCGGCGGGACGCCCGAGTCCGCGGGCGGCATTCGCATCCCTTCATCGTCGCCGCGGGCGAAGCGAACGAGCGGGCTCTCGTCGGGCTTGCCCGCCACGATCGCCGGCCCCCAGCCGTCGCCCCCGTGAAACGCGGCCGCCTTCACGTCGAGCCGCAGCCCGCTCTTGGGAAGCTCGCCCGAGTGGCAGGAGCCGCAGCTCCGCTCCAGGACCGGCCGCACGTCGCGGACGAAGTCGGGGAATGCGTCGGCCGCCGCCAGCCGGCCCCCCGGGGCTGCGGCAAGCGACATGGCCACGACGATGACGGCCCACCTCGTCGTATGCATGGCACGGCTCGCACGGGAATCGCCCGGACGCCGCGAGAGCCGCGATCGGGCTAACCTTGCAGAGCCTTGATGATAACTCCCAGCGCCGCGGCCGTCGCCACGACCACGGGTGTCGATGCCCAGCCACGCAGCAGGGCCACGCCGCTGGCGACGGCGACGGCCACCGCCAGGAGGTCGGGCCGGCCCGCGGTGAGAAACGACGCGGCGGCGAGCTTGAGCCCGAGGAGCACGATCGCCGCCACAACGGCCGCGCCGATCGCCGCCATCGCCCGGCCCAGGCCAGACGTCGGCCGGATGCTCCGCACCAGCGGCGCGAGCGCGAAGATCATCGCGAACGACGGAATGAACGCAAAGAGCGTCGCGATCGCCGCGCCCTCGAGTCCGGCCACGGCTGCACCGGCCGGGTCGGTCTTCCAGCCGGCGAGAAAGCCGATGAACGTGACGACGAGGATCAGCGGGCCGGGCGTCGCCTCGCCCATCGCCAGCGCGTCGAACCGTTCCGCGGGCTCCAGCCACCCGCGGGCGACCGACTCGTCGAGCGCCCAGGGCACGACGGCGTAGGCGCCGCCGAGCGAGAGGAGCGTCGTCTCGGTGAAGAGCGCGGCGATATCGGCGCCGCGGCCCCCCGCCAGGTGCAGGCCGCGGACGGCGAGAAACGCAGCGGCCCAGATCGCCGTCCATGTGGCGGCGCAGACCGCGACGGCGGCCACGGCGCGGCGCCACGACGTCGCCGATTCGCTGCCGGCAGCCGGCGGCTCCACGGCAGGAGAAACCGGCTTCTTTTCGGCCGGCTGCTTCGCGGGCGGCGCGAGGCCGACAGGCAGCAGGACGCCGAGGACTCCCGCCGCGAGGACGACGAGCGGAAAGCTGATCCCCGCGGCGAGCGCCGCCAGGGCCGCGCCGGCGAGCACGACGGCCGCCGGCGACCGCAGCGACTTCCTGCCGATCCGCCAGGCGGCCAGGGCGACCAGCGCCACCACAGCCGGCCGCGTGCCGGCGAACGCCGCGGCGACGAGCGGGATTTTCTCCCCCGCGGCATGCAGCCAGGCCAGCGCGGTCACGAGCAGCGCACCGGGAATCACGAAGAGCGTGCCGGAGAGGAGGCCGCCGGCCACGCCTCCCTGCCGCCAGCCCGCATAAGTGGCCAGCTGCTGCGCCTCCGGGCCCGGCAGCAGCATGCACAGCCGCATGGCCGCAAGGAATTCATCCTCGTCGAGCCACCTCCTCCGCTCCACCACCTCGCGGTGCAGGATCGCCACCTGCCCTGCCGGACCGCCGAAGCCGGTCGCGCCGATCATGAGCCAGGTCTTCCACGCGCCGGCGTTCGGCCCGGCCGCGAAGGCGGTGGCTTCGGCGGCGTAATGGCCGATGTCGTGGCTGTCGTCAGCACCGCCCGAGTCGGCGGTCATGCGAGCACCGGCCGGATCACGTGGCCGTGCACGTCGGTGAGCCGCCGCTCGATGCCGTTGTTGTAGAAGGAGAGCCGGGTGTGATCGAGGCCGAGCAGGTTCAGGATCGTGGCGTGGAGATCGTAGATGGTGGCCACATCCTCGACCGCCTTGTAGCCGAACTCGTCGGTGCCGCCGTGATGAAACGCCTTCTTGACGCCGGCGCCGGCCAGCCAGACGGTGAACCCGGAGGGATTGTGGTCGCGGCCACTGGCCCCCTTCTGGAACGTCGGCATCCGGCCGAACTCCGTCACGAACGCCACGAGCGTGTCGGTGAGAAGCCCCCGGTCCTTCAGGTCGCGGAGGAGCCCGGCCACCGGCTGGTCGAGGATCGGCCCATGCACGCTGTACTGTTTCTCGAGCGTCTTGTGGCCGTCCCAGTTGCCCACCCCCTCGCCCATCGCGTAGGAGCCGTTGAAGAGCTCGACGAACCGCACCCCCTGCTCCACCAGCCGGCGGGCGAGGATGCAGTTGCGGCCGAACCGGGCCTTGTTCGCGTTCTCCGTGTCGTCGGCGCCGTAGAGGGCCAGCGTCGCCGCCGATTCATCGGAGAGATCGGCCACCCGCGCGGCCGAGAGCTGCATCTTCGCCGCCAGCTCGTAGGCGGAGATCCGCGCAGCCAGGTCGGTGTCGCCGGGATGCAGCGCGAGGTGCTGCTCGTTGAGCATCTTCACGAAGTCGCGGGTGGCGACGTCGGCGTCGGCCGAGATCTGCGGCGGCCGGGCGAGATTCGGGATTGGCCTGTCGGCGTTGAAGGCCGTTCCCTGGAACGCCGCCGGCAGGAACGTCGACGACCAGTGCCGCGGCCCGTTCTGGGGCGTGCCCCGCGGGTCGGGAATGGCGACAAAGGCGGGCAGGTCGCGGCACTCGCTGCCGAGCGCATAGCTCACCCACGAGCCCACGCTCGGAAAGCCCTCGAGCGTGAAGCCGGTCGACATCTGGCTCTCTGCCGGCCCGTGCGTGTTGCTCTTGGCCGTCATCGAGTGGATGAAGCACATCTCGTCGGCCAGTTCGCCGAGCTGCGGCAAGAGGTCGCTCGTCATCGTGCCGCTCTCGCCCCGCGGCTTGAACTCCCAGATCGGCTTGATCAGGTTGCCCTGCTCCCCCTGAAACGTGATCAGCTTCCCCCCCTCGACCGGCATCGGCGTGTCGTGCCGCTTCACAAGCTCGGGCTTGTAGTCGAACGTGTCGACATGCGAGATGGCGCCGGAGCAGAAGATCATCAGCACCTGCTTCGCCCTCGCCGGAAAGTGCGGCGGCCGCGGCGCGTAGGGGCGGGCCGGGTCGATCGCGGGCCGGATCGGGGCCTCGCCGCCGAGCAGTTTCTGCTCGTGGAGGAGCGCCGCCAGCGCGATGCTCGAGAGACCCGTGCCCCCGTAGTGGAGGAATCGGCGGCGGTCGAGCATCCGGCGGCCGGCGTGGGAGAGGTCGGGGGTCATCGCTGTGTCGTCTTTTTTCAGTGTCCAGCCAGTCTCAAGCACGGCCCGGGCCTGTCCACGCCCCGTCGCCGGACGTTCGCTGCGGCCATCCTGGCCTCCGCTCTCTCGATGCTGACCGCGCTTCGACATCCATGGCTGCGCTTGTCAGCAACGCCGGCTCTCGGAGCATGAACAGGCCCTCGCGTAGTGTCTTGGCAGTCGGTGAAGTTGCAGATGAACGCGTGACGAAGAGGCGGCAGGGCAGGAGCGATCGAGCGATGGTCGTCAGTACACCGTGATGAACTCGTTGGCGTTGTAGAGGCTACGGCAGAGGATCGGGAGGCCGTGGGTGCGCACGAGCGCGGCCGCGGCGGTGAGCTCCTCGGGCTTCGCCCTGCGGCCGAAGGCCAGTTCGATCGCGCGGCCGGCCTGCTTGCCTGCGTCGTCGCCCGCCTCCTTCTCGACCCGGGCCGCGAACCGGGCGGCCTGATCGAGGAGGAAGTCGCCGTTCATCATGTTGAGCGCCTGCAACGGCGTCGTGCTCGTCGTCCGCTTGGGCTGGATCTGGCCCGCATCGGGGCAGTCGAACGCACCGAAGAACGAATCGAGCTCCGACCGCGGCTTCGCCTGGTAGACCATCCTGCGGAAGTCGGCCTCCGTAAACGAGGTCTTCGTCGTGTAGACCTTCACGTAGTTGGTGTTGGGCTCGAAGAGATCGAAGCCGGGGCCGCCCATCGTGCGGTCGAGGCTGCCGCTGACAGCGAGGATCGTGTCGCGGAGCGGCTCGGCCTCCAGCCGCCGTGGCGGAAACCGCCAGAGCCGCCGCGAGCCCGAGTCGGCGACGAGGCCGGCGGGCGTCGCGGCGCTCGACTGCCGGTAGGTGCGGCTCGTCACGATCAGCTTGTGGAGGGGCTTGAGACGCCAGCGGCTGCCGACGTCGGCGGGCGCGACCAGTTCGCTCGCCAGCCAGTCGAGCAGCGCGGGGTGGCTCGGCTGGCCGCCGTTGACGCCGAAGTCGCTCGGCGTGTCGACGATCCCCGTGCCGAAGTGGTAGTGCCAGAGGCGGTTGGCGATCACGCGGGCCGTGAGTGGATGCTCCGGCGAGACGATCCAGTCGGCGAACGCCCGCCGCCGGTCCGGCTCCGGCGCATCGGCCGGCAGTTGCCACGCTGCAGGGAAGCTCGACAGTCCTCCCGGCGGCACCTCCTCCCGCGGCTGCAGCGGATCGCCCCGGTAGAACCGGTGGACGCGGTCGGGCGTCACGAACCGTCCGGCGTACGATTTCGGCAGCGTCTCCAGGGCGGCGAGCTGCTTCTCCAGATCGGCGACGACCTTCGCGAGCCGCTCCGCCTCGGTGATATCAGCCGCCGCGATCAGCGAGGTCGCGGCGATCGGGCCCACCTCGTGGGGATAGTCAAAGGGCAGCCTGTCGACGTCGCCGGCGACGGGCCGCCACGCTGCTCCGTCGTCGGAGACGGCGATCTCGTAGCGGGTCGCCACGCGGTCCTTGAACCGTGGGTTGTCGCTGCGGTCGCGGCTCCAGACGACGCGGCTGATCTCCTCGGGCTGCGCGAACTCCAGCTGCACCCAGCCGCCGCCCGCTTCGTTCGAGATCCAGGACCGCTCGTTGCCGAGCCGGCCGTCGTTGATGTGCTCGAGCCTGTGCGACGCGTTGCCCTCATACGAGCCCGAGGCCGACGGCATGGCCGTGCGCGACACTTCACGGCCGTCGGTCGAGAGCACGGTCAGCTCGTCGATGCAGGGCTCGCCGCTATTGGTCGCGCGGATCGTGAACCGCAGGAACCGGGCCGTCACCGGCTTGAAGCGGTCGATGTTTTCCCGCGGGCTCACCTTCGACCTCAGGTGCGGCAGGCGGCCGGCCGGGCCGGCCTGTTCAGCAGCACGCTCGTCGACCTCCTCGAAGAGCACCGTGTCAGCCGTCACGGAGGCGGCGGTGTCGCCGCCGCTGACGAAGAGCCTCGTCTTCGGGCCGAGCCGGTGCACGCCCGCGTCGAGGAACTCGCTCCAGAGCGACTGATCGGGGGTCGGATCGCCGCTGCCGTCGGCGAACAGCCGCTGGTCGACCGTGGTGATCGTCTCCTGATCGTCGGCGGTGCCGGGATTGCCGTCGGCGTCGAGGATGAAGCGGGCGTCGCGGGCGTGCGAGTGCCAGCCCGCGCCCCAGGAGATCCAGACGCGGAAAAGCCCCTCCGCCTGCGGCGCGTAGGCGATCACCGGGGTGCGGGTGACACCGCCCCACCACTGGTACTTGCGGCCGATGTCGGGCAGCGTGAAGAGGCTTCCCTTGCGTCCTGCCTGGCCGCGGCCGCCGCCGTCGGCGTGGGCCACCTCTCCGCTCGGTGGTACGAGCAGCTCGTGGCCCGGCCCGGAGTCGTCGATGACGACCGTGCGATGCAGGCTCGCCAGCGGCTTGAAAGCGTCGAGCCGTCGCGCGGGCTCCTCGAGCTCCCGCTTCACCGCGGCGATCCGCTCGAGCCGCGCGGCGTTGTTGGGCGGCAGGATCGGCCGCTCGCCATGCTCGATGCCGGCGAACACCGCCTTCACGCGGTAGTAGTCGGCCTGCGGGATTGGATCGAACTTGTGCTCGTGGCAGCGGGCGCAGCCGACGGTGAGCCCCAGGAACGTCGTCGCCGTCGTGCTGACGATGTCATGCAGCTCGTCGGCCCGCTGGTTGGCGGTGAGCACCGGATCGGGCGAGGTGACCATGTCCTTCGGGCCGGCGACGAGGAAGCCGGTCGCGGCGTCGGCGCCGAGCATGTCGCCGCAGAGCTGCTGCCGCACGAACTCGTCGTAGGGCATGTCGGCGTTGAGCGACGCGATCACCCAGTCGCGGTAGGGCCAGGCATTCTCCCGGATCCGGTTCATCTCGAAGCCGTTGCTCTCGGCAAACCGCACCACGTCGAGCCAGTGCCGCGCCCACCGCTCGCCGTAGTGCGGCGAGGCGAGCAGGCGATCGACGAGTTCGCCGTATGGGCCGTCGACGCCGCGGGCCGCGCAGGCTTTCTCGAAGGCGTCGATCTCCTCGGGCTCCGGCGGCAGGCCGATGAGGTCGAAGGAGACGCGGCGGATGAGTGCCCGCGGGTCGGCCTCGGGGTTGAATGCCAGCTGCTTCTCGGCGAGGCCGGCGGCGATGAAGGCGTCGATCGGATTGGAAGACCCAGTGGCGACGGCGGGCACCGGCGGCCGCATCACGGGACGGAACGCCCAGTGATCCGCCCCCTTGTGCGTCTGCGCCTCGGCCTTCGGCACGAGGTGGGCGAGCGACCGCATCGAGTCGGGCCACGGGGCTCCGGCCTCGATCCATATTTTGACCAGCTGCTGCTCGGCGGCGGAGAGCGGGTCCGCGTCGGCCGGCATCCGCGACTCCGCATCGGCCGAAACGATCCGCTTGTAGAGCTCGCTCTCGGCGGGCTTCCCCGGCACGATCGCCTTGGCGCCCGAGTCACCGCCGCGGATCGCCGCCTCCCGGTCGTCGATCCGAAAGCCGCTCTCCGCGCCGTCGGGACCATGGCACGACCCGCAGCGGACGGCCAGGAGCGGGGCGACGGAGTCCTCGAATGCCCCGGGAGCATCGGCCGCTTCGGCCGATGTGACGCCGATCAGCCAGGCGGCGACCGCGGCGAGAGCCGGGGCGGTTGTGGCGACGGTTGGCGAACGCCTCATCGACTCACTCCTGCGGGAGCGGTGCCGGACTCAGTCGTATCCAACGTGCTCTCCATCTTAATGGTTAATGGTATCGACACCGACGGGGTGCCGCCGATGCTGGCAGGGGCGTGTTTTTTCGGTTGCGCCGGGGGTTTGGGTATGCCCAAGATCCTGGCATCCCGGGCCAGGCCATGGCCGCCGGCAGCCCGCCTCGTAGGTTCCGACACGCCCGGGAAGTAGCCCTCCACTGCGGCCCAGTAAGGCTCACAGATTTCTCGCACGTCGGGTGCTTGAACTCCCACCGCGAGTGGTTGTAGAACGCCCCCCGCAAGGGGCCTCTTCTTGTAAGGGGGCTGGGCAAACGGACGTGCATCAGGAGGGGTGCTATGAAACGGCCTGTTCACTCGTGGACCGTACTCCGCCGGCTGGTCGGCCCATGGCGAGCCCGCACCGGTCGAGGCCCGCGGGCAGGCCGCGCCCTCCGCCGCGCGCGACGCAATCGCTGGCTCTCCTACCTCCGCGGCGGCGAAGGACTCGAGCGCCGGTCGATGCTGGCGGCCACGCCCGATCTGATCGTGAGCGATCTCACCGTCGAGCCAGGAACGCTCCAGTCGGGTGACACCGTCACGCTTCGGTGGAACGACGTCAACGTCGGCGAGGCCGATGCCACCGGGCCGTGGTCTGATAACGTCTTCGTTTACAACAAAACGGCAGGCCGGGTTCTGGTCAGTGCCAATGTCGCCAACGCCAACACAATTCTGGCCGGCGGATCGCTTCCGCGAGAGTTCTCGTTCACGCTGCCGAGCGGCGAGTTCGGTGCCGATGAACTGAGCGTTTACGTCACCACCGACGTCTCGGGACAGGTGGGTGAAGACAACGCCGGTGGCACGGGTGAATTTAACAATCAAGGATTCGTCGGCGTATCCAGCATCCTCGGCCCTTCGGCAGATCTGCAGGTTACCGGGCTCGAGGTCGTGTCAGCGCCGACTGGCGCCGTCGGCGCGTTGACGTCGTTGACGGTTCGCTGGAACGATCTGAACGCGGGAACGGCGGTGGCGAATGGGCCATGGGCCGACATTATCCGCGTCGTCAACACCAGGACGGGTCAGCAGCTCATTGGGGCGGTGGCGGCCTTCATCGACGGGAATACCGCGATCGCCCCCGGAGCCCAGCAGCAGCGTGAGGTGACGTACGTCACCACGTTTGGCGACGAGTGGGTGGGCACGCTGTCGGTGTCGCTCACGACCGACTACTACCGCAACGTCGACGAGGGGAATGCCGGCCGTACCGGAGAGGCCAACAACACTCAAACCGTCGACCTCCCGGTGGCGGCGGTGACGCCTGCGGCCGCGCCGACGGTCACCGGCGTATCAATCGCGGGCGGCGACGGAAGGTTCTCGCACGGCACCGTCATGGTGTCGGTGGCGTTCAGCGCCCCAGTCTTTGTCGACACGACCGGCGGCACGCCGACGCTCACGCTCGAGACCGGCGTCACCGACCGGCAAATCCCCTACTCTCGCGGCTCGGGTTCTAACGTGCTCGAGTTTTCCTACACGATCCAGCCGGGAGATACGACCGAACTCCTCGATTATGTCTCGTCGTCGGCGCTGCTGCTCAACGGCGGCACCATCAGAAATGCCGACGGAGCCGCTGCGACGCTGACGCTGCCCGCCCCGGGGACCGCAGGTTCGATCGGCGCCATCAATCAGATCGCCATTGACACCACGGGCCCGTCGGTCACCATCGCGTCCTCGGCCGCGGAGCTCAAGGCCGGCGAGACAGCTACGATCACGTTTTCGCTCAGCGAGCCGGCCAGCTCGTTTGTCGCCGAAAACGTGTATGTCTGGGGCGGGACGCTCTCCAATTTCTCCGGAGCCGGCACGACTTATTCCGCCACGTTCACTCCGCTTGCGAACCACTTTGGGTCGGGCTACATCAGCGCGGGGCTGTTCACTGATATCGCCGGGAATCCCGTCCGCGATCCTGGCTTCGCGTTCATCGCCATCGACACCATCGTGCCCGAGGTGCCCTCGCCCGACCGCAGATGGGACTGGGCGGCGTCGGTCACAGCCACTCGTTGGTTTGATTTCGTCGATGCAGCCACGCTGCCCGATGGCTCCACCGTCTTGGTGGGATCATTCAGCGGAACGGCGACGTTCGGCACGCTTTCGCTGACGAGCACTGGCGATACCACCGGCGACATCTTCATCGCCAAACTCGATCGCGACGGCACCTGGGCGTGGGCCACGCAGGCCACCGGTGCAGCCGCGAAGGGGGCCAGGTCCGTCGCGGCGCTGCCCGACGGCTCCGTGATCGTGACAGGCGATTTTGTCGGATCCGTCGCGTTCGGCGGCGCGACCCTGGCGAGCGCCGGGTATTCCGACGCGTTCGTCGCCAAGGTCAATCCCGACGGCACGTTCGCCTGGGCGCTGCAGTCGGGCGGCTTGGGCTATTGCCGGGGCGAGAGCGTTTCCTTGCTGCCCGACGGTACGGCGATCGTTGCCGGCTCCTTCTCCGGTTCCGCTGTGTTCGGGGGCACGTCCGTGACGAGCGCCGGGTCGTACGACGTGTTCGTCGCCAGGATCGCTGCGGACGGAACGTTTGCCTGGGTCGCGACCGCGGCCGGCACGGGGACTGATTCCGGCATGGCTGTCGCGGCGTACGCGGATGGCTCGGCCATAGTCAGCGGCACGTTCTCCGGGGCCGCCACCTTCGGGGGCATTGTGCTCGAGAGTATGGGTGCGAGTGACGTGTTCGTCGCCAAGCTGGATGCCGATGGCAACTTCGTCTGGGCCAGCCGGGCCGGTGGCGCCAGCACGTCGATCTATTCGGTGGACTTCGGATCCAACATCGCTGCGCTGCCCGACGGTTCGGCGATCGTGCGGGGCATGATCTCGGACGCTGGCACGTTCGGCGACATCACGCTGGCAAGCGCCGGATGGGGCGAAGACGCGTTCGTCGCGAAGGTCAACCCCGACGGCACGTTTGCCTGGGCGAAGCGGTTGCCCGGCCGTGTCTCGGAACCGTGGAATTGGACGGGTGATGTCGCGGGTTTGCCTGATGGCTCCACGCTCGTGACGGGAAATTTCGGGGGCACCGCCACGTTTGGCGACACTGTGCTCGCCACTCGCGACACGCGAGGCGATTTTTACGTCGCGAAGCTCACGGCAGGCGGTGAGTTTGTCTGGGCGACGCGTGCTGGCGGCACGTCCAAAGAACTACCGCAGGCCATCGCCACGTTGTCCGACGGGTCGGCGATCGTGATGGGCAAGTTTGTTGGCGGAGACGCCGTGTTCGGCAGTCATGCGGTGGCTGAAGGATATGGCGCGAACCTATTCGTCGCCAAGCTCAGCCTGACGCCCGCGGTATCGAATGCCGCTCCCTCTTCGGTCTCGCTGGCCAACGCGGCGGCGGGACTGGTCGACACGACCGACACGTCGGCCGCCATCAAGCTCGCCGACATCGTCGTCACCGACGACGGCCAGGGTGCGAACGCGATCGCGCTTGCGGGCCCCGACGCCGACTCCTTCGTGGTGATCGGTTCGGCGCTCTATCTGCGGGCGGGCACCGCGCTCAGTGCCGCGACGAAGGGCAGCTACTCCGTGACGATCTCGGTGAGCGATCCGGCGCTGACGGGCTCGACGCCGGTGACGACCGACTACACGCTCCCGGTGGTCCCGGCCTCAGGCAGCTTCGGGATGTTTGCCTACTCGATCGCCGGCGGAGTCGCCACGATCACCGGTGGCGACAAGTCCGCGACGTCAGTGACGATCCCGGCCGCCATCTATGGCTATCCGGTGCGGGGGATCGGGAGCAACGCATTCTCGTTGTCCGCCGTGCAGAGCCTCGACATTCCTGATTCCGTGACGACTGTCGCGGGTTATGCCTTCTTCGATTGCCGTGCGCTGAAATCGGTCGCCATTCCTGATTCCGTGACAACCATCGGCGAGAGAGCCTTTTACGGCTGTCGCGGACTCCAATCGGTGGCGATCCCGGCGTCGCTGGCGAGCATCGGCACGCAGGCCTTCGCCTACTGCACCATGCTGACGGGATTCACCGTGGCCAAGGGCAACACGGTCTTCCGGGCGGTCGACGGAATCCTGCTTGATGCGTCCGGTGCCACGCTGCTGCAGGCTCCCGGCGGCCTGTCTTCGGTGGTCGTGCCTGCGGGCGTGACCGCGGTGGGCTCCGATGCGTTTGTCGGTTCCATACCACTCACATCGCTCACTATGCCCGAGGGAGTGCAGTACCTCGGCTACCAGATTTTCGATGGGTGTGAGAACCTCACGAATCTCCATCTGCCCGCCAGCTACCAGGGGGGCTTGCGTGGCCTCGCAATGAGCGGTGGCCCCAGCCTGACCTGGATCGAAGTCGATCCCGCGAATCCATGGTTCTCGAGCCGGGATGGCGTGCTCTACGACAAGACCGGGACCACGCTGTGGGCGGTTCCGGGTGAGCGCACGTCTCTGACCGTGCCTGAAGGCGTGACCACGATCGAGAGTTGGGCGGGCATAAACGGACCGCTCCAGTCGATCACCTTGCCGCAGTCGCTGCAGACAATCGGCGCCTATGCTTTTGCGGGCACGGCTCTCCGTTCGGCAACGATTCCTGCCGGTGTTACGAGTATCAGTTGGGGAGCGTTTCAGTGGTGCGGTTTGCTCGACGTCATCCGCTTTCTGGGCGATCCGCCCGCAGTGGCTTCGACACTTGCAGAGCTTTCGCCCGCGACAGTCTTCTATCCCGCGTCCAATGCCGCCTGGGCGCCCTACGCCGGCGGCACGTTCGCCGGACTTCCCACGGCGACAACGCCTTCGGCCCCGAGCAGCGTCGTAGCCACCCCGGGCGCCAGCCAGGCCAGCCTCTCCTGGAACGCCCCCTCCTCCGACGGGGGCTCGCCGATCACCGACTACGCGGTCGAGTACAGCAGCGATGCCGGCACGACCTGGCACGCGTTCGACGACGGCGTCTCTCAGGCGACCACCGCGACGGTGACCGGCCTGACCAACGGCACGGCCTATCTCTTTCACGTGGCGGCCGTCAACGCCGGTGGGCTGGGTGATTATGCGGCGACGCCGTCGCCGGTGACGCCGGCCGCTTTTCCCGACCCGGGCCGGATTCCCGACCTCTTCCGCCCGATCTTCTCGGGCGACATGCAGACTGTCGGGATGACCCGCGTGAACACGAGTGCTACGGGAGACGAGGCCAACGACGAGTCATTCTCCGCCGTCTTCAGCCCCGACGGCACGAAGATCGCGTTTGTTAGCTACGCCTCGAACCTCGTGGCCGGCGACACGAACGGCACCTACGACATCTTCGTGAAGGATCTCGTGACCGGGGCGATCACGCGGGTGAGCACTACGGCCACGGGAGGCCAGGCCAACAGCAGCAATTCATTCCCCCCCGTCTTCAGCCCCGACGGCACGAAGATCGCGTTTTGGAGCTGGGCCTCGAACCTCGTGGCCGGCGACACGAACGGCATCTACGACATTTTCGTGAAGGATCTCGTGACCGGGGCGATCACGCGGGTGAGCACCACGTCCACGGGAGGCGAGGCCAACAGCTATTCATACTCCCCCGTCTTCAGCCCCGACGGCACGAAGATCGCATTCGAAAGCGAAGCTTCAAACCTCGTGGCCGGCGACACGAACGGCATCTACGACATCTTCGTGAAGGATCTCGTGACCGGGGCGATCACGCGGGTGAGCACTACGGCCACGGGAGGCGAGGCCAACAGCGGTTCATCCTCCCCCGTCGTCAGCCCCGACGGCACGAAGATCGCGTTTTATAGCTATGCATCGAACCTCGTGGCCGGCGACACGAACGGCATCTTCGACATCTTCGTGAAGGATCTCGTGACCGGGGCGATCACGCGGGTGAGCACTACGGCCACGGGAGGCGAGGCCAACAGCGGTTCATACTCCCCCGTCTTCAGCCCCGACGGCACGAAGATCGGGTTTTATAGCATTGCCTCGAACCTCGTGGCCGGCGACACGAACGACTTCGGCGACATCTTCGTGAAGGATCTCGTGACCGGGGCGATCACGCGGGTGAGCACCACGGCCACGGGAGGCGAGGCCAACAGCTATTCATACTCCCCCGTCTTCAGCCCCGACGGCACGAAGATCGCGTTTTATAGCCGCGCGTCGAACCTCGTGGCCGATGACACGAATGCCAGTAGCGACATCTTCGTCAAGGATCTGGTGACCGGCGCGATCACGCGGGTGAACACTACGGCCACAGGAGGCGAGGCCAACGACGGTTCATACTACGCCGTCTTCAGCCCCGACGGCACGAAGATCGCGTTTTATAGCGACGCCTCGAACCTCGTGGCCGGCGATACCAGCAATTCTGACATCTTCGTGGCCCAACTCGGCTTCGTGTACTCCGTCGTGGAGGGAACGACCTCGGTGGCGACGCTTTCCGCGACCGACCGCGACGCGGGCTCGACGCTCGCCTACTCGATCTCCGGCACCGACGCGGCACGGTTCGCGATCGACGCCGCCACCGGTGCCCTGCGGTTCGTCGCTCCGCCGAGCTTCGCCGCGCCCGCCGACCAGGGGGCCGACAACGTCTACGACATCCAAGTCAGTGTGACCGACGGCTGGTTCACGACCACCGCCCCGGCCCGGATCACCGTCACGCAGAACAACCTCTTCCCGTATCCCGATCTGCGGGTGACGGAACTTGCGGTGGTGCAGCCGACGATCGAGTCGGGTGGCCCGGTCACGATCCGCTGGAACGACGCGAACACGGGCGAAGGTGCGGCGATAGGCAGCTGGTATGACCGCGTCCGCGTCGTGAACACGACGACGGGTCAGACGCTCGTCGACACGGTCGTCTACCGCTCGGGCGACGTGTCCGATCCGATCGCGGCGGGCGGTACTGAGGCCCGCGAGTATTCGTTCAACCTGCCCGATGGCGACGCCGGTGTGGGTGAAGTCGCCGTCGAGGTCACGGCGGATTACCACGGGTATCTCTACGAGCACAACGCCGCCGGCACCGCCGAGGACAACAACTCGGCGTCGATCACGGCGACGTCCACGCTGGCTCCGTACCCGGATCTGCAGGTCACGGATCTCGCGGTGGCGCAATCGACGATCCAGTCGGGTGGTCTCGTCACGATCCGCTGGAACGACGCGAACGCCGGCGACGGTGCGGCGACAGGCAGCTGGTATGACCGCGTCCGCGTCGTGAACACGGCGACGGGTCAGACGCTCGTCGACACGGTCGTCTATCGGTACGCGAGCGACCCGATCGGTGTGGGCGGTGATGAGGCTCGCGAGTATTCGTTCAACCTGCCCGATGGCGACGCCGGTGTGGGTGAAGTCGCCGTCGAGGTCACGGCGGATTACTACGGGTATCTCTACGAGCACAACGCCGCCGGCACCGCCGAGGACAACAACTCGGCGTCGATCACGGCGACGTCGACGCTGGCTCCGTACCCCGACCTGCAGGTCACCGATCTCGCGGTCGTGCAGCCGACGATCCAGTCGGGCGGTCTGGTCACGATCCGCTGGAACGACGCGAATACGGGCGACGGTGCGGCATCGGGTAACTGGTATGACTACGTGCGCGTCGTGAACACGACGACGGGTCAGACGCTCTTCGACACGGTCGTCTACTTCGACGCCAGTGAGCCGATCGGGGCCGGCGAGTCTGCCGACCGCGAATGGTCCTTCACGCTTCCCAACGGTGATGCGGGGGTGGGCGACTTTCGGATCGAAGTGACCGCGGACAGCTATTACGGCTCCTACGGCCAACTGTATGAGCACAACGGCGACGGCAGTGCAGAGACCAACAACTCGGCCTCGATCACGGTCGAGTCGACGCTGGCGCCGTATCCGGATCTGGTCGTGTCGGATCTAGAGGTTGTCGAGGATGTGGTCCAGTCCGGCGGTGACGTGACGATCCGCTGGAACGACCAGAACGTCGGTGACGGTGACGCGGTGGGCTCGTGGTACGACCACGTCGTGGTGGTGAACACGACGACTGGCCAGACGCTCGTCGATACGGTCGTGTGGAACGGCGTGCCGGGCGGCGACGTGGCGGCTGCGGCGGATGGCCGGCTTGCCCGTGACTACACGTTTCGGCTGCCTGATGGCGAGGCGGGCGTGGGCGATCTGTCGATCCAGGTCACCGCGGACAGCTATTACGGCTCCTACGGCCAACTGTATGAGCACAACGGCGACGGCAGTGCGGAGGACAACAACTCGGCCTCGATCACGGTCGTGTCGACGCTGGCACCGTATCCAGACCTGGTGGTGTCGGATCTCGAGGTTGTCCAGGACGTGGTCCAGTCCGGCGGAGCCGTGACGATCCGCTGGAACGACCAGAACGTCGGTGACGGTGACGCGTTGGGCTCGTGGTACGACCGACTCGTGGTCATGAACCTCACGACGGGCCAGATGCTCGTCGACACGTCCGTCCACAATGGCGTTTATGGCAGCGACGTTGCCATTGCCGCGGGCGGCCACCTGACGCGCGAGTTCACATTCCGGCTGCCTGACGGCGTTGCCGGTGTCGGTCAACTCGCGATTCAAATCGCTGCGGACAGCTACTATGGCTATTACGGCTACGTCTACGAGCACAATGCCGACGACGGCGCTGAGTCGAACAACGCCGCCGCGATCGCGGTCGAGTCGTTGCTGGCGCCATATCCGGACCTGGTGGTGACGGATCTCACCGTGCCGGAGGACGTGGTCCAGTCTGGCGGTGACCTGACGATCCGCTGGAATGACGCCAACATCGGCGACGGCGACGCGAAGGGCTACTGGGTTGACCATATCGTGGTGGTAAACACGACGACGGGTCAGACGCTGCTCGACACGTCGGTTCACAATGGGTTCTATGGCAGCGACGTGGCTGTTGCCGCGGGCGGTAAGCTTGCCCGCGAGTACACGTTCCAGCTGCCTGACGGCGTCGCGGGCGTGGGCGAGCTTTCGATCACAGTGACGGCCGACAGTTACTACGGCTATTCGAACTACCTCTACGAGCACAACGCCGACGACAGTGCGGAGTCGAACAGCTCCGCCGGGATCACGGTCGAGTCGACTCTGGCGCCGTATCCGGACCTGGTGGTGACGGATCTCACCGTGGCGGAGGACGTGGTCCAGTCTGGCGGTGACCTGACGATTCGCTGGAATGACGCCAACAGGGGCGACGGCGACGCGAAGGGCTACTGGGTTGACCGGGTCGTGGTGGTGAACACGACGACGGGCGAGACGCTGCTCGACACGAACGTGTGGAACGGGTTCTACGGCAGCGACCTGGCTGTTGCCGCGGGCGGCGAGCTTGCCCGCGAGTACACGTTCCAGCTGCCTGACGGCGTCGCGGGCGTGGGCGAGCTTTCGATCACAGTGACGGCGGACGGCTACTACGGTTATTACGGCTATGCGAACTACCTCTACGAGCACAACGCCGACGACAGTGCGGAGTCGAACAACGCCGCCGCGATCACGGTCGAGTCGACTCTGGCGCCGTATCCGGACCTGGTGGTGACGGATCTCACCGTGGCGGAGGACGCGGTCCAGTCTGGCGGTGACCTGACGATTCGCTGGAATGACTTAAACAGGGGCGACGGCGACGCGAAGGGCTACGGGGTTGACCGGGTCGTGGTGGTGAACACGACGACGGGCCAGACGCTGCTCGACACGGTCTTGTGGAACGGGGTTTCTGACAGCGACGTGGCTGTTGCCGCGGGCGGCGAGCTTGCCCGCGAGTACACGTTCCGGCTGCCTGACGGCGATGCGGGAGTGGGCGAGCTTTCGATCACAGTGACGGCCGACAGTTACTACGGCTATTACGGCTACCTCTACGAGCACAACGCCGACGACAGTGCGGAGTCGAACAACTCCGCGACCACCAGCGTCACGTCGACCCTCGCCGCGTACCCCGACCTGCAGGTGACCGATCTCGCGGTCACCCCGACGCTGCTCCAGTCGGGCAGCCTGGTCACGGTCCGGTGGAACGACGCCAACAAGGGAGACGGCGCCGCCACGGGTGGCTGGTACGACAGGGTGCGGGTCGTCAATGCTAGGACGGGCAGCACGCTTCTCGACACGATCGTCTACATAGACGGCAGCGTGTCGATCGCCGCGGGCGGTGCGGATACGCGGGGGTACACGTTCACGCTTCCCAACGGGGCCGCGGGCGTGGGCGAGCTGTCCGTGGAGGTGACGGCCGACGCGTACGGCTATCTGTACGAGCACAACGCCGCTGGCACGGCTGCGGACAACAATTCGGCGGCGATCAGCGTCACGTCGACGCTGGCCCCCGCCCCCGACCTCGCTGTCGCCGGCGTCACTGCGCCAGCCACCGTGCTGCCGGGCGGCATCGTTTCGGTGTCGTGGACGGTGACCAACACCGGCAACGCACCGGCCGTGGGCCCGTGGACTGACCGCGTGTTCCTCTCCGCCGACGCCGATGCCGGCGGTGACATGTATGTGGCGTTCCTGCCGTTCGAAGGGGCGATCGCTCCCGGCGCGACCATCACTCGCACGGCGGAAGTGACGATTCCGACCTTCGTGCAGGGCAGCCGCAGGTTCGTCGTCGAGGTCGGAGCCAACCGTTCGTTCTACGAGGCGAGCGTGGCCGACAACGTGGCGGTGCAGTCGCAGCCGACGACGGTGGCGGCCGCGCTTCAGATGAGCCTCTACCGCACGACGTTCCCGGAAAGCGCGGCGGATCAGGCCTCCGGCGGCTGGGTCATCCGCAACGGCGACGACGCGGCGCCGCTCGTGGTCGCGCTCGCGTCGAGCGACCCTGGCGTCTTCACCGTGCCTGCGACGGTGACGATTCCCGCGGGGGCCAGTTCGGCCTTCTTCGCGATCACTGCCGTGCACGATGCGGCGGCCGACGGCGATCGCGTGGCGACCCTGTCGGCGTCTGCCCCTGGATTCACCGGGGCCATCGTGCAGCTGACAGCCAGCGATGACGACGTCGCCCGGCTGGCGGTGTCGGTCTCGACGACGTCGGTGGCGGAGGATGCGGCGAATCCGGCGGCAACGGGCACCGTCACCCGCAATACGTCCACGGCCGTGCCGCTGGTCGTCACGCTGCAGACCGACGCACCGGGGCGGGCCACGGTGCCGACGACCGTCACGATTCCGGCTGGGCAGACCTCGGCCACTTTCGCCATCACGGCCGTCAACAACACACTCATCGATGGCTCGGCCCGCGTGACCGTTCTCGCGACGGCCGCCGGTCTGGCGAGCGCGTCCGATAGCCTCGTCGTGGCCGACGACGACTTCGTGAATCTGGCTCTGTCGTTCACGACGACTTCGATCACCGAGGGGCAGCCGAGCCCAGCCGCCATCGGCACCGTGGCCCGATCGGTCATCACGAACCAGCCGCTCGTGGTCACGCTCACCAGCGCCAATCCGTCGGCGCTCGCCGTGCCGGTCACCGTCACGATTCCGGCCAACCGGGCATCGGCCCAATTCGCGGTCAATGCTCCCGATGACTTGCTGTCGCTGGGCACGCGATCGGTCCTGATCACGGCCCGTCCCACGACGACGTCGGGGCTCGTGCTCGATACCGGCGCGGCGTCGGCCACGTTCATCGTGCTCGACAACGACGGTCCGCGGCTGATCGTGTCGGCGGCAAGCGTCGCGGTCCGCGAGGGCACGGAGATCGTGGGCACCGTCAGCCGCAACACCGACACGGCGGCCGATCTCGTCGTCACGCTCTCGAGCAGCGACACGGGCGAGGCGACCGTGCCGACCACCGTGACGATTCCCGCCGGCGAGGAGTCCGCGGCGTTCGTGATTCGCGGCGTCGTGGACGGCATCGCCGACGGCTCGCAGCCGGCGACGATCTCCGCCGTGGCCAGCGGCTATAACCCCGGCTCGTTTACGGTGATCACCACCGATTCCGATCTGCCCGATCTCCGCGTGACGGCGGTCTCGGCGCCGACCACGGGCATCGCGGGCAAAGCCATCACCGTGTCGTGGACGGTGGTGAATTCGGGCGTGGCTCCCGCGACCGGTTCGTGGATCGACCGCGTGTTTCTCTCCACGGACGGCCAGCTTGGCGACGACACGCTGATCTTCTCGGCGCCGTTCTCGGGGGCGCTCGGCGTGGGTGAATCGTATTCGCGGACCCAGTCCATCACGCTGCCGAGCAACCTCGGCGAGTATCGCATCGTCGTGGTGGCCGACGGGCCTGCATCTTCCGCATCGGGCGGCGCCAGTGCCGGATTCCTCGCCGAGGGCTCCGACGCCAACAACGCCGCCACGTCGGCGGCTGCGATTGCGATCAGCCCCGCCTATCGGGCCACGGTGTCCACGGCGGTGGAGGTGTCGCCGCTGGGTGCGGCCGTGCCGCTGACTGGCCGGGCCTTCGACCCGGCCACCGGCGAGCCCGCCGCGAACGTGCCGGTGACGATCCGCGTGGTCGTTCGCGGCACGCGACGGATCATCGAGGCCACGACCGACACCGACGGCAACTTCACGGCCGAGTTCCAGCCGCTGGCGTTCGAGGCCGGCCAATACACGGTCACGGCCGACCATCCGGGCATCCCGGAAGACGCCGGCCAGGATTCGTTCCGCATCTACGGGTTCCGTGCCAGCTACTCGAGCTACCGGCTCAGCGTCGTTCCGGGCACGCCCACGACCTTCCGCATCGACCTGCGGAACCTGGGCGACCTGCCACTGACCGGCCTCGCGGTGCAGCTGGTCGACAGCACGGAGAACGTTTCGGCCACGACCGTGTCGGCGGCCACGATTCCGGCGAGCGGTGAGATTCCGCTCGAGGTGACGGTGTCGGCGTCGGCGGCCACGCCGGAGTCGGCGACGCCGAAGCTGCGGATCACGACGGCCGAGGGGGCCACGCTCGACTTCCCGCTCGACGTGACGGTTCGGCCGCTCACGCCGCTGCTGCTCGCCGCCCCCGGATTCCTGGAACGGGGCATGCTCCGGGGCGAGCGGACCTTCGTGTCGTTCGACGTCGTCAACAGCGGCGGCGCGCCGGCGGAGAACGTGGATCTGCTGCTGCCCGACGTGCCCTGGATGAAGGTCGTGACGCCTGCGGAGCGACAGACGATCCCCGTCGGCGGAAAGATGACGGTCACGCTCGCCCTGACGCCCGCCGCGGACCTGCCCCTCGGCAAGTACACCGGCACAATCGGGGTGAACGGTTCCAACGGCGGCATGACGATGCCATTCGACTTGCGGGCGATCTCCGACGCCGTCGGCGATCTGGTCGTGAACGTGCAGGATGAATACACGTTCTTCGTGGCCGACAAGCCGCAGGTGGCGGGTGCGCGGGTCGTCGTGAGCGATCCGTTCACCGGCGCGATCATCGCCGAGGCGACGACGGGCGATTCCGGCGCGGTGACGTTCCCCACGCTCCGCGAGGGCACCTACACGCTGGAGGTGCAGGCGATCAAGCATGCCGGTTACAAGGCGTCGTTCACGGTCCTCCCGGGCATCACGAACACGGCAAACATCTTCGTGCAGCGGCAGACGGTGAGCTACACCTGGACTGTCACGCCGACGGAGATCGAGGACAGGTACGACATCCGGCTCGAGACGACGTTCGAAACGAATGTGCCGGCACCCGTAGTGACGTTCGACGAACCGCTCGTGGTTCCCGACCTTGCGCCCGGTGAGACTGCCCAGGCCGTCATCACCCTTACCAACCACGGTCTCATCGCCGCGGAAGACGTTCGGTTTCGCTTCGATGCCGACTTTGGCGTCGCATTCTCGCCGCTCGTCAGTTCGCTGCCCGTTCTGCCCGCGAGGAGCTCGATCGCAATTCCAGTGGTGATGACCGGGCTGTCACCCGCAATTACTGCCGACGGATTCCGGGCGCAAGGCCAGGGCGGTGGCTGCATACAAGGACTCTATGCGGTGTACTACTACGCGTGCGGCGGTGGTCCGGTCTTTAACCAAGCGACCGGTGAATTGAAGCGAACGATGACGCCCCCTTGTGGGCTCGGTGGCGGAGGCGGCGGTGGCGGCGGCGGCGGTGGCGGCGGCGGCGGTGGCGGCGGTGGTGGTGGTGGCGGTGGTGGTGGTGGTGGTGATGTTGGCTTTAGTGGTGGTGGTGGTGGTGGTGATTGTTCCGGGCCGAGTGGGCTCGTCGACGCGACGACGTCCGATGTCGCGGATGCGACCGCCACCAGTGGGTCCCTCAGCCCAGCTTCGGATCAGTCAAAAGTATCCCCCGCCGGTGCCGACAACCGCGTCTGTGCGCGGGTCCGTCTCCGTCTCGACCAGCAGGCCACGCTCACCCGTTCGGCGTTCAATGGCGCCCTCGAAATCAACAACGGCAGCCAGCTGGGCAGCCTGACGGGCGTGCAGGTGACGCTCGACTTCCGCGACGAGGCGGGCAACTCGGTCAACGACAAGTTCTTCGTGCAGCCGCCGCGGCTCTCGGGCCTCACCGGCGTCGACGGCACGGGCACGCTCGCCACGAATTCCGGCGGCTCGGCCCAGTACACGATCATCCCGAAGAAGACCGCCGCGCCCGACGCGCCCACGGTCTACACGGTCGGCGGCACCCTGCGCTACATCGATCCCGACACCCGCAAGGAGGTGGTCGTGCCGCTCCTGGGCGCCACGATCACGGTCTATCCCGACCCCAACCTCACGCTCGATTACTTCTGGCAGCGAGACGTGATCGGCGACGACCCCTTCACGGACGAGGAGGAGCCCTCCGAGCCCTTCGCGCTGGGCATCATCGTCACCAATTCCGGCAAGGGTAACGCCAAGAACTTCCAGATAACCTCATCGCAGCCCAAGATCGTGGAGAACGAAAAGGGCCTGCTCATCGACTTCAAGATCATCGGCACGCAGGTTGACGTGCAGGCCGTCACGCCGTCGCTCACGGTGAACTTCGGCGACATCGGCGCCGGCCAGACGGCCGTCGGCCAGTGGCTCTTCACGTCGACGCTCCAAGGCAAGTTCATCGACTACACGGCGTCGTTCAGCCATTCCGACGACCTCGGCGGCAAGGCCACGAGCCTCATTGACGACGTGCGGATCCACGAACTCATCCGCTCCGTCCGCGTGGCCGATTCGACCGACGACGGCCGGCCCGACTTCCTCGCCAACGATGTGCCCGATTCCGACCACCTGCCCGACACGCTCTATTTCAGCGGCGGCGGAAAGGCCAACGTCAACATCTCGGCGAACGTGTCCGCCGCCGTCGGCGTCGGTCCCGGGGCGCTGGTGGCCACCGTCACGGCCTCGATGACGAGCGGCTGGAACTACTTCAACGTGCTCGACCCGGGCGGCGACTACCGCGTGGCGAGCGTCGTGCGGTCCGACGGCAAGGCCCTGCCGGCGGGCTCCTACTGGCAGACCGACCGGACGTTCCCCGCCGGCAGCTCCGGCGCGATCACGGAGGATCGGCTCCACATCCTCGACAAGGACGGCACCGGCTCCTACACGGTGACGTATGTCGTCGATGATTCGGTGGCCCCGCGGGTGCTCGACGTGCTGGACGTGTCGCCCGACCCGCAAGCCGGCGGGGTCGACACGATCGACGTGATCTTCTCGGAGCCGATCGACCTGACGAGCTTCACGTTTGCGGACTTGTCGCTGACGCGAAACGGCGGCGCAAACCTGCTCACGGGCCCGCTCGACATCGCGCAGGTCGAAGGGGGCAGATACCGGGTGGGCGGCCTGGCGGCGCTGACCGGCGTGTCGGGCGTCTACGAATTCAAGGTCTTGGGCGCCGGCATCAAGGATTTTGGCGGCAATGCCGCGATCGGCGAGGCGGCCGACCGGTGGGCGGTTGGCGATGCGCCGCCGTTTATCGACTCGTTCAGCCCGGTGGCGGCGAACCGCACGACGCCGGTCGAGAGCGTGGACGTCACGTTCTCCAAGCCGATCGCCTCGGGCTCGTTCACGGCCGCCGACGTCACGCTCACGCGAAATGGCGGGGCGAATCTCGTCGATTCGCGGGTGGTGGTGGCTCTGGTATCCGGCTCGACCTGGCTGATCAGCGGTCTCGCCGGTCTCACGGCCAGCGACGGGGCCTATGGGTTCTCCGTGAACGCCGCGGGTGTCACCGACGCGGCGGGGGCGGCCGGCATCGGCGGGGGCTCCGTGTCGTGGACGATGGACTCGGTCCAGCCCACGATCCAGTCGATCGAAGAGATCGCGACCAATCCGCGAAACATCGTGGTGCCCTCCGTGACGGTGGTCTTCTCTGAGGCCATCGACGCGGCCACGTTCACGAAGGCCGACGTCGCGATCACTCGCGATGGAGCCGCCGTCGGGCTCGACGACCGCGTGAAGGTCGAGCAGGTAACGCCCAATACGTTCAGGATCAGCGGCTTCACGTGGGTGGTCGGCCTCGAGGGCGCGTACGTGCTCGCGGTGAACGCGGCGGGGATCGCCGATCTGGCCGGCAATCCGGGCACGGGCAGCGCCTCGACGAGATGGGTCATGGACATCACGCCGCCGGCGGCGCCCACGAACCTCGCGATCGTGCCCGACTCCGGCGGCTCGTCGGCGGATGGGATCACGAACGTGAAGACGGTGACGCTCTCCGGCACGCTGTCGGAGCCGGGGCTCTCCGTCCGGCTCGTGGACATGGTCACGAACAAGGACCTCGGGTATGCCGAGGTCACCGGCATGCAGTTCGTGAAGCAGGTCGCCGCCACCGTGGACGGTCAAAACCGGATCCAGATTCGGGTGGTCGATGCTGCGGGCAACGTCGATCGGGAAGCTCGGTTCATGCAGCCGGGCGGCTACTTCGACATCTTCTACGACGCGGTCGCCCCGGTGATCACGTCCGTCGGTCCCGTCGCTCCGGCGGCCCGCACGACAATCGTGCCGCACGTCGATGTGACCTTCTCCGAAAAGATCGACCTGACGACGTTCACCTGGCAGGATCTCTCGCTCACCCGTGACGTCGGCGGCAACCTCGCGTCTTCAGCGCTCGTGATCACGGCGCTCGATGATGCCTCCAACACCTATCGAATCAGCGGTCTGGACGCCGTGACCGCCGTCGACGGTGGATATCGGCTCACGGTCAACGCCGCGGGCATCTTCGACCTGGCCGGCAACCCGGCTTCCGCCCCGCGGGCGGTGGAGTGGCTGATGAACGCCGGAGGCACGGTGCGGCTCTCGTCGCTCATCGGCCGGGCTTTCCACGATTACGACGGCAATCGGTCGTTCGATGCCGATGATCAGCCACTCGCCGGGTGGACTGCATTCCTTGACATCAACGCCAACGGCGCATTCGATGAAGGTGTCGACCAGACGGTCGTGACCGACGCCGCCGGGCGGTATGCGTTCACCTGTCTGGCTGCGGGCACCTATCAGGTGGGCATGCTGCCGCCGGAAGGGTGGAGCCGCAGCCTGCCGACGGTTGCCGGAGGCATTTACCTGGCATCGGCCACCACCGGAGCCACGACCGCCGGGCTGGACTTCGGCTTCTATCGGCCGGGTCAGATTCGCGGGCTCCTCTACAACGACGCCAACTCCAGTGGCGTGCGCGATGCGGGCGAGCGCGGCCTCGCCGGCTGGACCGTGTATCTCGACGAAGACGGCGACGGCACGCTCGACGCTGGCGAGCGGATCGCGACGACTGCAGACGACGGCTCGTATGCGTTCGCGGGCCTCGCCCCGGCCACGTATGCCGTCGCGACCATGGGTCGCACGGGCTGGCGGCAGACATCGCCCGGTCTGGGCGGGGCCGCAGGCCAGCAGTCCGAACAGGTGGCGATCACGGGTCTGCAGCCGTTGACGTCATTTGTGATTTTCGACCAGCGTTGCCCCTGCGTCGCTGGGACGCCCACATCATTCGCGACCGCCCTGCCGACGAGTCCCGACGGCAGCCGGTTTGCCTGGGCCGACGCCGATCTTGCGACGCCCGACGTCATCGACGTGCGTTACGACTTCCGCGGGCAGGCCGGCTACGCGAACGTGATCACGGCAGAGCAGATCGCGCTGGCGGAGCGGGCCTTCGCCATGTGGGAGTCGGCCTCCGGCGGCGTGCTCCGGTTCGTCCACGACACGACCGCCCCGGCCAGCGGCATCATCAACATCGGCGTCGGCGATCTGGCCGCCCTGGGGGGCACGAGCGGCGCCCGTAATGTGCTCGGATTGGGCGGCGCGGCCTTCTCTCCGCTGAGCGAGGGCGGGCTGCGGTCGGGCATGGCGTGGCTCGATATGGCAGAAAACTGGGAGCTGAACTATGGGAACGGGAACGTTGCCAAGACGTTCGACTTTTTCTCCGTCGTGGCCCACGAAATCGGCCATGCGCTGGGACTCGAGCATCTCGATGCCATGCCGAGTTCGGACCTCATGGACAGCATCTACGGCGGCGAGCGGACGACCTTCTCCGTGACCGATTCGACAAGCGTGCGCGGCCTCTATCAGCCAAGTGTGAATGACAAGCCATCGAGCGGCTTCAGTGGCTGGGTGATCGTCCCCGCCATCCTGCCAGGCACGCACATCGTGAATGTTTTCTCGGGCTCGGTGATCCAGGGGCTGGAGTTCGGCAACTTTAGCGCGCAGGCGCCAACTCCGGTTGCGGTCACGATCGCGTCCGATAAATCGGTTCTCAAGAACGGCGAGACGGCGACGATCACGTTCACGCTCAGCGAGTCGTCCACTGACTTCACGGCGGCCGACGTGACCGCCGTCGGCGGGACTATCTCAGCGTTCGCGGGCAGCGGCACGAGCTACACGGCGACGTTCACGCCCTCGGCCAACTCCACGGTACCGGGCACGGTCTCGGTGGCAGCCAGCGCGTTTACGGATGCCGCCGGCAATGGCAACACCGCCGGGTCACTTGCCACGCCGATTGCGATCGACACGGTGGCGCCGACGATCACGATCGCCTCGAACAAGGCGACGCTGAAGGCTGGCGAGACGGCGACGATCACGTTCACGCTCAGCGAGTCGTCCACGGACTTTACAGCGGCCGACGTGACCGCCGTCGGCGGGACTATCTCAGCGTTCGCGGGCAGCGGCACGAGCTACACGGCGACGTTCACGCCGACGGCCAGCTCGACTGTGTCTGGCACGATTTCCGTGGCGGCGGACGTGTTCGCGGACGCCGCTGGCAATGGCAACACCGCCGGGTCGCTTGCCACGCCGATTGCGATCGACACGGTCGTGCCGACGATCTCGATCGCATCGAGCAAGGTTGCGCTCAAGTCCGGCGAGACGGCCACCCTTACGTTCACGCTCAGCGAGTCGTCCGCCGACTTCACCGCCGCGGACGTGACGGCGGTCGGTGGGTCGATCTCCGCATTCGCAGGCAGCGGGACGAGCTACACGGCGACGTTTACGCCGTTGGCCAACTCCACTGTGTCTGGCACGGTCTCGGTGGCAGCCAGCGCGTTTACGGATGCCGCCGGCAATGCCAACACGTCAGGCGCGCTTGCCACGCCGATCACGATCGACACGGTCGTGCCGACGATCTCGATCGCATCGAGCAAGGTTGCGCTCAAGTCCGGCGAGACGGCCACCCTTACGTTCACGCTCAGCGAGTCGTCCGCTGACTTCACGGCGGCCGACGTGGCCGCGGTCGGTGGATCGATCTCGGGCTTCGCCGGCAGCGGCACGAGCTACACGGCGACGTTTACGCCGTCGGCGAACTCCACGGTACCGGGCACGGTCTCTGTGTCGGCCGGCACGTTCACCGATGCCGCTGGCAACGCCAACACGGCAGGCTCGCTAGCCACGCCAATCACGATCGACACGGTCGTCCCGACGATCTCGATCGCATCGAGCAAGGCGACGCTGAAGGCGGGCGAGACGGCCACCCTTACGTTCACGCTCAGCGAGTCGTCCACTGACTTCACGGCTTCCGACGTGACCGCCGTCGGCGGGACTATCTCAGCGTTCGCGGGCAGCGGCACGAACTACACGGCGACGTTCACGCCGACGGCCAGCTCGACTGTGTCTGGCACGATCTCCGTGGCGGCCGACGTGTTCGCGGACGCCGCCGGCAATGGCAACACCGCCGGGTCACTTGCCACGCCGATTGCGATCGACACGGTGGCGCCGACGATCACGATCGCCTCGAACAAGGCGACGCTG
>Ga0209401_1000430_pt1 | contig 28551 bp, 25 predicted proteins | sample M_140807_MF_Meta_FD_187318 | JGI IMG/M metagenome (GOLD analysis project Ga0209401, IMG submission 187318) | Freshwater microbial communities from Lake Montjoie, Canada to study carbon cycling - M_140807_MF_MetaG (SPAdes) (version 2) | ecosystem: Environmental > Aquatic > Freshwater > Lake... | reverse complement strand
GTCCATCGGCGAGCTCCATCTGGTGGCTCGAGGAGCAGGAAGCACCTGGAGTCTCGACCAGGTCGCGCTGTTGCTTGCTTGCAGGCCAGATCTCATCGAAGCGGACGGGGTCTGGTCAGTGAAGAGCACAGGCAGGGCGGATCCAGTGGAGGAAGCTCTCCTGGCTGTAGCCAACACAAATCCCCTCCCTGCAGCTGCGCTGCTCGCGCGTCTGCCAGCAGGAGTCGTCGCCTCAGCTGCCGCACTGTGTGAGGCGGCCCGCAGAAACCCGGACCTGGAGCTCCTTCAGGGCAGCCGCATCCGCAGGAGGTTTTGACGGTGTTGTCATCCATCACACTCCGCAGATTCAAGAATCTTGAGGACGTCAAGATTCCCCTGGGACGGATCAACGTCATGGTTGGCACCAACAACTCAGGGAAAAGCAGTGTTCTTCAAGGAGTGGCTTTCGGAGTGAGTGTCGCTCAGACTGCATTCGTAAATGGGAATGCGAAAACCCTCTCTCCCGATTCATTGATCTACGCACCCCTGCGAGATGTCTCGGCGCTTGCCCATGGCGGCGAATTGAAAACCCGAAAAGAACAAGCCATTGAAGTTGTTTTTTGCGGGCTCGAGGCCAATGAAACAGGAGAGGCTGTTGAGATTGAGACAACCGTTCAAGTGCGCAAGGGTAAGAACAGCAATCTTGCTATCAGGATTGATGGCTCGCTAAAGCCAGGGCTTGAATCCGTCGACGAGCCATTCGCGATGTACGTGCCTGGGCTGGCGGGCCTACCGGGAAGTGAGCCCTACCGGACTCCTGCTGCCCTCCGAAGGGCAGCAGCACGTGGAGATGCCAACTCAGTTTTGCGCAATGTGCTCTTAAGCCTTAATGAAGACCCAGTGGCATGGACAGAGTTTGCGGCGAACTTGGCGAGGGTCTTTAGAGACCACTCGGTGGAAGTTTCGTTTAACCCGAATTTTGATGAGTTCGTCGATGCCAGGGTTGTCAGTCCCAAGGGCAGCCTTCCTATCGACCTAGCCGGCACTGGATTTCTCCAAACAGTTCAGATCCTGGCGTACACCGCTAAATACAGGCCGAAGCTCCTGCTCCTCGATGAGCCTGATAGCCACATCCATCCAGACAGGCAAAGAGCCTTAATCTCGCTCCTGGCAGAACTTGCTGAGCAGAAAGACTTTCAGGTACTCATTGCGACCCACTCTCGACACTTGCTCGATGAGTTGGTCAAAGGCGAGCGCTTCCATTGGATGTCCGATGGACAACGCAAGGAAGAGGACAAGATTGATCGGGTGCGTGTGCTGACCGACCTCGGGGCGCTAGACAGCGGAGACTTGCTCAAGTCAGGCCAAGTTGATGCTGTGCTCCTGACAGAGGACACTCTCAGAGAACCCATTCAGATCCTACTGGAGTCTTCTGGCTTTGATATGCAGAGAACACAAGTCTGGTCTTACTCTGGTTGCACAAAGATCGATGCAGCAGACGTACTTGCAAGGTTTATCCAGGATCACGCCCCAGGTACCAAGGTCATCGTCCATCACGATCGGGATTATCTGTCTGAAGATGAGGCGGAGTCTCTACGTGCTCGCTTTGAGGGCAAAGGCCTGCACTTCTTCGTGACCGATGGAACAGATGTGGAGTCGCACCTTGTCGATGTGAATCACATTCGACACCTTTACCCCCAGGTATCTGACGATCAAGTCAATTCCGTGATCACCGTAGCAACAGAAAGTGTTCGAGCTCAATCCGTAACGGCCTTGGCTCGAAAGAGGGTGGATGAGGATAAGTCACATCGCCGTGCAGAGGGAAATTGTGGCGATCCTGATCCCGTTTCCATCAGTGACACCGCGCGAGATGACTTCGCCCAGAATCCCCAGCGGTGGCGGCATGGAAAAAGAACGTTGGGACATGTGACCGCCGGGCTTCAGCAACTGCTTGGCGAGAACCCCAAACTCCTTCGACCATCACCTGCACTACGGCATCCAACGCTGGCAGAAGTTGCCGAGGCTGTCGCTCAACGACGTACCGATCTCCCCGAATTGACCGCACCGTCTCCCGCGGTAGCAGAGCGATCGACACCCCCTCCTCCGCCCGCCGCAGAACCCCTGATCCCCACTCCTTCGCCCAACGCACCATGATCGCTCTCAACGAACGCCTCGCCACCCTCAAGCAGTCGGCCGCGGAGAAGGGCTACACAGAATTCGTCAACTTCCGCACCGACCGGGGCGATGAAGCTTCTGCGGCTGTTGCCTGGGGGATCGATCGAGGCGCGCCGACCGCCCGGGTGCTTCTGCTCGTCTTGCCCGACGGCAGCCTTGGCGATACCGCTGCGGATGAGGTTCTTTCCTTTGCCTGGCAGGCCCCGGTGGAAGGGGCAGCCGAGCCGGTGGTGGCGCTCGTGGAAGCCGGTGGTGGTGCCCGCTGCTTCGATCTCGATCCGGGAGCACCCAACGAGATGGATAAGCTCCCAACGGCAACGATGGCAAGCGACCTGCGCCGTCTTCAACGGGAGGACACCTACAAGTGGTCGCTTAGCACCTATGAGCTGCTTCAAAAAGGCTTTGATTCCTTCCACGAACGTGTCTACAGCTCCGTACGCGACACCGTCGACGGTAAGAACGACATTATCGATGAGACCGCCAAGTTCATCTTCCTTGAACTGTTCAGGCTCACCCACCCAGACAGCGAGACGCAGTTTGAGCATGGGGGACAGCAGCTCACGCTGGATGAGGTCTTCAACTGGACCCGCTTTGAGGGCCTCAACAAAGTCCAGGCTGCATCTGTAGTCGAGCAGATCAGGGCTGCCTTTGATGCCTTCAAGGGCCATCCCGACTATGTCGTTGTCGATGGTGACGGGAGTCGTCTTCCGATCTTTACGGCCGACGTTCACCTGAAGTTGTCCGATCCCCGCAACTACCAGACCCTGATCAAGCTGCTCCAGGATCTTCCGCCGCTCACCGACAACCGAGACAGGCCATTGGGAAGGCCCGCCAACCTGCGAGAAGTGGCCGGGGATGTGCTGGGCCGTGCCTTCGATGTCTTCCTCAGGCACAAGTTCGAGAAGGAAGGTGTGGGGATTTACCTCACCCCAGCACCGGTCAAGCGCGCCATGGTTGACATGGCTCTGCACGACATCGAGGCCACCGACTACGGCATCCTTACGGCCCGAGATGCCCATGGCCGCCCGACCTTTCGCGTGGGCGATCCCACCGGTGGGTCCGCGGGCTTCCTCGTGGCGCTACTGCCGCAGCTGCGCCGGGTGATTTTCGAGCGCATCGGCGGCCTCACGGATGCCGAGCGTGAAACCCTCTGGAAGGGGATGCTCGAGCACAGCCTTGTGGCGGCCGACAGCTCTCCGCGCATGGTGCGGCTTGCCCGCTTGAACCTGGCCCTCCAGGGGGCCCTTAAGGCCCGGGTCTACAACCTTCAGAGCAGCCTCACGGCGGCTGTACTGGAGCCAGAGAGCTTTGATCTCATCCTGACCAATCCCCCGTTCGGCACTCCCCAGGCCAAGTCTCCGGAGGAGATCAAGGCCGTTGCCGAGCTGATGGCTCATTTCCGCAGCGATGTGGATTTCACTTCCCTGCGCGGCAAGGGGGGTCTTCTGGCACCAACCTCCAATGGCATGGCGATGGGCGCCGCTCCCGACTCCAAGGGTGTTTGGAAGCTGAAGGACAAGGGAGTTGACCTGTCGGTGCTGTTCCTAGATCGCTGCCTCCAGCTGCTCAAGCCAGGCGGCCGCCTGCTGATGGTGGTTCCAGACTCTCTGCTATGCAACAAGGACACCCGCTACGTGCGCGAATACCTGATGGGCAGGAAGGATCCAGAAACCGGTGAATTCCATGGCGGTAAGGCCATTGTTCGGGCCGTGATCAGCCTTCCTTCCGATACCTTCAAACTTTCCGGAACTGGCGCCAAGACCAGCATCATTTATGTACAGAAGCGGCATGTGAATCCCAAGCACCCACAGAGATTCATCGATGAGCCGCAGACGGATGTGTTCATGGCAGTGGCAGACACTCTTGGGTATGCGGTCAAGAATAATACCGAGGTGTATGACCAAGGCGGGAAGTTTATCCCTAACGACCTTGTGCCCATTGCAGGGGCTTACCGGAGGGGTGAATGAAGTTTCTAGCGAGAGTGGCACCTGGTGAACTCACCCGCCTCGACGCCGAATATTATGAACCTGCGGCTCTAGTAATTGACTCTTTGGTGCGCTCCCGGAGGCACAAGCTGCTCGGTGAATGCATCCATGAAGGCTACCGCGTTGTCTATCACGGCGTTGACGAGGTCGGCGACGAAGCATCAATCCCCTTCTTGGCACCTTCTGACATTGACGAAAATGGCGATTACAACATAGACCAAATCGCAACTGTCGTTCCGATTGGATACCTGAATCAATATCCCAAGGGATTGGCGATAGCCAACGAGATCCTTATTGAGGTTAAGGGCAATACAGCAAAAGTTGCTTTGGTTAAGGTCGAAGATGCGAATGCACTAATGGTTAGCGGAAGTTTATACAAGGCTAGAGTGATAGCGGGGACAGATCCTCGATTCATTGCTTCATACTTGAGCAGTAAGCATGGCAGTCGTCTCAAGAGAAGGGTGATTTCCAATGTCAATATCTCCTATATTGGAAAAGACGACTTATACAACCTGCCAGTCCCGGACCCCTCTTCAGATGCGCAACACTACATTGGCTCAAAGGTGCACCTCGCCGAGTGCCTGAGAGGGTGGGCTCAATCACTGTTGCGGGAAATCAAGGATTCCTTTAGAGCTATACACAGCTACTCCTCAAGCCGCTTGCTGGGGTCTTGGCGACAGGCCGGAGCCTCGCTAAACGAAGAGCGCCTGGACGCCAACTTCTATGCTCCTCCCGCTTTGAAGCTTATTAACAGCCTTGCCACTGAGGGAGGATTCCAGATAGCAAGTGTCGTAAAGCTCGTAAACCACACAGGCTTCGACCATACTCGCCCAATATCTTATTTTGAGATAGGAGGTATTGATATTGTTACAGGTTGCGCTTGGCCAGATACGGTTGGCCCAGGAGAAGCGCCCTCAAGGGCCCGTAACATTATTCGCCCGTGGGACATCCTGGTTAGCACAGTTCGTCCCGAAAGAAAAAACGTCGGCATCGTACCTCCTTCATCAGCTGGTCAACTCGTTGCAACAACTGGCTTTGCTGTTCTTCGTGCGGCCACTCCGCAAGCCGCTTCATTTCTCTGGGGATTCCTCCGAAGTGACGCCGCCACTGAACAGCTTATGCGCTGGAACACAGGTGCCACATATCCAGCAATTGATGAAGACGATACCTTGCAAGTCTTCATGCCACTGATCAGTGAAGATAAAATGCATCGGATCGGAGAGCGTTGGATGCAAATTCCAGTTCTTCTTGTCAATGCCAAGTCTCTTGTTAATTGTGCTCGCTTACTTGTCGAAGCCCTTATCGAAGGAAAGATCACGGAAGCCGAGCTCATCGCTGCTGGCAAAGACGCGGATGCCGACCGTGCACTCCTCGCGCGTCTCCGAGATGACGGCTTGGATGGTGCTGGCACACGGCTGTTCCCAGACATCGATGCCTTGTTTGAGCTCATCGAGCAGGTGCAGGGCACAGAGGCGGATTCATGAGTCGACCCATGAACCAACAGGACAGGAGCTCTGATTGATGGCCACGGAACCGTCCATTCCCGTCCTGTTGGGCCTGTTGCGCGATGGCAGCGCCCGTGTCCCAGCTGCCTGGGAACTGGAGGGCCCCGCCACCGTTGGACTCTGGTGGCGGGTTGGCGACACCTCCGAAGTGGTCGCGACCCCAGCCCTGGTTCGGCTGGCCAGAGACCTTCCCAATGAAGCCGAGGCCGCGGGTGCCTTACTGGCCACGGAGGCTCGGTTTCGCGAGGCTTGGCTGAGTCTGGAGGCTGCCCGCCTGAGCGATCTCGGTTTCAGGGACTCCCTGGCTGCTCTTTGCGAAGCGATCGAGCTGGTCGGTGCCGCTGCCGCCACCCTTCGTGATCACATCCCCACGGCACAGCTCGAACCCACAGAATTCGGCAGCCTTGAGCTGGCGGTATTTGGGGCCCTAGCCGATCAGGCGATGGCTGCATTCCCTCTCCGCCGTGCCGTGGCTGCCACCGCTGCCCTGGTGGAAGGGGGGCGCGGTGCCCCTCAGGCCCCATTGCCCACTGTGCCACCGGAAGATCTCTCGGTTGGCTGGTGCGCGGGTCGGCTGCTGCAGTCCCCCCGCCATGAAGCCTCCGCTGCCGGCGCCTTCGTTCTTCACGGGCAGGTGAGCGGCATGGGCCAAGAGCGGATGCACTGGGTGCTCCATACGCCCTGGCTCACGCTTCTTGCGGTGCTCGGGTTTACTGCAGAGGCCTGGGCTGCCGAACGGCGCGGCGGCGTGCAGCTGGAACTCCCCCTCGCTGTCGTTCAGACCTATGGAGCCCCGTTACGGGTGGATGTGGTGGTGACCCTTCCAGACGGCCAGGAAGTGCTCTGTGGATCTCTCGGCGAACTTTGTATTCGGGCGATTGATGCCCTTGGGATGGCCATCGTGCCACCCACAACACCAGCCGAACTTGACCTGAGCCTCACGCCTGTGATCACACACCTGCTCCGAGCAGGAGTCTGGACATGGAAACCCGATGCACGGCCCCATTACGTCATCTCCGATGACTTCAGCCGCACCTGCTACGGCGGTCTCGGTCACCGTGCCATCTACCTCTCAGGTGAATCCCTTTCAGAAACCATGCGCAGCGTCTGCGTTGCCTGGGCACGCTCGAAGGCACCTGCTTTGGAGGTGCTCGTATGACTGCGTCTCTTGCCCGACCTTCCTTCTGGCCTGACCCCAGAGACCCATGGGCCTGGCAACGCGCGCTGCGTTGTTTGGCTTCCATGGCAGTCGTTCCCGATCCCTGGCCAGCCTGGGAAGGCCCACTTCGTGGGCTGTTGCCCCGTCGCTCCGTAGCGGGCCTCTATGGCTTGCGGAAGGGTCCACGGCCTGGTGTTTGGCTTGGTGCTGGCTTCCTTATCCCTGGAGATGGTGGCTGGCGGTTGGCTCCAGAGACGAGGCCGTTGGTGGATGGAGAGCGAGCTGAGTTCGAACAGGGACTGGCAATCTGGTTGGTGCAGCGCTCCCCTTGGGTTCGCCACACCCTGCGCCAGCTCGCATCAGGTGCATGGAGACTTCCTAGCGGTACCAAACCCTTGCAATTCGGTCCAGCGATGCGGATTGGGAAGGACTTGATCATCGGCAGCCAGCGAGTCAGGGCATCGCTGGATCCGGAGGCTTCCGGCGCCGGCCGTGCTCTGCGCCTGGATGTGGATGCCCGTGAACTTGCACCGCTTCGCGCGCCGCTTTACCTGCTTCAAGCCATTGGATGGCTGGACGCTGGGGGCCGCCCGACACTCCCCCCCAGCGTGAACCGAGAGCTGTTACCGGCTTCTCCGGCGGAGGTGCTTCGACAAATCAACGCAGAAGAGGAGGATCGCCGCGGTTTCATCGCCGTTGAACCCGCAGCGCGCCGCCTCTGCGCAGCTCTCTACGGAAAGACGACCGGCGATCTTGCCGGCTGGGTAGACACAGAGTTCGGCGATGCCATCAACTCCGGCCGAATCGAGGTGCATGAATGGGCGTCTGGTCAGCCTCGGCATGGCCGGGGGCTGTTCGGAGATCGCGATCGCAAGTTGGTCCGCTGGACCGTTCACGACGACTTTGTTCCTTCAGGAGGTCCACGATGACTGCCCAACAGCACCACACCTGGGAGGCCACGGGCGTCACCGGCTACCCCATCACCCATCCGATCGTGGGCCAGTCGGACTTCTGCACGAAGTTCCGCAGCTACCTGGAGCTGCTCTCCGGTAAGGAGAATCGCTTTGCTCATGTCTTCGGGGTAGTGGCGCCCTGGGGGGTGGGTAAATCCCGCCTTGGCTACGAGATCGTCGCCCAGGTGAACGACGCCTCCAAGGGCTGGAAAGTGCGAGGGGCTGAGGGTGGCCTTGAGAACGGAACCCTCTTCCAAGACGACGCGTTCCGTGACCAGCACCTTGCTCTCTACATCCGCTACAGCCAGGTCGCCAACCCAGCACTGAACCTCGACAACTGGTTTGCTCCTGCCGTCTACAAGGCGCTCACGCCACTCGTCGAAGGTTCTTTCGACACCTCGATCCAACACCAGGTCGCCCGCCAGGCGCACGCTCGGCTTGTTGCCGATGGATTCGATCCCTCGGCCCTCGCCACCGCGATGGAGCTCGGCCAGCATGAGGATGCAGAAATCTATGGCGACACAGCTGTGGCCACGCGGCTGTGCAACGCGGCCTACGACGTGCTCGCCCAGGCGGGGATCCGTTACATCGTCGTCGTTCTCGACGAACTGGAGACCGCAGCGGAACGGGCCACGTCCGGCATGGAGGCGGAGGAATCGAGGGCCATGGACGGCAGGGCCATCACGATGCTGAAGCGGGCCGTGGAGAGCGTCGGCGGACTCGACCGCACGGGCGTTGAGATGATGAGCAAAGCGGTGAAGGAGGAAGACGCCCGCGCTCGCTTCCCTTGGCTGAGGTTCGTCGTCCTCTGCTCGCCAGCCATCGGTGACGAACTCAAGGAAGTTCAGTCCACCGATCGTCGCTTCGAGATCCTTGACCTCGAACGCAATGCCTTCTCCGACGTTCGATTGTTCGTCGACAGCCTTGAAGCGGAGGGCCGTCTGCTGCGCCCCTATCCGCCGGGTCTAATTGAGGCCGCCTACATGATGAGCGGAGGAAATTTCGGTTGGTTCAACGTCATCATGGCGGTGGTCGATCAGGCGCTACAGCAGCATCGGGGGGAAGAACCAGCACCCGTCGAATGGGTTTTCCGCAAGGCGATCGAGATCTCGAATCGGGTAGCCACTTTGGTGTTAGATCACCGTGCACTCGATGAAATCGAAGTAGCAGCTGAACTCCGCCCAGCCGTCGAACGGCTCTTGCTCGGCCAAGTGCCACTCCCTGCCAGTGAACTTCCATCTTACGATGATCTTCTTGCTACTCAGAATGCTCACGGGGAGCTAGTTGCCATCAGATTCCACCGCGCAACTTGGCGGCTGGCTGATTGCAGGCAGGTGTTGATCAAGAACCGCTTTGAACGCACCCCCGGTACGGGCAACTTGAGGGCGCCCGGCATCCCCGAAGCCCTCGACCTCGATCGTTTATTCGACGATCTGGACACCTTGGCCGTACGTGAGCCGACCCACACGGATCCAGGCTCCAGGGCCCTGCTGCTGCCACAGACCGAGGCTGATTTTCTTCAGCTCCTCGATCTGCTCCACCCCCATCCGGCCGTTGAGGACGTCGGTCGCGTGCTCTGGAAGGAGTTCGTCGGCAATGCCCCGCTGCCTGATCAAGAAGCCACCCATCTCGGACCATCCGTTGAGATGCTTCGCCGGCTCGACATCCGGCTTCGCAAGGCCAGCATTGGTGCCGTGCTGCGTAATCCGGAGGACAACGCCGCCTACAGCGCCAGCGTGGAAAGCCGCCGGCTGGAGGGCGAGGAACGTGTGGTCTTTGCACTTACCGGTGCACTCCGTTTGCTCGATGAGGCCTGGAGCTACGACGCTGAACGTGTCGGAGGCAGCGGCGCTTGCGTAATCCGTACCCCGAGGGATCAGGGCCTTCTGGACTTCAAGGGGCTATGGCTTCACCCCAAAGGAACTGCTGCACTCGCATGGGCGCGTGGGGACGCCGAGTTGTTGGAAGTTCTGGATGTCATTGCACAACACCAGAAGGAGGAAGGCCGATATCCAGCTCTAATCTTTACAGGCGACTATGACCTTCCCGAGCGATTTATAAACGCCAATGTGCCTCAGTACATTCGGGCGAGAGACCATGCCCTGGTTGTGCATGTGAACTCTGGTGAGGAATCCGCTTTGGTGAGCATCGGCCTTCCCACCTCGGAATGGGAAGGATTCAGGCTTCATCGCGATGGCTTCACGGCACGCTTCTCAGAGCGGCTCAATCGCATTAAGACACCGATTCAACGGCAGGTGCGTAGCTGGCGTCACGCCATTTCAGCCCGCGGTGTGATTGCCTGGCCAATCAGACCAGCGGGAACGCTCAAGCCCGAGGCCCTGAAGTGCCTCATTGATGGCTGGATGAAAGTGCTGCTGACCCAGGGGCGTGTTGCTCTTGATGATGCGGGCGAAATTAGGGGTCTTGATTTCGGTCCGTTGATTCAAGAAATCGACAAACTGGGCTTGAGTCCGGCAGCAGCTCCTCGCGGATACACCTCCCAAGACAGTGCCGGCCTCTGGCGGGGTGAAGGGCCGTCGGCATATCCAGACATTCCACCGCTTCTGTTGCATTCCATTGTGCTGAGGCTGCTGAGGTCTCCTTCTCAAGAGATTGATCCGGAAGGGGTTCGCAGAGAGTGGCTGTGGGGGTACACATGGGACAACAACAGACCGAGTGACATCTTCCGTGAGTGGATGAGAGTGGCCTGCGACATGGGATGGGCCCGATACACAGGAGACGGTAAGAGGCCACGCTATACCTTCATCCGCAGGGAAGAACTCCGAGCAAGACTTGAAGCTGCGCAGAACTGGCTCTCAGGTCAATACCCATCTGTCTACCAGCGATTAGTGGATCTCTTGGGAAATGGCCAGGTTGATGTCCACTTCAAACCAGGCTCCGGCAGTAAGTTTGTCGCAGCCGAAAAGCATCTGAGGGATGCTGCTGACGCGCTTGATCTGCTTGAGAGCCTAGAGGCAACCCCCCCCACTGATTACGATCCCGACGGCGCACAGGCCTGGTTTATCGATGCGTCCCAGCAACGGCAGAGGGCGAGCACCATGATCGCCCGCGTGTTTGACAAGGATCGTTATGAAGCGCTCGAAGCAGACCTTGATCTGCGCTATCTTCAGTTGCTGGATGAAGAGCGCCCACTCTGGGAGCGTGTGCGACTGGCCGAGCACTTCGCTTACGCGGTGCAGCTTCTTGCCCAGCGCATCCGTACACGGATCCCCCAACTCCGCGATGAGATCGCTACCGAGTCTGCAGGTCTTCACCACTTCCCCGTTGCCCTGTTCACCAGACCGCTTCTGAAAATCGACAGCATCGTTGATCCAGGCCTCACCGGCGAAGATCCGGAGTCCACAACCCAGCGGGTTCAGCACGCCAAAGTCAACACGCTTGCCTGGTTCCTCAAGGAACTTCGCGTAGCTGATGCAATCGTGGCCTTGCGTCAGCTTGCCCAGGAGGTGGGCCTCGGGGAACGTCCTGCCGATGACAAGGCATTACCTGACATAGAAGGGGATGTCTTCCGCGCATGGGTTGACCTGCGAAGCAGGATGACCGTCGCTCGTTCAAGCTTGGTCTCGTTGTCAGAGCGCATTCTCAACCTTGAGGATCAGCTCCAGGCGTCGCCGTCTGCTTTCCAGCTGCCTCCAGCTGCAAGCCTTGAAGCTGTGCTTGGCCTTCCAGTACTCATCGAAGCCCAGCTCGATGAGTCGCTAAGCGATGACGTAGAGGATTTGCTGGAACGGCATGACGAAGAGATGAATATGGGCCAATTCGGTCCGCTGATGCGTGAGGCACGTCAACGACTCCTCGATAGCGCGGAACAGGCCATTAAGGGGCTTGAGGGCCGAACGCGAACACTGGAGAATGCCGTTCAGGCTTACCGGCAGGGCCTTCTCGAACGCCAAGACCTTACGGAGGCTCGACAGGCTTTTAATGCCCTGCGGCGTGCCCAGGCCATGGAGGGGATCGAGCCACCAACTCTTGAGGATCTGGAGCCACGCTCACTGGCAGCTGGCCTCCAGTTCATTGACGCCACCATCTCTCAGTGGGCTGAAGCAGGCTCAGCGCTGCTTAAGACCACTGGGGTGAGTTTCGAGACCTGGTGCCGTGTGTTGTCTGCCGTCAATGACCAGACGGACCCTCCCGTTTCTCAAGCCGAGGCCGATGCTCTAGTCACCCATGGGTTCCTGCGGCGGGTGTATGCCGTTCCAGGGGGATACTCATGAACCTGTTGTTGTTGGGTGAACTGGGAAGCCATGCCAGGGGGAAGACCCTCACCGCTGCGGCCGGCGCCACCCAAGGTCAACTGCCTGAATGTGGCATCGCCATCGCCTTTGGGAAGGAGGCCCAGCACTCCCCTGATCAACTGACGGCATGGAGCGCCTGGGCGGACAAGCCTGGTCGGGTGCTCGTTCTCGTTCCTCCCTTTCAGCGTGGGATCTCCAGCCAGCCCACCCCATGGGAAGCGCGGCGTGTTGATCCTCTCGCCGGGGGCCTGACAGAGCTGGGGCGTGTTCTGGCCTCCGAGCGCCAGCATGAGATCCGAGGCGAGCTCGTGCCTGCCGAGCGTGTTGGAGGGCAGATGGTCACTGGCACCTGGCGTCGCCACCCGGCGGCCGGACTTTTCGTCGTCACGGCTCTTCCTCTTTGGTCCCTGCTCACACTCGACCACCGAGATTTGCTCCGGGAATGGCTTGAATGCTTTCTCTCTGATGCCGGTAGATCGGTCGAGTCGAATGCCGAGCCAAGTTCCACGGGATTCACACCTTCACCTGACGACTGGGCCATGCTCCTCCATCTTTATGCGGGTTCCTACCGACATGCTGCAGAGGCACTGGATGCTCTTAATGCATCAGAACTATTCAGGCTAGAAGAAAAGTCTGCACGTGCTTCTATGTGTCGCCTTCAGGAGGCGGGGCTGACCTCTGAGGGAGGGTTGAGCGAATCCGGACGCATAGTCCTGCTCGCAGGCCCTCATGCCACGTACGCGCGAGCCTTGGAGATGATTCCCAATGCCTGATCAACGCGAAGCTCAAACCGTTCCGCTGGTTCGCAATCTTGCCGTTGTGACTCAGCTGCACCTCCCCGGGACAGCAGGGCGACTCGCCCAGCAAATCCGTGATCTGGAGGCTGCGGCACCAGCTTTTGCCAAAGCCGGGCTTGTTCGAAAGATCCAGCGACCGACCCCACTGAATGTACAAGCTGCAGGTATCGCCTCGTCGACTCCACCTCCCGCGCGCGTCATGGGTGGATTTCTCTACGTCGCAGGAGCTGTACGACTTGACGTCTTGGTAGACGACAACCGCGTCTCCACTGGCAGCCAGAACTCGGTGTGCGAGGTGGACGACATCGACTTCGAAGATCAGCGCAACAGGCTTCGGTTGATCGGCATCAAGCAGGCCTACGAGCTCGCTGATGCCGCTATGAACGATGGCGAGCGTCGGGACTTGATCCTCTTCGACTGCCCGCTCCTCCTCTCCCGCTCGATGGTGGCGCCCCGGCTGGACGAAACGCACCGGGCACACCGTGAGATCTACGAATCAACACTTGAAATCATCGAACGCTTCTGGTCCACACACCGGGAGCACCTCTGCCCTTGGGATCCATCAGGACCAGTTTTGGTAGGCATCGGCAGCGGCCGCTATGCCGCGATCACACAGCTTGCGACACAAGATCTCCGAAGTGAGGATGGCCGAGGTTTCATTCTTCCCTCGGAGGCTTTGGATATGGCAGCAGTAGGGAAGGTTGAAGAACTCTCACGGGCGATTGCAACCATCGGTCAACAGCGCTTCTTGCAGGGGCTGCTTGGGCCCTTCACCCGAACCGCTGCCTACCGTCTGAACGTCCAGTCACCCCGGATGGAGCCGTCGGGGCTCGCCAAAGAGGGGATCGTCGGCTTCCACTTCAAGGGAGCCGAGGGTTCTGCGCCCCGCTTTGCCCACATGCTGGGTGCTGCCGAACAGTGGCCACGTTCGGCCATCGACAGGATCGCCGGACTCTTGATGGCGCTCTCAGCTGTGGGTGGCAGGGAGGCCATGCCTTTGCCACTGCTCCTCGCACAGCGTGAGCTTCAGCCGCTGGATGGCTTCCTCAAGCACTACGGCCTCCAGGTCCGCAGCCATCTGCGCACTCGGAGGCTGGAGCAAGGGTGGCTAGACGGTCTGGACGACCTGGACTGAAACTTCACCAAGGAGACACTCCCATGAACAATCAGGTACTCGGCAAATTGGTTGGGAACACGGGCGATCCCGCAAACCTCACGATGGTGATGAACTCCTCCTTTGGTGGACGCAGAGGTGAGTTTGTTCGCATCCGTCATCAAGAGCGGTCAGAAGAGTCAACGGTCGACGTTCTCGGCCGCATTGTGAGTATTCACCGAAGCAATGTCCTCTACAACTCAGGGATGGGCTCTGGGGTCAATGATCTGGAGCTAATGCCAGGCGCGCAGATCACGGGTGAAAGTCTGTTTGGGAAGCTCGAGGTGGTTGGATTCAAGGATCCAACCACTGGACGCATCCGAATGCCCAGACGCCCACTCGATCCTGGGGCAAATGTGGAGACCGTCGACTTCTACTTCCTTTCGGAGTTCTACGAGTTCAGAGAGGAGACGAGTCTTCATCTTGGAAGTCTTGTTGGCTACGACCGGGGAGAAAACATCGTTCCGGTTTATCTGGATGTCACGAATCTTGTCACCGAGCACCTGGCTGTGCTCGCCATGACCGGCTCCGGCAAGTCATACACCGTTGGTCGCATCATCGAACGACTCGTGGGAATCAACAATGCGACTGTGGTGGTGTTTGACCCTCACGGTGAGTACGGCAAGGCACTGGCAGGTGGAAAGCTGCGCTTCGGTGATACGACGACGGATGACCCCCGTGATGCCAAGACTCTGCCGGCCATTCAGGATATGCTCAAGCGCTTGACCGAAGCAGGTGCAGGCGTTCAGGTTTACACCCCGCAGGATGCCGCGTTCCGGCATAAATACGCAGGAGAGAATCGAGAGCTGGCACTTCAGTTTGATCAGTTTGAGATGGATGATCTCTCTGAGATTTTGCCTGGTCTAACCGAACCGCAGCAACGTGTCCTCGATGTCGCCATTCGCTACTGGCGGAAGGTTGAGAAAGCACCACGCGACATCAATCGCCTCCGCGACCTTCTTGGAGACGGGCTGGATGAACTGCGTTCGTGGGACGAGCTGTCAGAAGCCGAGGCAAGTGCCCTCAGCGGGCGAAGTGCGGCCGTCGCCTCGATGAAGCTGAGACGGCTTCTCATGGAAGCCAAGGCTTTTTTCAATGTCGCACTGCCAGGTCCCACGGACATCGCGCAGCTGATTGGGCGTCAGGGTGATCGTAAGGGGCGCATGATCATCGTTGACCTTCAGGGTCTTTCAGACACTGCCAAGCAAGTCATCACAGCATTGTTGAGCAGTGAGATCCTGCGTGCGGCGTCCAGCAAGACCGACCCCATCCGTCCGGTCTTCATGGTTTACGAGGAAGGACACACCTTTGCACCGGCTGGCCAGTCAGCGATCAGCCTTAGGGTCATCAAAAAGGTTGCTGGCGAAGGGCGCAAGTTTGGGGTTGGGTTTGCCATCGTCAGTCAGCGACCTTCCAAGCTCGACCCGGATGTCACCTCGCAGTGCAACACGATTATTGCGATGCGGCTGAAGAATCCAGATGACCAACGATTTATCCTCAAGGTCTCTGACATGTTCAGCAAAGCGGATGTCGATGAACTTCCAGGTCTCTCCACTGGGGAAGCCTTGGTCTCAGGTCGATCGATCGTTGCTCCGTTGCTGGTCAAGGTGGGGACCAAAGCACTGATCCACGGGGGTGAGTCACCTCGCGTACTGGATATGTGGGGGGAGTTCGATGGTTGATCCGGGTGCCGGATTACGAGCAGAGCTCGACAATCTGATCATTGCGAAGCGGGAATTTCCAATCTGGACAGATTGGGGCGTCGCCGACGAGTCTCAAACCGTCCATAGCCTTGGTCTCTCCTACCTCGCGCGCATCGGGCAGGAGCTGGGCTACGTCTGCGCGTGTGACTTTCCAGTCGCCGGGTATCAAGTGCGGGCAGATGCAGTTTGGTGGGATAGAAGCACGCATCACCCGGTTGCTATTTTCGAATTTGAACGACTCAAGGGTGGTCCTGAACTGATTGAAAAGGTTAGAAACTTGATGCTGGCTTGGCATGCCACTCAACGTCACCCTGTGCTGCTTAGCCTTGTGTTCTGGCAGAAGAACTTCTATCCAGGCAGTGCGGACCGAGTGGCAGGCCTATGGAAAGAAATGGAGAGAGGTTTTCGTGATGAAGGGGGTGCTGAGATCGGATCAGTTCCCACCCGCCTGCTCAGTGTCCATGAATGCATGCACAGTAACGGATCCAATGGGAAACACACTCTGAAGCGCTTCAAGGAGTGGAAGCGACAATGAGCGTACTTGATCACATCTTTAGACTTCACTCTGGCGGAATACTCGGCAATCGGTATCGCCTCGACCGGTGCTTGGGTGATGGCACATACGGATTTGTATGGAAAGCAGAGCGTCTTTCAGATCATCAAACAGTTGCCTTGAAGATTCCAAAATATCAAGGCGGAAGGAACACTGACATCGAGGAAGGGAAGGCGCTGGTGGGCGCCGAACCGCACCCGAACTTGGTGTCTGTTTACTGGATGGGACGCATACCTCCGGAGCATGAACTGTTTGCGATCGAGCTCGAGTTCTTTAACAGCCATACGCTGGCTTTTCTTTTTGACAACCAAAGTGAACGGATGGCTTTGAGCTATCGCACTCTCCTGGATTTATTTGGGCAAGTTTTGGATGGTGTTTGCCACCTTCATGGCCTGAGTGTAACTCATGGAGACATCAAACCCCAAAACATTCTTGTCAGTGGCGACACCGCCAAACTCACCGACTTTGGAAGCAGTCTGACCACGCAGGACATCTATCTTCGTACACGGGAGAATGGCGGAACCGTTTTCTACTCACCTCCTGAGTTGGCCGGTTTGACGGTACGCAAGAAAGATGCATCTCTCGCAGTCGCTCACGATATCTACAGCCTTGGAGTCCTTCTTTATCAGCTCCTCACAGGACGTCTCCCTCATGACACCCTGGCCCAAGTTGTGCGCCACTCTCCTTTCCCTCGCCCAGCTGAGTTGAGCGCCTCAGTCGTTCAGGATCTCGACAATGTGGTCATGCGAGCCCTCCAGCGGCGACCTGAGGATCGCTGGCCGTCGGCTGATGCAATGCGCAAGGCATTCCTTACTGCCAGAGCTTCACAATCTGCTCTCAGCTCTCCATTAACTCCTGCCGTTCAACCCGAACGCGTTACGGACTGGTCGTCTCGTGTGATGTCGCTAATGGACCAAGAGTTATGGCGGGATGCCGAGAACGCAGCTGGTGCGGAATTCCGACGCTCTGGCGAGGCCCATGCCTTTCTGTTGATGGTCCGCGCCGCGGCGCGAGACGGCCGGTACTTCGACGTTCTCCGAATTCTGGATGAGTACCCCGATATGCTTAACCAGGAATCTTTAGTTGTCGGTGATCTTGAGCTACTTTCTCTTGAAGCCCTCTTGCGCACGGAGCACATCAACGAGGCGGCTGTGATGATTGATCGGTGCATCAATAGACAAGTCAACAGTAACGGCCTGCTTCTTCGAAAGGCATCGATATTGGGATTGCAGGCGAGATTCCACGAGGCGGCCCAGATTCTAATTGGATTAAATCAGCGCTTACCTCATCGTCGTGCAATCCTTAAGCGTCTTGTCCTCGTGCATGAGCAAATGCGAGACACTCAAATGGCGGAAGCCTTTAGGAAATCATTGGCAAAACTAGACATCACTGAGCAGACGGCTTAGTCCTCATATCGGCTTGCGGATACTCGGTTGTCTAGTGCGTACGCCTGAGTATGCCCCGTGATTCAGGATCCTCGATTTTGCCTTGGGAGGGTGATTCATCAGTTGTCTCTCCGGGAAGGTATTTGTCATCCGGCCCCGGCGGACACCCACCGCATCCCTCGGCCAGTCCTCATGCCGCGTCAAGAATCTGGCCAGGCGCCCCCAGTGTCGGGTGTTCTTGTCACGGCGCTGCGGCCGGCCGGTGGGGGTGGGGTTCTCCGCCGTCCCTCAGGTGGCTTCCCCAGCTTCCTCCCTCCGCCTCCGCCAGCAGCACTCCCCGCTTCTCAGCCGTTCTGCCCTGCGTGCCCGTGATGCCCTGGTGCTGGAGCACCTCCCGCTCGCTGATGCCCTTGCTTCCGCCGCCGCCCGGTGCCTATTCCCGCTGGTGGAGCGGGAAGATCTGATCCAGGTGGCCCGTGAGGACCTGGTCCGCTCCACTCCCCGCTGCAGAGCCGGAGAGCCCGCTGGGCCTTACTTGCGCCGCTGCATCGCCGGGGCCCTGCAGCATCACCTCCGCGATCGGGTCCGCCTGGTGCGGATCTCCCGCCGGGAGCATGAGAAGAGCAGCTGCCCGCTCGGCCACACCAGCCTCGATGCTCCCGTCGCTGGTGAGCACTCCCTGCTCGAACAGCTGGCGGCACCCGTCGTTGAGCCCACGCTGGAGGCCTGCCTCACCGGGCCGGCGCTGGAGCAGCTGGTGGAGCAGCTGCCGGCAGCTCAGGCCACAGCCCTGCTGCTCACCGTCCTCGAGGGGCTGTCCCTGCGGGCCGCCGCGGCGCAGCTGCACATCAGCCCGATGGCTGTGCAGCGGGCCCAGAAGAAAGCCCTCGCCGCCTTGCGCCAGCAGCTGGTGGGGGCGGGCTGAGGCCCCAACGGGATACCTGACAGGCCCGTGGCAAAAGCCAGAGGACCCGCCGCCCTCTGGCTTGATGAACCCCCTGCTGCGGCTGCTCGGAGCGGCCGCGTCAAACGGTCTGCTCACCGGCCAGATCGTTTTCTCGACCGCGTTCGTCGGTGCCTGTGAGCTGCCCAACTGGATCCAGGCGCCCCGCGAGGTGAATGCCTGCCTGGAGCGCTGGATGACGGTCAGCGCCCTGTTCTTCCCCTCCGGGATGCAGACCGCCATCGGCAAGACCCAGCCGGCCCTGGCCCCAGGCCGGCGGGGGGTGTTCCGATGAGCCGCCCCATTCCTGCTGGCGACTACGTCGAGCATTTCGATCCAGAGCTCCCGCACCACCGGGCCTGGCTGCTGGCTGTGCTGGAGCAGCTGGTGGCCCATGAGCCCGAGGCCCTGGAGGAGGGCGGAACGCTGCGGCGGCTGTGGAAGGCCAATCAGCAGTCGGGCGCGGAATCCCCGGCGCCACCACTACCGATCCCAGCAACAACGCCTAAGCCGTCCAGCCGAGCCAACCAGCTGCCAGTGCCCTGGTTCGCCCAGCTGGATTCGGCCACTGATGAAGGCCGGCGGATGTGCTTCTCCTCCAGCTGCGCCATGCTCCTGGCCTTCCTCAAGCCCGGCGTCCTGTCTGGGCCCAACGGGGATGACCAGTACCTGGCCCGGGTCCACCAGTTCGGCGACACCACCGATCCGGCGGCCCAGATCCAGGCCCTGGCCAGTTACGGCGTCACGGCCCGCTTCTCCAACCAGGCGAGCTTCTCCGCCCTGGAAGAACAGATCGCCGCCGGCATTCCCGTGCCGTGCGGCTACCTGCACCGCGGCCCGGTCAACATGCCGGGCGGCGGCGGCCATTGGCTGATCGTGGTCGGCATCACCCCCACTCACCTGATCGTGCACGACCCGTTTGGGGAGGCGGATCTGGTGAGTGGCGCCACCCTCGGTGGCATCGCCCGCTTCTGCCGCTACAGCCGCCGGAACTTTGCACGGCGCTGGATGGTGGAAGGAGAAGGCACGGGCTGGGCGGTGCTGGCGCAGCGGTGAGGCGCGGGCCGCTCAGCGCTTGGGTCGGGTCCAGCGGCTGATCGGCGCCACCCCCGGCCGCAGGTGTTGGGGGATCTGCAGCTGTTGCTCGGCCCAGTGGGCAGTGAGGGCTGCCAGAAGGCTGTTGCGATCGCCGTGAATGCGGAGCATGGCGTAGTGGTGAATGGCTGGCCCCAAGCCTGTTCCCGGCGAGTGTTGACCCCAGGCTGCGGGAGACAGAGGGGCGCAACAAATGGCACATCAGCGCCCATCAGCCCAGGGCTTTGCGCCGGCCCTCTCCACGCTATGGCCCTCCTGATGTCGGGCCATGGCTGGGATCGGTCCCGTCGCTGCGCCCCTGGCGCACTTCACCCATGGTTGTCACGGCCGCTCCCTCTCCGTTCTGCTCTCCGGAGGAGGATCCGTTCCTGCTGCTGCAGTCCACCCTCAGCTGCGTGGAGCGAATCCTGCAGCGCTCCTCCGGCCGGCCGTTGCGCCGCACCTGGATTGAGTTCCCCTATGGGGAGGAGGAAATCACCCTGCTGGAAGAGGAGGTGATCCCCGCGATCCAGCAGTGCCTGCAGCGGGTCGATGCGATCGATGCCGCCTTGCAGGGGGAGCAGGAGGCGCGGATCGCCATTGAGCAGTTGCGCCAGCAGTTGGCGGCTGATGCTGAGGTCAGCGATGCACTGATGCCTCTCTGATCGCTGGGGCCTGCCGGGAGCCCTGATCCCGGTTTCTTCTCATGCCCGAAGGCGACATGGGCGGGGCGGACGGTTGGCAGGAACGCTGCTGTGCTCACGTTCGGGGCTGTGGATGCCCGCATCAAGGCCGGAGGCGATCAGAAGGCCCAGAGCCATGCGGGGCCTGGTTGCCATCGGGACGGTGTCGCTGGTCTGGCCGGCGAACGCCGCGTGGGCCTGCACCGGCGCGGGCCGGCTGGCAAGGGCTGGCGTGGATCCCTCGCAGGCTCGGGCCCCTTGCCGGCCGTCTCCTTGCCGGTGCGATTCGGCCCGCTCGTTCGCCGTCCCGACCATGGGCTTCTCTTCCCCCTCTAGGCCCTGCTGCCCCATTCGCATCGTCTCGGTGCATCTGCTCGATGCCGCCGGCCAGCTGCTGGGACCAGCCTATCCGCATACAACATTACATGAGGATTGCCTCCCAAAGAGCAGTTCTTTGTAATTATGTTACTCACGAATGAGGCGTTTGACACGCGTGTAAACATCCGATTGTAAGAAGCTTCTTCTTTCACCATGGTGAAACTCTTTGTGGCAGTTTGGGCATACAGCGATCGCATTCTGGATCGTATCAGACCCCCCTTCTGATAGCATCTTGACATGATGAACTTCAAGATAAGGCAGACCATTCGGTCTGCTAAATGGTGCCTTTTTCAGACAGCATTCACACGTGCCCGCTGAATTTCCAAGAATCCACTGGGTTACCTCGGGATCTCTATAGTACTCAGATGATTCAATATTTCTTTTCTCAACTTCCACAACACCTGTTAGCATTCTTGCCACATCTAGATTCTCGATTATTTCACTTACGCCATAGGCCGGACCTTCGGGCTTCCACTTTGCCGCTCCAGCAATCGAATCGAGAGATGAGTCAACACAACTATTGAGCAATGAATAGGTATAATTTCTTCGGCCTCCACTCTTATCGCATACAACGAGGGGACAAAACTGCAGGACCTTCGTGAGACTCTCTTTCGTTATGTCTCCCTCTAGGCTGTCTAGCAAGTCTGTGTAGAGCCACTTTTCTCTCTCATTGAGCATATTTATGACAATTCTCTCTGCATCGCTTAGCTGCTCATAGCCAACGCATGACACGACATCGTCGACAATTTCAAAGAGACCACAAGTCTTTATCCACTCCTCAATAACCGGGATGCTTATTTCATTCCGACCCTCATACTTTTTGACCTTCAGCGAACGCTCAAGCTGCCTACTTAACAGCTCAATTTTGACCTTGTCGCATACAGAAAATATCTTTTTTGCTTGAGTCGATATGTGAAACCTTCCTTGTGCAATCGAAAGCCAGCTCGAGCCTTCAGCAGAAAATAGACTTATGTTTCCAATGCCACCTTCAAACAGCGATGCAATCTCGCTTTCGGAAGCTATTGCAGCTATGACCGGGTTCTGAGAAGAAATCACTCCGCATGTTTTCTGCATCACTCTATGCAGGATGAAAACCAATCGAAGACTTTCATCTTCATGGCTTTGGAGCTGCTCGTATCCAGCATCTGTGACGAGAAAATCTCTATAGTCATCATGAATCCTATAGCCTAAGTCTACGCCCATCCATTGAGAAAGGAGCTTGATTGAGGAAAAATCATTGAATACCACCCCTGAGATCATGCCACGCTCAAGAAGAGCCATGCTTGCTTCTTCAGCTGTAACCACTTCTCCCATATCGCTGAGACAATTTATGATGCCCTTTAATCCTCTTTCGAGGTCTTGCCTGACAGGGCGAACACGAAGATACCTTATAGCCTTTTTTTCAATCTGACTAATACGTTGACGAGTTACTCCTAATTCTTGACCTATTTCTTCAAGTGTTTTAGATTTAAGTCTTTTTTGGATAACCAGGAACTCATTGCCATAAAGAGCATCTTGCAGCGTCAAATCAAGATTGACATTGTCGGTTGTTGAGCTTGCAACCATGTCCATGAAGTCTTGGGTTGAGGATGAATCGTGGAATGCCGTAGACAGTTGGGCTATGATAACTATAGATTGGCTTCTGGCTTCACATTAAATAGCAGGTACATGAATCCCTTTGTGTTAATACTGCTTCTACATACAACCAATAAGACTCTAACCTCACATGGGAATCCAGGGCCAACGCCAATCACGACCACCCTGCCCTGGATTTGATCAAAAGATCCCGCACTGTTCTGGACAAACCCATTACCTGACGTCGCTTGCGGCCGATCGCCTCCTCTGGCGGGATGCCTGGATCATCGAGGCCCTTGCTACAGCGTTGGACTTTGGCCGTAAACACCACTCTGTCGCCGGGCATGAGGCATAACGCCATCCACTCAGCCCTCAGTGGAAACCACCAATGATCCGGGTTGAGATACTGGCCTGTGCGGCACAACCTTAGGTCTCTTACGCAAACTGTCTGCGTGATGCCTGTTGACTTCACCATGCTGCCAAAGCGAGCGACAACCCCCTCAAAACGGTGGACTTCGCCATGCATTGCTTCAATTTCAAGAATATGATGGCTCCTGGAAGGGATGCGTCTAACACCCCGTCGATGGGATGCTGAAACTTTCATCATTGAGACGCCTCGGAAAGTGCGAGCCATGTCAGATACCCTCCAGCCCGAGAAGCGGCTGCTCAAAATCGAGAATGTAGCAAAGATCATCTTCGTCCATGACTTCCCTTATACGCGAATCTAGTGCTTTATAGTACAAGCGGCAGCATGGCTGATCCTCTGCAGTTGCTAACACAAATTTACTCTTGTTTGCATCGTATACGCTATCATATTGCCAGGTCAGAAAATTGATTACGTCTTCGTCAAGCTGCCATGTTTGGCTAGCTGACTTATGCTCGTCTTCATCATCTATTTCGGACGAGATGAACAAAGCATCGGGCAGGGTTGAGACACCCTTTGCCTTTTGATCAACTAGGAACTCCACAAATTCATTGCCCATGCTGTTGGCAGCGTCTTCCGACCTGCCGTTAATTAAATCTTTGTACGACTCGTTAGCTCCAGGCGGCGCCCAGTCGGGTCTTTCCGTGACAATGGTATCAATTAGGTTGATAATATCTGGAGCATTGGGATTTACCACTGTCTCGTATTCGGATGGATAAATGTGGGCTCGATTGAAGGCTAGCCACAGATTTCGATAGTAATCGAAGATCTTTTCGCTACCATCGTTTGCCGCTTGATCGATCAGGTGGTCAATAAATGAGTTCAACGCATTGGTCAGCGATGGATAGCGCTTGATCCATGCGTTCATTGCTGCGGCTCGGAAGTTGCTCCGGCGCTGCATCTGGTCGTCGGTGAGCGTGAGACGCGCGAGTTCCCGTTCGATTGAGGCTTGCATGAGGGCTGAGAGAGAGAGCTTGTTTTTGAAGGGCTCCATCCGCTCCGCCAGAGCGTCGGGGATGGAGACGTTGAACCGCTTGGCCATCGCGGATGTGTAATACCTGCAAACCATAGCACGACTTACACACGGATCCGCCTAGCGTGTGTATGCCGTAACACTGGTGGAGATGCCGCTCAAAGTGCCTGCGGCGCAATCGAACTCGGCGACCTATGTGGCTGGGGTGGTCTGGAATGGAGTCGGGCCATTTGCGGTTCGCTCTCCGTCGCTGACCTCCAGCGCGTTGGTACGAGCCGCTTGGTCATAGCCCTGAGCAGCCTCAGGGCTATGACCAAGCGGCAGGAGTCACGGGGCCCGCCAGTGACAACGGCTCGCATCCGATCACAAAAGGCTGCTGATCGACAGAAGAGGTCACGGCTTCAAAAAGATGCTGCCACGTACCCAGGAGATCCGTCGCACCCGTGTCGATGGACCGGGATCCGGGCAGTAGCCCACACCATCAAGCCGAGAGGGGCTGTGAACCACACGCCTGGCTGCAGGCCTTTCCATAGGCGCTGGCTATCGAAACGCCCATGACGGCCATGCAGCCGATCGGACCGCTGCAGACCAGAGCGGTGGCAAGAGCTCCTTTGCCGACGACCCCGATGGCCTGCTGCCTATAGGCCTCCGGGCTGAGTGAATCCTTGTGGGTGAGCAAACAGATGGCATCGGGTGCCACCAGCCCGAGGCCCTGATCCTGGCCTCGAATCAGCAGATCGTGCTCGGCTCTCAGGCCCAGGTGCGGGTGCTTTAAGCAGCAGCTCCCAGCTGGCTCTCAGCATCAGGGCAGTCCCATCTGGGCGGTCCCTGCGGGCTTGGCTTCTCGGACTCGTCCAAGGGTTCGGCGGTGGCCCTTCCCATGCTGCGGCGCTCGCGCAAGGGTTCCACGAGCTGGCCGCCGCAGGACCCGATTGCCTTGGGGTTGCGACTGCACCAGGTCCTGGCCAGCCCTTGCGCGGCACCGCCCCTGGGTCGGGTCCTCCGCCGTTATGGCCATGGCCCAGGTCCAGGTTCTTCACGATGTGCTCCAGAGCGGGATTCGCTGGCGCGTCACCTTTTATTGCGATTCCGCTGCCGGTGCCCTGGTGCGGTTTGAGAAAACCGGCAAGGGCGGCCGGTTGTTGCATCAGCAGCTCGCCCGCTGGAGTCCGCTCTATGGGGCGGGCTTCATCCTCCCCAGGGATCAGGTGGCCGGGGGCTTGGTGCCCAAATATCTGGTCGAGCGCATTGAAGCGGTGCTGCGGGGAGCTCCCTTGCCAGCCAGGCGCTCTGAGCGGGAGCAGGTGCGGGGGAGGTTGGTGCGGGCCCGGTAGTGGTTTGCCGGGAGGCCTCAAGGAAGGCCTTCCTGGCGTAACGATCGAGCAGCACCAACTGACGGTTTTGACGCTTTGGCGTAAGATCAGCCCATGACTGCGATCAGCCCGGCTCTCCTCAGTGATGTGACCGCCGCCCTCCGGGAGGCTGGTCGCAGCGACCTGGTTGATCGGCTGGTCGCGAGTGCCACAGCTGCCCCGCTCACCAGCAAACAGGCCGCCACCTTGCTTGGGGTGTCGTCGGCCAACACCGTGAAGAACTGGCTGGAGGGCGGCTGGTTTCCTGGCGCCTTTCAGACTGCCGGGGGCCACTGGCGCTTCCCGCTGGAAGATGTGGAGGCCGTCAGGTTGCGCCTGGAAGGCCTGCGCGGTCGCAACAGCCGCAGGGATCTGACACCTGTTGATTGCAATGACGAGTCGGCCGATTTACCGCTGTCTTGATTCCTGTTCAGCGCAAAAACTTTCGCATCGTCAGCATTGGGGCGCCATCATCAAGCTGGAATGGGCCGGCTGGATCCGTGACAAAGCCGACTTTCTTATAGAAGCCGATTGCCCGCGCATTGGTCGAGCGCACCCATAGCTTCAGGGCAACACAGTTCGCTTTGGATCTCGCGCGTTCCTCGAGGTCGGCCATGACTGAAGCGGCGTAGGACTGATCATCTGCCGAGGGATTCATCTGGCCTTGAAACGCTTGGTCGACACCAAGCATCGAGACCACCAAAACCTTGGCCTTCGAGCTGCTCGCGTCATCGGGATGGGGCTGGTTGCGGAAGCTCACGGCGGCATACCCCACAACAGGTCCAGCTTCTCCAACACGGAAGACGTAAGTCGTGAGTGACCCTCCCTTGCTTTTCTCTGCCAACCATTCGCGGGTACGGAAGTATTGATCAACCCGTGCCTGGCCGCAGCAGAAGATGTCTAGAAAAGAATCATCCGGTACCGCCAGCTCAACAAAGACTCCCTGCGCCATGGTCAACAGTCCCCATGTTGCTCAGTATAGGGAGGGGAATCTTGCTCCTCCTTTGTTTCGCCCTGGTTTGCCGAGCTGATGCCCGGGTATCACTTTTTTTGAGGTCAACGGTATCCCTTCAACTGTTGACCTCATCAATCATGATTTCTTGCTCCCAGGCTTTGGCGATCGAGCGATCCAGGTGGCCTCACACCCCCCGAGGCCAAAGCAGCCCTGTGGTGGGCCTGACAAGGGCGCCGCTCCCATCTCTCCCCCCGTCACCCCCACCACCGGAACTGGAGAGCAGCGGCCCCTGCTGCGGGTGCTGGCGAGTGCCGGCCGCACTCATCGGCGGGAAGTGGCGGATGAAATCCGCCGTGCCCGTAACCAGCTGCAGGCCCCAATGGGGCAGGCCCGCCCCCAGGGGGCAGGCCCACCCCCGATAGTCCAGTGCCTTGATGTCTGCCTGTAGGGCCTCGCAAAGACCCGCGTCGCCGAGGCCTGCGGCGCCGTTTTGAGATCAGGAGCCGCCCAGGATCTCGCCGAGGTGACGGGAGATCAGGGAGAGCTGGTCCTGCTGCTGCCGCTCCAGCTGATCGGCGTTGGTGTTGGCGGCGCCTTGTGGGTTGGCCTGGATACTGCCGCGGGCCTGGGTTGGCGAGTGGAAGAGGGCCAACAGCAGGCCCTGGGTGCCTTCGTTGTTGGAGCGGGCCAGAGCGGAGCAGCCGATCGGGCAGAGCAACAGGCGGTTGTTGGCCAGGCTGGTGCCCGCAATGAGGGCCTCGACTCGCTCGCTGGCGCAGAGCCCCATCGCGACATGGCCCAACACCGGCGCCATCGCCACGCCCACCACGGTTTCACCGCCGGGCACCAGCCCCAGCTGCTCATGGCGGCCGTAGGCGGCGAGCACCTGGAAGCTGTTGCCGCCTCCCCACTCCAGCACCACCAAGGTGTGGAGTCCCAGCAACCTGGAGCGCACCGAGGAGCGCAGCAGGGTCTGCACCTGCTGCTGGTGGGCCGCCACCTGTTGGGGAAGGCTGGAGCCAACGGGGCTGCGCATGCGGCGAGCCAGGTCCGGCTGGAGGGTGATTAGCAGCCAGGCGGTGTAGAGCACCAAGCCGAGCAGCACGATGCGCGAGAGGCGATAGAGCAGCTGCATGGGGCCCCTGGCCGCGAGCACATCGCCAATGGCGCGGTTGAGGGCATCGCTGGTGGCGCGGCTGAACACCTCCACCCGCTCGAACAATTTGGGGTTATCGGCCATGGCGATGGCCGGTGAGCTGCTGGGGCGGCACGGGGCAAGCGAGTAGCGGAAGCAGCCGCACCCGTGCCCCACCCACCGTGGCTGGTTGTTCGGGCAGGGGATAGGGCATGGCAGGGGGATCAGATCAAGGGGTCAGAGAAGAGGTCATCGGGGAGGGCATTCAGGGCTGCCGCGCTTTCTGCTGCAGGTGCAGTGGCGACAGGTTCAGCAATGGACTCCGCTGCCAGATCAGTGGCGTTGTGGGGCTCGAAGTCGGTGGCAACTGGCTCATTAGCAGTGGTCCCGGTTTCTTCCGGCGTGGCCTCAACCCCGGCGGTCGGCTGTTCCGGTTCTTCCTTGCAGCGGCGCCCGCGCTTCCCTCGGCCGGCCTGGGGATCAGGGTCCGACTCCAGGGCTGCTGCTGTTGCTGGGGCCATCACGGCCTGAGGCAACGGATCCAACGTCGTGGAGCTGGGGCCGGCGACATGCCAGCCGAGTGCGATCCAGCCCGGCAGGTGAACCGGCCAGACGTAGCGCTCTTGATTGCCCTTGTGGATGCGGAGCATCCCGGCGGGGATCGGCCCCGGGGTCTCCGGTCCGCGCAGTGGTCCCCCTGCGATGAATGGCTGGGTCATGGTCAGGCGGGCAGGGTGGCCGTCAGGCCCACCACCATTCCCTCAGGGGTGGAGGGAGTGACGACGGCCTTGGCAAAGCAGAGCGCTGGCAGGTCGGCGTTGGCGACATCAGCGGCATTGAGGAGGAGGTCGTGGCCGCTGATGTACGCCTCCACCCGGCCCCCCTCGGCAGGGACAGCAACGGTGGCCACTGGGATGAAGGTGCCGCGGGTGCCATCGCGCAGCTGGGGTGCCAGGTGCAGCACCACCGTCACCGCGGCGCTGTGGCCCGGATGGGAGACGAGCAGGGAGAAGCGGGAGGCGGCATCGAGCTTGGTGTTGAGTTTCACCACCTCACCACTGGTGAACACCTTGTCGGTGCTGCGGGTGGCGGAGCGGTTGGTCCAGCCGACCAGGACGGTGGCGGCATCGAGGCGGGGATTGGCCTTGAAAGGAGTCATCGATCGGTCTCCAAAACGAAAGAAGCAGTGGTTGGTATTTCCTAAGCAGCACCCAAAAAACGCAGCCCCAGCCCCATCGAAAAGGGGCCTCTGGCCCCCTAGGTGATGGGGGCGATGGAGTGGAGGCGTCCGGCGGAGCGGGGGGACATGACGCCAAAGCCGACGTACCAGTCGATGCGGGTACGGAAGACGGGGGCGTCGGGGACTTCGCCGAGGTCGCGGACGGAGATGCCGTAGCGGCCCTGGAAGGGGCCCTGCAGGCCGGTGACGGCCTGGTCGCCAAAGGTGCAGCAGTAG
>Ga0209401_1000425_pt1 | contig 28810 bp, 46 predicted proteins | sample M_140807_MF_Meta_FD_187318 | JGI IMG/M metagenome (GOLD analysis project Ga0209401, IMG submission 187318) | Freshwater microbial communities from Lake Montjoie, Canada to study carbon cycling - M_140807_MF_MetaG (SPAdes) (version 2) | ecosystem: Environmental > Aquatic > Freshwater > Lake... | reverse complement strand
CGGTTGGAGGTATTACCAAATCAATGGTTGGACTTGGTAACGTACCAAATACCGATGCTACTAATCCAGCTAATATTACTCAAACATCAAGTTTTAGATTTGTTACTGATACTGAAAAATCTACTTGGAATAGCCGTTCTTACGCAGTTGGAACATCGGGGTCTGCATCAATTACAATCGTTACGGGTGGAGTTGCAAATTTGATTGCAATCAGTGGGCATACCTTCACAATTCCCGAAGGTGATTTTCCAATAGGAGCTACAATTCAAATCAATGGAATGTCTGAACGTGTTTCAGGTGCTGGTAGTGCGAATGGTGGTTTATCGGTAGATATTAACGGAAGTAAAAGATATTGGATTTTAACAGGTACGGGTACGCAATGGCAATATCAATTCACTCTTTACCGAGAAAGTGCAACATCTATTCGAATGATGGGTGGTGGTAGTGCTAATATTCAACAAGGTTCTTTCGGTTCAATTAATACAACCTCAACAACTGCTACCGTTACAGCGGGGGGTAACGTTGTTTGTGCGTTAAGTGGATGGGGTACAACTGCTGGGGATGTTATTGCATATCGATTTTTTAAAGCAATTTTAACACGATGAAAACATACATGGTAACACAAAACAATTCATGTGAATTCTTTGAGGTATTTGAGGATGCTGTTCAATATATGATATTCGAAGATGCTGAATTATGGTTGGAAGTTGAAGATAATTCATACATTAAACTATTTCTGCCATGAAGCAGTTATTACACGACCTCGGCATTAACCTCGGCCTATCATTTGCAGGCTTTGCAGGTTCGCTTGTTATGATTGGAAAAAAAGAATTTTCATGGAAAAAAGCCTTGGTGAGTATTCCCAGCGGTGTTTTCAGTGCGAACTACCTTACACCTATCGTGGTTGAAGGTTTGGGGATGGAGCAAGGTTCTGCAGAATACGGTATTGCGTTTATCATGGGCTACCTTGGATTGAAAGGAACCGAAATATTTGCCACCAAATTTATGAAAAATGAAAAATCTTAAACTTTTCCAAATGAAAAAAGCAAATGAAATGTCCGTTGTTGACCGCCTTAATGCGCCCACGCCTCCGTTTTTTAAGAAGCTTCGCACAATTGGTATCTTGGTTGGTGTTGTTGGCGGTGCCTTAGCAGCTGCACCAGTTGCTTTACCGGTTGCTATTGTTTCCTTATCCGGGTACTTGATTACAGCCGGCACTATTTTAACCGCTGTTTCCAGTGTTACCGTTGACGATTCAAAAGAAAAGTAATTTTTATTTTTTGATTGCCACTTTGCGCCCGTACTTTTGAGTAGATAGTCATAAGTATCTATTTTTGGTTTTAACCCCGCTCGTTGTGTTTTTCAGGCGGGGTTTTTTTATGAGCAAATTTTAACACTTAAAAAATATTTTCACTTTTATTTTGGAGTTTTAATTTTCTGTTTTATTTTTGTGTTACCAAACTAAATGCTTATGAAAAATTTTAGCTCAAAGGTGCTTCCGAGCAACCTCAAAAAACTAGCCGATTCGAATGAAGATTGGGGCTGGGAAATCCTTGTAGGTCATTCAACCTACGACAAGCAATGCGATCCGGTAACGCATTACGCATGGCGCGAAGTAGAACAGATTTTCAGCTACCTTCGTTTTATCGAAGATCAAGAAGTTGGAGTATCGGAGTTCTTCAATGAAGAAATGCAATTCGTTTCCAACAAGATGAATCACCGGGGATCGGTGGTAACGGATGGATGCTTCACGTGCCACGATGACCTTGTTTGTATTTCCTTCCGATTGAGCCGGCCTTCTTTTGAAACGTACAATGTTGTTTTTAACTATATCAAATGAACCAATTACAAAACTTAACACGGGGTCGCAAACGCGCGACCTCGTTAGTGTCCAAGGACCTAGCTGAATCATGGGAGGCGCAACGCATTACGCGTCAAATCCCAGTAACTTTTTTACCAGTATCGGCACCGACGTATCGCAAAGTGATATTGACCGGTGTGTGTGATCGGACGGTATTCATCAAGCTTTCAAATTTTTTCCAGGGAGGTGAGAAATGAAAACGGCAATTGAATGGTTAGAGGAAAAATTGAAGGAAAATCTTGGTGAAGACTTTGATGCAGTGCGTGGGTACTTTGTTATGGCTAAGGAAATGGAGAAAGAGCAAATTACAGAAGCTTTTATCAATGGTGAAGTTGCCCGTGACCGAATTGACTCTATGGAATACTATCTTGAAACTTACGGACATGAAAATAAGTAAACACATCACACTAGCCGAGGCCACAAAGAGCAACACGGCAACACGCTTGGGAATCGATAACACACCGCCCCAAGTAATCATTGATCGAATGACTGAAACAGCTGAAAAGGTTTTCGAGCCATTGCGCGAAATCCTTGGCCCCATTCGTGTTTCTTCTTTCTACCGATCGCCTGAACTTAACCGTGCCATTGGAGGCAGTAAAAATTCACAACATTGCACTGGTGAAGCAATCGACCTTCAAGCGGTAACGGCAAGCAATGCGATGCTATTCAATGCCGCGTGCGACCTATCCGAGTTTGATCAGATCATTTGGGAGTTTGGCACCTTGGAAGAACCGGACTGGGTGCACATCAGCTACTCAAAAACACACAACCGCAAACAGATTTTAAGAGCCACCAAGATAGGCAAGCGAACCGCCTACGTACCATGGCAGAAAAAAATTTAAAAAAAAGTTTGCACATTTAATTTTCTCTTTTAATTTTGTGATACCAAAAATAAATACTTATGGAAAACATCAAGAACTTGGCGAAAGCTTTGGTTAAAGCAACCGCCCAAATCGAAGGAGCAACAAAGGACTCCACCAATCCACATTTCCGCAACAAGTACGCCGATCTTGCGAGCGTTACGGATGCAATCAAGAAACCGTTAAATGATCACGGGCTTACCTACTCACAAATCATTCATCGCTTAGAGGGTGGAGTTGGCGTAGAAACGCTCATTATTCACGAATCGGGTGAAACTATGTCGAACGGTATTGCGTTCGTTCCTGCGCCTAAAAACGATCCACACGGGTATGGCAGTGCGTTGACCTATGCTCGCCGTTATTCCCTCTCTGCTTGCTTCGGAGTTATCCAAGAAGACGATGACGCGAACGGTGCAACTAATAAGTTACCAACGCAAGTGCCTAACAAGCCCATCACCAAACCAAGTGCACCACAAACCAAGCAAGCCCAGGTTAAGGAGTTACAGCCATTCACCGAAGAAAAGTATTTGAAGCTTGTAGAATTACACGAAACCGATCCTACCCTATTGGAGAAGACGTGTGAGTACTACCGGATTACCCAAGAATGGAAGGAACGTTTTTACAAGGACACTAATAAGATTTGGAAATGACAGCTAAAATCTTAAATTCAGTCAAGAACCTATACCCCCATTTGTCAAACGCAGAGATTGCCGGCTTAGTCGGCATTTCTTCTGCGACAGTTGTTAACTGGGCACGTAAGTACGGATGGAAGAAATCCGATTCTTTTATGGAAACTTACAAGGTAGGATGTGGAAGGAAACGAAAGGTGCGAGAAAATGAAACCGTGCACTATGACTATTGGACCATGGTAAAGGAGTTCAAGATCGAGCAATGGGAAACACACGGAAGAAATCACCCCAACTACCAACCAACACAAAGACAGTACAAATACACAAAAGAAACTGATGGAACTAATTAACCACACCGAGCAACTGTTATCCGGCATTACTGGAAGGTTGCAAGTAAAGGCTTTAGAGGAAGCGTTTACTACTCAAATTGAAGAAGGCTATACCAATCCACTCGAGTTCGCCGTTCGCGCAAAGATGTTGATCGATGCTTTACAAAAGACGTTGGATAACACCAAAGAGTTGGCAATGACCGAGCAAATGAAGTACGGTAAACGTGCCGAGGTATTTGGTGCCGAGGTTACCCAAGTGGAAAGTGGTGTAAGGTATGACTTTTCAGAATGCAACGATCCTTATTACACGACCTTGAAAGCTTTGTATGAAGAGAATACCGCCTTACTCAAAGAGCGCGAAAAGTTTTTGAAGTCAATAACTGTACCTTTGCCGATCGTAACTGATGACGGAGAAATTGTAACGATCAACCCACCAATAAAAAGATCAACCACCACGTTAAGAGTAACACCAACAAAATGAAAACGTTTAAGCCAATAATCAATGACTACGATTCCATGAACCGTATCATTCAGAACCAATCCAACCAATCCAAACACCGGGACGCATTGGTAAAATTGATAGACCTTTTCAAAAAGAAACACGCAGCTCGATGTGAAAACCTTGAAGAAATATCTTTTGTTGATGACCTTTGTAGACGCTTAAATCAAAAACTAAATGGAAGCAACTAAACACCCACTAGATAACGAGAAGTTCAAGCTTGCGTTATTCCGTAACATCGTATTGATGCAATCGCTTGCCGAGGTATTGGATGACCTGGAGAACACGCCGGTATATCGGCAGTCAATTAAGAACCGATGCAAATCTTTGTCAACCGATTTGATGGCATTTCTTAATCACTTTATCGGTGTGTACTACAACGAGAATGAAGAAGATATGCTATTGATCAGTCGCGGGATTGACAAGGTAACGAATTGTTTGTCGACGTGGCACCCATCCCAGTACATGGTGCTTGAAGAAGTGTTGAACGATATTGAAATACAATTTGAAGATGCCAAGAAGATTGACGACGGAACAGATTGACTACATCGTTGAACACTATCCCATCCAGTACACGAAGAACGTTGCGAAGCACTTAGGACTAGCTGAAACTACGATCTACAATTTGGCGTTTCGCCTTAACTTGAAGAAGGATCCAACCTTTACAGCAATGGAATTACAAAAGCAAGGCAAAAGGTTGAAGGAGTCCGGCCAAGCACATCGATTCAAGAAGGGAGATAAACCAACCAACTACGGAAAGAAGATGTCACCCGAGCTTTACGAAAAGTGTAAAGGGACCATGTTCAAAAAAGGTGCACGACCGATGAACTGGAAGCCAGATGGATCGGAGCGAATAGATGCTGAAGGGTACACCCTGATCAAAGTCAATGGCAAGTACCTTCAAAAGCACGTGCACATTTGGAATCAACACCACGGCGAAGTACCCAAAGGAAGTGCGGTGATCTTCAAAGATGGGAATAGACAAAACCTAATCATCGAAAATTTAATCCTTGTAACGCGTAAAGAATTGATGTTGAGAAATACCATTCAACGATACGACCCCGAGTTACAGTTTACAATGAAAGTATTATCAAAATTAAAAAAGAAAATATATGCCAAAGAATAAGATTGAAGACTTACGCAACCATTTGTTTGCGACCATGGAAGCTTTGTTAGATGAAGACAAGCCGTTGGAGTTAGACCGTGCGAAAGCCATCGCCGATATTGCTCAAGTGATTGTCAATTCTGCAAAGGTTGAAGTTGACTATGTGAAGGCCACCGAGCGCAGCCGTGCTTCCAGTGGATTCTTTCCCGAGGGTAACAATGGATCACTACTTTTAAACGAATAGAAATGAGCAACTACCAAAAACCACAAAACCAACAAGACGTTGAAGCTTTGAAGTGGAAGATGTCCTACCTAGAAAATCAACTGGATGGATCGATGAGCGATGACCAATTCAAGATCCGGCAGCAAATCTTTGAGATCAAGCAATTGATTGGCAAGGTTGAGCCGGTTCGCCCCGATGACTCGAACTTTGAATGTTTTGGATGCGGTTCGTAAGGTTTAAACTGACAAGACAAATACAAGAAAAATGGAAAAGCCATCGAGAAATAAAAAAGGTAACGGATGTATTTATTTTGATACGTCGCTTAAAGAAACAAGACACGGTAGGCATTTATACCATAATAAGTACTGTGCTGAAATAACTATAAACAATGTTAGATATAGACATAGAAGCAAAAGCCGTTCATCTTGTGAAGAATTTATAATCGAAATGAGATTGAAACATTTAATTAGGTAAAAAAATGGAAAAATACAAATATTGGGAAATTTTAAATGAAATTCCTATTGGATGGTCCATTGATAAGACAGCGGGTTCGCCAGCTCCCAACACGGTTTTTATCACAAATGGGAAAAGTGTTTTAAGTGGTGAGCAAAAAAGATCTTTGTTGAGAGTATTCAAACAAGAAATACCACCGATGCAATTCAGTGCACCACCAAGAGAAAAAAAGATTGAAGTTGAACAAGATTATTTTTTCCCAGCAAAAACGGTAAACGAGCTCGCAAGAAAGAAGTTTCAAGCATCTTTATTGAAAGACATTATTTTTGATTTAAAGGTTTGCGAAATTGAAGGATGGGATAAAAAAGAATACATCAATGAGATTAAAATCTTAGTCAATAGTATTATCTTTGAAGTAGATTAAAACACCGATGAGACAGATCGGTTTCAACAACATAAAGCCCTCTATTTGGTTTGCACTGTCTCTGCATTCCATTTAGGGGGTAATTTTTTATGACTGGTTACGAAATAGACAATTACCTTTTTGACCTGGTGAATTCCGAAAGAATAACCATGCAAGCCTATGCCGTCGGGCACTACATCAAAAAGATTCAGAATTTCAAGAATGTACACGTGTTTACGGTGATTATTTCATCCATGGCTACAACGCTCAATATTAGCCGTCAATCAGCATCAAAATATTTCGATGAACTGGTGAATGTAGGATTCATTAAAATCGTTGAATTGACCTCGAATAAAGGTGCAAAAGTTTACATTGATTGCAACATCCATGTTAAAAGTGATGTTAAAAATATTAACACCGAAATAGACAATAAAGATGTCGATGTTAAAGGTGATGTTAAAAGTGATGTTAAAAGTGATGTTAAAAATTTTAACACATTAAAGAAAGAAGAAAAAAGAAAAAAGAACTTATCTACTTATACTAGTAGTAGTAGTATTAAGGAAAGTTTCCAAAATTTGAAACCTACCGACTGCAAAGACTACATCAACGAACAATTGGAGCTTCACCTTCACAACATCAAGCAAGCAACCGGTTACCAAGTGGAGCAAATACGAACTGCAGTTGATACCTTTGTGAACTACCAAGAATTAGAAGCAAAAATGTACCACTTCAAAAGCGATTCCTTCAAGCACTTTGCCCACTGGATAAAACGCGTCGACCTCAACAAAGTAAACAAGCCCAAAGAGAACCGACTAACCACAAGCAACATGACCGCCGATGAAATCGCAGAATTTGTAGCAAGCAAAATCATTAAATAAAAAATATGACTATCAAACAAATGGAAAAAAAGGACGCGATCAAGTACCTAACCAATCAGCTCCTAAACCTTTACTCCTATTTTGGAAACAACGTAGGCATCGATGACAATCTAATTCGCCAAGTGCAAACACTCCAGGAAGACCTTGAAGTGTATCACTCCCTCACAACCGATCAGTTAGAAGAAGCTTTGAAGTTTGGTCGTAGAAATGCCTCGGATTCCTTCAAGCCTTCAATCCGGTTGATCATCCAGTGGGTTTCGCAGTACATGGTCCGGTTCAACAAATCACATCAAACCATCCACCAACTACCGGCAGCGCAAACCGAGCAAAAAAAATACGACATCAATTACTCCATGGCTCAACGCAAAGCATGGATCATTTCTTCCTACCGGCAATACCACGAAAACAATCGGGACATGGCAAAGTTCTTTGATTTTGGAGCAGTTACCTATGAAGCAATCTACGTGCACCACAGCTACGGACTTTTGAAAGAGCAAAAGGAATACTGTTTCGAAATGGCTAGTCGGTTAAACCTAACGATCATGCTCGGTTCCTTGGCATCGCGAACTGGTGATCCTACCGACTTTCGCAATAACGCCAGTGCGTGCGCCTATGCGTGTAAGCTTTTCTTTGATCAGTTCCCAACCGAGTCCGATTTAAGAACGGAATTGATGTACCACGAACCGGTAAGCAAAGATCATTTCGTGGCAGCATACGAAAAGACACCGCTCCTGGTGAACTATTTTGAAAAAAGAAACCAACCTTTTCAAAAATAATTTGCACAATTGATTTTCTTGTTTATCTTTGTAATACCAAAAACAAACTTATGACACACGATTTAGAATTCGACACCTTCATTGTTTATTTCGAGAACCCTTGGAATAAGCAAATCAAGATCACCAAGATTACAGACTTCGAGGATAACGTAATCGAAAAGAGCGATCGCGAGCTTGACCGCATCCACAAACAGATTTACAGCCATTGCGAGTACAACGATTGGTTTGGTGAGCGCGAAAAGTTTACCTACGTTGATGAATGGTTCCAGCAAAACATCGACTTCGACAAAGCTCGAGGGATCATTTAACCAATGATTAAACGCTCAAAATACAACAACAAGAAAACAAGTATTGACGGCATCACCTTCGATAGCAAGAAGGAAGCCGATAGATACGTTTCTTTGACGCTTAGAGCGAAGATCGGGGAGATACTTGACCTACACCTTCAGACTCCTTTTATCTTCGCTTTAGACGGCAAAAAAATGTTCACGTACAAATCGGACTTCATGTACTACGATACGATCACAAACAAGACGGTAATCGAGGATGTGAAGGGAATGCGAACGCCTTTGTACAAATTGAAGAAGAAACTAATCGAACACCAACACAAAATCACAATCACGGAAACATGAGACACCCATTTGACAAATATAAATTCAATCGCTTCGGTTTCGAGATCGGCCAAGAACTGGAATGGTTCGAGTGGCTGCACAATTACAAAGCTTGCCTCAAAGAATACAGAAAGCAATTGAAGCAAGACCGTTTTGACGATGAAGATACCCTCGAGAAATTCATTGCCAACAAAGAGGAGCTGCTTCAAATCACCAGCACAATTAACCAGTTCGCTTCCAAGTTCGCATTCCGGCCCTATCACAAATCTTTCTTGGAGTCCAAAAAAATAGACAAGGCGGACCTATTGAGGTTCAAAAATATCTTGTTAAAAAACTACGAAGAAAGCGAAAAGAAAGACGCAAAGTATTATCTTTCAATCATTAAATAAAAACTGAACGATAATTTAAGTTATCGCATACCTGAACGATAAACAATTCATTAACCCATAAAAACCAAAATTATGAATGAAACAATCACCATCACCGTTGCAATCGCAACAAACGAGGAAACCACAACAATCAACGTGGAGTTTCCGTACACTGGAACGATTAAAGACCTCGAATCGTTTATTTCAAACAGCCACCTTATGGCATATCGATTAGGCTATGCCGATCAGACGGTAGACGAGGTGAAGCAAAGACTAATACTCTAACCATGGAAACAACCAAGCACGGGCGTAACATCGTATCAATCCGATGCAAAGACGGCGATCAGTTCTTACTGTTATCCGATCTTCACTTTGATCACCCGAAATGTAGGCGTGACCTACTCCAAGATCACATCGAGAAAGCCATTAACCTGGGAGCGAAAATCCTGATCAATGGCGATTTCTTTTGTATCATGCAAGGAAAGTACGACAAACGTGCGAGCAAAGATGATATTCGCCCCGAGCATCAAGGCGGGAATTACTTTGACTTGGTTGTTAACGAGGCAGTTGAATGGTGGGCAAAATATGCCGACCATTTACTTTTTGTAGGGTACGGTAATCATGAAACCGCAGTGAGCAAGCGTCACGAAATAGACCTAACCGAGCGGTTTGTTTCTTTGCTGAATTACAAGACGGGTGCGAAGGTCCTGAATGGTGGATATGCCGGTTGGATTGTGTTCAACGTACATCGACGGGACGATGCCAAAACGTACCTTAACTTCAAACTGAAATACCATCACGGCCACGGTGGCGGTGGGGTTGTAACGAAGGGAGTAATCCAACACCAACGGATGCATGCAAGCGTTGACGGTGCCGATGTTCTTTGGATGGGGCACGTTCACGAGCTTTACCACCACATCAACATCAAAGAAACTTTGCAAGTGGTTGCACCTTACGAAGTGAAGCAACGTATCCAGCACGACATTAGAACGTCAACCTACAAAGACGAGTTTACGGACGGAGCTTTCGGTTGGCATATCGAACGGGGCGCGTATGGCAAACCGATTGGAGGGTATTTAATGCGACTCAACTTCATTCGGGATAGGAAGGAGAAAGAGCGTAATTACATCAACCCTGATTTTCAGGCTATTTATTCAAACATTTAAAAACTAAAATATGGAAACAGAAAAGTATGTAGGCAAAGGTTGGGCAAACCAGTACGGTGTAAAGGTCCAGCTAAAAAAACAAGATTTACTTGATTTACCCACCAACCAATACGGTGACATCGAAGTATTTGTAGGTCAGCGCAAAGAGGTTGACCAAAAGAGCAAAGCGACGCACTGGGTAAAATGGAAGAACAAAGATGCACCCATGCAAGCACCGAGCGAAATCAACCCGGCATTGAAACCAGCCATTGATAAATTGGCTCAACATGGATGGAACACCGATAACGATTTGCCATTCTAAATGCATCCACTAATCGACCTCGTGACTAGCCACCGTGGCATCAAGAAGTACTGCCTTGAATTGGCGGGCGATCTTGGCCATGACCTTTATCACGAGGTTGTTTTGTACCTTTGCGAGAAACCCGAAGAGCAAAAGAACCAGCTACTCAATTCATCGTGGTACTTGTTTGTGATTCAAGTAATCTACAACACGTACTATCTACCAAGGTCCCCATTCAATAAGAAATTCAACCCATCGCAAGAACGGGTTGGAATAGATCACTTGGAAATGATCGATGAAGAGTACAACCAAGAGCAAGACTTAGAAGACTCGGAAAGGATTGAAAGTATAAAGAAGAAAATGACAAAGCTCGAGTGGTACGAAGGGGTAATTTTTCAGATTCACCTGGAAGGGGTGCCGATGAAAAAAATATCCCGCGACACCAAGATTCCGTACAATTCCGTTCGAGCGACAATCAAGAACGTAAAAAATAAATTAAAATGAAATACCGAATTAAGCAAATTAGCGAAAAGCAATTCATTGCAGAAATAAAACAGGATTGGTTTACGCCTTGGGAAGCATTAGATATACATAATCCAGTATTTACTTGGCTCGATTTAAAAGAGTATCAAAATCTTTGTATCGTTGAAACCATGCAACACGCTAAATTGATAATTGAACGACATAAGGAATGGGTGGAAAGTCAAAACAAATACCCTAAATTTTTTGAAATAAAATGATAGTATTACTTTTGGCGGTGTATTCCGCGTGTATTGGAGTGGTGATGACCAAGCTCACCGACATTGGCGAGTCAATCGGATTTAAGCCTTTCAATTGTTACATTTGCCTATCTTGGTGGATTGGTATTGCCCATGGCTGCCTTGGGTTACTTACTCACCGGATCGACATTATAGATGTGGTCGGTGTTGGTGGTTTGTCCAGCATCTTGGCTTACGTCTTTGTAGATGTTATTTTGTACCGCAATCGATGAATGGAAGAAAAATGATAAACAGATTAAATGACAATCAGTTGCAGCGGTTGGAACCGTTGTACCCAAAGTGGTTAGAGTACCAGCGTGTGCGCGTGTTCAAGATAGCCCCGGAACAGATGGCGATCGTTGGTAGCGTATGGAGCGAGATCATGGAGCGCAAATGGGTGGGCGGTTGTTCTGCGTGCAACCTCGATGCGTTTACACGTGTGTTTTCCATGTACGAAAAGGAAAGAGATCGTAGATTCAAAGAAGCAAACGATGCCATTGGAAAAGCTGTGTTCACGGAAAGTGAACCGGAAGTAATTGTGAACATTAAAGAAGAAACCGATGCCACTCCCAAAAAGAAAGTCCGAAGAATCAAAAAGTGATTTCATGGACCGTTGCATGGGCGATGACATCATGAAGCACGAATACACCGACAGCGTTCAAAGATTGGCAGTGTGCAACGCGTTAGGTCGCAAGAAGTACGAACTATTCCAATCCTACAATGACTACCCTCAAGCGGTCCGTAGCAACGCGAAGCGAGGCATTGAACTGAACGAAAAGAACGGTAATAAGTGCGCCACCCAAGTCGGTAAGGTTCGAGCTCAACAGCTCGCGAATGGTGAGCGCGTAACGATTGACACAATCAAACGGATGTACTCCTATTTGAGCCGTGCGAAAGAAGGTTACGAACAAGCAACGCCCAAGGACTGCGGGTATATTTCCTACCTTCTTTGGGGTGGGCTAGCCGGCCTACGTTGGAGTGAAGCAAAATTAAAGGAGCTCGACAAATGAACGATACAAAAGAAAAGAATGTTATCGATGAAGCCATTGACGCGGTGGAGCTTTACGCTACCATTGCCAATTTGCTGATGGATATTGCAGAAACTGCCGATCATGTGAGCGTTGGCGGTGCGACCGATTACGAACTAAAGCTTATGTGTATGCAAAAGCTAAAGGATATTGTAAACAAAATCGAAATCTAATGCCACGCGGTGAGAATTTTAAGAACAAAGAAACCGCAAAGAAACACGGATTTGGAAGCCACCCCGAAAACATCAATCGGAATGGAAGGCCACGGGCGTTGAAGAACGTGATCAAAGAAGTGTTTATGGAAGAGTTCGATATTACACTTTCATCCAGTCAAGCCAACGATATGATTATGGCGATGCTTTGCATGACTGAAAAGCAAGTCAAGGACCTAGGCGAACGTGAGGATGTTCCATTCTGGTTGAAGATGATCAGCAAGAAAATGGAGCGTGACATGAGCCGTGGTTCAATTCACCTTATGGAAGTTCTATTCGATCGCGTGTACGGAAAGCCAAAGGAAACGGTTGATACTACGGTATCGATGCCACAAGCGGAAATCAATGTTGGAATAATCAAAGGGAGTGTTGACCTTGCCGATAGTGAAGATGCAATAATTTTAGATTGATGTTTCAAACCTCTGTAATTTTTGAGCGCAATTACAATTCAATTGCCGAGGTTATAGTCAATCAAGGTGGGACAAGTTCGGGAAAGACTTATTCCATCCTCCAGGTGCTTTGCTTAAAAGCCATCGAGCAACCCGACCAAGTGATTAGTGTGGTAGGCCAAGACGTGCCTAACCTTAAAAGCGGTGCGCTCCGGGATATGCAAGCAATTGTAGCGAGCTCAACCGACATTCAAAGTTGGATTAAAAGCTACAACGCGAGCGATCGTATCTTTACGTTTTACAACGGCTCAATCATAGAGTTTAAAAGCTACCAAGACTCCCAAGATGCAAAGAGCGGAAAGCGCGATTACTTCTTTCTGAATGAAGCGAACGGGATTAGCTTTGAAATCTATTCCGAGCTCGCGATGCGAACGAAGAAAAAAGTGTTTATCGACTACAACCCTAACGCTCGGTTTTGGGTACATGAAAAGTTGATCGGCAAAGACGGTGTTGAGTTGATCATTTCCGACCACCGTCACAACCCATTTCTTCCCGAGATCATTCGCAAAAAGATTGAAGCTTTGCGCAGTGACGATGAGGAACTTTGGAAGGTGTACGCCCGTGGCATGACCGGCAAGATTGAAGGGTTGATCTATCGCAACTGGGGAACGATCGTAACGATACCGAACGAAGCGCAATTGATTGGTTACGGCATGGACTTTGGATTTACCAACGATCCCACGGCAATTGTCGGAGTGTACCGGTACAACGGCCAATTGATCATTGATGAAATAATGTACCATAAAGGGTACACAAATCAGGATATTAGCCGTTTTATGACCAGTTACGGGATTAACAATCGGGATCCGATCGTGGCCGATTCAGCCGAACCGAAAAGTATCGAGGAAATCCGGCGCATGGGATGGCGAATTGAAGGTGCCAATAAAGGGAAAGACAGCATTCTAAACGGCATCGATATATTGAAACGATTTCGCTTTAACGTAACGAGTAGAAGTGCCAATCTAATCAAAGAATTGAACGCTTACAAATGGAAAGAAAAGGACGGGAACGCCACCAACGTACCGATTGATTCCTTCAACCACGGCATGGACGCATTGAGGTACTTTGCGTTGAATAAATTAGCAGAAAAAAACATAGGAAAGTATGGGATTAAATAAGAAGAACAACAACGTTTGGCGCACCTTGACGGTTGGCCAATGGCAAATGATCCAAGAGGTGCAACACCTGGAAGGATGGGATTTAATGCGCTCGGTAACTGCGATCGTTGACGGCGGGTATTCGAAGGTAGATCAGTACTCACTGCCCGATTTGCGCAAGCGTTACGAGTCGATCGTGAACCAGCTGAACGAAGAACCGTACAAGCCATTCAAGAACTTTGTGAAGGTGAAGGGAAAACGTTATTGGATCAACCGATTCTTTGAGGATGTGTGCACGGCGCAATTCGTGGAGATCAGCGAATGGACCAGTGACCAAGAAAAGATCAATCAAAACATTCACCTAATCGTTGCATCGTTGATGCGTGAAGTCACACTGTTTTGGATTCCCAAGAAATACGAAGGGGATAAGCACTTCGAGCGAGCAAAGGATGTGAAGGAGTCGATGTTAGCGGTTGAGGCATTGGGTTTGTCTGCTTTTTTTTTGGGCAGTTGGATGCTATTTCTAAACGATTCCCCAAGATTTTTAAATCAACTAATCGAGCAGACGAGGCAGGACTTGACACCGGAACTGGATTTGCAGAAAAGTACAAGTGGTTGATTTTCGTTGACACGTTAGCCGGTGGCGATGTGCTGAAATGGAAGGATATTTTCGAGCTCAAGGTAATTGAGTTTTTTATCTACGTGAATTATTGGCAAGATAAGATGGAGCACGAAAGGGTAGAGGTGAACAAGCAAATAGCAAGATCACGATTAAGGTAACATTTTCGATTTTGTAATTCTATTGTTATGGCATCAAAGTTTATTCAGCTCGATAGTATCGGATTAGATCCCGAACAAATTAGCACTGAATTTGAGGGGGTTGATAAGATATTGACCGACTGGGCAAACACTGCCATTGACGCATTCCGGCAAAACCTATCAAGGAACGGCAGCGATGCCACCTATGTACTTGCACAAAGTATCATACCGTTACCGGTAAAGAGGTACGGCAAAGATTACGCCATCGAGATCGAGGCAGCCGGATATTGGAAGTTTGTCGAGTACGGGGTGAAGGGTCGGTTTGGTTCGACCAAGGCACCGGATTCTCCCTTCCAGTTCAAGGACAAATTTCCGCCCCGTGATGCGTTCAAAAAGTGGATGGCAGCGAAAGGGATAAGCCCGAGAAAAGGACAAACCATAGATGAAAAGGCGCGTGAAATTCAGCACTCTGTTTACAAGTACGGGGTAAGGAAAAACCCGTTCGTTTCTCCATTCGTTACGGATGCAGAAATTACAAGGTTGGCAATTCAAGTGGCCGATTACATAGCACAAACAAGCATTGAAGTAACACTACCAAGATAATGGCAATAACGATTATAACCCAAGTAACTGAACCAAGGTATTCATCTGGGGGCAACCCGTTGGTATACGTGGTTGATAGTGATAACAGCACCGAGCCTAACTTCCGATACGTTGCAAATGTTTCTATAAATGGAAACTTGGTAGCGAGGTTGAAGACGGTACCAAGTTTGACAAATGGCAATCGTGGACGTTTCAATTTTCAGGAAATTGTGCGAGGTTACTTTGAAGTTATCCCACGAATTGGCGATGCTACTTTTGTAGCGTCAGAAAGTTTTGGATGCGATACGCAGTACATTTCTTTCGACGTTGAATTTGATGAAGAGTACACGGGTAGCACATCAGCACCTACGGACGCTGAAACTGCAATCATTATCAATGGGGCTTTTTCAACCTTTGATTTTATTCGATTTAGCGATTCAGGATTTAAAATGAAATATTGGTTAGATCAAGACGCTATTGATACTCGATTACCATTGACCAACAGACCACAATCGACCAAGGCTTATGCTTCTAATTTATACAATCAAAGCGGAAATCTTTATTGGTTATGTGATAAAAACGTTGAGGGCAATATTGATTCAATTCGATACCGTTATTACGATAGCACAAATACTTTGATACGTGAATATTTTATGCTTACAATTAACGGGCAAAGTCATGGATCAAGCGAGCAAAATGAGTTCAATATCATTGCCGTTCCTTTCATGCCTTTCGATGTTCGCAATATTGCATTTGATATTACAAGCGATTCAGAATGGGGATATACTGATTTTGAAGGTTCTTCGTACTATACCGTTACGGCTTTTAAAGATATTGATGGAACACAACAAGCTTCGATTGAATACACGGTTTTATTGACGGATGAGTGTTCACGTTTTGAATTTACCGAGATGCATTTTGAGAACCAATTAGGTGGTGTTGATTCTTACGTGTTCACCAAGCCAAACCGAGAACGCCAAAGCATTCAAAGAACGCAAGCGAGCCGTCCGTATTTGACGGATGATTTTAATAGTTATACGGGAGTTTATGGAGGTTACACTAATTTCTCCAATTACAATGCCCAAGTAGATTACAACAAAGAGTTTACCGTTTCTTCCGATTGGTTGACCGATCAAGAATTTGAGTGGTTAGCGCAAATGGTACGTTCACCTCGTCTTTGGTTACGCAAAGCATTCGAAACTGGCGATGGTGTTATGGAGTACTTAGTTCCCATTTTGGTAACCGATACAACCTACAACGTTTGGAAGCGTGACTTCGATCAACTTCACACGCTCACCATGACCTACAAATTTACCTTTGATGAATCGGTGCCGTTATGATAACAGAACTTTACATTGACGGCAAAAGATTGGATTTAAGCGATGATATTGACATTCGCCTAACCTATTCCATCACTGACATAGAAAACCCCGTAGAGCGCAAAGGAACGGTTAGCAGAACCATTGAGGTACCGGGCACTGCAAACAACGATAACGTATTTGGTTCAATTTATCGTTTCGATCAGTGGGTGATTGGATTTGATCCGAGCGTGAGGGCCAATGCTTACGTGTTGCAGAACGGTGTTGAGGTATTTAATGGGATTGCCCAGTTGTTGGCGATCAAGGACGACGGCACATTCAAGACTTACGAACTTGGTTTGTACGGTGAAAATGTGAACTTGTTTAAGCAGTTAGGCGATAGCGAACTGACGGACTTAGATTTTAGCGAGCTGAATCACGAATGGGAGGGCGCAAACATTGTGGACGCGTGGAACAATTCGGTTGGAAGCACGACTAATGATTACTATTACCCTGCAATTGATTACGGGCAAGGGCTTTTTCAACGAGCTGTTGCTCCTGCTCCCTATGCTGATATTTTTACTACCCAAGATTTTTACCCCGCCATATCAGTTAAAAAGTACTTGGATAAGATAGTGAGCGGTGCCGGCTTTACTTACGTGAGTGACTTCTTTACCTCGCAATGGTTTAAGCAATTGATAGTTCCGTATGGCGTTAGTGGTGTACCCTACATCACCCAAGAGCAAGCACAAAACAATTTGTTTTGGATTCGATTGAATGGTGATTTGACGTTAAACAATCTTATTCCAGTTACTCAATTTCAGTTTGGTACTTCATCGCCAGCGCCTTATTTCAATGGTGGAAACTATAACACCGGCACGAAGAAATTTGTTGCACCGGCTGATCGCACGTACAACTTCCAATTAAGGGTTACCGCTACCTTGGTTCAAAGTACCGGACCTCTTCAACAAGTACCTTTGACTTGTAACCTTTACAAAAATGGTTCGAGTGTTGGTACCAATATGGTAGTTCTTTGGGATGTTAACACACCAGCAAACACCACAATTACCCAAGATTTTTTCATTCAAGATACAGCGAGTCTTGGTGATCAGTACGAAATAAGATACACCGGTGGTGCGATTGGTTTTACGATCAACGTTGACAGCTCGAACACGTATTGGCTGAACCAACTTGCCGGCACTCCTAAGATGGAACCGGGCGATACCTGGGACATGAACGAAACGATCATTCCAAAGGTTAAGCAATCCGATTTTCTTATGTACTTGGTGCGTATGTTCAACTTGTTTATCATGCCGGACAAGTACGACCAAAAGAAACTTTACATCGAGCCATTCTCGGACTTCTACGATACTTCTAATTACCTTGACTGGACTCCGTTATGGGATGTTGACAAAGGCTTTGAGGTTGTTCCATGTGGCTACATGAACCCAAAGACGTACAAGTTTAGCTATAAAGACGCGGGCGGTTACTTCGAGAAAAGATACCAAAGTGCGTACCAATCGAGTTACGGTTCACGTACCTACATTAGTTCAAATGAATTCAGCAACGGGGAGCAAGCCGAGGATGTTGGATTTGGCAATAGCGTAATGGTTGGCTTTTCACCAAGCCCACGCATTTACGCACGCTATTACGACATGGATAACAAAGGAAGTTCAGTTAGTGGTGATGTTAATTTAGACGTGAAGCCTGTTACCCCAAACCTTAGAATTCTTTACCATGAGTATATACCGTTTCCGAGCGAAACGGAGTTTGTTTTCGAGGGTACTGAATACACCAGTTATCCGTACGCGGGTAATTTGGATAACCCATATAACCCAACCTACGATTTGTGCTTTGGTATTCCACGTGAGTTGTACTATCAATCCGATGAAACCACCGGAGCGATTTATAGGTACACCAACAACAACCTATTCAATCGTTTTTGGTTGGATTATGTAAAGCTATACACCGACAAAGACGCAAAGAAAGTCAAGTTATTTGTGCAACTTTCGGCGGTTGACGTGTTGAACTTGGATTTCCGCAAACCGATTTACATTAACGGTACTTTGTTTTACCTTTTGTCGGTAAACGATTACGACGCAAACAGCGATGAATCAACCTCAATCGAACTTTTAAAAGTATTGGATTTGGCACCATTCACACCAACCGTGTTTACATTGACCGGTGGTACCGGTGCTTTCATTTCCGATGAACCTAAACCCCAGCTAATAACAGAATAATGGCAGACATAGAAAGAGATATAGTTTTACGAGTAAAGTCGGAAACGGACCAAGCCCAAGGGCAATTCAAGAACTTGAAGCAAGAGCTCAAATCGATTGAAAACGAGTTGAACAAGATGGCCGCAGCCGGGCAAACTGGGACGGCGGCCTTCAATAAATTGCAACAAAGAGCGGGGGAAGTAAAGGATCAGATCGGTGATACAAAGAACGCGATCAAAGCTTTGTCTTCGGACACGTTCAAGCTCGACGCGTTCGCCCAAGGAGCCCAGGGTATTGCCGGTGGCTTTGCAGCTGCGCAAGGTGCCATGGCCTTGTTTGGTAGCGAGAATAAAGCGGTTGAAGAAGCGATCAAGAAAACGCAAGGTGCAATGGCTTTGCTCCAGGGTGTGACTGCAATCACAAACATCCTTCAAAAAGATAGCGCGTTTTCGTTAGCATTTTTGAGCAAAGCACAAAAGGCGAATGAAGTTGCAACCGAAGGCGGTACAAAAGCAACGAAAGGATTTTCGAAAGCATTGATCGCTACCGGTGTTGGTGCCTTGGTTGCTGCGCTAGGTTTTCTAATTGCAAACTTTGAGGATGTAAAGAAGGTCGTACTTAACCTTATGAAGCCATTTGATGGTATCATTGCCAAAGTACGTGACTTTTTACACACCATTTCTTTCGGATTGATTGACGATGCAGCAACGGCAAAGACAAAAGATAACGCCGAGCAAACGGTTGAAGCCTTCAATAAAACGAAGGACGCCATGAAGGAAGCCGAAAAGGTAATCGAGCGCAGAATTGAATTGGCTAAAGCAGAAGGAAAGAGCGCGAAGGAAATCTACAATCTTGAAAAGCAACTTGCTGATCTACGTTTGCAGAACTTAAAAGCAGAACAAACAGCCCTACAAACAAAGGTAAAGGCCGGCAATGCAACCGAGGATGAAAAGAAACGCATTAAAGAACTGACCACTGAAATTGCCGATGCCAATAACAAGCGGTTAGTCCTGGATGCGAACTACAAAAAAGGCATTGACGATGCAAACCAAAAAGCACGTGAGAAGAAAGAAGCACAAGACAAAAAAGAGCGTGAAGAAAATGAGAAAAAACAAGCTGAATTAAAAAAGCAACTGGAACAAAACGCAAAGGATTTCCAAGAGCGCACGAGCAAAGAGTACGAAGATAGCAAGAAAGCGAGCGATGACTATTACGATCACCTGATCAACGTTGCAACCATCAACGGGGAAAGCACCAATGATTTAGAAGTAAAGAAATTGGAAAACCAACTTCAAATCCAAAAAGATTACGGGCAGTCCACGGTTAAAACAGAAGATGAAATCGCATTAAAGAAAAAAGAAATTGCCGATAAAGCATTTGAGTCCAACAAAGAGCTAACCGACAAAGAACGCCAAATGGATATTGACGCTCAAAAGACGTCGCTTCAATTAGCCTTGGAAAGTGAAACACTAAAGATTAGCAAGAAAAAAGAACTTGCAAAGCAAGCGTATTTGGATGGCATTATTTTAGAAAAAGAATACAACGATACGATCAATAAATTAGATGTATCGGCTGCTGCAAAAAGAGCTGAAATATTTAAGTTTGCCATGGAGCAAACACAAAAAGCGTTTTCAGCGGTTGCAGCTTTCCGAGAAAACCAAATGAATGAAGAACTTCAAATGGCGAAAGGAAATGAAAAGGAGCAAGAAGCTATTAGAAAAAGATACTTCGAGCAAAACAAGAAGGTTCAAATTGCGGAGGCTATCATTCAAACAATTGCCGGTGTTCAAGGTGTATTTACTTCAACATCCAAAAGCCCAATTACAGCCGCCTTCCCGGCAGCTCCATACATCGCCGCAGCTTCAGCACTTGCAACCGGATTGGCAAACGTGCAAAAGATTAGGCAAACACAATTCCAAGGCAGTGCCTCACCAAGTTCTTCAAGTAGCAATGGACCAGCCATCAATTCACAACCGTCTTCCAATGCCGGCAGCACTCCAACAATTGGAAGCACACAACTGCAACTTGATGCCCAGGGCAACCTTCAACAATCCGTAAAAACATACGTGCTTGAAACCGATATTTCGGACAAGCAGAAACGATCACAAAGACTTTCACAAACCGCAACATTAGGAAAATAATGGAACTACCAATTTACAAATTAGTCATCAATCCCGAGGATGAAGAAACCGGGGTTGAGTTCGTGGCACTGGTAAATACACCAGCCATTGAGCGAAATTTTCACGCGTTCAAATCGCATAAGTTCACCGCCGATGAAGAGAAAAGAATCGTGACCGGTCCGTTAATGATTCCCAATCAATTGATTTATCGAAGGGATAATTCCTTTGGGGAATACTACGTGACTTACGATGCTGAAATGGTGAAGAAGATCGCTGAAAAATTTATGCGTGATCAAAATTCCAACAACGTAAACAAGGAGCACAAAGAGCCGGTAGATGGAGTGTTCATGTTTGAAACCTTTTTAAAGGATTCGAGCCGTGGCATTTCAGCACCCAAGGGATTCGAGGATTTGCCCGATGGTACTTGGTTTGGAAGTTATAAAGTTTATAATAATGATATATGGAGTCAAGTGAAGGACGGCACGTTCAAAGGGTTTTCCGTTGAGGGTGAGTTCTTGCACGTATCACACACAGAAAACTTTTCTAAGAACGTGGAAATCACCGTGTTATTGGATGAAATCATTTCGTTGTTGTAACTATTTTCTGTCACTTTTTACCCTATTGTAATACTATTGATAAAGTCAAATTTATGGACATAAAAGCAGAATTGTTAAAGATCAAATCTTACTTGATGTCTTCAGAATTGCCTACTGATCCTACCGTAGAAGTTGGAGAAACGCCCGCCGTTGAGCACAACTTTGCAGAATACGAAACTGCTACCGGTATTAAGGTGAAGATTGACGGAGAAATTGCCGTTGGTGTTCCAGTTGTTGCAATTGCAGAAGATGGTACAGAAGCTCCCGCCCCTGATGGTGAGCACGAAATTCTTGGTGTTGCAAAGATCGTTGTTAAAGACGGTTTGATTGCTGAAATCATGCCATTGGAAGAAGAGCCAAAGGTTGAGGTTGAAGTTGAAATGGCTGACGTTATGCCAGTTGTTGACATCACCGCTGAATTGCAAGATCGCATTGTGAAGCTTGAAGGAAAGCTAGATGAATTGATGAAGAAGTTTGAAGGAATGACAAAAGCAACTGAAGCCATGACTGCCGTTGTTGAAGAAATTTCTACCCTTCCAACCGCCGAGGTTTCCAAGCCCGCATCGTTCACTTACTTGTACCCAAAGAGTAAGCAAAGCGCAAACATTGACAAATTTTTTCAAGCACTAAAATAAAAAAAGATGAGTTTTTCACTTACTGGATTAACTTCTTACGTTAATCAAAACACACTTCCATTGATGACCCGTGCCGTATTCGGTGCAAAGTCAATCGCAATGGCAAACAAAATGGTTGGACTTAAAAGTACTTCCGCTATCAACATCATGGAAACTACCGCTGCATTTGCTTACGGTGTTTCATGTTCTTTCTCAAACAATGGCACGACTACTTTCAGCCAGCGTAACATCGCTGTTAAGCACTTGAAAGTACATGAGTCTTTGTGTCCTCAAGCGTTGGAGCAAACTTGGTTACAGCACCACCTTCCACAAGGGTCATTGTACCAAGCTATCCCATTTGAAGAAGCGTATGCTAACCAAAAGGTTGCTATGATCGCTCGCAATTTGGAGTCAATTTCTTGGATTGGTGATAGCACTAACATCGATGGGTGGAAAGATGTTATCGATGCGGTAACTGGTGGCACTGAAGGTGTGACTGATCCTATCGACGCGAACGCTACTGCTTACACTGGTAACGCTACTGCGATCACTAAAGCACAATTCGTAACTAACACTGCCGGTACTACTTCACGTCGCACTGTATTGCAAGCGATTGAGCGTGCAATTCCTACTGACATTTTAGGTACTGACGATGTTGTTGTTTTCTGTGGATGGGATGTATTCCGTTTGTTCCGTCAAGACATCGTTTCTTCTAACTACTTCAACCTTTCTTACTACGAAGGTATGGAAGCTGGTGAAATGGTTATCCCAGGATCAAGCATCAAATTGGTTGCAGTTCCCGGATTGAACTTAGATGCTAGCTTGAACAACACTTACTCTATCTATGCGATGAGAAAATCCAACTTGGTATTCGGTACTGACTTGTTGAATGAAGAAGAGAAATTCGAAATTTTCTACGCTCGTGAGGCAATGGAAGTTCGTTTCATTTCTGAGTTCAAAGCTGGTTTCCAGGTTGCATTCCCACAGCAAGTTGTTAAGTTCGTAATGTCTTAATCAATAGATTGAACAATGAACCAAGGGGTGGGTGAAATCGCCCACCCTTTTTTTGTAAATCAATAAAGAAATAAAAATATGAGTTGCGCATTAACCGCTGGTTACACTTTAGGGTGTAAAGACAGTGTGGGTGGTATCAAACACATTCACATTGCAAATCAATCTTCTATCACTTACGATGCCCCCGCATCCGGTGTAATTCCTACCGTTGCTGGTACGTTCTTCAAGTATCAATTGCCAATCAACACGGCACAATTCACTGAAACCGTAACGTCTTCCGAGCAAACTGGAACTACTTTTTACACAACTGAATTGACCATTCAATTGCCTAAGTTGACCGCTGCCCTTCGCAATGAATTGAAGCTTATGGCTCAAGCGAAGTTAGCAGTTGTTGCTACCGATCGCAATAATGTTCAGTGGGTACTTGGTTACGAAAACGGAGTGAATCTAACAACTGGTACCGGTGCAACTGGTACAGCCATGGGAGATTTGAACGGATTGACATTGACTTTCTCTACCAACGAAACGAGCCCAATCGTTGAGTTAACCGAAGTATTGCCTTAATACCTTTCCATATTAGTTTTTGGGGGATCGGAAACGATCCCTTTTTTTGTTGTTACTTTTTTGACTTTTGTAATACTATGGTTATGCAGTTACTTAATTCCAATGAGGTTAATCGGTTGTTCTTTACTGCCACCGAGTTTTATAGCCAAGGTGATACGCTGTATTTGAATATCCATCACATTTCTACCAACAATGACTACTTTTATTCCTTCGCGAAAACGAGTGATCTATCTTTCCAAACGGATCGTTACAATGCATTCGATGTATCTATCGGAAATATCCCAGGAGGTCAATGTACTTACACGCTTTACGAGGGCGAAAGTGGTGCGACCGGTCCGGAAGATGCTGAAGTTTTGAGTGTTTTGGAGTGTGGATTGTATCAAATAATTGAATCGGAAACAAACGATACCGTGTTTTCTGCAAACACGATCGAATATATTGAGCCAAATTTATGAGCGCACGTAGAATAAAAGGTAGTTATGGGGTTGCAAAGACCGACGTAATGGCCAAAACAAAACAGAACTTTGAATCCAAGTTACCTGAATACAAGGTAATGAATGGGAAACCATACGTGTTTTACGGGGAAAGAAACAACTATCCTTCTTATTTGTTGGAAATGTACCAACGTTCTGCAAAGCATAACGCTATTGTAAACGGAAAGGTGAACTACATCACCGGCAAGGGCTGGACGTACGACCCCAAAGATTTGGCTGCCGATCTTGTTACCGAATTAAACCGTATGTTGGAAGATCCCAATCCATACGATGACTTAAATGATATTCTTTACAAGGTTACACTAGACTTCGAAATTTTCAACGGGTTTGCGCTCGAGGTAATTTGGAACTTGCAAGGTAAGATTTCGCAAATTGCACACGTGAACTTTGGCAACCTTCGCGTGAATGAAAAGCAAGACAAGTTCTATTTCGCCCAAGAGTGGAAAGAGTTTGGTGAACCAGAAGGATTAAGAGAATACGTTGCATTCAATCCCGAGAACAAGCTCGGAAAGCAGTTGTTTTACTACTCCAGTTACGCGCCGTCCGTAAAGTATTACCCCATTCCGGAATACCTCGGCGCATTGGCCTACATCGAAACGGATGCACGAATTGCAAACTACCACGTGAACAACCTTCGTAATGGTTTCCTTGGTGGTTATTTGTTCAGCTTCAACAACGGTGTGCCAACCGATGAAGAACAACGCGACATCAAGCGTCAATTGATTACCCAAATGCGTGGCGACGATGGCGAGCGCATTGTAGTTGCATTCAATGATACCAAAGAAAACGGGTTGGAAATTTCAGCACTGGAAGCGAACAACCTTGACAAGCAATTCGATATTTTAAACAACACCATTCAGACCGAGATCTTTGTTGCGCACCGCGTGACATCACCGATGCTATTCGGCATCCGTACATCCGGCCAATTGGGTGGACGCTCGGAGTTGATCGAGTCTTACGAGCTGTTTAAATCGGTGTACGTTGAAGACCGCGTGCGTAAGATTGAAAAGGTTTTCAATTACATTTTGGATTTTAACGGCGTTGGAGTGTTGGAGATTTTACCAACCGATCCAATCAAAGAGCAATTGTCTGAACAGACCTTGACCACCATTGCGAGCCGTGCTGAATTACGCGAAATGGCGGGATTGAAAGATGACACGGTAGATGTACCAAAAACAACCGACAGCATTCAAGCATTGAGCCCGTTAGTGGCCAACAAGGTGCTCGAGAAAATGACCGATACCGAAGTTCGTGCGTTGGTAGGACTTACCACCACACCGACAAGCCCAGTACCACCACAAGAAACGCCTACAAGCTTTCACGCATTCAAGCGTAACGACAAAGTTGAATTAGATTTGTTCCAACAATTTGGCCAAAGCAAGGAGAATTTTGTTGAGTTGAAAGCTCGAACCATGCGATACGGATTCGAACTTCAAGAGCAAGAATTTGCAAGCGAGTACGAAGAACTTGATAGCAATATCTTGAAAGAAATCAAGAAGGACCCGACCATTACAGCTGAAGAAATTTCACGTCGGTTAAGTACGTCCGTTGAAAAGATTAGCGAGCGCATTAGTGCGTTGGTTGAAAGGGGAGCGATCAACCTTCGTGGCGCATTGAAAGAACTAGGCGATAATGCCAAGGACTTTATTAAGCCCGATCGGCCCGAGAGTGAGCCGTTGGTGCAAGTGATGTACCGGTACGATGTACTGCCCGAGTATGGTCCTGAAAAGTTGATTGACGGCAGCCGTGAGTTTTGTATCAAAATGATTGAACTGGGTAGGTATTACAGCCGTAGTGACATTAACCAAATTTCGCAAATCATGGGGTATTCAGTTTGGGAGCGTCGAGGTGGATGGATGACATTGCCCGACACTAACACACACATTCCTTCGTGTAGACATTCTTGGTTCCAAGTATTAGTTAAGCCAAAGCCATGAGCCAAAAAGCATTATTCATAACAGAAAAGCAATTGAAGGATGCCTCGTTAATTAACGAGAATGTATCTATGTTTAAGTTACGCCCTACGGTTATTATGTGCCAAGAAATGTACATTCAACCGATTATTGGAAGTGATCTATACAAGCAATTGCAAAACCAAATCATTGCCAATACCTTGACCAATGATAACGAAACTTTATTAGCCGATTACATCCAACCATGTTTACAAATGTGGGTTATGATGGAAGCACCCATGGCTTTAGGTTTCCAGTTCAGAAACAAGAACATCGAACGTGGTACGGATCAGAACAGTACACAAGCGAGCGTAGAAGAATTGCAACGATTGATGGATATGTACCGCAACAAGGCGCAATGGTATTCAGAGCGCGTGACTCGTTTCCTTTTGGCCAACACTACGCTGTATCCTTTGTTCTCCAGTCCTACATCCAACATCGATACAATCCTTCCAACGCGTAGAAATTACACCAGCGGAATGGTATTGACTCGCCCAGGTTGTTGCGGTAGCTTTGAAGAAAAGTACCAAGCGAATTATAATAGAACTTGCTGTGATTAACTATGTCTACACACAAAAAGAACTTAGAAAAGTTACGGATTTACCTAGAAAAGCAGAAAAATGAAAAGTTGGAACAGCATAAAAAGAGTATTAAAGGAGTTCAGCGAGGGTCACCCGCTCGTTAATTCCTTTGGTACCGGTGACATTTTAAACCCCGATAGTGCCGATATTACCAACTTTCTAACCCCTGGCGTTGATCGCGTGTATTATCCGTTGGTTTTTGCCTTAATGGATCGCGCAAGCTTTGTTTCAAATGGTATTACTATCAGTTCTTCTTTGGTGTTTATGGACAAAATCGAAGAGCTGCAGAAGGTGGCCGATATGCCGATGGGTGGCGATGCGACTGACTTCCAACAAAAGCAAATCGATGAAGTGATTAGTGACATGATTCAGCTTTCCAGTGACTACATGGTTAAGTTTCAACGGACCTATGGACAAGATTTTGCAGTGGATGTGAACGCGGGCATTGAACCATTTGTCGATCGCTTTGGTGATCGCGTGGCCGGTGTACGTGTGACCATGAATTTCACGATGCCATTGGCAATGTCTTTGTGCGACCTACCTTCTGACCTCAACCCCGATACTTGCTATTACGGGACTTCTGCAACGAGTTCGGTAGCAAACTACTTGGACGGCACGATAATCTTTGTACGAGCCGGTAGACCCTTCACAATCGCCTTCGATCCTAACGCAGTGACCAATAACTTCATTTGGTTTGCGGTGCCCGAAGATTACGCGTTCACGGTATGGCAAAGAAGCAATATCGATGTCGGTAATTTCACCGATCTATTTGAGTTGTACGATACCGAAGATGGGTACGACATTTGGATTTCACAATGGCCTACGGATGTAGTAACACCAATGACAATAAGATGATAAATATAACCGACAATTTTAGAGTAAACAAACCCGCTCCGATTGATGATCGCTTGGGTCCTTTTGTATCGACTGCCTCGGCGTTGAGTTCTATTGAAATCGACCGCCGGCATATTGGCTTGACGGTTATTATTGACGATGGAACGGGAGCTGTTGAGTATTGGTTTAAAGAAGGTGTGAGTAATGGTGATCTTGAAGCAAAGGCGTCGGGCGGCCCAGGTGCAACACCAACACTTGCCGACGTATTGGATGAAGGAAACCAAGCCGATGAAAACATTGAACTGCTAAACGACTCGGAGGTACACTTTGGTGCGGGTGGTGGTATTTTATTGGATAACGGTTCAAGATTACGTGAAGGAACGATTGATGCCGGCACGGGAGGATCAAAGGGCATTGCTCAAATTTGTGGTGTTGGTTATGAATTGAAGTGGGAGGCGGGGAGCGAGTACGTGATGAATGGCAATGGCGATCAAATTCGTGAAGTGCGCTATAAATTTGGCGAAACGCCAACGGCAACGGACGATGTAACCAAAGGGTTTACAGTTGGATCGCGATGGGTACTTGATAACGGCGATGTTTACGTTTGCTCGGATGCAACGGCAACGGCTGCGGTTTGGGAATTGGCTGGATTAGTACCTTATACGGGAGCCACGCAAGATGTTGACTTAGGTACTCACGATTTGTACACGAATAAGCTTTGGTTATTTGATGAACCAAACGATAACCATGCAAGCCTTCATTACACGGATGGGGATTTTCACATTGAGGATGCCGACGGTCACAAACTTTTGGTAATTGAAGACGGTTTTATGCAGTTGCATTTAACTGATACCATTCAATCAAATTTATTTACTACCAATTTAACACAAACACGTGACCATTATTTACCCAATGCGAGCGGGACTATTGCCCTAACAAGTGATATTACCAAAGACGCGGTTGGACTTGGAAACGTGAATAATACCAGCGATACAAATAAGCCCATAAGCACCGCTACTCAAAATGCCTTAGATTTAAAAGCACCCATTGCATCACCTACATTTACGGGCACGGTTGGAGGTATTACCAAATCAATGGTTGGACTTGGTAACGTACCAAATACCGATGCTACTAATCCAGCTAATATTACTCAAACATCAAGTTTTAGATTTGTTACTGATACTGAAAAATCTACTTG
>Ga0209401_1000422_pt1 | contig 28858 bp, 12 predicted proteins | sample M_140807_MF_Meta_FD_187318 | JGI IMG/M metagenome (GOLD analysis project Ga0209401, IMG submission 187318) | Freshwater microbial communities from Lake Montjoie, Canada to study carbon cycling - M_140807_MF_MetaG (SPAdes) (version 2) | ecosystem: Environmental > Aquatic > Freshwater > Lake... | reverse complement strand
CAGCAGGTTCTTCTGGTACATCAGCTTTCTCTGGTTCTTCTGGTACTTCAGGATCAGCTGGTACAGCTGGTAAAAATGGTTCTTCAGGCACAAATGGTTCTAATGGAATATCAGGATCAAGTGGTAGCTCAGGTTCTTCTGGGTTATCTGGTACTTCTGGATCATCAGGTAATGATGGATCTAGTGGTACTAGTGGTTCATCAGGAACGTCTGGAACTAATGGTACTGATGGATCATCTGGTACTTCTGGTTCTTCTGGAACTAGTGGTACCTCAGGTTCTTCTGGAACTAGTGGCACTGATGGTTCGTCTGGAACATCTGCTTCTTCTGGAACCTCTGGAACTTCAGGTTCATCAGGTACAAGTGGTACAAATGGTTCTTCTGGTACAAGTGGTACTTCTGGATCATCAGGTTCATCAGGTACTAGTGGTTCTAGTGGAACGTCAGGTACAAGTGGATCTAGTGGTACTTCTGCATCTTCTGGAACTAGTGGAACTGATGGATCATCTGGTACTAGTGGTACATCTGGATCTAGTGGAACTTCAGGTTCATCAGGTACTAGTGGTACATCAGGTTCTACTGGTACTAGTGGCACAAGTGGTTCTACTGGAACATCAGGTACAAGTGGATCTTCTGGAACCTCTGGATCATCAGGAACAAGTGGTACAAATGGATCATCTGGCACATCTGGCTCTTCTGGAACTAGTGCTACATCAGGTTCTACTGGTACTAGTGGCACAAGTGGTTCTAGTGGAACATCAGGTACAAGTGGATCTTCTGGAACCTCTGGATCATCAGGAACAAGTGGTACTAATGGTTCTTCTGGTACATCTGGTAGTAGTGGAACATCTGCAACCTCTGGAAGCTCAGGAACATCTGCTACGTCTGGAACCTCTGGAACAAATGGTAGTAGTGGTAGTTCAGGAACATCTGGAGTTAATGGAACTGCAGGCACTGCAGGTCAAGATGGAGATAAATATAGAACTACTTCATCTACATCTCTTTTAATAGGAACAGGTACAAAAACATTAACTGTTGCTACAAATTTAGCATATAGTATTTCTCAATCAGTTATTGTGGCTTATGATTTAAGTAACTCAATGACTGGTACAGTTACATCTTACAATAGTGGTACAGGTGTTTTAGTTTTAAATGTAACTACCACATCTGGTTCAGGAACTTATGCATCTTGGAATGTTAATTTGGCAGGAGCTGCAGGTGGTAATGGTTCTTCAGGCACAAGTGGTTCATCAGGTACAAGTGGATTAAGTGGTACATCTGGTTCTTCTGGAACTTCTGGTTCTTCTGGTACATCTGGTTCTTCTGGTACTAGTGGTACAAATGGTTCATCAGGTACAAGTGGTTCATCAGGTACTAGTGGTTCATCAGCAACATCAGGTACTTCTGGTTCTTCTGGAACTAGTGGTACAAATGGATCTTCTGGAACTAGTGGTACAAGTGCATCAAGTGGTTCTTCAGGTACTAGTGGTTCAAGTGCATCAAGTGGTTCTTCAGGTACTAGTGGTTTATCAGGAACGTCTGGTACCTCTGGATCATCAGGTTCTAGTGGTACAAGTGCATCTTCAGGAAGTAGTGGTACATCTGCGTCAAGTGGTTCATCAGGTACTAGTGGTTCATCAGGTACTAGTGGTTTATCAGGAACAAGTGGTACTTCTGGCTCTAGTGGTACAAGTGCATCATCTGGTTCTAGTGGTACAAATGGATCATCTGGAACAAGTGGTACAAATGGTTCTTCTGGAACTAGTGGAAATAGTGGCTCAAGTGGCTCAAGTGGTTCAAGTGGTACTGATGGATCATCTGGTACTTCAGCATCAAGTGGATCAAGTGGTTCATCAGGTACAAGTGGTTCATCTGGTAAAAATGGAACAGCTGGTACAAGTGGTACTTCTGCATCTTCTGGAACTAGTGGCACAAATGGAACCTCTGGTTCTTCTGGTACTTCTGGAACTTCAGGTTCTAATGGTACTTCTGCGTCAAGTGGATCTTCTGGTACATCAGGAACTTCTGGTTCTTCTGGTACATCTGGAACATCTGGTTCTAGTGGTACAAATGGTACTTCAGGTTCTTCTGGATCTAGTGGTACTTCAGGTTCTTCTGGATCAAGTGGTTCATCAGGGTCATCAGGTTCATCAGGCTCAAGTGGAGTTGCTGGTACTTCTGGATCATCTGGAGTTAATGGTACTAGTGGTTCTTCTGGAACATCAGTAGCTGTAGGAGGTTCAACAAATCAGATAGTTAAGTTTACTTCTGGATCTACAATAGGTGATTCTAGTATTGCTGATAATGGAACTTATACAGATGTAGGTGGTTCTGGTAGTGGTAGATTTAATGTAAATTCTGGAAGTACAAATAATAAAGTGGCATCTTTTTCTGCTACAGAACCTTATATCTCTGTTGAAGCATTGGGAGGAAGCAATAGAGTTGAATTTAGAGGATATCCTACAAGTGGTTATTATACATATATTGGTAACTGGGGAACAGGGTATACTGTAATTTCAGCAGAAGGTGGTGTAGATTGTGCAACAATTAATACAGCAGGTATCACAGCAGCTGCATTTTTTGAAACTTCAGACATTAGATACAAAGATATATTAGAATGGAACCCAGAAATAAATGTGCTTGGAATAGATGTAATTAAATTCAAGCGTACAGATGTAGAAGGTTCAGGTAAAGAAAAGATAAACTATGGTTATTCAGCACAACAAGTACAACAGATTGTTCCTGAGGTTATTGATGAGATAGATGAAAAGTTAAGTGTAAACTACATAGCTCTTCACACATTAAAAATAGCAGCATTAGAAAAACGCATTGCAGAACTTGAAGCTAAATTAAAATAATAATGAGTTGGGCATCAATAACAAATAATCAAACTGTTTCATTAGCTAATTTACAGGATGCTGTAAACAATGGTGTATTTACATTAAAGAATACAATTCCTGTTAGTAATAAACAAACAAACAAGAGTGAAGCAGAGTATTATGTTTATATAAATCCTATTTCTAAAGCCACTGATCAACTTGTTGTTAAGTCTAATTTAGTTGCAAATACATCTACATCCACTACATCAACATCAACAACTCCTCCTCCAGTTGCAAGATATGCACTTGCTGGATCAGGTTCTGATCTTTATATATCTAATAATGGTGGAGCAAACTGGGCTGCTGTTTCATTTTTTAATGGTTATAGCATTGAAAATGTTTGTGTTTCATCCACTGGACAATATATGTTAGTTGTAGCTTATCCTATTAGTGGTTTTACAAGAAACTTATATCTATCATCCAATTATGGAAGTAGTTGGTCAACTATTCTAACTAATATAGGTACTGTCAATAACCTTGATATATCAGATAATGGGCAATATATAATTTGGGTTACAGGAACAAATAGTGGAAATGTTTTTAGATCCACTGACTTTGGAGCAACTTTTAGTACTTCAGGTTCTCCTGGAGCATCAAATTGGAAAGGTGTATCAATGAGTTCAAGTGGACAATATGTAACACTTGTTTCTTTTAATAGTTATATACATGTTTCTTCAAACTATGGAGCTTCTTATACAGCAAAAACAGCATATCCAGCAACTGGCTGGTCTCCTGTAGTTATATCAAGTACTGGACAATATCAAGTTGCTGGTCGTGATACAATATATAGATCAACCAATTATGGATCTACTTGGACAAATGCTGGAGCTCCAGTAAGCAATGGATATGGAGCCTTAGCAATGTCTGGAGATGGACAACGTTTATTAGGTTTATCCTGGTTTAGAAACTTAGAACTTTATAAATCAACTAATGCTGGAGCCAACTGGTCAATAGTAACAACAATTGGAAGTAGTGGAAGTGGAAACTGGCAATGTATTGCAATTTCTCCAGATGGAGTTACACAGTTAGTTGGAGCAAATGGCAACGTTTGGCCAACAGATGATATATGGTTATCTACAGATTCTGGTGCTAACTTTAGTGTTCGTCCTGGAACAGATCTTGGATGGAACAGTATATCAATAGGTGATTAATTAATTTAAACCAAACAAATCAATAATATGACAGTCTTAGTAACATTAACATTAGCTGGAGCAGATACAGGCCCTTTTGATATCTATTCAGACTCTGATGGATATACCAATCCAATAGAAACAGGAGTAGCCAAAGCAACTTTACAAGCAGGATATAGTGTAGTAGGTGTACCTGATGATGCAACAATAATTAGAGTGCAGTCTACAGAAATTTGTACAAACTATCTTGATATGCTTCTTAGTGGTGGAACAACCAGTACAACTAGTAGTACTTCTTCTACAACAAGTACAAGCACTACAGCATTTGTTGAATGTGTAACAGGTGATAGAAATGCACTTGCTACATGCTCTGGAGGAGAATCAGCGTTGTTTGCAGTAACAGCAGGTAACACAGCTCTTATCACTCCTGGTGGATATTACTACTCTGGAACTGGTACAAGGTACTATTCAGCATATATTATGGATGCTGCAAATACAGTTGTATTGTATACATTTACATACACCCAAACAGGCTCTTCTCCAGGAACATGGACATCTAACTTACCATCAAATACTCTTATTACAGGAAGCTATCGTTTAAGAACTGATACAGTGAACTGTTCAATAAATGGATCTGGTACATTTAGTTTAGTTGCAAGTTGCAACACACCTGAATAAAAACTCTGTTTATTGGTTTACAGAGTGTCCCCCTAGCCTTTCCAGGCTGGGGGTTTTTATTTAAACTCTAACTAAAAAAGTTATTCCATATAACCAAAATAGTTAGTTTATTTTTGGGAAATTCAGAAATAGTTCATATCTTTACAATAATTTTAACCAAAATAAACTACACATGCCTGAGAATCAAGCATTGCTGAACCAGCTAGAAGAGATTTTGCACTGGAAAAAGAGTAAAAAGTTCTACGCTGACAAGCTTGGAATTGCAGAATCAGACGTTGATGAGTTATTAAAAGAGTTGAGAACTAGAGAAAGTATTGTACAAGAAGCAGAGTTAGGTAACTACATTTCTGAGTTAGAGGAAACAATAGTAAGATTTGAAGAAGACATTCTTAAAGGAACTGGAGAGATTGTCATCAATACAAAGGATGAAATCAAGAGCTTAGATGAGCTCATAATAAAGTGTAAGATTGACACAGATAAATGGGAAATCACCAAGTACGTACAGAACTACTGGGGAAATGGAGAAACACCCCATTGGCAAGTCAAAGCATGGTTAGGGAAGAAGTCTACAGAACAAGTTTTTCAAGATGCGTTTGTAGACTTTTTAGATTCATATAAGCCTGTGTCTCAAGAAGTTATGAGTCCTAAGTGGGAAGGAAATAAGTTTCCTGCTATGTTAATTATTAACAAACAGGATTCTCATTTGAACAAATATGACATTGATGGTAATAATGATGTAACTGATAGATTGGCTAATATTATGTACAAGGTAGAGGTAATTGCTAATCAAGCAACACTTTCAAATAACTTAGATCAAATTACATATATCCTTGGTTCTGATGAGTTTAACAGTGAGTTTACAGGAATGACTACAAAGGGCACTCCTCAAACAAACACTCATACATATCAAACATCTTTTGAATACATTTGTGGACATGAGGTTTTGATGATTACAATGTTATTACAATATGCTGAGAACGTGAATGTTGTGTATGTAGCAGGTAATCATGATGAGTTTGTAGGATGGCACATGGTAAATTGGTTACAAACCTACTTTAGAAATACAGAGAGATTGACATTTGATTGTTCTCCTAAGTATAGAAAGTACATAAGCTATGGTGGTTCAGCATTAATGTTTAACCATGGAGATGCAATTAAGCCTGCTAAATTAGCAGCACTATTTCCAATAGAATATAGAGAAGGATGGTCTTTCCATAATAACTTCTATATCTTTACAGGAGATAAACATCATGAAGTGAGTCATGATTTCAATGGTATTAAGTTTTACCAAATTCCAGCATTCTCTAATGCTAAGAGTCTTTGGGATGACAAGAATGGTCACACCATGTCCAAAGCAGAAGTGACAGGGTTCTTAATAGAACAAGGCTCAGGAATGACAAATATATTCAAACAGTATTTATAATGGCTACATTAAGAAAAATGGTCTCAGATGTTCGTGCAATGCACAAACTATTAACAACAGATAACCTTATCACTGATAGGGTTGTTGCGTCTGAGATCAAGAATAATACATTTTTATTAGTAAAGAGGGAAACAAACCTTAGAAAGCTTTGGGCTACTGATACAGTATTCCAGACGCTTCCTTGTTTAAATATGGTAGAGGTTCCTATTTCTGATTGCTGTGAGTATGTTGATCCTTGCCAAGTGGCAAGAAGCCAATATAAACTTCCTCGTATTAGTGAAGGAAACTATCAATATCTTATTCAAGGTGTTTATTCTATCAATGCTATGGGTGGTAGAGGAAGAAGATTTAAAGAGATTACAATTAACAGATACTTAAATTTATTAAAGTTGCCTATCATTAAGAGTGAGCAGTATTATTGGATAGCAAATGGTGGATATTTATATGTTAATAATCCTAATTTGCAATCAGTAAGAATTTCTGCATTCTTTGAAGAAGACATTCCTAATGATATACTATACCCATCAGACTGTGCATGTGGTAATATTCCTTCAGTGAGTAATGAAGATTATTGTATGAATCCATTAGACAAAGAATTTGGATGTCCTGGTTACTTAGAGAAACAAGTCTTGGAATTAACATCACAAAAACTATTATCTACTTATTTTAGCATTAAAACAGACATGACATTTGATGGTATAGATGGTCAGGCTCCTAATGCTAAACCAACTAGTTAATGCGAACCAAGATTGACTGGAGAAGCTCCAGTAGAGAAAATTACAATAATTTCTGCAGAAAAAATCCCACTGTAAAACTTACATTTGATCAGTGGAAAAACATTATATATCAATATAATGAACATTTCAAAAACTACATTCTAGAAACAGGAGAAAGAGCAAGACTTCCTTTTGGCTTTGGTGAATTCTCTATCAATAAAAAGAAGAGAAAGAAGATGAAAACAGTTGATGGTAAAGAGATGGTTAACTTACCAGTTGATTGGAAAAGAAGCAAAGAAAAAGGTAAGATTATCTACAACTTCAATTACCATACAGAAGGATACTTTTTTGGTTGGATGTGGTTTAAAGAGTCTGCTAGAATTAGAAATATAAATCTTTGGTATTTTAAACCATCTCGTACAACTTCTAGATTGTTGTCACATTACATAAACACAGACGAAAAATACCAACACCTTTATAGGGAATGGAAAAATTAAAACAATATGGCATATTATTACAAATACAACTTTGTCTCTCCTGAGCCAATTTACTCTATTGTTAAAGAAGAGTTAAAATCTTATTTTGACACAGGAGCTGTTGATGATTTAATGTTTCCAACTTATTTAGACAAGTGTCTACAAAAGATGGGTAGATCTAGTTATGTTATTGCTGAACAAACATTAGATATTTCTGGATATGAAGCTAGACTTCCTGACAACTTTTTTGCTGTTAGAGAAGCTTGGATGTGTACAGAGATTCCTCAACGTCCATATCAAACAGCTAACTCATTCTATTCTCAGGCAGCTAGCCAAACAACAATTCAAGTCTCTCCTATAATTAGTGGTGGAGTGCCTTGTACAAATCCACAATGTACAACAGGATGTCCTACATGTATGCCTGATATTATCCAAGCTGTATATAAAACCAATCAACAGGTAGCTAGAGGTATAAGAAAAGAGTATTTATTAAAACCAGGCAATATATCTTGTCAAGGCAAGTGTGATGTAAGTTATACAGATGCTTGGCAATTCTATTCAACTGCTCCTCCTGTACATGAATTCACTCCAGGAAGTGCTGGTTATGATAGCTTTGATATTAGAGACAATAAATTTGTTACTAACTTTAGCTGTGGTATAGTTCACATGATATTTTACGCTACAGACTATGATGCTATAGGTAATCAATTGATTCCTGATAACTATCGTATAAGAGAATACGTAGAATCCTTTATTAAATATAAAGTTTTTGAAACCTTATCTAACCAAATCAATGATGAGACATTCAATCAAATACAAGCTAAGTTAGCTTACTACAAGCAACTTTCAGAAGAAGCCTTTATTATGGCTTACACTGAAATTAAGAAGCAAGATGTATGGACAAAGCAAAGAAGAATAAGAAATGACTTACAACGCTTTGCACAATATGAATTACCAAATAGAAGCTCAAGATATGGCAGATAACCAAGAAGGACAATCTAACATAAAACAAGAATTTAATCTTGGAAGAATTGGACTAGATATGGACTCTTCTGTAAATCAAGTACAGAAGGGAAAACTTTCGTATGCACTAAATGCAGCATTAGAAAACTTTGATGCTAACTCTGTAAACTATCAGAACGAGCCTGGTAACGAAGCTTGTCTAGAGTTTCCTGCTGGTTATCAACTTATTGGAACACACTTCATACAAGAGAAAAATAAACATATATTCTTCTTAGCTAATCCTGAAACAGGAGGAAGTGAAATAGGATATATGGAAAACAATGATTGTGTATATCGTACATTGTGTACTCCAATCCCTGATACAGATTTAACAGTTTGTGCAAATTCAACTTGTTTGAACTTTGACATCAATTATCCTATTCATAAAGCTGTACATAAAATTACCAACTGTAGCACTGAAGTATATTGGACAGATGGTCTTAATCCAAGAAGATATATTAACATTGATCAAGTTCCATACATCACTGCATATCTTAGTAATCAAAACTGTGCTCCACGAATTACTCCTGTTCTTGATTGTAATAAGTTAAAAGTACAACCTAACTTTAGCATTCCTAGTTTGGACATTGCTGACATTGTTGTAGGTGGAGATATCCAAGCTGGTACATATCAGTTTGCTATTCAATATTGTAATGCTTCAGGTGATGCATATACATCCTATTACTCTATTACTAATCCTACATCAATTGCAAACACAGAAATAACAACACCTGACTTTCAATATTCTGTAGGAAAATCTATTGTAATAAGTATAAATAATATAGACATTACAGGATACTTCCAATATTTTAACATAGCTGTTATTAAAACCATAAATGGTGGTACATCTGTAGAACTTATGGGTACTTATAATATCCAAGATAAAGACAGAACAATTACTTATACAGGTCAAAATTTAACTAATATTCCTTTAAGTCTTGCTGATATACTTGAGAAGTTTCCTTACTATGAAATTGCTCAAGACCTTACAAACGTACAAGATGTCATAGTTTGGGACAACCTTACTTCTATTGATAGAGTTAACTATCAAAGCATTGCTAGTCAAATTCAACTTCAATGGGAGACATATAAGTTACCAGCTAACAATACATATGCTGATGGTTTCTACACTGCTAATCTTAGAGGATATTTAAGAGATGAGGTGTATGCCTTTGAAATAGTCTTTTTATTAGACAATGGTAAACAAACAGATGGTTTCCACATTCCTGGTAGAACAGCACTTTCTACTGATTTAACTCCTGTATATAATACTAATGCTGACTTTATTGGAGAAGGAACTGTAGCTCCTTATTGGAAAATATATAATACAGGTAGTGTATTAGTTACATATCCTGTTCCTACAACAAATGATAAGAAGATAGGAGATGCCTATCCTTATCAATCTGGAGACTTTTCTTATTGGGAATCCACAGATACCTATCCTTGTAATGTAGATGTATGGGGAAATCTTGCTGGTGAGCCAATTAGACATCATAAATTTCCTGATGTATTAGTATCTCCTTATTTTGAGACTCCTCCTATTACATATGTTGGAGGTCAAATAGAACCAGTGATGCAAACATCTAATGCTATTTATCCAATAGGTGTAAAGATAGATGTACAACAAGTAGGATTTCTTATTCAATCTTCTAGCTTAACAAGTGCTGAGAAAAATGCTATTGTTGGATTTAAAATAGTTAGAGGTAATAGATCTACAAATAAATCTATTATTGCTAAAGGTATATTAAGAAATGTAGGTAAATATAAAAGAGAAGAAACAGAATACTATTATCCTAACTATCCATATAATGATCTTGCTAAAGATCCATTCTTACTTCAGGATAGTAATTCATATATGTCCCAATGTGATACATATAGAGTTACAGCTACTGTTAATGGTGCTTTACAATATACAAACTGTAATACAGGAGAAGTAACTAGTCTTGAATTTACTACAGCAACCACTGAAGTGTGTTCTCTTACATTTCCTGTTGTAAATACAGGAACTGCTACATTTCAAAATGTTACACCTGAAACTTTTATAATAAGTGTACAAGTACGTATAGGTTTCCCAAGTGCTACTTTTAGTTATCAAAATCCTGTTACATTAATTACAGAATTTATAGTTGTAGACAGAAACACTTCAGCAACAGTTAATTCAATTGGTACTCCTGTGTTTGTATCAGGTTGTAATAAATTTACAATAGTTGCAGGAAGTAGTGTAAATATGAATTGTTTTCCTGATCAACTAGATGGATTTAATAATGCTCAATCTCCATATAGACAAGTATTTAATTCACCAGAAACTTCTTTTGGACAACCTACATTAGGATCTGTTCTTAAGCTAGAGAGTGTATTATTTGGAGCTGGTAGAGCTCACTTTGTTCAAGTGAAAAAACATTCAATGTATAGACTTCTTACTATACAAGCACAAATAGATGCATTGAACTCTAGTAAAAAGATTGCTGATCTAGGTGGATTTAGTGCCACAGCAATGTTTACAGCATACCAAACTTATTTACAGATATATGTAAATGGTGCTACTAGAAGAAACTTTGCATATTCTTTCAACTCTATATCTAGCTATGACTATAGTGCAGATATTCAAAACAATCAAGGAATTAAACAAAGAGACCTTGATAGATATCAATACGTATTCCCTGGTGTACAGAACGTAGGAGATGATCTTGATCTTAATAACTGGAACAGAGAATCATCTGTTTACATTAAAAGTATTGAAAATAGAAATGGTGCATTTGTAGCACCTTTACCATACCCTAACCAAACCAACTCTCTTGTCGTAGCAGGAACAAGTCAGATTAGTGATAACTCAAGATTTACACTTTCACAAAGAGGAACTTGTGGAACTCCTGAGTTTCAAGAACCTATAAAGGTTGTTTCATATTATGGTTCTATAAAGACAATTAACAATGGTCAATGGGGACAGATATATTCATATCAAACTATTGATACAGGATTCCAAAGAATATTTGCAGCATTGCCTGCTAATGATTCTGAGGTAGTATTTGGTGGAGATACATTTATTGGTAAGTTTGGATTCAAAACTAAACTACCATTCTTTATTGATAATAGAGTGGGAGCTCCAGATGATTCTGATATATTTTATGATGAGATAGGTAATGTAGCATACCCACAATATTGGTATTCTGCTAGATCTGTATTGTATGACTATTATGTAGGTGGTACTTTGATGAAGAATATTATATCAGTAAAAGCTCATTATCTAGACTGTCCTAATGATACTAAAGTAGATGATCCTAATACTACTACCACTACAAGTTCTACAACACCTGCTCCAGGTACTACACAACTTGGTAATCAAAACTATGTATATGATGGTAAGATGTATACATTTGCTTATGGTGTTCCTTACTATTATGTAGAAACTTCTATCAATGTAGACTTACGTCAAGCTTTTAATAACTTAGAAGGTGACTTCTACCCACACGTAAGCTCTGGTATTCCTGATACTTGGTTCCAAGAGTCAGTGGTACCTATTGTATTTGATAATACATACTATTACAATAATACTTTTTCTAAGCAAAACACAGAGAACTTTTTCTCTCATTTGCCTACAGATTGGAAACAACAATTGTGTTATACATACTTTCCATTCAGAGCAATATACTCTGACAGGCAAGAAAGTTATTCTGATAACAGAATAAATAGCTGGTTAATATATCGTCCAATAAGCTTCTTTGACTTTCCTCAAAACTATGGCAATCTAATATCTTTAGATGGTATACAGAACAGAGCAACATTAGCTAGATTTGAGAATAAGACATTGTTATATGGTAACATGTTAACACTAGATACAACTAATCCTCAAGCAGCTTATTTAGGAAATCCTTCATTATTCAGTAGTATTAATCCACCTCCTATAGATTATGCTGAGACAGATCTTGGATACGTAGGTAGTCAGAATAAAATGTTGCTTAAGATACCTCAAGGTCAAATAACTATAGATGCTAAGAGAGGACAGATATTTTTAATAACTGGTACCCAAGCAACTGACATATCTGGATATGGTTCTGGTCTTAATAGATTCTTTACAGATCATTTATCATTTGAGATATTGAGATACTATCCTACTGTTGACATAGATAATAACTTTAAAAATATTGGTCTTCATGGTGTGTATGATAGTAAGTATGATAGAGTGATTATTACTAAGTTAGATTATATTCCTCAGCCAGATAAGAACATATTCTATGATGAGGTGACTAAAGAGTTTTATATAAATCAACCTATAGCAGGAAACATTTCAGTTAAAAGATATATTGATGTAACAGATATAAACTATTTCTGTAATAAATCATGGACAGTGTCCTTCAACTTTAATACTAAGAGTTGGGTGAGCTTCCACACTTACATACCTAACTTTTACATAGGAGAAAACAATTTCTTCTATTCTGGATTAAATGAAGGATGTGATATCTCAGCAATAGCAGTAACAGAAATTCCTTCCCCTACCACAACTACAACTACAACAGTAATATACTATTGTAACTTATCTGGTACAGCTGTTGTAACAGGATACCCTTGTGTATTAGAAGGAGAAGCAGAATGTACAGAGGGTTGTCTTACTACTACTAGTACAACTACTAGTACAACTTCTACCACTACCACTGTTCCTCCTTTGTGTAATTTAGTTCCAGGATCTTTTACAACAGCACCTGAGTGTACATTAGTAGCAGGAGAATTTATATACGTACCATAAAATAATATAATATGCCATTTTCAGCAACAATAAGCTTAACCTCAGCAGCAACAAATACTGGTCCATTTGATTTGTATTCAGATGTAGATTCTTTTGTAACTGCTTTTGAATCAGGAGTTAGTAAAGCATCTTTACTTGCAGGATTTTTATCATCTAATGTTCCTACTGGAACAGTAACATGTAGAGTTAAATCTACAGGCACTTGTACTAATTATGTAGATATGCCTATTGATGATCCATACGTTTATGTATATCAAAGATGTGATACAGGAGACTATTATTATAATCCAGGAACAACAGGAGCTAAAGCTGAAGATAATAACACTCCTACACCTAATTGTTATGAGAAAGTAAATGAAGGTTTATTAAGTGCTATGGATGCATTGTATGCTCTTACACTTAATCCATCATTAGTAAATTCAAGTTGTGCGTGCGTTTAAAATAATATAAATGGCTAAAACAGTAATAATAAGATTAACATGTGCAGGTGGCAGAACTGGACCCTTTGATATCACTGATAACTTAGGGACTGTCTTGGGCACTGACATTACTAAGCAAAATCTAATTGATGGGTATACTGTCAGTGTAGATGATTCTGTCACTACAATTATTATAACATCTACAGGTAAGTGTCATACAGTTTTACAAGTTACAATTGGTACTGCCACTATAGAAGACCTTGCTGCACTAACATATACTGTATGTAACACAGGATCTATATGGAGACATCTAACAGATGTAGTTAACTACAATAAATACTATGATAATGTAGAACCTTATATTATAGAGTATCCATTCTCTTATCAGAGCTATGATGAAATACTTCAGAATGTAAAAGACTATAGTAAGGTATATAACTACCTACCTATTTCAGATGGTGTGTTTAATGATAATGCTCAGATACAGGTTGATAATCAATGGTTTAACAAAGCTGTTCTATACAATGGACAACAGTCTACAGGTATACTAGAGTTAGTACCTAAGCCAATGAACAACCTACAACAATACTTAGCCTACCCAATCTATAATACTGAAAGCAAAACTATCACTTATACTAAGTCAGATAATTTCTATCAATACAATACATTCTGGGGATTAGTTAAAAATAAAGCATTACCTTTGTTTTCAACAAGTTGTGAGTCTTTATCAATAGATAAGATTGTAAATCAAGTGAATATGGATTATGGAAAAAGATCATTTAAGAAAGAACCATTAAGAGCTAAAGACTTGAAGGTAAGACATATCCTTGATAACAGTTCCATAGCTCACATTGTTTCTCAATTCATTATTACACCTGCTCAAATCTCTTATAAGTAATGGCAAAGTGGTTAGATAAATATGAACAAGGAGGAATGGTCTTAAAGAAAAAGACTAAGGATAACTATGGCAAACGAGAGAATGCTAATGAAGGACGTTCTACTGCTGGTCCAGGTTGGATAGGAGAAGGAACAACTAATAGAGGCTTTGACTATAATGGATCATGGGGAGGCACTATGGCAATGGGTGGTGCACTACCAGGTGCTGTAGGATTTACATACGCACGCATAGCTGGCTCAGCTCCTGCTAATGGTAAGTATACTAAGAAGACAAAAGCTAGTGCTCAGAATGGCTCTGTAATCAAAGATGACATGGGTCAATGGGCTCACCCAGGTGAGATAACAGAGATAGGTTCTAATGACATCACTATGCAGGGAGTTAACTATCCTGTACTTGGTGTATCTGATACAGGGCATACACAGATGATGCAGCCTGGTCAAGATTATAAATTTAATGGTAAGAAGGTTACAGAATATCCAATGGCTCAGAATGGAGATTGGTTAGATAAGTATCAACCAGAACCAATGCGTCAAGATGCTACAAGAGTAGCTCCTCCTGTAGTAAAACTTACAGAGAGAGAAAAATTAGAGAATGCTGCAAAATATGACCAAGGTCAAAAGAAAGCATTGGTTAATGCTAAAGAAGAACTAGCAGAAAGAAAAAAGAACAAAGCTACAAAGGGAGATTTAAATACTCCTGGATCTTGGCATACAAAAGATAAAAGTAGATTATCTAATATTCTTCCAGCAAGTTGGGCTCCACCTGGAGGAGCTGTAGACGTATTTGATGAATATGTTAATCCAGTTACATATATAGGATCGTTAACAGATGCTCTAGGAGAATCAATTGCAGCAAGAGATCCAAAAGGTATTGCTGCATCTCTAGCACTTTCTGCTGGAGCAGGAGTATTAGGACTTGATCCTCTTGGTGGTGCTATTAAAACTGCTAAAGGTATTGGTAAACGTTTTGTTAAGCCATATTTTACTGATGGAAAAGAAGCTTTAAAATATTTAAGTAATGTATCAGATAACATTGGAGAAGAAGAGTTTTTAAAAACTATGGTTAAAAAGACAGGAAAAACTCCAGAGCAACTTGAAAGGGAGTTTAATGCAGCTGTTGGTAATGGTGACAATATTAGAGATCCTGAGTTTGTTATACGTCATGCAAATATGTTAAGTGGTAAAAATAATATTCCAAGTCTTCCAAAGCTTCCAAAGTCTTTAAAAGAACTAGATGAAAAAGCTGGTAAGTTAGTATCTCCATCTTCTTCTAGTGAATTTAATACTGTAGATAGTAAGATGATAGCTAGAGCTAATGAAATTTTAAAAAAGGGAGTTGGAATTAAAAATAAAGATATACCAATTGAATTAAAATCTGCAAATAATGGTGAACTTCAATTATGGGTAAATGATAATAATCCTCAATATGTAACTGGACAATCAAAGTCAGGAACAATTGATTTAAGTCCTAATTTTAAAGAAGCTAATAAATCTTTAACTTTTACAGATTGGTTAAAAGGAGAAAAACCAAAAACTAAATATAACACTTATGATCCTGATGCAATTCCAGGTGTAATTAAAGCAGGTGATTTTCCATACCAAAATAGACTGGATTTAGAAGGAACAGGTATTGGAGCTGAAGCTGCAGAAGCTTTAAAACAAGCTTTAAATGAAGAGGGATTACAACTATATAGTAGCAAGTCTCATACAGAGGCTGGAAAACTTAGATATTTAACTGAGTTTTTAAACAATAGAAAAAAGGTTGTAGACTATAGTGAAAATCCTGATTGGATGCTTGAGGCTGAGACTTTAAGAGATCTATTAGGAGGAGCACCTATTTCTAAAAAAGAAGCTAAAGCATATATGAATCAATATCCTGTACTTAAACCTACACGAGTAAGATTTCAATATCAAGATGGTGGCTGGTTAAACAAATATAAATAAATCATACAAACGTTCAATATGAAAGACCAAATATTAAAAATTGCTAAAGTTAAATCTGAGAAGGAGTTCTACAAGAAGTATCCTACAGAAGAAGCATTTATGGCTAAGCATGGTAAAGCTTTGAAGAAAGCTGCTATGGGAAGTAAAATGGTTAATGATCAGTTACATCAGTTGACTGACTTTGGTAATCCTCCTATTGCCCAATATGGTAGTTCAGTTAATCCTAATACAGGAATGTTTCAAATGCCTATGAGTGGAAAATCTGTAAGTCAGGTTGATACAATGGCTGCAGGATATGGTACAGTTGCCCCTCCTGAAGGATTTGGTAATGCAGCTAAAGGTGCAGGTGGAGGAGGAGCTGCAGCAGGTATGGCTGCTCTTGGTGCAATACCAGGAATCATAGGAGGCATTGAAGCAATTGGTGCACAAAAGAAAGCAAGGAAGAAAGCACAACAAAGTGCTGAGCTATCAGGACTAGCTTTGACAGCTCAACAAACTATGGAGAAACCTAAGAATCAATATGTTAGACCAGAAGATAATATGGTACAACCAGGACAGTTAGGTAATCCTTATGGATCAGGTACAAACTATTTACAGGCTGAGAATGGTACAATTATAGGTGGCAATCCTACAGAGATTCAGAACATGTACAATCCTGGTGATATGTATAATGATCTTGGATTTGAACCATTAGAAGAAACATACAAACAATATAGACATGGTGGTGATTTACCTAAAGCAGAGTTTGGAGAATACTTTCAAGATTCTGGTGAAGCACAAATTGGTAGTTCTGTAGGTACAGCAGCTGGTACTGCTATAGGTGGACCATTAGGTGGTATGATTGGTGGTTTAATTGGTAAAGTGGGAGGTAACTTATTAGGTGGTGCTAAGAATGCTAGAGAGTTACAAGCACAGAAAGATAAAACTGAAATGAATCAAAGTCAAATGGGATTCATGCAGAACAGATCTCAAGGTCCTCTTAGTGCAAATCTAGAACATGGTGGATGGATTAGTCATGATTGGCAGCCACAAGTATTTGCTAAGTTTGGTGAATACAATGCTAAAGATCTTTTGAAACCTCCACATGATGCAGACATGTTAAGAAGTGGTGGCCACCTTGCACAAGTGGGTTATACAGCTCCTAGTGCAGAAGCATTATACACTGGTAGACCAGATATGCCTAATGCTCAAAATGGTGTACAGATGGCAATGGGTGGTGATCTTGAAATAGGAGATGGTGGACGTCTTGAAACTTTATCATACAATCCTAACTTACCTGGTGGTGAGATAGGAATGTTCAGAGGAGCATCTCATGACAATGGTGGTATTAAAACTAAGTATGGTGAGAATGAAGTGGAAGTAGAAGGTAATGAACCAGTGGTTAAGTTACAAGATGGTGGATCTACTGAGAACTTAGTGGTTTTTGGTAATATAAAGATTAATAAAGAAATAGCAGATCTTATGGGAGATCCAAAAGCAAAGGGTAAGAAGTTTAAAACATACATAGCTGATGTAGCTAAGAATGATGCAAAACAATTAAAGAGAATTGATAAAGGTCTTGAGTTAATTGAAGGTGCTAATGAGAATAGTGCATTTGATCACTTGACATTAAACACAGGAAAAGCAATATTACAAGGTGCTAAATCTTGGCAAAAAATCAATGCTGATAAGATTAAAGAAGCAGGATTGGTACAAGACTCTATTCATCAAACAGCTAAAGAGTATGGTGTTAAAAGTGATAAACTAGCTGAAGGTAAATTTGAAAAAGAAACAGATCCAAGTATGATAGGAAAGAATGGTAAAAAAATGAAGAAGGCTCAGACTGGAGAGGAAATAGATCCTATAACTCTTGAAGGAATTAGAAGAGGAATAATGCCAGCTGCAGGATTTCCTGGTTCTACTGAAGCTGGAACAGGACCAGATGTAGTAGTTAATAGTAGTAAAAGATCAAAGTATTTACCTGCTAATATTGAACAACTTGAAAGAATAGGAACTCCATTATATAATATAGCACCACAGCAATTTAGTGGAGAAATGCCTAATATAGAAATGGCATATCAACAAGCTCAGGCTCAAGGTGGAGGTGAAGGTGAAGGTAAATCAATTGATTGGAAAAAATTAGGAGATATAGGTAAAGTAGCTTTGTCTTATGCAGAACCTTGGTTAAGACCATCTAATGCTAATGAGGACTTACCTCCAGATCAATTGTATCCTGAATACTATGCATTGGCTATGAATCAATTAGATCCTGTACAGGCTCAGAAGTATCAACCAATGTTAGACACTCCATATGATATCTCTTTAAATGATCAACTAAGTGCTATTGATTCTCAGTCTAGAGCACTTATAAGACAAGTAGGTAATAATCCTGGGGTATTAGCAAATATTGCAGCTCAAACTTTACAAGCTAAGAATCAAGTATTAGGGGAACAAACCAGAATCAACCAGGCAAATAAGATGCAAGTTTATGATAAGAACAGAGCTACATTGAATGACGCTCAACTTAAGAACTTGGCAATCAATGATCAACAATACACTAGACAGGCTCAAGCTAAGTCTAATACCAAAGCTCAGACACAAGCTGCTTTAAATTCTATAGCTGCTAAGACTGCACAACAAAGAGCTGCTAATAGAAAGTTAGGTATTATGGAGAACATGTACAACTTTAGATTTTCTCCAAGTGGTAGAGCTATTAATTATAATGGTCTTGCTTCATTTGATACATCAGGTGCTAATGCAAGAAGATATGGCCTTTCAAGTGCAGGTCTGCCAACTAATAAGAGGTTTACAATAGACTCTGTAACAGGAGAACCTGTTGGAATCAGAACATTAACTAAAGATGAAATGGCACGCAACACTCCTTCTCTATCAGAAATAGATAGCTACTTAGACAAGAATGGTGGTAAGACACCAAAGACAAAAGCTAGAAACAGTTCTATCGTAAAAGCATTAAAGAGCCTCTAACTATTTCAGTTAGAGTAAATTAACAAAAATCATTATCGCTCTTGGTAGATCCAAATTTTTAAATTACATTTGCTAACATTATTATTATGGCATCGTTTACAGATCAAATATCACAGTTTAACCCCTACATCCAGGAACTCCCAGTTGAGGCCATGGCCCAGGTTGGTATGGCCAAACAGGCCCAATACAACCAAGGTGTGCAAAAGGTTCAGAACTATGTTGACAGAGTGGCTGGTCTAGAAATAGCTAAGCCCCAACATAAGGAATACCTTCAATCAAAGATGGATGAATTAGGTAATAGATTAAAGACTGTAGCTGCTGGAGACTTCTCCAATCAGCAACTGGTTAATTCTGTTAGTGGTATGACAGGTCAGATCATTAAAGATCCTATTATTCAGAATGCTGTATATTCTACTCAAGCACTTAAAAAAGGAGAGGCTGATAGAGAGGTTGCTGTTAAGGCAGGTAAAACTTCTCCTGCTAATGATGATCTTTGGAATGATACGAAGTCTGCATGGTTTAATAATGAAGATCTTAAGACTCCATTTAGTGGTAAGTTTATAGAACGTTGGGATGTAGATAAGAAACTTACAGAGAGAGCTGAGATGATATTAAAGAATCCAGATGTTATTAATCAAGAACAACGTTTTAAACATGATGAAAAAGGTAATACGTTATACTTTGGAACTGAACCAGTTAAAGATAAAGATGGTAAAGCAGTAATAGATCCTAAAACCAAACAGCCTGTACTTCGTCAAACTATTTCTACAGATCCTTCTAAAGGAGGACAGCCACAAGAGGATGATGCAATTCTTAAAATAAGTGTAAAAGGTACATCTCCTGAAAAGTTATACAATAACTTCTTAGATAGCTTAGATAGTAAAGATGCTCAACAATTAAAGATTGACGCTAGGTATAAATATAAGAATGCCACAGCAGAGTCATTTGCCCCAGACATTGCTAAATTCTATGGTGATAAGAAAGCTTTCCAAAGTCAAGAGATAGTTAATTTAACTGGAGCATTAGCAGAACCAGGTTTAACATCTGAACAAAAGGCTGCAATTACAGCTAAGATAACAGATCTTCAACAACAGGAGAAAGATGGGGTGATAGAGAAAGAATTCTTGTCTACAATGGAAGCACTTAAAGATCCTAGAAATTTAGATAAATATAAGGAAGACATATACACACAACAGCATTTAATGAACATGGCAAAAGACATGTCCTTTAAAAGTTATGAGCAAGAGATAAAGAGCAATCCATACATGCAGATGTTTATGCAGAAGCAAAACTACAACCTTGATGTTATGAAATTCAAGGATGATAGTCGTATTAAATGGGCAAACCAAGATTTAGCTAGAGATAAATTTGCTTGGGATAAGTATGTATTTTCAGAAGAGTTTAGATTTAAAACAGAAAAAGAAAAAAGAGATTGGCTTGAAAAAAATCCACCACCAGTAATTACAACAACTACACTTCCCACTGATGTCACTCCTAAAACAGTAGATGATCAATGGGCAGTTGCTAGTCAGAAAAGAGATTTAATGATAGGGTTGCAAAATAAATATGCAGAAAGATTATTTCCAGGTCTTACTAAAGATCAACAAAAAGAAGCATTTAGTAAGTTATATCAACAATATGATACAAATCCAAATGGAATCTATAGTCCTGATCAAGTAGAATATTTAGAGCAATATAGAAGAGCTAACACTGATATGTTAATAGCATCTAAATTAGGTACTGCTGCTGAAAAAATAAAGGCACAAGAAGAAGCTAAAGTATATAAAAACATAGCAGGAGCTGGTGGATATTCAGGAGAAGATATAGGAAAAGTGGCTAAAGCATTATCACAATTTAAACCTAAAGAAATAACTGGAACATTTAATTATTTTAAAACTTATGAAGGAGGAAAATATTTTCCATTATACAAAGCTTATTATGGAGATAATACTATTCCACAACAAAAAGAAATTAAAAAAGCCATAGATAATGCTCGAGCTTCTGAAGGGAAATCTACATCACAAGTTGATGAAAAGGTTGCACAATATATAGCTGACCATACTCCAAAGAAACTTGCACAGGATATGGCACTTGATATGAATGATACTAAAACAAAAGCTGCTGTTAATAAATATCTTACTTCTGCAGCACTTACTGCAAGTGAAATTGGTGCTGGAGATGTTACTGAAGTATTAAAAATGATAAGTGGTGAAGATGGTGGCAAAACAAAAGCTGTTGTAAGAAAACTTGATGATGGAACCACTCAAACAGTATTTATTAGTCCTGATGGATCAGATACATATACTCTTCCTGTGAATGTAGAACAACGAGGATTTTTTCCAGAGGTGAAACAAAGTAGTCCATATGGTTATCTAAAGAACTATATAGAAATTTCTCCTAATAGAACTGCAGATGTTATGGATAAAAGAGGTCCTCAAGTTGATCCTGTAAATGCTATAAGTGCACCACTAACAGGATTTGATCTTCCTGGATTTATGGGTAGCCCAGATATAGCTCCACTAGTTAGATTTACTCCAGAAGGAAATCATGATAATAATGGAAGTTCTACTGATACATATCTTTTAAACATGTTTATAAAAGATCCTAAATCAAATATATGGAAAGGGCAAAGAGTTACTCCTAGGTATGTTCCATGGGGTGGCTTAGAAAATATAATGAATAATGTAGGTAAGGATGCTTACTATGAAGGATTAAAAACTTGGAAATAATATGGCAAGTCTTGATGATAACTTAGGAGAAGGTGAACGTTTACCAGTGGACCCAACATTAGGAGCTCCTAATGTAGATCTACGTTCTGTCAATTCATTACCACTGGAAATACCTATTCCTAGTGGACCTCGTAGTGGTCCTATGTATGCTCCTGTAAGTAATAGAGGATATAGTCTTGCAGAACTTGCACAGATGGGCAACATGCCTGGTCCTGGAGGATTTGCTCAACCTTTTCAATCTATCTCTGAAGGTGAACTTTCTGCTAATCAACGCTACCCTGTATATGGTAGAGGGGTTGGTGACTTAGAAGATCTTAATGCCCAACAACAAACTTGGTATGGTAACATGGGAAGAGGTATTGTTAAAGGTGTGGGTAGAGCAGTGGGTACCTTTGCTCAAAGTTTAACAAACATTCCTAACACTATTTCTGCAATTAAGAATGGTGATATATCTAAGCTATCAGGAGACCCTGATGGTTATGAAGGAACTATTGATAACTGGATTAAACAGATGGATAATTGGATACCAACATATCAATCTGCATATGCCAAAGCACATCCTTTTCGTGGTATTATTCCTTTCACAGAAGGAAGTTCTTATTTCTGGGGTGAAAAGTTTTTACCTAACTTAGGTTTTATGGCAGGTGCTGTAGGAGGTGCTATTGTACAAGATGTTGCTATAGGTGCTGTAACAGAAGGTGTTGGTGCAGTTCCATTGGTAGGTTCTCAAATTGGTAAAGCTAGTTTATATTTAAACAAGTTATTTACAGGTAGTAATGATGCTACAAAACTTCTTAAATTAGGAACATCTTTAGGAAAGACAGAAGCTCAACTTCTTAATCTACAAAGACTTTCTCAGCTATCTGCTGCAGCTAAAGTAAATACTGGATTTAGATATGGTATGGCTATCTATGGTTCTTCTTTAACAGAAGCAGGAGTTGAATCTAGAGAAGGATATAGAAAGATTAAAGAAGAGTTGACTGATGCATATAAGTTTGACAATCTTGGTAGAGAACCAGAGGGTGCAGAAATGCAAGAAATAGAACAGTATGCTAGAGATGGTATGAATACTAGATTTGGTATTAACATGGCACTCTTAACTGCATCTAATACATTGATGTTTGGTAACTTGTATAAGTCAATGATTAATGGAGGTGCTGGTGCAACTGCTGGTGCAATAACTTCTGTAGGTGAGTTTGGTAAAATAGGATTAGCAGAAGGTAGTCTTGATGTATTTGAAAAGAAAGCTGCTAGCTCACTTGCTGGAAGAGTATGGGATAATGTTAGACCTCGTGCTGCTGTAATGTTTTCAGAAGGTGTGTTTGAAGAAGGTGGACAGTTTGCAGCTGAGAGAGGAACATATGATTACTACACAAGAAAGTATAAATCTGCTAAAAATAAAGAAGAGTGGAATGGTATAAATGAAGTTATCAAATCCACTGTATATGGTATGAATCAACAATATGGTACCCAAGAGGGTGTTGAAAACATGTTGATTGGTGCTCTTACAGGATTACTTGTAGGTGGTGGTCAGCAAGTGTATGATAATTATAAAGGAAGAGGTACAAATGCTAGACTAGCTAATGCTATTAATGTTGTTAATCAATATGGTGTCACTGGTACATTGAAACAAATGTATGACAGTACAGTTACATCTGCTGGTATTTCTAAAGAGATGGAAGCAGCAAACGCTGCTGGTGATATATATAAATTTAAGAATCTACAAGAAGATCAGTTCTTCAACTTTGTACAATCACGTGTTCCTTCTGGAATGCATGATGTAACAGTTGAGCAATTAAAAATGCTTAAAGATCTTAATAAAGAAGAGTTTACAAAACTATTCCAATTAGACTGGAACAGTACAAACAAAGCAACTGTAAATGAATATGTAGATAACTTAATCACTAAAGCAAATGAGATTAAAAATACTACAGAGTTAATTGATAGAACCTTTAAGAATCCATTTAAAAACAAACCAGATTTTAATAACTTAGATACAGTTATTGAGGCTGGTAATTATAATACATTTGAGAATTATAAGACTGATTTAGCTTATTATGCTACAACAACTAAATCTGTAGATAATAGATTAAATGCTATTCAAAGTTCTGTAACTAATATATCTCCTTCAATTAATAATGGATTACTTCAACAACTTACTAGTGAAGAAGGATTAAAAGAGTTACGTGATTACTATGAGCAAGCAGCTGTTAATTTAGGTAAAACAATTACTGAATACACAAGTCCTGCTGACAGAAAGGTAAATAGAGATCAAGTTAAGGCTCTACGTACAGCTTCTGAACAGGTGGGTATTATTTTAAATAGAGGTGGAGAAATAGATGATAAGACCTTTGAGAAGTTATTAAACTTTGAATTAAATGGTCAATCTACTAGTACAGATAACTCAATTCCTATTGGTGCTGCTTCTGAATTGTTAAGCTATGGTGTTGATATTAATCAATTAAATGAAAGAAAGAAAAGAGCATCTAAAGCTTATGATGAGTTAACTACTAAAGAAGGTTTTGAGAAATACTTTGAAGAAGCAGAGAAGATGGCTTCTGATGCAGATGCTGTAGTTAGTCAAGAAGAAGATGAAGCTAATCAACCAGAAGAAGCAGAATTACCAAAGGTAGAAACAGGGTATGAGTTTACAAACAAAGGTGGTGAGAAAGAAGTCATACAAGAAGGAAGAGAGTATACAAAAGTTAATTTTGATAAAGCTAAGGTAAATAAGATTGATGAGGATAGATTTGAAGTGACATCCCCTATTGGAAAAGTTAGTTATTATGAAACACAAGAGGCTGCAGATAATGCTGCTGAAGAGATTAATGATAAGATAAGTGATTTAACTAAGTTTAAAGTTCTTGGTTTAAATGAGGATGGTACAGTTAAGGTGGAAGATAGTAATGGAAACATCCAAAATGTTTCTACTAATGAGCTAGTTGGATATGAAAAGATCCAAAGTGATCAAGAGAAGTTACAGAAGTTTGCTGATGATATAAACAAAGAACAAGCTGAGATTGAACTTAACTCTGGTAATGTTGCCACAGTTGATTCATCTATTCCTGTAAGATTAGATGAGGGTAAGTTGAAAGATGCTAACATATTGTTTGAATCTACTACCTCTCAATCAGAAGGAGATAACTTTATACCTAAGCCTCATCAGGCACGCACTATTGAATTCTTAAATAATGTTGCCACCTTCCCTAACAGACCTAGACTCAAAGCTATTTTAGTTACTCCTAACCAGGAGAATTCTCTTGGATTAGATGGTCTTGCTGAGATGCAATATGGTAAACCTTTAGCTGATGTAGCTGATGCTACTGATATAGACACAGGATTAGTGGTCGCTGTTTATGTAGAACAAGATGGTGACAATGTTTACTTTGTAGATAAAGAAGGTAAGCGTGTTGCTAAAGTGGGTGAGAAGATGGATATGAGTAAGGTGGTATTTAATACTATGCCTACTACAAGTTTAAGATATGCTGATAAATCTCCTAGATATAGAGCTGATCAAAAAGACTTAGCTGAAGCTAAAGCTGCAGGATGGAAAGTTAAAAGAACTGAGTTGTTTGCTGCACCTGGATATAAGGTGTATGACTTCACAGTATCTAATGGTATTCCTGTCACTGTTCAAGATGAAAGAAATAATATTGCTGGTACGTTAGTTCCTCAAGCTGTAATATCTACACAAGAAGGATTAGTTCAAGTATCTAGCACAGGTTTTATATTCAATAAAGGAAAGCAAATTAAGGTTCCTGTTGGTCATCCCTTTGTTCAATATGGTGACACGTTACAAGCTGTAAGAGGTAGAACCTTTACAGCTAAAGAATCTAAAGGTGTCTTTGAAGTTTTAAAGAAAATCTCTGAAGAAGTTAATAGTCAATTAGCTGCTGGTAAACCAATCAAAATCAATAGGTTATATTCTACATATTTGCAGAATGTATTGTATTGGAAGAGTAAAGGAGCCAATGGTGCTAATCAAATCTTTATTAACACTAACACAATGAATCTTGAGTTAGGTAATCAGAAGTATGACCTAACTAAGATTGCTGAATCAGAAGATCAAATAGTTGACCAATTAAAAACTGTGTATCAAAATCTTAATAGAGATACACTTACTAAGAAGTTCCATGATAAATTCTTGGAACCACATATTGGTCCTGATGGCAATTTAGTTATCAGTGAGTGGGACAATTACCAAACATATTTATTGGCAGACAAATATCCTGATGGAACTTCTAGATCTATTGGTGATACTCCTTTGTCTACAAACGTAGCTAAGGTTACAGATGCTGTTCCTTATAACTTCAAACAAAGATATGCTACTCTTGAAGGATTAGAACTTCCTGAGCAAGTAGTAGTTAAACCTACTGTTGCACAAGAAGCAACTAATGTTGTTGGTGGATATACATTAGATGGCACTACAGAAAATGTATTTGACCTATCTAGTGGACCTGTATTGTTCACAGCTACAACAGATGTAAATGGTAATACATTTGTTAAGATTAATGATAACCAAACAGTTACAGACATCTCTAAAGATGAAGCTAAGGTTAAACAAATTGTAGATGCTTTGAAAGCTAATGATAGCTTTGATGCAAGTAAGAGTGATGTTGATATAGTTAAGGACTTCCTTAAGCTTAGGATTGCTGCAGAGATTCAAAATGAAGCACAAGCTGCTCCTGTAGTTTCTGAACCAAAAGAATCTTCTTATGGTGTAATAGCTGCTGATTATTTATTTACAGGAGGTAAAGGAGTAATTCTTAGTACTGATTATTTCATACAAGCTCTTAGTGGAGCATTTAATCTTGCTGGTGCTGAGATAGAAAACATTAGAAAAAATAATATAAGTGACTTAGGTAATTTGAAAGATGTTATGGGCACAGATGCTTATAACAAAATTATATCTGAAATTAGAGAAGCTGTTAATAAAGTATATAACAATAATACAGAGATACAAGAAATCTTTAATAAAGTATTAGACAACGCTACAGGGTTCACTTTATCTAGAGAAGGTAATGAGGTTAGTTCAAGATTAGAAAAACTGAATGAAAGTTTAAGTAGTGCTAAAACAGACTTAAGCAACTCTAAAGCACCTAAAGATTCTGAATATAGAATGTTAGGTCAGGAGAAAGTTGAGGGAATGACAGATGCTGAGATTGAATTATTCAAAGAATGGCATGCTAAGAATGTTCCTAATATTCCTTTTGAGATATTAAATCGTATCATCACTACACACAATGGTCAAAAGGCTTGGGGTGTATTTGAAGATGGTGTAGCTAAGTTCTACAAAGGTGGTCAGAGAGGTACAGAATATCATGAGATATTTGAAGGTATCTGGAAAGGCTTCTTATCCCAAGAAGAGCAACAAGCTATTCTTGATGAGTTCAAAGCTAAGCCTGGTAAGTTCAAAGATAGAGAGTCTGGTAAGATGTTATTCTATGAAGAAGCTACAGATCAACAAGCTAAGGAAAGAATAGCTGATGACTTTGCTGACTTTAGATTAGGTAAGTTACCTGCTAGAAGTATTGGTGAAAACATATTAAACTTCTTTAGAAGTATTATTGACTTTGTTAAATCATTTGTAAACAAACCTTCTAGAAAAGAAGACTTGTTCAAAGCTATTGATACAGGTAAATATAAGACTTCTACATTATCTCAAGCTGCTACATCTGCAGCTCCTGAATATAGAGCAGCTGAGGGATTGAATCAACAACAAACTAATGATATTGTACAAGACATGACTGCCAGAGTGTTTAGAAACATCTTTGGTACAAACAAGTCATTGTATGAGATTTCTAATTTAACTGCTCCTGAAATATTTGGTGCTATTAAAGATGAATACACAGAAGAGAATAAAGTGGTTGGAGATAAAACTTGGTCTGATCTTGTAGGTAAAACAAAAGAGTTCTTACGTACATTCAAGATTGAGTTTGATGAAGATAACGTATTGGATATCAACGCAGAAAATGTAACCAATAGAATGTATGCTGCTGAGGCATTCACTACAAACTGGAAGAAGAATTCTCCATATCCTGTTAAGTTAGTAGTGGGTACATTGCAAGAAACAGTTCCTACAAACCAAGTGAATAGTTCTACATTATCTCTACCTAAAGCAGCTGTGACTGATGGTGTTACAAAAGGCTTCTTGAAACTTTTGAACTTCAGTAGAGCATTTGCTACAGTGATAGACAAGTTAGCAAATACTACTAAGGTGAGCAAGATGGTAGATAAATTGGTAGACTTAGCTAAGTATGACTCTAACTATGTTAGACTGTTCACTCGTCTTAAGGGTGATAGATCTACAGGAGAGATAGACTTTGGCAAGTTTGAACCACATGATTGGAGATTGTTTGTACAGTTCTATCAGACCTTTACAAAACAAAACCCTAGAGCATTAGTACAATATGTTAGTAATGGAGAGGTATATACAGCTCCTGTTAATCAGTTTACTATAACTAAGCAAACTAAAGAAGAGTGGGTAAACAATCTTAAAGACCTATCTACAGATCCTAATTCTTTTGTTAGATATAACAAAACTGAAAGAACATACAAGGTGATGTCTACAGAAGGTGTAGACATTAGCACACCACAAAAGATGGTAGACTTCTTAAATAAGATAGGTATTACATATACTTTAGATACATATTTGAAATTAAAACCTGAGCAAAGAGATGAGTTTGTTAAAGCTGTAGGTGCCATCCATACATATTTTGGAAAGACAAAAGAGATAGCTACAGTAACTGGTGAGACATTGGGTATCAATGGTCCATTAGATACGTTAGCTGAAGTGTATGTTAAGGTGGAAAATCCTATTCAAGATAGTACATTTGCTAACGTTGAGGGTGAGAAGAGAC
>Ga0209401_1000420_pt1 | contig 28979 bp, 38 predicted proteins | sample M_140807_MF_Meta_FD_187318 | JGI IMG/M metagenome (GOLD analysis project Ga0209401, IMG submission 187318) | Freshwater microbial communities from Lake Montjoie, Canada to study carbon cycling - M_140807_MF_MetaG (SPAdes) (version 2) | ecosystem: Environmental > Aquatic > Freshwater > Lake... | reverse complement strand
CACAGCCTTTCTGCCGTGGCGCCGGATCTGGCCCACCGCATCTTCATCGTGAACGGCTTCGCCAAGGGCTGGGCGATGACGGGCTGGCGGATCGGCTGGTTGGCCGGCGCCCGTGAGGTGATCGCCGCCGCCAGCGCCCTGCAGAGCCAGAGCACCAGCAATGTGTGCACCTTCGCCCAATACGGCGCCCTGGCAGCGATCACCGCCTCGCGCGACTGCGTGCACACCATGGCCGAGGAGTTCACCCGCCGCCGGACTCTCCTGAGCGATGGTCTCCAGAGCATCCCGGGACTTGAGCTGCTTACGCCGGAAGGGGCCTTTTATGCCTTCCCCGATGTCAGCTCGTGGGGCCTCGATTCGATGACCCTCTGCAACCGCCTGCTCGATGAGGTGGGCTTGGCCGTAGTACCGGGGGTCGCCTTCGGTGATGACCGCTGCATCCGCCTCTCCTGCGCCGCCTCCGATGCCACCCTGCTGGATGGGCTAGATCGGCTGCGGCAGTTCCAGGCGAGTCTCTGAGCCGCGGCCAGCAAGAAACTGGATCGCGATCACCTGAGACCAGGATCGCGACCAAGGCGTGATTGGCCCCTCAGCCCTTCAGCTGGCCCACCAGCCGGCAGAAACTGGCAGGGTGCCATCAGCTTTGTGATGGCGATCGCTTTGAGACGGCGATAGGTGGGTGATGGCTACAGCTGGGTGATGGCGCCAGCTGGGTGCAGCCGACACCGCAGCACGGGCGATCGGTCGAACACCTTGGCCTCGCTCAGCCCGTTCAGGTTGGCGTCCGGGTCGGCGGCAGAGGGTGGTCGCGTGTGAGCACCTAACGTGTCAGGCCAGATTGCGAGGTTTCCCGCCGTGCAGCTCCAGGCCCTGCGCTCGGTTCCCCTACATCTGGAAGCGGGAAGCGACATCCGTCTGAGCCTGGAAGCTCTGGCGGTCGAACTCAACGCCAGCGGCTTCGTGCTCGGCGTGGTGGGCAACCTCTCACGGGCGGCCTTCCAGTGCCCCGGCCAGAGCGGCCCCAGGATCCTGGAGGGTGACCTGGAGATCATCACCCTGCAGGGCACGATCTCGCCTCAGGGGGTGCACCTGCACCTGAGCTTCTCCGATGGGGCCTGCCAGGTGTGGGGCGGCCACCTGGAACCGGGCACCCTGGTGCAGAAGGGGGCTGATCTGCTGGTGGGACTGCTGGAAGCGAGCGACGGAAGAGGCAGAGCTCCGGTGGTCCATTCCACTCCCCGGCAAGCCGCGCCAACGACCAGCGAACCCCGAGTGGAGATCGCCGTGCTGGCCGGCTGCCCCTACTGCGCCCGCGCCCTGCGGATGCTCCGCACCCTTGGCATCCCTTACGCGGTGGTGCCCCCCAGCGGCGGCGGATCCCTTCCCCAGGTGCACATCGATGGGGTGGCGATCGGCGGCTACGACGCCTTAGCCGACCTCCACGGCCGCGGTGAGCTAGAAGCCCTGCGCCGGGGCTGAGGCTGCGCCGGTCGTCGAATCAACCGGCGCAGCGGCTCAACCGATCATTTGTCCAGAAAAGGATCGGGCACCTGGGTGGCCTGGATCCGCGCAGGCAGAAACACGTACCAGGAGAGCAGGGAGGTGCACTGGGCAGTTTGGGGCTTGCAGCGACCCTCGGCTCCCACCGCCTGGGGACCCTCGGCGAGGCGGAAATCGGTGGGCAGGGCTCGCATAATGCCGATCGACGAGATCGAGCCATCCACCGAGTCCTTGATGATCGCCGAGCGCAACGCCTGCACCGAAGTGTTGGTCATGCTCCAGTAGGGGTAGTAGTTCACGGTGGCGGTCTTGAGGAAATCGATGCCGGCCGTTGAATAAAGGAAGCGGGTCACTGCCCGCAGATCCACGGTGTAACTCTTGGCCATCCCAGCCCGAACCTCCTGGGCAGTCCAACCGGAGCGGTTCAGGCCGCCTTCCAGGCCACGGTCGGTGATATCACCGCTGTCGACAAAAGTGTCAAAGGCCTGCTGCTGGGTCGACCAGACGGCACCACCGGTGGTCCAGCGCACGGGCCGCTCGGCGGCAAGAACAGGGGAGACAGCAATCAGGCCACCGGCGCCCAGAGCGGCCAGGGCAAGGAGATGCTTGCGCACGGATCAAACGCGAAGATCCACCTCAAGGTATGCACGACGACAGAACCTGGCCGCAGCGGAACCATCGAATTTGCGGCAAATCCCCGGCGCTTCTGATCGTCCCCCGGCGAGCCGACGGGAAAATCCCCGCGCCTAGGTGGGTGTACCGGACAGTCCGGACGTGAAAGAGAGGCGAGAGGGTGGCACCACGCCAGGCGTCGATGAAGCCGATCCCGGAGGCACCAAACCTGGAACTCGACGGGAGCCGAGCAGAACGAAGCCAGCGGCGAGGCCATCGAAAGGAAATCACGTCATGCCTGGCCGAAAACGTTGAACTTCAGGCCTCCGAGCGGAGACCCGCCGGGTGGTCCGTCCGGAGCTGCAGCAACACCTCGCGCTCCCGTGGTCCATCCAGCTCCACCAGCAGCACGGACTGCCAGCGACCAAGCCCCAGCCGCCCCTCGATCACGGGCAGGGTGATCTGGTTACCCAGCATCATGGCGATCAGATGGGCATGGGCATTGCGCGGTTCTTCTGCGGGAATACCCGGTCGCAGATGCAGATCGTTGTGTAGCCAGGGCCGATCCGGTGGGGCCAGAGCGAGAAAAAAACGCTCAAGATCCAGAAGCAGACGCTCCTCGTTCTCATTGATCACCAGGGCTGTGGTGGTGTGCTGACCCACCGCCACCATCACACCCTCCCGCACAGCGTGTTGATCGATGAGGTCCTGCAAAGCGGAGCTGATGTCATGGCAGCCGAAGGAGGCTGACGTGGGCACATGGAGCCGCTGATGAAAGAACGTCATGGGCCGATCCAAAGCGGGGCGGTGGCGGTCGCGGCAAGGAGTTGCAGCAGCGCTGCCCACAGGATCGTTCGGCTACCGCACGATCGAATCAGGGTTCCATGGCCGTGGTCAAAGAGTAGGGCGGAGCGGGATTACGCAATGGCGGAAGATCCAGCCCGCAACATCGCGGTGATGGTGCGCTGAAGCTCGGTGACCGACACCGGAGAAGGCTTTGGAGGGATGTGGGGAGGGGTCATGGATCATCGCTGGCCAGGGATGGAAACCAGCTGAGGGGCGGAAGAGGCGAAGATTCACTTGGATGTCCATGCTGATCGGGCCGGGATCCTGGCCAAGGGGCTTGGAAACGGCCCGATGATTGGCTATGGTTCTGTTGTCGTGATGGGACAACAAGCATGCTGACCGGAAGTGAGCTCCTGACCAAGGTCAAGGAGTTGGGCGATGTTTCCAAGTCTGAACTGGTGCGGGGCTGCGGCTATGTGAGCTCCAAGAAGGATGGGAGCGAACGGCTGAACTTCACCGCCTTCTACGAGGCGCTGCTGGAGGCGAAGGGTGTGAGCCTGGGTGAGGGTGGTGGATCGGCGAAAGCCGGGCGCAAACTCAGCTATGTGGCCACCGTGCAGGGCAATGGCAATCTGCTGGTGGGCAAGGCCTACACCGCCCTTCTCGATCTCCACCCTGGCGACGAGTTCGAGATCAAGCTCGGCCGCAAACAGATCCGCCTAGTGCCCGCAGGCTCCGTGGACGAAGAGTGATCATTTTCTGAATCTGCTGCGCAATCAGAGCCAGGATTCAACACTGGTGGCCGACGCGAAGCAAAAGCTGAGCAGTCCCAGCTCCAAAGCGATCCACATCGGCAATCCACAACACTCCAAGGCGTCAGCCGCCTTAGCCCCGCTTGGCCCTAGGCCAGCGGGGCTTTGGTCTGGTCAACCAGCCATGCTTGTGGTTCGGATGACAAGAGCAGACCATGCCATCCCTATAGGGTCTGATGCAGCCAATCAGGATTTCCGCCGTGGCCAACAACTGGTCCAGCGCAACGAATCAGATTCATGCCAGCCAGGTGCCGGATCCAACCACCGAGACCCGGGCCTTACCGCTCTACCAGACCACCTCCTACACCTTCCGCGACACGAACCACGTCGCCAAGTTGTTTGCCCTCATGGATCTGGGCAACATCGTGACCAGCATCATGTGAGCTTGATCACCGGAGCTGTGGGGCACTGCTGGTTGCCAGAGGCAGACGACGTATCCATCGCCATGCTCAACATGGCGGATGTTGGTGATCCAATCGTCTCCAGTCCCTGCCTCTACGGCGGCACCGACAACCAGTTCACGACACCCTGCCTAGCTGGGCATCACGGTGCCCGACGTGGACAGCCCCGATGAACCTGACTCCTGCCGAGCCGCGGTGCCGACCAATCCAAAACCGACGCCTCCCCAATAACGATGAGCCGTATTTGAGACTCGGTCTGGTCCTGTCAACACCAAAGCGGATGGGAATCGCAGCCTGCAGGAGATGGCCAGCGGCCGCTGAAGAACGAATCGTGATCACTGCGGGCCTGCCGGAGGCGGCAGCTCGGCGGCCAGCCCCACCAGATCAGCACTCACCTGCCAGAGAGCCGTGGCCAATCGATCGTCGCGGGCCTCGGCGCTGGGCACCGCCGGTTCAAACCGCAGTCGCCCCGGGCCCAGCAGGCGATTGACGCCGTAGTGGAAGCCTTCCGCCGCATCAGGATCGGTGGCCAGAGCAGCCAGCAGGGATCCGGCCTGCTCCGGGGTGGCCGTGATCCGCAACAGGTCGCGGGCCACTAGAGCAAAGAGCCGCTGGCCCCAGGGGTTATGGCGGCGGCTGTAGCGGAAGAAGCCGCCGTCGTCCCGGGGGATCACCAGGCCCGGACTCCAGGCCAGCACGGGCATCGGGGTGCCCCGCAGGCAGAGACGACGCGCTAGCTCCCGGGCGAAGAGCAGATTGCAGAGCTTGCTGTCCTTGTACGCCTTCTCGGCGTTGTAAGGCGATGGGCCATCCACCATCGCGAACCCCGGCCCGCCGCTTAGGCCCTCCAGGTTGCCAAGGCCCGCCGGCAGACCCACCCGGCCGCCGGCCGTGCCGGGATCGTGCACCTCCGAGGCGGTGATCACCACCCGGGCAGAGGTGCCAGCATCCAGCAAGGGAAGGAGCCGCTGGCTGAGCGCCTGGTGAGCGAGGTGGTTCACCGCGATGGTGAGCTCATGGCCCTGGGCGGAACGGCGGGGTTTGGGGGCCCCGGCCTCCTGCAGACCGGCATTGAGCACCAGGGTGTCGATCGGCGTGCCGCGATTCAGCAGCTCGGCGGCGCAGCGCTCAACACTGGCGAGGTCGGCGAGATCGCAGACGGGAGCATGAAGTGTGGGGGTGGCTCCGACCCCAGCCGAGGTCATCGGAGCACCGCTCGGATCCGAGGTGAGCGGCTGGGCAGAAGGAGCAGTTTTGCTGGACATGGCCGCCTTCAACCGTTCCACCGTGGTTGCCGCCGTGGCCTGATCCCGGCAGGGCACGATGAGGGCATGGCCGGCCTGGAGCAGCAGCCGAGCCGCCTCAAAGCCGATGCCGGAACTGGCGCCGGTGAGCAGGATTCGCCGGGGTGACAGGGGAGCCACAGGGTGGCAAGCCGGAGATGGGGCGGTCATGGCGGCACCCTATGCACGGCACATCGAGGCCGGGCGGACGGGCCTCAGCGTGGAAGCTTGAGCTCCATGCACCACCGATAGGGGACCCTGACCTTCAGGCCGAGAGCACAACGCGAGTGGCCTCGTCATGGGCCTGCTTGATGCGCCAGGCCCTCACGGCTCGCTCACGCAGGCCGTCGTGAAAGGCGGCGCTGTCGCCGCTGCGCAGCCACTCGGCTGTCGTCCGCGGCCAAGCGCCGATCGGGCTCTCGCCGTCTGCTGTCACAGCCGCAGCAGCAGGGAGCTGACCCTTCTGCGAACCAGGCACCAATCGGGGAAGCTGCCGGCGCAGCAGCGGGAAAGCGCGATGAAGGGAGTCCGGGAAGCGGGCCTCGCAGCTGAGGGCAGACACCAGATCCGGAGGAGTTTGCAAGCCCGAGAGGATTCACATCGCTCGAAACCATCTGCTGCCACAGGACACGCCAGCGGCGTGCTCAACCGGGCTGCCCCTTGCAGAGATCAGGTAGCGCCGTAGAACCTGCCGGAAGGTCCGCGGGACAGCAGACACTGCGGCCGAGTAGCGCTTCCTAGATTCCCCCTTCTGGAAACCTGAACCGCGCCGCGATGGCAAACCAGTGGGAGAACTTCCTGCAGAACCTGGGCGAGTGGCACGGCTCCTTCGCCTCCCTTGATGACAGCGGAACGCTGCTCGAGCGCACCCCCTCAATCCTCAGCCTCACGCAGGGCAACGAAGAGCGTTTGGTGCACTTCAGCCTGCGCCGCTTCGGCAACGGCCCCGACGCCCCACCCACCCGCGAAATCAACCAGGAATACCGCTCCCTCGGCAAACAGGTGGTGTTCTTCGCCTCGGGCTCTTTCTGCAAGGGTTCCCTGCAGGTGGCACCTGGCACGGCCTTCGGCGCCGAATTCGGCTTCGTGGCCGGGGACCGGCGCCACAGGCTGGTGCAGCTTCATAGCCCCGAAGGGGCTTTCGAGAGTCTGGTGCTGATCCGCGAATTCCGTGCCGGCAGCGGCGCCACGGAGCGCCCACACCTGGAGGCCGATCACCTACTGGGCCCCTGGAGCGGCGAGGCCGCCACAATCAGCGCCGACTGGCCGGAATCGGATGTCTCCCCCTGCCGCATCGATATGCAGCGAGATGGAACCGGAAGCCTCACCATTCACACCCAGATCGGCGCCGTGGAGGAGACCAACGGCAAGCGAGACGAGCGATTGCTCCTGTTGCCCGACAGCGGTTACTGCCTTGCGCCGGTGCAGGTGAGCCACCGGGAGGCCTTCAGCGTGGAGGCCGGCTGGATGCCCTCCCCCGGCCGGCTGGAGCGGCTGATCCGCCGCTACGACGCCAGCGGCGCCTGGATCTCCGCCACCTGGATCAGCGCTACGCCGAGCTGAGGCCAGGCCTGCCCGGCAGATGGAAGGAACGTGCTCCCCCCTGCGGCATGCCATTCCTGCGGGTGGAGTGAAGGCGATCGCTCCTTCAATCAACCAGATACGGATCCAGGAAGCTCAGCGGCCGGGCCATGGTGGCCGAGAAGCCGAGGATGCCTCGGTCGCGGTAGCTGTAGAGGAGCGAGTTGTCGACATCCAGCAGGAAGGTGCCGCCCCGCTGGGTAAGGAAGTCGTCGCGCGGCACATAAGTGCGCCAATGGCCGAGCACCTCGGCCATGTTGGCCAGCCGCACCGTGGCCAGCTCAAAGGGCCGCTGGAAGCCGCTGCCGCCTGCCCTGGCGAAGAAGGAACCCTTGAGGGGCGGCAGGGGACCGGCCTGGATCGTGGCGTCGTCGGCGATGCGCTGGGGAGCGGAGCGATCACCGGTGTAGCCGCGCAGCACCTCGGCCAGGGTGCCGGGCGAGCCGATGCCCGCGCACATCAACAGCAGGGCCGGCCAGGCGCCGCCGGGGGTGGCCAGGCCCCCATAGAGCCCCAGGGCCCGGTGGAGGTTCGGCTCGGCATCCACCAGCAGGCGCTCGCGGGGGAAGCCGGTGTAGGCGCAGAAGCGGTCGGCGCCGGCCTCATTGCCGATGGCGATCGCCAGAGGGCTGATGGCAGCGGCCTCCAGCCTGGGCAGCAGCGGCACCAGGGCCTGGGCGTATTCGAGGCTGTCGAAATCACCGAGCTGGCTGAGCAACAGCACCAGGCGGCGACGGCCGGAGCCCATGCCGTTCAGCGCGGCGAGGCGTTCCAGCAGGGGAGGGGGGGCTTGCATGGCCGCCACCGTAGGGGGCGCGGAGGGGGCAGCCAGTGAGTCGGGGGCCGGGCACTAGGTGAGATCCCGAAAAGAGCCTGTGGGGAACGCTTCACCCCGGAGCTGCAGAGGCTTGGTCCAGAACCTTGGATCAAGCCAGAGATTCAAGAGAGTGGTTCAAGACAGTGGTCCAGGCCGATGCTTCAGCGCAGTGGTCAAAGGCGGTGGCTCCTCACAGAGCGTCAGAACCGACCTTGATGGCATGGGGTCCAGGCCGGTGCTTCAGAGCAGCGGATGCCAGTGGCAGAGCGGCCCTTGGCCGCCGCCGATCGCCAGGGCATGGCGCAGGCCGCCCTCCACATAGGTCTTGGCGGCCACCACCGCATCGGCCAGGGCCAGGCCCCGCGCCCGGTGGGCGGTGATCGCGGCGCCGAGGGTGCAGCCGCTGCCGTGGGTGTGGGGGGTGTCGATCACCGGGCCCACCAACCAGCGCCCGGGTTCCTCACCGACCAGGAGGTAATCGCGGCCCCGCAGCGCCGCCAGCCCACCCCCCTTCACCAGCACCGCCGCCACCCCCTGCTTTCGCAACGCCGCGGCAGCCCGTTCCACATCGGCGGCCGAAGCGATGGGCAGGCCACTCAGCAGGCGAGCCTCGTGAAGGTTGGGGGTAAGCAGGTCGGCCAAGGGCAGAAGGTGATCGCGGTAGGCCTGGATCGCCTCGGGCTCCAGCAGCACCGCCCCGGCCCGCGACACCATCACCGGATCAATCAGCTTCGGGATCGCCAGCGGCGCCAGGGCACGGGCCGTGGCCTCGATCAGGCCGCGGTTGAGCAGCATGCCGGTCTTGAGGGCCGCCACCGGCAGATCGCTGAGCACCGTATCGATCTGGGCCGTGAGCGCCTCGGGCGGCAGGGCATCGACCCGGCTGACGCCGCGGGTGTTCTGGGCGGTGACGCAACTCAGGGCCGAGCAGCCATGAACCTGCAGGGCCGTGAAAGTCTTGAGATCGGCCTGGATGCCGGCCCCGCCGCCGGAATCACTGCCGCCGATGGTGAGGGCAATTGCTGGTGAAGCTGCTGCGTCCTGAACTGGGTGCTGAGCTGTGCCCTGAACGGGATCCTGAGCGATGGCCTGGGGTGTGTCCTGGGTGATCTCTGCATCCAGCGCAGACTGATCGGATGTGTCGGTGGCCATCTCCTGAGCGGTCGGCAGGCCGTGGGCCATCGGATTGATAGATCCTGGGACATCCCCATCCCTCCGACCACCCCAGGCCTGATTCCCGCCAAGGTGGAAGGCTGTCGGGAGCCTGGAGGCGATCAACACCTCGATGATGCGGAGCGGATCGAGTGTCATGGCCCCCGGGCCGGTCAAGGGATCGAGCATCGGAGACCCGGCAGGGCTGGCAAGCTAAGGGCGCCTGAAGTGGCCGGCCTGATCCCGATGCACCTTCTCCCCTTCCAACAAAGCCGGCGGGGGTCGCGTTCTTAATGGCCAGCGACGTCAGCGAAGGGATCGGTGCTCTCCTGCTGGTGGGGGGGCTGGTGCTGGCCCTGATCTACTGGAAGATCGTGCTCAGCCTGCTGCTGGCGGTGGGAATCGTGGCGGGGTTGATCGCCCTGGCGCAGGCCATGAGGGTGGCCAGGCTGCGGAGCATTGCCAAGGCGGCCCACCGCCGCTTTGCCGGCGATGTCTGCCGCATCGACGATCGCTTCGCCCTGCTGGAAGCGATCGACACCGAAGGGAGCGGGCCTCAGGCCCGCCTGCTGCTGCGGGTCGCCACGATCTTGCCCATGGATGGCGAGCTGGCACTGGCCCAGGACGTGCAGCGGCTCATCCCTCCGGAAAATCTGCGCCTCATCGTCAGCAACCTGGCCTTCGCCACCTTTCTGAAGGGCCAGGGCATCACGATGGTCAATGATCTGTCGGTGGAGGCCAAGGCCACACAGGCCTCCATCACCTGTCTGCGGGAAGCCGAATGGGCCCGCCAATCCCTGCAGACCATGGCGGAGCTGATCGGCTCCACCCGCGACACCATGAGCAAGGCCCGGGGGAACGAACTGCTGGAGCCGGCGATCCCCCAGCTGGAGCAGGCCCTGACAGCCTTCAGCCGCGAAGAGAGCAAGCTGACCGGCCACCTGCAGGAGTCGACGCGGATGCTGGGCAAGCTGCACGACTTTCTGAGCGTGCCGGAGACGCTCAGGCCGATCCTGAATTTCGATCTCGATGGCCTGTTCGACCCGGCCCGTCGCCGCGACCTGGAGGCCTCCTTTCAGGAGGTGGTGTGCCTCAATCAGGCCTTCGCGGAACTGTCGCGCGATCGGTTGATCTGATCGCCCTCTCAGGCGCTGATGGGAATCACCCGATCGCGGCCGGCCTGCTTGGCCCGGTACATGGCGGCATCGGCCCGGGCCACCAGCGCATCCACGCTCTCGCCGGGCTGGAACAGGGTGACCCCGATGCTGGCGCTCACCGCGAGGGTGGCAGAAGCAATCGGCAGCGGATCCCGAACCGCGGCCTGCAGGGCTTCGGCCAGCTGCAACCGCAGATCAACGCCATCGCAGGCAGGACTGCAAGAACTCACAGCCCAGCGGCGGCTCCCTGCTCCCAGGGAGTACGGCCCCCCGACAATCAGCGGTTCCTGTCGTGACCGCCCCCAGGGCGGCGGATCCGCCTGTCCACGAACAGGATCCAAGGGATCACCCCTCGGCCATTCTCTCCCGTGCATCTGAGCATCGGCTGCCAGCTCAACCTTCGCTGCGAGTCGGCCACCCCCCTACTGGCCCTGGTGCATCCCCACACCAGCCTGGTGAGCGATCTGGTGGCACCGGAGCGCCTGGAGCTGGACCCCGAACGCTCCTTTGAGGTGCTCACCGACCAGAGCGGCAACCGCTCGTGTCGCCTGCTGGTTCGTGCCGGCACCACCCAGCTCCGCTACGCCGCCACGATCCACTGCCCGGACAGCACCGATCCCGTGCTGCCCTTGATGGGCGCCTGCCCGGTGGAGGCCCTGCCGATCAACAGCTACCGCTACCTCAACGCGAGCACCTACTGCGATACGGCCGCCCTGATGGAGCTGGCCTGGAGCACCTTTGCGGGGATTCCGCCCGGCTGGACCCTGGTGCAGGCCATCTGCGACTGGGTGCACGAGCGCATCCGCTTCGATTACAACGCGATTCATCCCCACAAGCGGGCCAGCGATGCCCTGACCGAGGGTGCCGGCGTCTGCCGCGACTACGCCCACCTGGCGATCAGCCTCTGCCGGTGCCTCAACATCCCGGCCCGCTACTGCACCGGCTACCTGGGCTACACCGGCATTCCGCCCGGCGACGCCCCGGTGGATTTCTCCGCCTGGTTTGAGGTGTTCCTGGCCGATCGCTGGCATGTGTTCGATGCGCGGCACAACATTCCCCGCTGCGGAAGGGTGTTGATCGCCCGCGGCCGCGACGCCGCAGATGTTCCCTTCCTGCGCTCCTTCGGCGCCCATCAACTCACCGCCTTTGAGGTGATCACCGAGGCGTTGGCGATGCCGGTGGCAGAAGGTTCTGGCCAGCAGGTCCAGGCAGACCTGGCCGTCGCCGGCACAGCGACCTGATCTGGCAAGAGCAGCCAGCGCCATTCAGCAACGCGTTAGCGCTCATCCCATTGGCGATGGATCAGGCTTGTACGAGCAGCTCCAGGCTGAGGGGCACCCGGGTCGACCGGTTGCGGGGCACCGGGCTGTTCAGCATCCGCTGCCGAATGGCCGCGATCGCCTGCTCATCGGCGCGGACCCGGGCCAGGGATAGGGCCTGAGGATCCAGCAGCATCTGGAATGCGGCACGAATCTCCTCCAGAACCCAGTCGACTGAGACCGCAACGTTCATGTCCGCCTTCAGACCCGGAACCTGCGGTTGCCATTCCCCCCTCCTCGCTGAGCAGATCGACCCGCACGGATTGGTGATCGTCAGCGGTGCCGTGCACCATCTGAAGCACCGACAACGATCTCGTCGATGATCTCTGCGCCCTGGTGCAGAAGCCTTCGTCAGCGACTGGAGGCGCAGCTGCTGAGCCTGACGGCGGGGTGAGGTCGGGTCTCCGGCTGGTGCTCGGTCCAGGCCCGGTGGCGGCCCTCCATGCCCTCGCGGCAGTCCCCCCCGAACCGCAGCCTGCCTCCTTGGAGTGAACCCGCAGCGATCGGATCCCAATCCCCCACGGCCAAGGCTGGTTGCGGCCCAAAAACGCCCGGAAGGGAGCAGGATCCAGGACAGCCGATCGTCGTCGATGCGACCGTCCTGCTGGGCGACCCTGGCCGCCGCAGTCCTCCTGCCGGCCCCCGCCTGGGCCCATGCCAATGCGCACCCAGGCGGCGGCTTGGTGACGGGCTTCCTGCATCCGATCAGCGGCCTGGATCACGTGGTGGCCATGGTGGCCGTGGGGCTCTGGGGCGCGGTGCTCGGACCGCCGGCGCTGTGGGTGTTGCCGGTGGCCTTCCCGATGGTGATGGCCTTCGGAGGCCTGCTTGGCCTGCTGGGGGTACCCATCCCTGGCGTGGAGATCGGCATCGCCCTTTCAGGCCTGGTGATGGGCCTGATGGTGCTGTTTGAACTCAAACCACCGCTCTGGCTGGCAGCCCTGATCGTGGCGGCCTTTGCGGTGTTCCATGGCCATGCCCACGGCGCCGAACTGCCGGCCGGCAGCAACGCCCTGCTTTACAGCCTGGCCTTCGTGATCTCCACCGGCCTGCTGCACCTGATCGGCATCCTGCTGGGGGAAACGCGCCGCTGGCCCGGCGGCCGACGCTTCGTGCAGGCGACCGGTGGTGGCGTGGCCCTGGTGGGACTGTGGTTCCTGGAGCGGGCGCTCACGTGATCACACCGGTCGCCCCGATCAGCCTGGTCCAAGCCTGGCTGCCCCTGGCCCACCTGACGCCCACCGGCCTGGGGCCCTGGGGGGATGGGATGGCGCGGCTCTTCCTCGAGCCCACCGACCTGCTGCTGATGAGCGCCCTGGTGCTGCTGGCCGCCCAATCGGGTCGAGCCTGCAGCGATCGGCTTCCGCTACTGCTGCCCCTGTCCTGGCTGAGTGGGGGACTGATCGGCCTGGGGCTGCACACGGAATTGCTCCTAGCCGTCCCAGCAACAGCCCTGGTGCTGCTCGTAGGGATGCTGGTGGCCACTGGGGTACGGATGCCAACCCGGCTGCTGACGCCCCTGGCCACCTGCCTCACCCTGCTCTTCTCCGTGGTCGCTGGCTCCTCCATCGCCGGACATGCCGGCGCAGCGGCGGCCCTGCTCGGGGAAACGGTGGGTGTGGCGGTGCTGGTCACCCTCCTGTCCCAGGTGGTCGCCCCGCCCCAGCCTCGCTGGCTGGCGATCGGAATGCGGGTGGCGGGCAGCTGGATCGGCGCCGCCAGCCTGCTGATGCTGGGCTGGCTGGTGCGTCATCCAACCTGATCGGGCTCAGGGTTTGGCCGTGCCGCCGCCCGGCGCCTTTGGATCGACTGGCGAGGCGGGTGTGAAACGAACGGAACAGCGGTAGCGGAAGGAGAGCCCCGGCAGGGCAATCTCGGTGCAATCACTGCCCTGGATGTGTGCACCCTTCGGCACCCGCGAGGAGGCGTCCCGAAGGGCACTGGCCTGGTCAATCATCGATTCCGCCGTGACCTCATCGGCTTTGGCGGGTGACGCTGCGGCAAGGAGGAGCAGGGCCAGGAGGCCACCGAACGCCTGGGAGATCCGGATGAAAGTGTTGTCAGCCAAAGCCGCAAAAGGAAGTGCAGATCCAGCCTGGACCACAGGCACCCCGGTGGAACCTGAGGTGGAACAAGGGCCGACACTCAAAGCGGCTTGGTGGCGATCACGGCAAAAAAGGGATCCCCCTTGGCACCGATCAGCCCGCTCAGCCCCGCAGCGCGGGTCTGCTCCGCGATCAGGGCCGGTGTGGGCCAACCCTGGGCGATCAGCACCTCAGCCACGTAGGCGAGATGATCACGGTCGCTGCCATCCGCCCAGATCTGTGGCGCCTTGGTGAAGAACATGCGGTTGGAAAACGCCACGATCAGCTGGCCCCCAGGCCGGGTGATCCGCCACAGCTCGGCCGCGATCGCCTCCGGATACTCCAGGTATTGCCATCCGGCCACGATCAGGGTGGCGTCAACGCTCCCGCTCTCCAGGGGGAGGATTTGATCAGTGTTCAGGTTCTGCACCCAACGGCGCGAGAGCCGTGGGTTGGCGAGCAGCTCCTTGGGGTTGAGGCCGTGGCCGATCACGCTGGCGAAGGCCACATCCTCGGGCAGGTGCGACACCCAGCTCGACATCAGATCGAGCACCACAGCACCAGCCGGGATCCGCTCGCGATACAGCTCGGTGAGCCGGTGCCGAAACGCCCCGTCAAGGTGCTGAACGAAGCGGGGTTCGGCATAGAAGAGGGCGTCATCGCTGCGGTCCCACTTGCGCCGCTGCGACTCGGTCAGCACCTTCACCACCACGGCACCCTCTCCCGAGCGAAAGGGATCAGTCTGGAGACGGCAGCCGGTGGGGTGTGAGCCATCCCACCGGCTGGCGTGCGCGATCAGCCCTCAGCGAACGAAGAGCATCTCCTGGTAGGTGGGCAGCGGCCAGAGGTCATCATCAACCAGGCCTTCCAGGCCATCGACCGCCTCGCGGATCTTGCCCAGGAGCGGCATCAGGGTGTCGGCGCAATGGCGGAGATGGGCATGCACGTCGTGGGGCGGCGCCCCAATCGCGCCATCCAGAGCGTTGCATTGCTCGATGAGCTGACCGTTGAGCGAAGCCACCTTGGCGGCCACCGAGCGGTCGGTGGGGAGGCCGAGGGTCTCTTGATCCTTCAGGGAGCTGGCCAGGTGCTGGAGAAAAGCCATCACCGCCGGGTAGACCTGGGTGCGCGCCATCCGAAGCGCCAGGCGAGATTCCACCTCGATCGCCAGGATGTACTGCTCGGCCGCGACCTCGAAACGACTTTCCAGCTCCACCGGCGTGAGCACGCCCTGCCGCTCGAACAGCTCCCGGATCTCGGTCCGCTGAAGCACAGGCAGGGCATCGGCGCTGGTTCGCAGATTTTCTAGTCCGCGCTCCTCGACCGCGATGCGATGCCACTCCGAGGAATAGCCATCACCGCCGAAGACCACGGCGCCGTGGTCGTCCATGGTGCGCTTGAGCACAGCGAAAGCCGCCTCCTCCAAGGGCGAACCGGTTCGGAGCTGATCCTCGAGCTGATCGCTGATCCACTGCAGGGAATCGGCCAGGATCGTGTTGAGCGCCACCAGCGGGCCGGCCACCGACTGGCCGGAACCAACGGCGCGGAACTCGAAGCGGTTGCCGGTGAAGGCGAACGGGGAGGTGCGGTTGCGATCGCCAGGGTCGCGATTGAGGTCCGGCAGGGTGTCCACCCCGAGCGACATCAACGCCGCCTGGGCCGACCCTTCCAACTTGCCACTCTTGATCTGGTTGTAGACATCCTCGAGTTGGCTGCCCAGATACACCGAGATGATCGCGGGCGGTGCTTCGTTGGCCCCGAGGCGGTGATCGTTGCTGGCGGTGGCGATCACGGCACGCATCAGCGGGCCGTAACGATGCACACCACGGATCACGGCGCCGCAGAACATCAGGAACTGCAGGTTGGCGTGGGGGGTCGAGCCGGGATCGAGCAGGTTGCCCTGGGTGGCGTTGCCGATCGACCAGTTGACGTGCTTCCCGCTGCCGTTGACGCCGGCGAAGGGCTTTTCATGCAGCAGACAGGTGAGGCCGTGCTTCTTGGCTGTGCTGCGCAGCACGGTCATGGTGAGCTGCTGGTGATCGGTGGCCACATTGGCGGCCTCGAAGTAAGGAGCGATCTCAAACTGACCGGGAGCCACCTCGTTGTGACGGGTCTTGGCCGGGATGCCGAAGCGATAGAGCTGGGCCTCCACGTCCTGCATGAACACCTGCACCCTCTCCGGGATGGCGCCGAAGTAATGGTCGTCGAACTGCTGTCCCTTGGCTGGCGGGGCACCGAACAACGAGCGTCCGGCAAGCTGCAGATCAGGCCGCAGGGCGATCAAGGCGGAATCGACCAAGAAATACTCTTGCTCGGCACCGCAGCTGGAGTTGACCGGCGCGATCTCGCGTTCACCCAGCAGGCTCAGCAGCCGCTGGGCCTCACGATTCATGGCGGCGTTGGAGCGCAACAGCGGTGTTTTGTGATCCAGTGCCTCTCCGGTCCAGCTCACGAAGACCGTGGGGATGCAGAGGGTGACCCCGTTGGGGGTGCGCATCAGCCAGGCGGGGCTGGTGACATCCCAGGCGGTGTAGCCGCGGGCCTCAAACGTGGTGCGCAGGCCACCGTTGGGGAAGGAGGAGCCATCGGGTTCCCCCTGCACCAGCAACTTGCCGGAGAACTCAGCAATCGCCTTGCCGTCGGACTGCGGGGCGATGAAGCCGTCGTGTTTCTCAGCGGTGAGGTTGGTGAGCGGATAAAAGACGTGCGCGTAATACAGGGCACCGCGGGCGGAGGCCCAGTCCTTCATGGCCTGGGCGACCACATCAGCCACCGAGAGATCGAGCTTGCTGCCCTCGCGGATCAAGCGTTGAATCGAGCGGAACACCTGCTTGGGTAGAGCCGATTTCATCGCCTCGAGGCCGAAGACATCACTGGCCCAGCTCTCCTCAAGCGGCACGGGGGGCGCCACCGCGATGGAAGGCCTCGAAAGGATCGTCTGCATGGCCTGGAGACGCGCAGCTGATGGCATGACCGGATCAAATTCCTGACTCGACCCACCCAACTCAGCCACAGGACCAGTTGGATGCCTCGGTCGCTACCAAATCAGCAGACCCTGCACGCAGGCCATCAACAGCGAGCCGGACCGGCGGAGCTGGCCTGAACGGATCCTGACCGCCTCCGGATCACAGAAGCAGCCCTGGCAGGGCCATAGCCAGGTCCGGACCTGAGCACAGAGGCTTAACGGCCCTGCGTTTTCTACTGAGCCTGGTGGCATCGCATTTGTGGCCATGACCAACCCCAACACCCCATCTGCAGCCTGGCGGCGAGGCTCCACCAGCCCGCCCCGCCTGCTGCGTCGCGTTCCCACCGGCAACCGAAGCGGCCGGGTGCCTCAGAGCTGGCCCGCATCCCATGGGAACCTCACCAGCGGTTCGCCGTACGACTTCCAGCCTGGCGCAGCCCACCTGTGCGCCAACCTGCGCCTGCTCCTGTTGCCGCCGCGGAATTGAGCGACCGGCGGGCCATATCCGCCGCTCATGGAGCCTCGGCGGGATCCTGCAGCGGGGGAAACACCCTTGGCAACGCCAGGATCAGCAACCAGGCCACGGTGAAGGCGGCAGCTGCCACCCATTGCTGCCGCAGCACGGCCACCACAGCGATCGTGCTGGCCGTGACCCGCACAGCCCGTACCGCGAAGCGGAAAAGAACAAGCTTGCGATCGGCGGGGGCATCCGTCGGTGCGGCTGGTTTTTCAGGATCTAGTAAGCGATCGGGCGCGGAATCGTCAGCGGGCATGGCTAGCGGTTCTGACTGCCCATGATGGCCACGGATTCAGCGAGCTGTGGCGAGCGGCGGGTAGAGCAACTGCACGGGTTAAGCCCAAAACGGGCAGGCAGGGCAAGTGGTTTCACCGGCTGGCTATTCAAATTCTGCAGGTTTTTTCAGTAGAAGTCAGCCTGCTCCTCCTGCTCCTGGAGCAACCGAGTCTGGAGATCAAATCCGATGGCACGAAAGTAAGCATGGATCGGCGCTCCGCGATCCGCCACCCTGAAGTCCCCCCTTTGTCGTTAGAGATAGAATCAGAGAAAGGTCTGGGTTTACCCTCTGAGGCCATGGCCCTAAACTGTTGATGCCGTAGCCAGCGTCGGTTCGGCTGGCTTAGTTCATGGCGTTGACGTTGATGAGGATAGGGGGATGATCATGGCCTCCCTTTCTTCAATGCTCTGTGGTGGGCAGCGGGCATAGCAACTGCACCGGATGGCGGATGGTGCGCCACTCACCATTGCAGGTGCTCACCTCCAGGCCAATTGAAGCGTCGCCGGCATCAGCTTCGAGTCCATCCAGCCAGCCGATGGCCTCATCGATCGCCTCCTCGATCGACTCGTAGCGACCATCGAGATGGGGATGGGGCTGGAAGAATGCATCAATGAGTCGATAGGCCCTCGGTGCCGGTTGACGGGAGAGCAGCAGGTGGCCGTTCGGGGTTGCCATCACGGGATCCGCTTGGAATGGCAGTGTGGTCGTTGTGCCGGATGGGCCGCTGTCACGCTGAACACTAGGGGGCGTTGCTCGGCGACAGGTCAGCGGATCTGCTGCGTAACGGGATCTTTGGGATGAATCAGAGCTGAATCGCCGCTGGTCAGCGGCTGGCTCAGGAGGTCGGCCAGCGCCAGGCGGCCCGCTCCAGCGCCGTCTGGCCGGGCACCACCGTGGCCCCCCAGCTCCCGCTCCAACCGCAGCAGGCGGCAGCCAGGGATGACCTCCAATGCAGAGATCAGCGTCTCGGCATGGGCCACCACCCACACCTGGGTGCGTTCGGCCACGGCGGCGATCAACCGCGCCAGGGGGGCAAGCAGATCGGGGTGGAGGCTGTTCTCCGGTTCGTTGAGCACCAGCAGCGGCGGCAACCGCGGGCTGAACAGAGCCGCCGTTAGCAGCAGGTAGCGCAGGGTGCCATCGGAAAGCTCCGTGGCGTCGAGGGACCGCAGCAATCCCGGTTGATGCAGCTGCAGTTGAAACAGAGGCGCGCTGGTGTCCACCTGAGGTAGGTAAAGATTCCAACCTGCCGCATGGGCCCGTCTGGGGGCTGGCCCTGCCGCGGCGCCTGCGGTGGGGCGATGGGGGCCGTTGCTGCTAGCCGATGATCCCTGCCATTGAGCCATGGCCATCGCTTCCTTCTGCCCCCTCGTCCGCCGCATGGTGCTCCAGGTTCAGCAGGTCTGCAGCAAACCAGCACTCGTCAACCGGCTCACCAGCAGCACCCGCAAGCGGGAATGGGAGAACGGAACCAAGCCGAGTAGCAAATATCACTGTTTTTTCGCCGAGACCCGGCCACTGCTCGCCTGTGGTGCTAAATGATATTACGCACAGATGACAGAGCTTCGACCACCCATGCATGTTTAGTTCATGCCTGCAAAAACACCCAGCTCTGCAGCGCATTAAGCACAAAGAAAGAATCACTTAATAGGCAGTCAACTAGGAGGCAATCACTCATGAGCATTCAAAGCGGCAGTCGACAGCTTCTGATCCACGGAATGGTACTCGTTCTGGTCGGATTGGTGTGGGGTCTTGTTATACCCAGTACTCCGTACCCAAGGCTCGGCCTCGGAGCCCATATCCAGTTCGTTTCCAACGGCATGCTGTTCATCATTCAAGCGATCTCTTTGCTGGCCCTCCCACACAGTGTAGGCATCAAGTCCATCTGGGTGATGGTCTTAGCGGCGTGGCTGACATGGAGCATGGCTCTCTCCGAACTAGCCAATTCCTGGTGGGGAACGATGGAGCCATTATCGATTGCCGCAAGTCAGGCGGGTGCCACAGGCGGCGAAGCATGGCAAGAAGTGATTCTCAAACTTACTCACATTGGCGCTGGATTAGGTCTAATCATTGCTTGGGCTTTGCTGGTTGTCGGTTTTTGGAAGCACGCGTCCAGCCCAGAATCAATTGATGTATAAAATGGCCAAGCATAGCGCCGTAAATAAGTTGAAAGCAAAGCGAAGCCTTTAGGTATTTCAAAATACATATATACATTCTAGCCACAAGTTCATGCTCAGGCGGCCTTAATAAAAACTGATGAGAGGAGACGTTGAAACGACACTGGAACCAACTGATCGGGATTGGGATCAACAAGCAAACACCAAACAATGAGACTCGTCAGGTTGTTTTCCTGAATGCAGTTGTGCTGCTGGTGCTGATCCTTGTCGCTCAAAACCTGGTTTTTGGTTTGATCTATCGGGTGCCAGCATCGTTGTTGCTGCTATTTGTGGCACATGGGCTTTTCATCGCAATTGTTCTCCTGTGGAACAAACTCAGGCTTTACCTGCTGGCCAGGGTGTGGTTTGCAGTGGCCGCAACCTCGTTCCTGAGCACCTACCAGGTCCTGATGGGCACAGGGTCGCGCTGGGATGTGTTTCTGGTCGTCTGCATATTCCTGCAATGTCTGATGTTTCCTGCGACGCAGCGACGCTGGATGTATGTGGTGATGATCTTCACGGGGATCTGTTTCTTCGCGGTCGACTTTGCCTTACAGGTGCCACCGAAGGGCCTCATGCAAAACCTGTCAGCCGATTATTGGACGATGGAAATGGCTGGCAACCTGGCGGGTTTCCTCTTTTGCGGCATCGCGATGGGTAGTGTCGCCTTCCAGGTGATTAACCGGGCCGAGCGCAATTTGGCCATCGAGCGCGACCGCTCAGATCGGTTGTTGACAAACATTCTCCCGGTTCCCATCGCGGAGCGCCTGAAGCAAAGCCACGACCTCATCGCTGATGACTTTGACGAATCAACGGTTCTGTTCGCAGACATTGTCGGATTCACACAATACACCGAGACTGTCAGCCCGCAACAATTAATTGGATTACTGAATTCCGTTTTTACTGAATTTGACGACCTCAGCCAAAAGCATCGGGCCGAGAAAATCAAAACCATCGGTGATGCTTACATGGCCGTTGCTGGCGTTCCGATCCGAAGCACCAACCATGCCGAACAAATGGCCGCCATGGCACTTGAAATGCAGCAGGTCATTGAACGGCATAACAGCGACACGGGTCAGACCTTACAGATTCGAATAGGTCTTCATTCAGGGCCAGTGGTTGCCGGGGTAATCGGCAAGCAAAAGTTCGCGTACGACCTATGGGGGGACACCGTGAACACGGCCGCCAGGATGGAATCGCATGGCATGCCAGGCGAAATCCAGGTGACACCAGCCACCCATGCCTTACTCGAGTCCAACTACCGCTTCGTAGAACGTGGAATTATCAACATCAAAAGCAAAGGGCCAATCAAGGTATATCTACTGAAGGGCAAGCGTTGAGGTCTTGGCCCGCAGCAGGTTGTCGATCCAGCCCACGATGCCTGCCACCAGAAAGGCGATGGCCACCATCAATGTGACCGAAGCGGAGGCCACCATGGGGAAGCTAAGGGCCAAAATCCCAAGCACGATCATGATGATGCCTTCCGCCTGGGTCAGGCCCCGCAGTTGGCCCGCTTCCACTGCGCGGCGATGGAGGGGATCGGCGGCAGGCTCGTCATCGGGGGTGTTGAAGGTGGCGCCGGAGGGCATGGGGACTCATAGCCAACGGGCGATCAGGGCCAAGCGATCAAGCTCACCGGCTCATATTTGGCGATCGTGATCCGCCAGGCCCTGATCGCCAGACCCTCCAGGCTGCTGAGCAACGCCGCCGTCTCACCGCCGGAGATCCAGTTCGCCTTGAGCAGCGGCAACTGTTCGCTCATCACCTCCATCGGAAGTTCCACCAGCAGCAAGCTGGCCTCCCCAGCGGCCCGTTGCAAAGGGCCCTCGTCGCTACGCTGCCACAGGCGCAGCAGCAGTTCCAGCGCCAAAGTGCGGCCGTCATCACCGGGATCGACCGCATCAGCAGCTGCGGCCGCCTGGGATTTGCCGGTGAGCGGCAGAGCACGCTTGCCTGCAAACTCCACCAGGGCCAGAGCCACGAGATAGGGAGCATCGGCCATGGAATCAATCCTGCAGGGCGGCACCACCTTGCCGGATCCACGAACACCGGCACGGTGCTGCCCGGCAGGAAGATTGGCCCCTGCTAGGGCGGTGTGCCGTGGCCACCATCGGAGACCAGCTCCAGACCTATCGCCTCGCCTCTACAGAAGCCCAGGCCAAGGGTGAGTCAGCGGTCGCCGGCACGATCGAGCAGCAGATCAGGGAACTGGAGGAGTTCCTGCAGCGCCACCCCGAGGAGGCCGAGGCCCCGTCTCCCTCGGAACTCGGCAATGGGTTCGATCTGGTGCGTGAAGCTCACCATTTGACGTTGTGCGCGAACAGCCTGCCGGCGGTGCCCACTGTTCCCGATTGGGGGCATCCCGTCCTGACCCGTTGCAGCAGATTGAATAGGCTTCCGGCACGGTAGGCCTTTTTATGCCTCTGATTCAACGTGAAACTCCCTATCCCCACTGGGAGTTCAGTGATCCTGCCAGCGATGATCTACTGAGGGTCGTGCCCGAGCGCGGCGGGCTGATCAGCGGTTGGCGTTGCGCTGGCCACGAGGTTGTTTACCTCGATCTCGAGCGCTTCCTCGACCCAGCCCAATCGGTGCGGGGAGGTTTCCCGGTGCTCTTCCCGATCACCGGAGGTCTGCCGGACAACCTGCTGACCCTGCCCCAAGGTGTGTTCAACCTCGGCCAGCACGGCTTTGCGCGCCAGCTGCCCTGGCGCCTGGAAGCCCTGGCGGATGGAGCTGGCGTGCAGCTGCAGTTGGGCAACAACCACGAAACATTCAAGGCTTACCCGTTCAGGTTCTTGCTCACCATGGAGGTACGGCTGGCACCCGGGGCGCTGGAGATCACCACCATTGTGGAAAACAGGGGCAACGACACGATGCCGTTCAGCTTCGGGTTGCACCCCTACTTCAATCTCTCCAGCCTGGAGAGCGCGCGCTTCGAGGGATTGCCGGTCCAGTGCCTCAACCACCTCACCATGGAGGAAGCGTCCACGGCAGAGCAGCTGGAGAAGCTGGCCAGTGGCATCGACCTGCTGGTGCGGCCCTCGGGTGCGGTGCGGCTGGTGGATGAGGCCGCCGGAACCACCCTCGAACTGCAACTGAACCACCCCCTTGATCTGGTGGTGCTCTGGACGGAGCCACCGCGGGCGATGGTGTGCATGGAACCCTGGAGCGGACCGCGGCGGGCCCTACTGAGTGGCGACCGCAAACTTGAACTGAGCCCCGGCACGAGCACGAAGCTCCACACCCGCTATGCCTTCACGGCACCCCCCCGCGCATGAGGATCGGATTGCCCTGAAACGGGTGCTTCGCCCGAGCGTGCGCTTGATTGAGTCTGCAGGGCGTCCGAAACGTTGCTGGCTTGAGCCAAGCAACCTTCACCACTGCCCTCACGATCAGCGAACTGGAAGCCAGTTATCCCCGTTGTCCAGAGATGTTGGCAGGTTGGCAGCAGGTCGCGAGCCCCAACGAGCAAAACTGGCAAAATCGGGCGATAAGAGCCGGTGAAACGACGAAATGCCGTCTTGAAAGCAAGCAATCAGCGCAAGGGGGAAAACTCGGCAGCTCAGGCGGTTTTCTCCAGACTCGTGGCTTACCCTCTGCATAACGCTTCGGGATGTATGAATGCTGATGCAAATCCGAAGGCGGGCGCGGGGATGACCGGATCAATCCCAAGCACAGAGGAAGAGCGTCTCCGCGACCTCTACGCCCATGGGATTCTCGATGGGCCGAGTCATGCCCAGCTCGATCGGGTCGTGGCACTGGCAGCGGAGATCCTCGCCACGCCCATCGCCCTGATCTCCCTGGTGGACCGTGACCGCCAGTGGTTCCTCAGCCGGCAGGGCCTGGAGGCCCGCGAAACACCACGCGATGTGGCCTTCTGCCACCACGCCATCCTCAGCGATCAGGTGTTCGTGGTGGCGGATGCCCTGCAGGACAGCCGCTTCCAGGACAACCCCCTGATGCAGGGGGATCCCAAAATCCGCTTCTATGCCGGCGCACCGCTGATCGCAGAGTCCGGTCAGCGACTGGGGACCCTGTGCGTGATCGACCGCCAGCCCCACCTACTGACGCCGTACCAAGAGGAACTTCTGGCGCAGTTCAGCGCCATGGCGATGCATGAGATCAACCATCTGCGCCAGGCACGGCTGTGCCCGCTCACCGCGGTGCTGACCTGCCAGGCCTTGCTGGCTGAAGGCGAGCCGGTGCTTCAGAAGGCGCTGTTGCAGGGCCGCACCCCTGTGTTGGTCACCATTGCCTTGGCAGGGCTTCGGCAGCTCAATGCCCAGGCCGATGGCGCCAGCCAAGTGGATGAGCGCCTCAAGCGGATCGCCGCCGTGTGTCGCCGCCATGCGGGCACAACCGGCCTAGTGGGCCGAAGCGGTGGCGGCGAATTCAGCCTGATCTGGCCGGATCACAGAGAGGTTGAGCAACGGCTTAGCGACCTGAAGCGGGATCTGCAGGTGGTGGCGCCACCTTTGCCGCTGCGGGTGGAGGTGACGCCAGCCCAAGGAGAGGCCACCCGCCTGAAGTCGCTGCTGGAGCGGGCGGCTGCGGCCCTGCTCTAAGCGAAGTCCATGCCAGAAAAAGCCCCCCCCACGGCATCAGCTTCGCCAGCCGAAACACCCTTCCGCAGGCTGATCAACCAGCTGCCCTTGGCGGTGCTGGGGCTGGGCCTGCTGATTACCACGGGCATCTGTCTCCAGAACATCCTGTTCAACCGCCGCTACCACGAGCAGTCCGAGCTCGCGCTGCTCGACGACGTGGGGGACGCCCTGCTGGCCCGCCTGGATGCTTTGAGCGCCAGTGTGGCGGGCGTCAGCGCCATGGCGGAGGCCAGCGGCTCGCTCAGCCCGGAGAACTTCCGCCAATACGTCGAGGATCTGCGCAACGCCGGGCAGTTGCCGCAGGGAAGCCTGGGGCTGGGCTATGCCCGCTACGTGACCCAAGGCGAGAAGGCCAGCTTCGAAGCCAAACTCACGGCGAGCTACGGCCAGGCCGTGGAGATCCGCCCCGCTGGTAACCGGGCGGCCTATGCGCCGATCGCAGTGATCCAGCCGATGGATCAGCGCAACAAAAGAGCCATCGGCTTCGACCTGCTCAGCGAACCGATTCGCCGGCAGGCCCTGATTGAGGCCGCCCAAAGCGGTAACCCTGTGCTCACCGCCAGGCTGGAACTGGCGCAAAACGCACAAGGTGATAACGCGCCCGGGGCCATCCTTTACATGCTGATTCGCCGTGATCGGCGGGCCCTGCTTCCCTCCCAAGACAACCCTTTGAGGCATGTCTGGGGCTGGGCAGACTGCCCGATCCGCATCGATGAGCTGATGGAGGCCACGCTGCGGGGCATCAACAACCCCAACCTGCAGGGCTCCACGGTGCTGCTGTTCGACGGGGTGCGACCCAGCCGCTTCGGGCGGCTCTACGACCCGAGGGACAGCTTCGGAACCCCAAGGCTCAGCGATCCCAACTACCAAAGGATCACGGTGGGCGGGCGCAACTGGCTGGTGGGCTTGCAGCTGACCCGGGCGCTGCCGGGACCCGATGGCCTGCACTGGAGCCAGGCCTTGATCCTGCTGGTGGGCGGCCTGATCTCGGCCTTGGCCGCCATGGTGAGCCGCGAACTTCTGCTGAGCCATCGGCGCACGGTGGAGGCTCTCGATCAGGTGTCGAAAGCGGCAGATGAGCTGGCCATCGCCTCGGCCGTGTTCGAGGGCACGGTGCAGGGGGTGGTGATCAGCAATCCCGAAGGGTTGGTGCTTTCGCTGAATCAGAGCTTCACCCAACTTACCGGGTACACCAATATCGATCTGCGCGGCAAGTCACTGCGTGTTCTGCGTTCCGGCAAACATGACGACAGCTTCTATCAGCAACTCTGGGAGGAGCTTCGCCAGGAGGGCAGCTGGCACCGGGAGATCTGGAACCGTTGCAAAGATGGCACGGTCCGCCTGCATGACCTCAGCATCACCACGGTGAGCGATAAGCAGCTGCGGCCGCTGCACTACGTCGCGATGTATCAGGACATCACCGCGCGCTACACCGAGCAGCAGGCGATCCTGCACCAGGCCACCCACGATGCGCTCACCGGCCTGGCCAATCGAACCCTGTTGGTGGACCGCCTGGAGCAGGCCCTCGCCATGGCCCAGCGCTACGGCTACATGGTGGCCCTCATGTTCATGGATCTCGACGGCTTCAAGGCCGTCAACGACAGCTTCGGCCATGACGTCGGCGATCAACTCTTGATCGCCGTCAGCCGCCGTCTGGAGGCCTTCCTGCGCAAGACCGACACCATCTGCCGCCAGGGGGGCGACGAATTCATCCTGATGCTGCCCCAGGCTCCTGATCTGGAGGTGTTGATGGGCCTGGCTTCACGCATCCAGGCCGAACTGAGGCGACCCTTCACGAACCTGCATGGCAACGACGTGATCCGCATCTCGGTGAGCATCGGCATCGCCCGCTGGCCGGAGCACGGGGGCGATACCGATGCCCTGATGCAAGCCGCCGATCGGGCCATGTATCGCTGTAAGCAAAGCGACGACCAGGAGCCGGTGATGGCCGGATCGCCCACCGCAACCACCGCCGCTGGTGACCCCCCGTTGGCTCAAACGCGGGCTGGAGCTCTCCTGCCGGGAGGAAGCCCTGAAGCTCTGGGCTGAGAAGCGCCAGCAACGATGCCTGCAACGTGTGTGGTCGATTGCTGGTGCAGCTGAGCGCCCTCAATGCTTGCAACTTGAACAATGGTGTCTCTCACGCCATCGTTTTTTCTTGAACTCGATCTCACTCTTGAATGTCCCGCCCGCGTCAACCGTTTGGCCGGCCAACTTCCTTGATGCTGGACATTTAAACATGTGCTTTTTTCAAGACAGGGCTTGCCTACTCCTCACAGCTTTTTCAAGTGAATTCAGCTTCACGGCGACATCCAGGTCGGTTCTTGTGAGATGTCCGTGGATGGGATTGAGGATATCTGCCTCAATTCTGCCGCTGCCTACATTGCCGAGGTAGAAGAGGCAGTCCCGCCCATGGTCCTCACTGAGAGCCTGAGCCAAAGCATGCCACTGCAATGCCTGCTGGCAGCTTTGAAATTGCATGCTCTTGTGCATATGATGATTGGCAACCAGCTCCCAGTCCCTGAGCTCCACAAGAAGCAGATGAAGTTCCCATGGATCAACGGCAGTGGGGGGAGGGTTGGAAGGGTTCATGGCATCAGCTCTCACCACTACAACTGCCGCCAGACCCTGAAACAGATGCGGCCGCAGCCTCAATGATTCCCGCCAGGGAGGCTTCCACCTCCTGCGCGACGTCCATCAGCCCCTTGTGGTCCGACAGCGCGCTCAGCAAGACCACAGGTCGGATCATTCCGATCCGTGTGTGCCCGGTTTCCGTATACACAGAAATCCGACATGGCAATGCCATGTTCAATGACATGTCGAATCCCAAGACCTTTGCTGCCTGCTGGGGATTACACACTTCAAAGACTCGGCAGTTCTCGTGAAAGCTGATGTTCTTGACACGAAGTGTTTCGCCAAGATCATGCACTGCCATCAGGCCAAAGTGATGTGTAACCACAGCACTCTGAAGATCAGTGCATGCGACCTCAAATGATTTATCCGTCTCAGCGATCAGGAAGGACTGCATGGACGTGACCGATGGTGAAAAGGATGATTCAGACACGACGACCACTGATCAAACGCAAGATGATGGCAACCACGGCGATAACAAGCAGCAAATGAATCAGTCCTCCCAAGGTGTAGGAGGTGAGCAGGCCCAAAAGCCACAGGACGATCAGAAGAACGGCTAGTGTCTCAAGCATGACGAAATTGTCTAAAGCATGATGAAAGTTTGCTATGGCAGCGAACCGTAAAAGGAGGCCCACAGGATCCCAGAGATCAACGGCTCGACCTGGCATCTTCAAGCGGGATGCCAGGTAAAGCCGTTGATCCTTACTCAGCCCATTCCGGCCTTGTCCTTGATGTCTTCGACGGTATTGCGGACTTTGGCCTCGGCCTGCTTCCCCTTGCCGGCGAGGCGATCTCCCTGGTTGCCAGTGACCTTGCCAATCGATTCCTGGGTCTTGCCCTCAAATTCCTTGGCTTCAGCCTTGATGCGGCCGGCGGTGGCGGCAAGCGGCAGAGATACGGCACTAATGGTGAAGGCTCCTGAGGCCTGGGCGGGAGCGCTCAAGGCCGGAGTGGCGATCAACACCAGCAGGCTGAAGACAATGCCAAGGCAAGTGGAGGCCAGTTGGCGCAGAAAACGAGCTTGATTATTCATGGTGAGGATGACGAAGAGAAGCGTGGTTTAGCGGTAAAAATCTGTGGCAGCTCATACACATGTGTCCTGTTGTTTAGTACCCAGTGACCACTGGTTATTAGGTTCCGATACGCCGGCTGGTGAGAAAAGAGATCACGGCGAGCACGTTGGCCGTAGTTCAGCATGACGAGTCTTTTTCTAAGGAGCGTTAATCAGCTCAGTGAGCTCTTGTTGGCTCTTGCCGAGTTTCTTCTGCAGATGGCCTAGCAATTGCTCTTCCTGGAGCTTGTTCATGATCAGGTCCGCAAGGGTCTGGGATCGATGTCAGAGCACATGGAGCCGTCAGATTGCTGTCTGAGCAAATCCGTTCACTTGTCACCCATGGCTCCTCTCTTTCACCATGGGCCTGCAGCTGGTGTTTGACTGCTGTAGATCTGTGCCTGAAATTCACCGCACCACCAAGGCTCAACCAACGCGCCATCTGATGAATCTCCACGCTCTGCAACCGCACCATCGTGGCTTCCAGATCCCGAAGATCAGGATGCGCGTTGCCCCCCTGGGCCGTCGTGGCCATCAACACGCCCATCTGGTAATTGGGAATCATCTGCTCGATGAAGGCACGGTCGAAGTCCGGGGCTGCACTCAGGGCAGAAAGGTTCCTGCCACCACCGACATACCCCCCTGCCACCGCCTCGACGCCCTCCACACCCATGCCCCCCTGCCAACCCCAGCCTGTGCCCGGTCCCCAGCTGGGCGCAGCGTGTCCGTACCACCAGGCGCGCATCTGGGCGTTCTCACGCGTCTGACTGGCCTTGATGCTCTTCGCAACTCCTTGACCTCGGGTTGCTAGGCGCGGGTGAGGGCGAGATCGGCCATCGCGATCGCCCCATCGTGGTGGGGAATAGCCATGCATACCCGCACCGCCCAAACCCTGGGATTGGCACCCAGATCGCAACACCGTTAAGGCGCCTGCAGCCATCAAGCCAGAAGGGCAAGGCGCCTGAAATTGTTGCGGCGTTGTGTGTGGCCCACCTGTTCCGAGGATGCTCTCTCATGGAGCAGGCCGCCATGTCTGGCCTCGTGAGGATCCATGGAACCCACCAGGGGTTGCTGCTGGTAAAGTTGCCAGGCCTTCCCTTTGGCTGAGCAAACTCTGCCCTGGGATCAGTCCACCCAGTTCTCGATTCTCAAGCCGGCGTAGGGAACGAAGTCGCGGGGATTGTTGGTCACCAGGGTGATGTCCAGCGCCAGGGCGTGCGCAGCGATCAGCTTGTCGAGACCATCCCTGCGCCGCTCCCGGCTCGCCAAGC